>Ga0209169_10000448_pt1 | contig 25029 bp, 19 predicted proteins | sample HubBroMetageWRM4_FD_188346 | JGI IMG/M metagenome (GOLD analysis project Ga0209169, IMG submission 188346) | Warmed soil microbial communities from the Hubbard Brook experimental Forest, New Hampshire - Hubbard Brook CCASE Soil Metagenome WRM 4... | ecosystem: Environmental > Terrestrial > Soil...
TGGCTCGCTCATTGGTCTGCTCCTCGGAAGTTTCCTCGCTCACTATAGCAGAGCAGGGAATTCCCCCGGATTAGTTTTTACTGACGCATCCTGCCGCAGGGATTGACCTTCCCGATGGTTAAGCGTAGTTTATATCCAGAGTTTAGCTACGTTAACTAATGGACGCCCCCGACAAAAATCCGAGCCTGCTCGCAGATCAGACGGCTCACCCCACCACGGAATCTGCTGTCGCGTCCGCCGCCGCGCCGGAACTGATTGGCCTCGTCACTCATGAAGATGTAGATCGCGCTCGTGACCGCTGGGAAGTCGCCCGCGCCAGGTCGAAGGGGCGCACCAAAAAATTCGGCGGCTTCCGCCTACTGTGGCTATTGGTCGGCCCGGGCGTTCTCGTCTTCCTCGGCGAAAACGACGCTCCGAGCATGTTGTCCTACTCCGCCGATGGCTCGCGCTACGGCGTCGGCTTCTTCATTCCGTTCGTCGTGCTCACTTTTATTATGGGATTCATCGTGCAGGAAATGACAGTGCGCCTCGGCGCCGTCACTCATCGCGGACACGCCGAACTCATCTTCGATCGCTTCGGAAAATTTTGGGGCTTCTTCGCCATGGGCGATTTGATCTTCGGAAACTTTCTCACCTTGGTCACGGAATTCATCGGCGTGCGTGCCGGCCTGGGTTTCTTCGGTGTGCGCCCTGCGATTGCCGTCGGCGGTGCGCTCGTCATCGTCGTAGCCGCTATCACCACCGGCCGCTATTGGACCTGGGAACGCATCACACTCAGCCTCGCCATCTTCAACGGCCTGTTTATTCCCGCGGCCATTCTGGCGCGCCCCGATTGGCATGCCGTCGGCCACGCCATGCTCACCTGGATGCCGTTCCCCGGTGGCAGCCGCTACGAAATTATGCTGCTGATTCTCGCCACCATCGGCGCCACCGTCACGCCCTGGATGCTTTTCTTTCAACAAAGCGCGGTCGTAGACAAAGGAATGCAGCCGCGCGATATCAACGCCGGCCGCTTCGATACTCTTCTCGGTGCGCTGCTCGCTACAATCTTTGCAATCGCCGCGATTCTCGCCACCGTGCCGCTGTTTCATCACGGCATCAACGCTGCGAGCTTTCAATACGCCCAATTCGCGGAAGCGCTCGAGCCATTAATCGGCCACACCGGCGCCGCGCTTTTCGCTCTCGGCATTTTCGAAGCCGGCATCGTCGCCGCCATCGCCATCTCCACTTCGTCCGCGTATGCCTTTGGTGAAGTCATGCAGACGGGCCATAGCTTGAATCGTCCGCTGCGCGAAGCGTGGCCCTTCTATCTGACGCTTTTCGGCTCGGCCTGCGCCGCCGCGGCTCTCGTGCTAATCCCGCGCTTTCCGCTCGAATTCGTAGTCTTGACGGTCAACGTGATCGCTGTTTTGGCCATGCCGCCCGCGTTGGCCTTTCTGCTGCTCCTGGTAAATGATCCGGAGGTAATGGGCGAGCACGTAAACGGTTTCTGGGCCAACGTCGCTGGCGTCACCGTGACCGTTCTTCTTATTGTTGCTGGCCTAGGCTTCGGCCTCGCCACCGTATTCCCCAAATGGCTGGGCGGATAAATGTTCTAGCGCAGGGGAACAGCTCGCGGCAAAGGGCATCGCGTTCGGGAGGAAATAAATTGGATTCACACCACGCCGACATAACTGAAAATCAACGCACGCTCGCCCCGGTTGACGTTCCTGTTGACGTGCCAACTGACGTCAAGTCCGAGCAGCTCACCCTGCAGGATCCTCGCGCCGTGCTCTCCTTGCTCGAGGCCGATCAGGTCGTCGCCGCCAAGCGCCGCACCCATTTCGGCCGCAAGAATCTTTCCTTCGGCACCAAAGCTCTGCTGTGGGGCCTGCGCGTTTATGTTGTCGCCATGCTCGTCATCGTACTCATCTCTGTGTACCAGGCGATCCGCGCCGCACGCTAGAGCAGATCAGGCGCTCGGTCGCCCTCGCAGTTGAAAATCCCGCACCAGAGTGCGAAGATTTTCCCGAAGCAATAAAGCTCCACAGGCAAACCCGCAAATCATGCCCTCCGACAAACTCGCCCACCGCAAGCCCAACCTGCTCGGAATCTTGATCGTATTCGTAATCGTCGCCGTCGCCGGCAGCGTCGTCGTCTATTCCCTCAGCGATTGGAACGCCCCGGAAAAAGCCAGGCAAATGCGCAATCCATTTCCTGCGACTCCCCAAACCATCGGGATGGGCATGAGCACTTACGCGGACCGCTGCGAGAATTGCCATGGAGAAGACGGCAATGGAAAAGGGGAACGCGCCGAAAAGCTATCGGTCGCGCCGACGAATTTCACCGACGCGCACCTCATCAGCCAAATGACCGACGGCGAACTCTTCTGGAAAATTTCCGAAGGGCATCGCCCCATGCCCGCATTCAAAGGCAAACTGAGCGAAGAGGAACGCTGGCAACTTGTGGATTACATCCGCACATTTTCGCAGCCGCTGGTTGATTCGCCGGCAGAATCGTCTAATCCAACTCCCAACAAAGACGCTGCGCCCAAATAAAAGTGTAGCGCCTGCCGCAACCGTAAGCACCAACCTACCAAGTGGAACGAACTAATTCACTTTCGCCAGCGCATCCGCAACTTCTTTCAAATCCGGCAGCGTGGGAATATCGTAATTCTTGAACCACGCGATTTTTCCGGAGCGATCCACGATCGCGATGGCGCGCCCGGTGATCCCTTTCTCCGCCAGGTATACGCCGAATTTTTCGCCCACCGCGCCGCGCGGCTGGAAATCCGCCAGCAACGGATAATGAATCCCCATTTTCTCGGCAAACGCCTTGTGCGACCACGCGCTGTCCACGCTAACGCCCAGCACCTGCGCGTCCAGCTGCTCGAATCGCTTCATATCATTGACGAAGCACGCGTGCTCGTTCGTGCACACCGGGCTCCAATCCAGCGGGTAGAACACAATCACCACATTTTTCTTTCCCTGAAAATCCGAAAGCTTTACTTCCTTCTGGCTCTGATCCTTCAACACGAAATCCGGAGCGGTCGCCCCTACCGAGATTGCCATGCCTGATCCTCCCTGTTCGCTTAACGAACAAATCGAATATTGCGAGTGCGACGTTGCGCACCATTCATAATAGCCGATGCCTTCCGCGCGGACAAACACCCGAACCCAGCGCGTAGACATTTGCGCCCCGCAATCTGCTACCATACCGCGTCGTAACCAGGAATCGGAACCGGACACGTGGCGCGCATCTCGTACGACGAAGCGTATCCCGCAATCGAGTTGCTGCCGCGCAGCCACAATTGGTGGGCGTGGCTGAAAGGCACGCCGCCGGAATGCATTCACCTCGGCGAGGAATGCGATTGGATGGCGACGCTGCTGCCGGACGCGCTGTATCTGCGCGGAAAACGCAGCGTCAAGCGCGAGCCGCCGCGTCCGGAAATCACGCTCTGCCGCGAATGCCTGAACGATGCCGTTGCCGCCGAGCTGGAATCGTTCCCGGGACGCGTGGTAGCCTTCGAGCCGGACGCGGAGATATTCACGCAGTACTTTTTCGTAGCGCAGCCGGATTTCGGACCGGTAGGATTGCGGCCGGAAGTTTCAGAGGCCATCTCGCAGCGCCTGGCGCAACCTGGAGGCGCGTGCGCGGAATGCGGATTCGCGGCAACTTGGTTGTGGTTTTCGCACCAGCAGATCGCGAGTCTTGATGAGGTCGAGCAGGTCGCTAACACGCCAGGGATCACGTTGTGTGCGCGGCACGGAGCGCAAAACTTGCTGGCTGCATTCGAGCGCATCCCGGAAGCGAACGTGTATTACATGAATTTGCCGTACGGCGAAGCGGGCGCGTACGTTTGGATCTGACGATGAACTTGCGCAGCGTGATTGACAAATATCTGGCCGCAGCGGGCGCGTACGGAAAATTCGTGGCCATCGAATCGCTCGGCCTTTCGCACGAAGAAACCGAGCGCATCTTCGACATGCTCGACGAGGATTACCAAATCAGCCGCTTCTTCCACTTCAGCAAAGCCGCCGGCCAATCCTTCCAAATCAGCGGTTTTGCGCAGACGCACATTTCGATTGACGCCGAAATCCAGGAAATTTTGTAGGCCGCTACCCAAGCTGCTCATTTGAGCGCCGGATGAAAATCAAATGCGGGATCAATATCCACAGGAATATCGCTGGTCTGCGCCAGCAACGCGCTCAGTTCCGCCGGCATCGTGCCATATTTCTTGAACCACGCATCGGTGCGCGCGCGATCCCCGCTAGCTTCCTGCTCCAGCAATTCCTCGGCGAGCGAAGCAATAGCCGCCGATATTTTTTCGAAATCAATCACATACAATCCCGTGGTGGCGTCGCGCGTGATTGCGCCCTGCTCCACGTAATAATTGAACTGCATGATTTCCCCGGCGCCATGCGCCTCCGCGACGCCGAAGCGCACCGTACGAAATATTCCCGCGACATAAGAAGCGTACGTGATGTTGCGCCGTTCCTTCGGCAGGACTCCGTGGTCAATGAGCCAGCCGTAGCAAAATTCGCCCACCACGTCGGCCTTCGATTCTTCCAGCGCGGAATAGGAAGACCCAATCGCCTCGTTAATTTGCACCTTGCCCTGCGCGGTGTGCGCGAACGCCGGCCCCAGGCCGTGCGAAATCTCATGCATGATCGTATCGGCCAGATATCCTTCACCGCTCGCCATCGCGGCCTGATCCGGGCGCATGGTGCGCTGCGCCAACGGCAAAATAATGTAGTTCACGCGCGCGTCCATGAAATTCTTCCAGAACATTTTCTTCGAGCCTTTTTCCTCGTGGATGCGTGGATCGTTCGGCAAATTGTCCGCCACGGCCTGATAGCCGTGCAGCAAATCTCCCGCGCGATACGGCGAGTCCACCACTTCCATCGGCGATTGTTTGCCGCGCTTCGAAGGCAAGTCGGCGGCAGGCAAGGGCAACGCTTCCTGCAGATCGGGCACGTATTTCTGATACAGCGCCAGCTTCTCGCTCTCCGCGTCGTTGCGAATCATTACCGAAGCGCCGTAACTCGTCTTCACGCCCAGTAGCGAGTCGTCATAAACCTCGTAGGGCGCAAACACCACATCGAATTTGGGATTTTGCAGATCCAGCCACGCGATGTCGCTGGCGAAGTAGTCATCGGTAAGCAGCGCATCCGCCCGCAGCCGCAAAAATTTGGCGAACGCTGGATCGTCGCTCAGCGCGGCAGCCTCGCGCAAATCCTTCGCCATCGGCTTTAGAAATTCCGCGAACGCTACGTGGTACGGGATCACGCGCGGAGCATAACGACCGGTGTAAACCGGCGCCCTGTTCATCCATTCAGGCTGCAGACCTTCCACGATGGTGTGGGGACTATAGATCGCAACCTTCTTGTCGGGAACCTGTCGAGCAAACTCCTCGATTTCGCTGAGTGCAACAGGTTTATCGGACGGCGCACCGGGAAAAAAACCGCGGCCCGGCGGCATCGGTTCGGTGCCGACGAACGGTTTGTCATCGTCAATCAAATCGAAGCGGCTGCCATTAATTTTCAAATAGCGCCGTAGCAACAGATCCTGCGGAGCTTTGCTGTTCACGAGCGAAAGATACAGCCTTAAGCCTTCCGGATCATTCTGCCGCCAGTAGATGCAGTCAAGCAGCCCAGAAGCGTCCACCAGCTTCGCAACCATTTCCTTCTCGCGCGCGCTGAGCCCCGCCGAATTGAACGGCATGTGCACCAATTTGAATTTCGCCACGCGCTCGGCCAGGTCCGGCACCACGTACGGTTTCGACGATGATGCGGACTTCGCAGTCGTTGCAGGCACGGACTGCGCCGCCGCAGTCGCGTGCTGGTTTGCCGCCAGTGGGCAAAGCGTTGCTACGGCGATTGCCGCGCCTGCCCCCAGCGGTAGCAAGCAGCGCAAGTTGCGAGCAAGATTCTTGGTCCTAGAGGTCATAGTGGGCATAGGCCGGCAATTCTACCGTGGCGGCTGGGGATTGGTGAATCTCGAAATGCAGCGGGGTGGGTGAAGGAGGGTGTAAAAGTATCGAGTACGACGCCTGGAAAGCGCCCAATAGTATCGAATAGAAATGGCGCGATTCGCGGGCCCTGAGTGGGGAGGCTCGGCGCGGGGGGCAAAAAGCGACAAAAACTAGCGATTGAGTTGGGCGGCTGGTGTTTGTTTTCAATGACTTGCGTGGGCTTTCGATTCTGTCTTGCTAGCGATTGATTTGGAGAGGGTGGGGAGGCTGCGCGGAGTGCTGAAGCTCGAGCAGCGTTGACCATGTATCCTCCTTGTCGTGATGAAATTAGCGCACGACTGATGATAAAATAGTCGGTACTGTAGCACAACAGGAAACAGTGTGGTGCAGGCGTCAGCCTCAGTGCCGCTAACTGGTTGTATGCGAACGACAAGTTGGGGTGTTGTGCGCTGCAAAAATGCCAATCAGGAGATTGGGGTTCCCAGGAAGCGTTGGGCGATTGCAGCAGAAGGAGTTATCGGGCGGGATTGCCCAGCAGCTTCAGCTTCTGCTCCACGTTCGCCCGGATGTCATCCCGCCGCGCGGCGTTGTCCACCGTGTCCGACGCCAACAGCTCCAGCGCCTTTTGCGCATTCTGCCGCGCCAGATCTTTTTGTCCATCGGCAAGGTATGCGTCAGACAGACTATCGTAAACATTCGGTGAGTTGGGATAGACGACCACATTCATTTGAAAGAGCGCAATCGCGCCCTCGGTGTCGCCCGCGGCCAGACTACCGTACGCGATGCGGTTCATTACAGCTTCCGAAAACAATACGGCTTTGGGATCGGCGCGCCGCGCGTCCGCGAACATCTGCTCGGCCTTGCGCAATCCATCGGGCTCGTCCGCGAAGCTCAGAAAACGCGATTCGGCGGACCACGGCGCGAGCGCGTGAGTCGCCGGTGGAGCGGGCGAATTCCGCAGCGTCGCGTTAAACCATTCCACAATCATCCCCGGCAATTCCTTGTGCGCGGCAAACATCTCCACGCCGTGCCCGCCCACCGAATAGTGCACGAACTTGTTGGCAGGATCCGGCGAAACATCGTAAAGCCAATGCATAATCTCCACCACGCCGGGATCCGGATCGTCATCGGCCGCCGCCAAAAACAGCGGCAAGCTCGGAGAGTTGTGCAGGAACTGGCGCCCGGCGCGATCGGTGCTTTCCGACAGCAGCACCAATGACTTCACTTCCGCATGCCGCCGCGCCAACTGCACCGCCTGATTCACGGCACAACTCGCCCCACCGGCGCCCATCACGTCTCGATACACTCCGGGCTGCGATTGCAGATATCGGAACGCAACATCTACGTCCCCCGGCCATTTCTCATTCACGATTTGATCGGCTTCCTGCGCCGACGAGGCTCGGTCCGGGTTTTTGCCGCCGCTTTCCCCGTAACCGCGGAAATCCAAGGTCAATACGTTGAGCCCCGAAGTAGCGAGTTGTGCCGCAAGATCGTCCCAGACTTTCCGCTGACGATTGCACTGATGCAGCAACAGAATCCCCGGCCCAGGTTGCGCGGCGCCGAAATATGTCGCCTTCAGAATTACGCGGTCTGGGGCGGTCAATTCCACCGCGCGCGGCGCCGGTACACTCTGCGCCGCGCCGGCCAAAGGCAGCAGGAGCGCGACAGATAACAAATAAATAGTTGTTCGCAACCAGACGTGGCGGCAAATCATGGACGCCTCCCAGAAATTCGCATTTAGCCACCGGGCGAGAGGGTATTGCAAGTGAAGAAGCGCAGCGGCGGCGAAGCGCGGGCCGCGCCGCTTCAGTTCCCGTGCGCAGGAATGGTTTGCCGCAGCGGCTTTTCAGTTTTAGCGGCGTCCTTCTCAGCCTGCCCCGAAACCAGCTGGTATCCGTGTTTTCCGGGGCCAGGAAAAACTTGCGAGAGCGCCATCAAATTTGTGTATTTATTGAAAGCAATTTCCGCGGAATGAATTGTCGGGTCGGCCGGGATGGACACCGCTTCGACTTTAGTGGACGCGCCGCCACGCGGGTTGCTGAATTCCAGTGTCAATTTTGAGGCGCCGGGAACTTCGCGAATCACGAAGTTGCCCTCCGGAAACGTGGTGTTCGCCACTACAAACGGCCGCGACATTCTGAAAACGATTTGCGTGCTGATTTGAGCGCTGGCGGCGAATGCGCCGATCACCAGCGCCAGCCATAAGACGAGCGCCAGCTTTCTGCTGGGTGATTTCATGAGATCTCCTTGGGCGCGAATTCCGCACGCGAGAATATTTCTCCTGCGCGCCGATGTCCACATTAAAAAAGTCCCGGTCCGCGTTGCGTCGCGACAACGCCAGCCAAGCAGCGGGCGGCGGTGCTATGCTCGTCGCGTGGGCACGCAGGACGACGCACAATACGAGCGCGAGCGCGCAGGCCTCTGCGCCGATTGCGTGCACGCGAGGCGAATCGAATCCGATCGCGGCGCAAAATTTTATTTGTGCGAGTTATCAGCGGTAGATCCGGCGTATCAAAAATATCCAGCGCTGCCGGTGATCCGCTGTGCCGGTTATCGGCCGAAAGCTTAGTGCGCGCGAGGTCGCTGCGAAGGGAGGCAACTCATGGCCATTCAAACCGTGCTGCAACTGGGCGATCCGCGACTAAGAGAAATCGCGTCGGCTGCTGGGAATCCGCAATCACCTGAGATCGGCGCGTTAGTAAAAGACCTCGCCGACACGCTCGCGCACTGGCGCGCAACAACCGGCTATGGCCGAGGCGTCGCCGCGCCGCAAATCGGCGTCGCCCAGCGCGTGGTCTTCTTGCAATTGCCAGGCGCGCAGCCGTGGCCGCTCGTTAATCCGGAAATTATCGAACGAAGCGCGGAAAAAATCGTAGTGTGGGATGCTTGCCTGAGTTTTCTTTCGATCTTCATGCAGGTGGAGCGTCACCGCGAAGTGAAAATCCGCTATCAAGATTTGCAAGGCGAGTGGCGGGAAATTGAGGCGGGCGCGGAAAAGGATCTTGCCGAACTACTGCAACATGAAATTGACCACCTCGACGGAATCCTGGCTGTGGATCGCATTACAGACATCCGCACGCTTTGCACGCGGGAGGAGTTCGAAAAGAGATACAGATCGGCGAGTCCGTATGCGACGGGTGCGGGGCGATAGGCGGACGCTGAGCGAGGTACAAACAGAAGAGAGAGCCTTCTCCCGGCTCTGCGGGATCAGGCTGACGGGCGCTGCGCCTACTTCGCGGCAACACTCGTTCGGTGCAAACGATCCTGGAGCGCCTTGTTCTCGCTGCGGATCTCCGCAGGCAGCCGGTCGCCAAATATCTCAAAAAATTTCGCCGTCGCATCGGCTTCCGCAGACCAATCTTGCGCATCCACGCGCAGCAACTCATCGACCACCGGCCGCGAAATCGCCAAACCATCGAGCGTCAGCGACTCCGGCGCCGGCACAAAACCGATCGGCGTTTCCGTCGCAGCCGCTCGGCCTTCGATGCGGTCCAGCATCCACTTCAGCACGCGGACATTCTCGCCGTAGCCCGGCCACAGAAATTTTCCGTTGGCATCCTTGCGGAACCAGTTCACATGAAAAATCTTCGGCGCGCGCTTTATTTTCGGGCCCATTTCCAGCCAGTGATGGAAATAATCAGCCATGTTGTAGCCACAGAAGGGAATCATCGCCATTGGATCGCGCCGCGTCACTCCCACAGCGCCCGTTGCGGCAGCGGTGGTTTCCGAAGCCATGGTCGCGCCAACAAAAACTCCGTGCTGCCAGTTGCGCGATTCATACACCAACGGAGCAAGCCGTTCGCGCCGGCCGCCAAAAATAATTGCGGAGATGGGCACGCCCTCCGGGTCTTCCCAGTGCGGAGAAATCGAAGGCGACTGCCGCGCCGGAACGGTGTAACGCGAATTCGGATGCGCCGCAGGACCTTTCTCCGGCGACCACGGCTCTCCCTTCCAATCAATCAGTCCCGGCGGCGGCGGAGTGCCGATACCTTCCCACCACGGTTCGCGCGCCCCGCTGATCGCGACGTTCGTAAATATCGTGTCGTGACGCAAAGCCGCCATCACGTTCGGATTCGTCTGCGCATTCGTTCCCGGCGCCACGCCAAAAAATCCGTTCTCCGGATTGATCGCGCGCAGCGTGCCGTCCGCGCCGATGTGCATCCAGGCGATGTCGTCGCCCACGGTCCACACGCGATATCCCTGCGATTCCAGGGCCGAAACCATCATCGCCAGATTGGTCTTCCCGCAAGCGCTGGGGAATGCTGCGGCCATGTACGTCACTTTGCCCGACGGATCCTCCAGGCCTAGGACCAACATGTGCTCGGCCATCCAGCCTTCCGAGCGCGCCATCCAGCTGGCGATGCGCAGCGCAAAACATTTTTTCCCCAGTAACGCATTCCCGCCGTAGCCCGAGCCCACGCTCCAGATTAATTTTTCCTCGGGGAAATGCATCACGAAGCGGCGCTCCGGATCAACGCCAGCCAAAGCGTGCAGCCCCGGCACAAAATTATCGGTATTGCCGATGCGATCCTGCGCGGCCTTTCCCATGCGCGACATGATGCGCATGCTGGCCACCACGTAGCGGCTGTCGGTAATCTCCACGCCGACGCGGCTGTAGGGAGAATTTTGCGGCCCCATGAAGTAAGGCGCGACAAACATCGTGCGGCCCTTCATCGAGCCTTCCAGGATTGGCCGCACGCGCGACTTGCCGTCCTCAGGAGACATCCAGTTATTCGTCGGGCCGGCATCGTCTTTTTTGTTAGTGCAGATGAAGGTGACGCTTTCGGTGCGGGCTACGTCGTTCGGATTGCGGCGGTTCAGGTAACTGTGCGGATAAGTCGCCGGATTCAGTTCGGTGATAATGCCATCGTGCATCAGCCCGGCAAGGAAGCGATCGTTTTCCTCTTCGGAGCCGTCGCACCAGACGATTTTGTCCGGCTGCGTAAGGCGCGCGGATTCCTCAACCCATTTTTCAAGTGGTGTGGACACCTGGTCTCCGGGATGCAGCCGCCGGGGTGCCGCCCAGTTGGCGGCTGAGCAGTTCGCGGCTGTGTTTATGAAAGCTTATATACCAGAAAAGTCTAGGCCACGATTTGGGGAATTGCAAGTAGCACGGCGTCCGCGTGCTTAGCGTCACGCCCGCGGCGCAATTCATTCCTGGCGCAGTGCTTGCATCGGATCCACCAGCGTCGCGCGATGCGCCGGGATGAAGCAGGCTAGCAATCCCGCGAGCAGCAGAGCCGCGGCCACCGCGCCGAACGCCGCAAAATCGAACACAGCGACATTGTATAGCAGGCCGTGCATCACTTTACCCACGCCGTAAGCTCCGAAGAGGCCCAGCGCGAGCCCCACGCCCGCCAGTAGCATGCCTTCTTTCAGAATTAACGCAAGCACGCGTCCTTGGCCGGCGCCCAGTGCCATGCGCAATCCAATCTCGTGCGTGCGCTGCGCGACGGCGAAAGACATCACGCCGTAAATCCCAACCGCCGCGAGCAACAGCGCGATTGCCGCGAAGCCTGCGAACAAACCCGCTGTGAATCGTTGCTGCGACAACGATCGGTCCATGATTTGCTCCATCGTCCGGGGCGTGCCCAAGGGCAGATCTGGATCCATGGACTGCACCATTCCGGCGATGCTTCTAGTCAGATTATCGGGTTCCACTGCCGCGCGAACCGCGACCAGCGCCTGTGGCCACGGACTCTGCCAGAAAGGCACTTCAATTTCGGGGAAGTCTTCCTCCAGACGGCCGTTGCGGACTTCGTGATAGACGCCAACGATTTGCCAGGCGACCGGGGGACCAAGTTTTGTGACGCCGGGAGTCAGCTGTTCGACGAGGATGCGCTGGGATAAGGGATCGACGCCGGCCAGGAATTTCTTCGCGAAATTTTCATTCACGACGGCTACTTGCACGCCGCCCGCCAGGTCCTGATCGTTGAATGCGCGCCCCTGTGCCATGCGAATGCCAAAGACCTTGAAAAAGTCCGGCGTGACCATGTTGAAGCCCGCTACAGGCCGCTGCGACATATCCGTAACCTCTTTGCCGGTGATTTGGAACGGCAAACCGAATCTCACGCCTTGTAGCGGCGCGCCCTCGGAGGCCGAGACGGAGGTGACGCCGGGCAGGGCTTGAATTTTTTCCAGCAACTGGCGGTAGAACGTTGCGATTTGTACCGGATCCGTCAAGCGGCCTCTGGTTACAGGCAGATCGAACGTGAGCAAGTGATCGCTGGGAAAGCCCAGGTCCACATGGGCGACGTTCCACAGGCTGTGAATGGCCAGTCCGCCGCCGGCAAGTAAGCTGAGCGCCAGCGCGAATTCGGCAATCACCAGCGCGCGCCGCAAGCCGTGCCGTCCGGTGCTGCGCGCGGAGCCGCCGCCTTCTTTCAACACCTCGTTCAAATTCATACGCGCCGCTCGCCATGCGGGGGCGCAACCGAACAACACGCCGGCGAGCATCACGGTGACCACCGTAAACAGCAGCACCGGAACGCTCATGCGCACATCCGTTTCCGAAAGCAAGGTGTACGGCGGCATAGAAGCCACAATCGCTTTCATCAACACCCACGCCAAGCCAACTCCCAGCACGCCGCCAATGGACGCGAGTGCCAGGCTCTCGATCAGGAACTGCGTGAATATCTGCCGGCGCGAAGCACCCACCGAAGCTCGCACGGCCACTTCTCTTTGTCGCGCCGCTCCCCGCGCCAGCAGCAGGTTTGCCACGTTGGCGCAGGCGATCAGCAGCACGAAACCCACCGCTCCCAGCAGCAGCGGCAATCCCTTTTTTGTGTCGGGATTCAGGAAATCGTTCTTCAGCGGCACGACACTTACGCCCCAACCCTTGTTCGATTTCGGATAATCGTCGGCGATGTGGCGCGCCACCGTATCCATATCAGCGTTCGCTTGCGCCAGCGTGACTCCGGGCTTCATGCGTCCCAAGATAACCAGCCAGCGAAAATCGTGGTTGGTTTGATCCGGCGTGAATACCAGCGGCACCACCAACTGCCTGCCCAAGCGATCCGGCTGCCCAGGCGGTTGCACTCCAATCACCGTATAGAGCTCGCCATTCAGGTAGATTTGCTTGCCGATAATGTTGGGGTCGGCGCCGAAATGTGTTTCCCACAATTTGTGCGTGATGATCACCACATGATCTTTGCCCGGCACTGTGTCGTCGGGCAGCAGATAACGCCCCATGAAAGGCTTGTCGCCGATCAACTGGTCCAGGAAGCCTGGGGTTAGGTAGCTGCCTTCGACTTGTACCGCGCGCTCGACGCCGGCGGATACATTGAATTGCTCGCCATTCACGGCTCCGAGTATTTGGAAAACTTTGCTGTCGCGCTTCCAATCCAGATAATCGCCTGCCGAAACTGAGTTCCGGTGCCCGCCGATGCTGGACCACACCACCACCAATTGGTCCGGCTGCGGATAGGGAAATGGCGCCAGCAGCGTGGCGTAAAAGATGCTGAAGATCGCGGTGTTTGCGCCAATGCCCAGAGCGAGAGCGAAAATTGCCACCGCCGCAAATCCAGGATTTTTTCGAAGCAGACGAAAACCAAAGCGGGTATCACGCAGGAAGTTTGCCATGCTGGCGCTCTCCTTCTCGGGCTAGGGAAATCAGACGAGCCCGGCAAAGGTCACGATTCGAGCGATTACTGCATCACAACGAATCCGGCGCAACCGCACAATGCCGCGCCAGACTCGCGAACAATCGAATCCTACATCACTCCAACATTTTTTTGCGCAAGAAATGACCCCGCGAAGGGTTCCTCTCGCATCCCACCAAGCCAATCGAGATTCGCTCAAATGCTATAATCCGCGAATCATGTATGCGCGCAAGCTGCAGGCAGACTTGGTGATCGGCAATGAGCGGCGCCCCGCCCCGCTCGATTGGCTCGACAGTTTTTGCATGCGCAACTTCACGGGCTCGGCGGAATTTGACGACACGCTGCCCACCGCAGATGGTCGCCTGGAAGTCGGCCTGGCAGTGGACCCCGAGCGACTAGCGCAAGCCATGAGCGAGTGGTTTACCAAACGCGGGAAGGGCAACGGTCAAGCGGTGACCATCGAACTGCGAGAGCTCGATCCTCCGAACTAAACGCTCGAAATCGGAATGCGCGCGATTCCACGCGCAGTAAACTCAAAAACCTACAGAATTTCGGATAATCCACGTATGAAATAAACGAGGGGGGAAAAAAGAAGAGCCGAACACTCCCTGCGTATGATTGGGGCGTTGCAGCGGTCATCGCAGGAGGAGTTCGGCTCCTCACACTTACTCTGACGTGCGCCGCGAAAGATGGTTAGCAACCGCCCTCAGCCGCCTTACTTCGCCGCCTCGAAAATCCCATCGTTCTCCCCCGCACCGCCGTCCGTCCCGCCGCGATGCAGTAAAGCCCTAATCTGCGGCATGGCCGCGCGTGTGGCATCTTCGCCAGCCGCAATCAGCTGCGGCGTTTTCACAAACTCATCCCACAAAATGTGATGAACGTTTGGCTCGATCAGCACATCCGTCATCCCGCGCCAAGGCTGATTCGCCACCGACTGAATAATCGAAAACGAGCGGCTGATCACTTCAATCGTATTGCGCGGTTTGGAATCCAGCAGCCCCGGTTCCAGATGAATTCCAATCACCATTTCCGCGCCCATCTTGCGCACCGCTGGAGAAGGCACCTGCTCCGTCAGAAATCCGTCCACCAGATAATGCCCCTGATGTTCCACCGGTAAAAATAATCCCGGATACGCGCACGAAGCCCGCAGCGCCGGCCCAATCTCGCCCTCAGTGAAATGTATCGAAGTGCCCTTCAGCAGATCGGTCGCCACAATCGCCAGCGGAATGCGCATCTCGTGAAAAAATTTAGCGGGCGTCAAGCGGTGCAGAAAATCCTGCAGCGGTTCATTGGAAGCCATCCCCATGCGGGAAAGTGTCCAGCGCCCGAAATCGCGGAAACGTGTAATGGCAGCTTGCTGCGCCATATGATCGAGCGTGGCGCCGCTGGCATAAGCCGCCGCAATCAATGCGCCCACCGAAGTCCCGGCGATAAAATCAATCGGGATTTCCTGTTCTTCCAGCACGCGCAACACTCCCACGTGCGCCACGCCTCGCGCAAACCCGCCGCCGAGCGCCAGGCCCACCTTCGGCCGTTCGCCGCCCGTGCCATACGCAAAGCTCCGCAGGCCGCGAATGGCTTTCCCCAGCCATTTTGTGGTGGTTCCAATTTCTGACATACTTGTTCCTTCACCACACTTTAACTCATTTCCCGCCGCAGGGCCTTTCCGGTTGACCGCTCCGTACTGCTTTTGTAACCTCACTGACTGGGCAAACGCCGAAAGGAACACCAGTGAAACGACGCATCGAACGTGCAGCGGTTCTAGGAGCAGGCACCATGGGCGCGCGCATCGCCGCGCATCTGGCGAACGCCGGCATCCCTTGCTACCTGCTGGACATCGTTCCCACCAGCCTCGCTCCCGCGGAACAAGGTAAAGGTTTGACGCTGGGAAGCCCCGCTGTGCGCAATCGCATTGTGCTCGCCGGCTTCGATGCCGCGAAAAAATCCCGTCCCGCCGCTTTTTTCACGCCGGACACGGCGCGCCTCGTCACCCCCGGTAATCTGGAAGACAACATTGCCTGGTGCGGCCAGGTGGATTGGATCATCGAAGCCGTCGCCGAAAATCTGGAAATCAAGCGCAGCCTTTTCACGCGCGTCGAAACAGTCCGCAAGCCCGGCACCATCGTCACCTCCAACACTTCCGGCCTGCCCATTCATCTGATCGCCGAAGGCCGCTCCGAAGATTTTCAGCAGCACTGGGCCGGAACGCATTTTTTCAATCCGCCGCGCTACATGAAATTGGTCGAACTCATCCCCGGCCCGAAAACGCTCCCCGAGGTTCTGCAATCGCTCGACGAAATCTGCGATCTGCGCCTCGGCAAAGGCGTCGTCGCCGCGAAAGACACGCCCAATTTCATCGCCAATCGCATCGGTACATTTTCCATGCTCAACGCGATTCGTCAGATGCAAGCGCTGGAAATGACCATCGAGGAAGTGGACGCCTGCACCGGCCCCGCCATCGGGCAGCCCAAATCCGCCACGTTTCGCACCGGCGATCTGGTAGGTCTCGACATCCTCGTGCACGTCGTGCGCAACATCTATGAGAGCACCACCACCGATGAATCGCGCGACATTTACAAAGTTCCGCCGTTCATGGAGGAAATGATCAAACGCGGCTGGCTCGGCGACAAGACCGGCGGCGGCTTTTACAAAAAAGTAAAGAAGGGCGGCGAATCGGAGATTCTCACGCTCGACTGGCAAAAAATGGAATATCGCCCGCGTCTGAAAGCGAAGTTTCCCTCGATCGAAGCCGGCAAAGCCATCGAAGACACGCGCGAACGTCTGTGCGCTCTGCTCGCGCCTGCTCTCGATGGAAAAGGCGGCGACAAGGCAAATCGTCTGTTATGGTCCAGCCTCAGCCAAACCTGCTTGTACGCCGCTCGCCGCATGCCCGAAATCTCTCACAGCGTAGTGGACCTGGACCGCGCCGCCCGCTGGGGCTTCGCTTGGGAACTCGGCCCATTCGAAGTCTGGGATGCCGTCGGCGTCGAACGCATGGCCAAGGCGCTGCAACGCGACGGCGAGGAATTACCGCCGCTCGTGCGCAAAGTCCTCGATTCGCCCGCAAAATCTTTTTACCAATCCGAAAAGGGAACCACGCGCTATTTCGATTTGGCCGCGCAATCTCTGCAACCCGTCCCCGAACCGCCCGGAATCATCATCCTGAAATCCGTGAAAGACCGCAGCGGCGTGGTCCAGAAAAATGCCGGCGCGAGCCTCATTGACCTCGGCGATGGCGTGCTCTGCTGCGAATTTCATTCCAAGATGAATTCCATCGGCGGCGATCTCGTCGCCATGATTCACGCGGGCATCCATCGCCTCAGCTCAGACTTCGACGCGATGGTCATCGGCAATCAAGCCACGAATTTTTCCGTCGGCGCGAACTTGATGCTCGTCTTGATCAGCGCGCAAGAGGGCGAGTGGGATGACATCCACATGGCCGTGCGCCAATTTCAGCGCGTGAACATGGCCATCAAATACGCGCCGCGCCCCATCGTCGCCGCTCCGCAAGGCATGGCTCTCGGCGGCGGCTGTGAAGTCAGCTTGCACGCCGCGCGCATTCACGCCGCAGCGGAAGCGTACCTGGGCCTGGTGGAAACCGGCGTCGGCCTGATTCCCGCCGGTGGCGGCACCAAGGAAATGCTGATCCGCGCGAACGAACACTCCGCAGGCGGCGAAGATCTGGACCTGTTCCACGCGCTCAAGCCCGTCTTCGAAAATATCGCCATGGCCAAAGTTTCCACCAGCGGCGAAGACGCGCGCGCGCTCGGCTACCTGCGCCCGTCCGATCTCATCGCCATGAATCGCGACCGGCAGATCGCCGACGCCAAACAAACCGCGCTGGCATTGCTTCGTGCCGGATACCACCCGCCTGCGCCGGCGCAAATTCGCGTGCTGGGTGAAGAATTTCTCACCGGCGCGAAACTCGCCATTCATATGATGATTCGCGGCGGCTTCGCTTCGGACTACGACGGCGTGGTCGGCCGCAAGCTCGGCTCCATTCTGGCCGGCGGCTCCATTACCGCCCCGCAGCTCGTGCCGGAGCAGTACGTCCTGGATCTCGAACGCGAAGCTTTCGTCAGCCTCTGCGGCGAACGCAAGACGCAGGAACGCATCGCGCACACTTTGAAGACGGGAAAACCACTGCGCAATTGATTTTTCGCGAAATCACGCCCGCATCGGCCTCGCAACGCAACTTTCGCGCTCAAGCGGTGTTGGTATCCAGCGGAGAAACCTATTTGCGCCGAAATGTATCTAAGTTTTTGAATATCGCGTACTTTTGTGAACTGGGGTTGTGCTCGAACGGATGGAACTTTTTCCATCGTTTTTGTGAAACAGAATATCCGAACTCCGCGCGTAGCCTGCCGATGGCTCGAGACCATCACGGCCGCGGAGGGAATTGGGAATGAGCAGCAGTGCAGTTTTATTGAGCGGCGCATTGTCACGGCAGGCGCTCTTTCTGCACTAGCCGCGCGTGCACTTGTTCGCGATTATAATCCGGCTCCGAAGCCGAGCCTAGCCGGTCATCGCAGGATGACGCCAATGGGGGAATTCTGATGCGAAAGAACATACGTTTTTTTACGCTGCTGGCAATTGCCGTTATAGCAATGTTCACTTTGTCCGCTTGCAGCAGTGGCGGGGGCGGTGGCAATCATCCTACGGTCAATGATCTGGTTGTGCTTCCCGGCTCCTCCAATGTGCCGGTCAGCCAGACGGCGCAATTTACAGCATTCCTAAACGGTGCGAGCACTTCCGTTACTTGGACGGCCAGCGGCGGCACCATTGACGGCACGGGCGTCTTTACCGCACCCACTGCTCCAGGAAGCGTGACGATCACCGCCACCTCGGGTTCGAACACCGGCACCGCTACCGTAAGCGTCGTCGCCGCGCAAACTTTGGTCGTCAATCCCGCCGCGCTCACCATTCCCGCTGGCGGCCTGCAGTCCTTCACTGCTACGCCCAGTGCGGGCGTCGTTTGGAGTGTCAACGGTGTCGCCTTCGGCGATTGCGTCGCGCCGCCGGTTGGCAGCGTCACGCAATGCCACGGCGTGATTGATGGAAACGGAAATTATACTGCACCGCTTTCGCCCCCCACTGGCGGTTCGGTGACGATCAGCGCCTCCGCAAGTGGCAATTCCGGCACTTCCACTGCTACAGTTCTGTATTCCTCTGCCTCTCTTACGACCACCGCCTCGGGAACGGGATCATACGCAGTGGCGTTCACTGGGGTAGATTTTCAGGTAGGTGCCCCGGTGGATGTTGCCGGCAGTATCGTCACCAGCGGCTCCGCGGGCTCTTCGTCCGGCACCATCACCGGCGGTGAGATGGATGTCAACGCCTTCGTCGATGCTCCTAATGGCACAGCCGTCCAAATTCCCGTGACCGGAGGCTCATTTACGGTGGGCCCTCTCGATGGCCGCACATCTATCCTGTTGACTCTGGCGTCTAACTCCGTCGCCCAGTCTTTCACCTTGCAAGCCACGCTGGCCACTAATCAGCACGCCTTGCTAATCGATTTTGACACCTCCGACACCGGCAGCGGCACGCTGGACGCGCAGAATCCCACAGCGTTTGCCACGCCGCTCAACGGCAGGTTCGCGTACTCATATTTCGGCCTCGATGGATTCGGCAATCCGGTGACGGTGGCCGGCACTTTCCTCGCCAGCAACAATTCCATTCCTGTCAACAATCCCAATTCACCCGTGAACGCTCAAGATCTCACTTACGTGCCTCTCAATTCCAATGTCTTCACGGTCGTAACCAACGACATCACCGTGAGCGGCTTATACACCAACCCGGACACTTTCGGACGCGGCACCATCACCATGAACTCGACGCCCTTGAGCACCCTGAATTTCGCGTACTATATGATCGATCAAACGCATCTGAAACTCGTCGAGATCGATCCATCGCAGACTTACGTGCTCTTTGGCGAGGCGTTCAGCACTCCGCTAAATACCACGCCGCTCAATGGCGGAATCGCTCTCACCTTCGGCGGCGCCGCAAACGGTGCTCCTTACGCTGGCGGCGCGGTTTTCGCGATCAGTGGCGCTACGATTAGCAGCGGCGGCACGCTCGACATCAACAACAGCGGTGGCGCCGGCGCGCAGAGCAACGCCACGATCACCACCGGAAATTATGCCAACATAACAACTTCTGGAAACGTCCCGGCTCGCTTCACTCTTTCTCTCACCACCAGCAAGGGCACCGTGTTATTTGCCGCTTACACCTTCGCCACTGCTGCCAACACCGGAGCCGAGCTGGTCGAAATTGACACCAACAACAACGTGGACGGCGCCAGCGGCACTGCGTTCCAGCGCGGCGGCGTGAGCACTGTGCAGGGAAGCTTCGCCTTAAATCTCTCGGGCGTTGGCTCGTCAAAATCTCAGGCCGCGTTCGAGCAGGACATCGCCGGCCAACTCGGGCTGGTCAATAACAGCACCACGCTGACTGGAACGCTGGACATCAATAACGGCGGACCATTTCCGGGGCTGCCGGTGAATTCCACCAGCATTTTGAACGCTGTTGCTGCCAACGGTCGCGGAACCGCGCAAGTCAACACTTCGGCCGGCGGTGTCACGGCGAAATTCAGCCTGGTCTACTACCAGGTAGACAGCAATACCGAATTGCTGCTCGATATAGACAACAGTCGCGTAGCGAACGGCACGCTTATCCGCCAGTTCTAACTGGCGCGTGCAGCGTTTACGTTTAGTGCATTTCTCTCGGGGAGGCCGCCGCACGGAACCACGCGGCGGTCTCCCCGCAGAACGTCATCGCAATCCCGCAAATTCCTGGTAACCCATCGCGTCTGCGCACGTCTGAATCCCTGGCGGGTGTGTGTTATTTGGCTCGCGGTGCGTACCGTATTCCTGTGCGCCTTTGCAATGGCTTGCGCGGCGCCGCACTTTAGCGCGCCATCGGTATCGCAGGCAAGCTTCGATCGTGCGCGGCGGCGACGCAAACATCTTGCGTTCGCGCCAGACTGCCGCTAGCATCAGTCGCTTTTAATTCAGCTGCGCGCCTCGATCATCGGCCTGCAGAGCCATCATGATTCACAAAGATCTGAGGGGTGTGAAATGAAGCTTCGCTCGTATCGCCGTCTGGTTCCGCTGGTACTTCTGGCCGCATGCGCCGCCACCTTGCTCGGCTGGGTGTGCGCTGCGCGCGGCGAAGGCGGCGAGCCGCGCTATTTCGCGATAAAGAATGCCCGCATCGTTCCAGTGTCCGGCCCGGTCATCGCAAACGCCACGGTGGTCATCGCCAAAGGCCTGATCCAATCCGTCGGAACGAACCTCACCATTCCGCCGGAAGCTTGGGTGATTGATGGCACCGGCCTCACGGTATATCCCGGCCTGATTGACGCCGGAACAAATATCGGCCTCGCGCAAGACGACGACGCTGCCAAAAAACGCGGCGTGGGTTCCGCAGCCGCCGGCCCGGGAGATCGTCCGGCCACCACTCCCTGGCGCGTAGCCGCCGACGAACTCAAGACGGACGACAAGCGCATCGAATCCTGGCGCAACGCCGGCTTCACCACGGCGCTCACCGTGCCGGACGGCGGAATTTTTCCCGGACAGGCGAGCGTGATTGATCTTGCCGGCGAACGCGCAGGAGATTTCGCTGTCCGCCCCCGCGCCAGCGTGCCGGTTTCCTTCAAGCCCGTCGGCGGATTTTTCGGTTTTCCCGATTCGCTGATGGGTACCATCGCGTATGTCCGTCAGGTTCTCGACGACACCACCTGGTATCAGCAAGCCGAGCCAATCTACCAGGCGAATCCCACGAAGACCGAACGCATCCCCTACGACCGCACAGAATTCATCCTCAGCCGCGCGCTGCAAAATAACGAAATCGTCCTGCTCCCTGCGAATAATTCAATTCAGCTCGTCCGCGCGATGCGCCTCGCGAATGAATGGAAGATCCGCGCGGTCCTCTACGGCGGCCAGCAAGGATACGAAGTCGCGGCCGCCCTCGCGGCAAGCAAAATCCCCGTGCTCGTCAGCCTGAAGTGGCCGGAGCGCGCCAAAGACGGCGACCCCGAAGCTGAACAAACTCTGCGCGAACTCCGCTTCCGCGACCGCGCCCCCGGAACTCCCGCAGCGCTCGCCAAAGCCGGCGTGAAATTCGGGTTGTACTCCGGCGGGCTCGCCGAGCCGAAGGACATTTTCAAAAGTCTGAAGAGGGCCACCGACGCCGGCCTGGCGCCAGACGCCGCCCTGCGCGCTCTGACGCTGGACGCGGCCGACATTTTGGGCCTCAGTGATCGCCTCGGCAGCATCACGCCGGGAAAAATCGCCAATCTCACGATCACCGATGGCGACCTGTTCAACGAAAAAACAAAAGTAAAACACGTCTTTGTGGACGGCCGCTGGTTCGTGATCCACGAAGAAGCTCCGCCGGAAAAATCCGGCGAGAAAAAATCCGCGGACGATGACGACGGCGTACGCTCAAAGCACTCGCAGCAAGCCGAAGGAGTGGGCCGATGAACCGCAAAATCTGCTGCACTGCAGCCGTCCTCGCAGCGTTTGCAGCCTGCACGCCGCGGACCACCGGCGCGCAAAATCCCAGCACCATCTTCATTCACGACGCCACCATCCTCACCGTCACCCACGGAAATATCGAACACGGCTCGATCTTGATTCGCGACGGCAAAATCGCCGCCGTAGGCGCCGATCTGAAAGCTCCCGAAGGCGCCGCCGTGATAGACGCCAGCGGCCAGTTCGTTATGCCGGGAATCATCGATTGCCACTCGCACATCGCCGTGGACGGCAGTGTGAACGAAGCCGGCCCTTCCGTTTCTTCCATGGCCAATATCGCCGACGTCCTCAATCCCGATGATATCGATATTTATCGCGACCTCGCGGGCGGCGTCACCACCGCAAACATTCTGCACGGCAGCGCCAATCCCATCGGCGGCCAGACCGTCGTCATCAAACTCCGCTGGGGCAAGCCCGCGGCTGACCTGCCGTTTCAAGGCGCGCTCCCCGGAATAAAATTCGCGCTCGGCGAAAATCCCAAGCATTCTAATTTTCCGTCGCCACCCGGCGTCACGCCGCGCTACCCCGGCACCAGGCTCGGCGTCGAAGAAGTCATCCGCCAGGCATTCATTGAAGCCCGCGAATACAAAAAGCAATGGGATGATTTCAATCAGCGAAAAGCCGCCGGCGAACAAAATCTCATCCCGCCGCGCCGCGACGTACGCCTCGAGCCGCTCGTCGAAGTGATGGAAGGTAAGCGCTACGTCCACGCCCACTGCTATCGCGCGGATGAAATCGTCATGCTGATTCGCGTCGCCAATGAGTTCGGCTTCAAAGTCCGCACCTTCCAGCACGTGCTCGAAGGCTACAAAATTGCCGACGAAATCGCCGCATCCGGCGCGGGCGGCTCCACTTTCTCCGATTGGTGGGCCTACAAAATGGAAGCGTTCGACGCCATCCCTTACAACGCGGCCCTGATGGCCGAACGCGGCGTGATCGTTTCCGTAAATTCCGACGACGCGCAGGAAGCCCGTCAGCTGAATCAGGAAGCGGCAAAGAGCATGAAGAATGGCGGCCTCTCCGCGAACGACGCCCTGAAGCTGATAACTCTGAATCCAGCCATTCAGCTGGGCATCGACGCGCGCGCTGGTTCGATTGACGTAGGCAAGGACGCCGATCTGGCAATCTACAATCACGATCCGCTCAGCGTTTACGCGGTCGTGCAGAAAACTCTGATCGATGGCCAGGTTTATTTCGATCGCGATCGCGACATCGCCCAACGCGCCACACTAGCAGCGGAAAAGCAATCTCTGCTCGATAAAGAAAAGAAAGCCGCGGAAGAAAGGAAGGCCGACGAAAAGAAATCCGAAGAGAATTCCGAGAAGAAGCCCGACAAAAAGCCCAGCCAGAAAAAGAAACCGCCGCAGGACGCAAGCGGCACCGCGATTGGCAACGCCAGCGCAGCCCTCACGACCACCGCAACAGGAGGCGCGCGATGAAAATGCTAAACCTCAGCTCCCGCGCCGGGATAGCGCTCGTTCTAGCCGCGTCCCTGGGAATTCCGGCGTGGTCGCAGAACGCGCAAACCACCACCACCTACGCAATCAAAGGCGGCAAAGTCTTCACGCTGGCCGGCGCGCCCATCGACAGCGGCACAGTAATCATTCGCGATGGCAAAATCGCCGCAGTCGGCGCCAATATTGCGATTCCGCAAGAGGCGCAGGTCATCGACGCAACCGGACTGGAAGTTTATCCCGGCATGTTCGATCCCGTCACTCAGATCGGTCTGAACGAAGTCAGCGCCGTAAGCGCCACCGTGGACGTCAGCGAACTCGGTGATTACAATCCCGAACTCGTCGCCGCGACCGCCGTGAACCCCGCCAGCGCCCACATTGCCGTCACGCGCGCCAACGGCATCACCGCCGTAATCGCCGCTCCCGGCACCGCCAGCCTCGATTTATCAAGCGGCGGCCTCATCGCCGGGCAGGCATCCGCCTTCAACCTCGCCGGATGGACCATGGACGAAATGCAAATCAATCGCTCGGTCGCCATGGTCATCAATTGGCCGAGCATCCAGACCACCTCTTTCGATTTCGCCACGTTCAGCGTGAAAGAAAAGCCCTACGCCGACGTCAAAAAGGAATACGACAAATCCATCAACGCTCTCAGCGACTGGCTCGACCGCGCGCGCCACTATGCTCAGGCAAAAGAAAAAGGCTCGCCCGCACTCTACGAGCGCGACCTTAAACTCGAAGCGCTGGTCCCGGTGGTGGAAGGGAAGTTACCGGTTCTCGTAATCGCCGACGAAGCCCGCGACATCCGTAACGCCGTGGATTTCTGCAGCAAGCAAAATCTAAAGATGATTCTCGGCAGCGGCGCCGAAGCCTGGAAGGTAAAAGATCTGCTGAAAGAAAAGAAAATTCCCGTCATGTTAGCTCCCACCAATCGCCTTCCCGAGCAGGAAGACACTCCCTACGACAAACCGTACACTGAACCCTCCGAATTATTCGCCGCCGGAATTCCGTTCGCGTTCTCTAGTTTCGCCACAGCTTTCTCGCGCCGACTGCCGCAGTATGCCGGCACCGCAGTAGCCTACGGCCTGCCGCACGATGAAGCGTTGAAAGCCGTAATGCTAAACGCCGCGCAAATTTTCGGCCTGGCAGATCAAATCGGCACCCTCGAGCCCGGAAAATTAGCCAACGTGATCGTCACGAACGGCGACCCGCTCGAACTCCAAACCCAGGTCCGCTATCTCTTCATCAAAGGACAGCTAACCAGCACCGACAACAAACATCGCGACCTGTACGAGCAGTATCGCAAGCGTCCGCTTCCCGCGCGTTGATCGGCCGCTTGGCAATAGCGGCGCGTGCGTTATAATCCCTGCCCATCGTATGCGAAAAAGTGACGCGGTATCGCTGCACTTACCCAAAGGAGATTCCGTGCATCTCATGCGCACTCGCTCGTGCGTCTTCTCGCTACTATTAATGATCGCGCTCTCGCT
>Ga0209169_10000449_pt1 | contig 25028 bp, 15 predicted proteins | sample HubBroMetageWRM4_FD_188346 | JGI IMG/M metagenome (GOLD analysis project Ga0209169, IMG submission 188346) | Warmed soil microbial communities from the Hubbard Brook experimental Forest, New Hampshire - Hubbard Brook CCASE Soil Metagenome WRM 4... | ecosystem: Environmental > Terrestrial > Soil...
TTGTCATGGGGAGTAGTGTCATTCAACGCCGCCAGATCGTTGGTAAAACCGCCCGCCACCATGTTGAGGTATATTTTCCGGCCGTAAAGATGCCCCAGCGAACTCACCATCTTGGCGACTGCGTAGGGATGCATGTATGCCGGCTGGACCGCCACAAGCGGCGACAGCCTGGCGGTGTTCTGGATGATCAATTGCGCGACCAACCAGGGATCGACCAGGGAATTATCCGTGTACACCAGGATCCCCTCGCAACCCGCGGCCTCGCTCCAGCGCGCCACCTCGATCACCCGGGCAATGTAGTCCGCCCGGTCCACAGCGCTCGACTGCGGAGAGGTGGAAAACACGCGGAGCTTCGGTCCTTCTAGAGAGACGTCTACTGTCATGGGTCAGAAAATGGGGAGTATACGAGGCAGGGCCAGAACTGCTGCGTTAATGCACTTTTTTCAGAATTTTCTCTAAATCAATGCCCATATCCCTAAGCAACTGTTCGTTTCCCTGCGCGGCCTTCCGTATCAGTTCTTGCTTGTTCGGACCCGCCTTTTCCAGCAGACGCCGGATCCTCCTGGCGGCGATGTATTTCCGGTAACGCTTCCAAACCGCGGTCGGGACAAAGGAGAAAACAACTGGAGCGAGGTGGTGAGTGAACTGAAGGAAGGTATAGCTGACTCGGTCCCAGACTCTCTCCCCAAGCGAAAGGCTTGCCGGGTTGGTCTCAAGCACCTTGGGATAAACCGGCCATTCTCCGTTATAGCGCTCGCGCCACATCTTTACGTAGCGCTCGATCTTGTTTCGTAGTTCTGGAGGGATACCCTCAGAACCACTCCTGGTGGCAACAATTTGTTCGCCCTTCACCAGCGAATGGTGACGGAAATCAGAGATCGCCTCACGGTCCGCTCCCACCAGGTTGCCCATTTTGCTGTCATAGGGAATCTCGAGAAACTCGCAAATGGCCCGCATGTGAAATTCGGGATTGCGCACCAGGTCCTCATAATTCAATTGGTGAACCCGCCCGCCCTGCTTGGCGAGAGAATCAAATTGAGTCTTTAGGTCCTGATAGCCGAGAATGGCACGCAGTGTCATCCCGCTCCGGGCGAAAAACGGCGAAGTCTCTGCGGCGGCCATAATGCTGCGGCAGATGTGCCGCAAATCCCGCCAAATAATGATGAAACGTGCATTGGGAAACGTCCGGCTGAGACGGGTCACTTCGTCGTGATAGGTTGGCGACTTGCATCCCCAGACGATCGCTCCCTTTTTCTGCCGGGCGTATTCCGTGTAGACGGCTTCCACCGCGGTCTTGAGATCCCGGATGCCATCTGGAATTTTGCTGGTGTCGAACTTGTGCCGCTCTAGTGCGGTGTTCCAGAATTCCCATCGCTTCAGCCAGCGCGTGGTGTCTCGGGGAACCCAGAACAGAGCCTGCAAATGTGGCAGGTCGCCTTCATACATCAAGGCGATCTGCGGGTGCTGGTTCAGGAGGGCATAGAGCAGCGAAGTCCCGGAGCGGAACATCCCCACCACAAATAAAGGCTCGGAACGGGGATGGAAAGCCGGGTCTGTCTCTGTTACACCCGCTGCGGGGTGTTGCATCAGCTGCGGCATTCGGTCATTCTCTCAGTCTGGGACTTGGCATCCATAACGGTCAAAGGCTGCTGTCTCCGTCATAGCAGGTTGGATCCCATGCACTCGCTTCGCTCAGGCTGGCCGACAAAGATGGCTTATTGGTGCGATAAAAATAACGCCATGAACTGAGCTCGCGATCATGAGGATTCATACTGCTTAAGATTCTTTGCTTGCTATCTGAAAAGCCGGTCGCTTCCAGCATGTGGATGCCTTCCCGTTGGCATCGATCCAAAGCACGGTTCAACACTGCTTTCAGTAATTCCGGGGATTCATCCAAACTTTGAAAATCCACCAGCCGCATTCGCTTGAGGTCGAAGGCTGAATTGTCCTCGCGACAAACGATCCCGTAGGCGGCGAGCCGCGAGCCCTGGCCGACGGTGAGCAGCCAGGCATCGCCTTTCTGCAACGCGTACTTGAAATGCCACTGGAGAACGTCTCGCGAACGGTCCGCCAGCAAACGGCCAGAACTTTGCTTTCGCAACTGCTCCCAGAAAGCATCGAACCTTTCGTCGAACTGCGCGCACAATTCGGCCCGGACGCCATCGGGATTGATGTGCACTCTGCGGTTTGCCAATCGGTCCCGCACAAATAGTCCAGCAGCCAAAGCGTAGCTACACATCCGCGGCCCGGAAAACTTCTTTCGCGACAGCAGGCTCGCGCTGAATCCTGAATAGTTCGTAATCCAGAATGATGACCGGTTCCACGTCCCCACCGGTACTCGCCGAGCGTGGAATCGTTCATGCAGCCGAGACACTTTTTCGTTCACCGATGTATTCAGGAAAAGCTCGACGTCCTTCTGCCGGAAGAAATGACCCAGTAGAGGGAAGACATAGGCGCGATATCGCGCGTCCACCACCAGCGCACGGCTGGTCGCAGTCACCACCGGCCGGTTTTCAAACTCAAAAGCCAGGGGGACATTGCCGATGCTGCCGACAATTTCATCCTGTTCGTTCTCACATACCCAGCCGATGGGCCAACGCCGAAAATCGTAATACGCCGGATTGTGCACCCACAGATGTTTCCACTCTTCGTAGCTCTTTGGGTGCAGCCCGTACTGCGATTCCAGGGCTGCGATGCGCGGATAGTCCTCGAAAACCGCCTCGCGGAAGCGGGGCGGAGCCGCCTTGGAATAGTTTGCTGTTTTCAATGGCACAGTACCAAGCTCGAACCGCGATCCCGAAGGGCGCGCCAATCAAGCCACCTGCTCGACGGCGATCGCCTCTGCTAAACACCCATCGAGTTCGCTGGCCAAAAGGTCCACATTCTCTTCGTAGAACATCGATTCGTGGCCTCCGGCGATTTTGAACACCCGCACGCCCCCGGCGATCAATCCGTCCCAGCTGGCATAAAAATCCCAATACTGCCCGTGCGGCCAGTCCGTAGATTGAAAAAATACCACCTCGCCTGCATAAGCTTTCGGTCGGTACACAAAAGAAGCCGGGTGCACGATGGTGTCAAGATCCTGCAGATGTTTGTCGTCGACCGACCACCCGAGGGAGTGGCGCATCCGCCAATATCGCACGCTGGCCCGGCGCTGAATGCCCGCCACTCGGTCCGTCACGTAATCGGTCAGTTTTTGCCGGCGGAAATTCCTGAGATGGTGCCCGGTGCGTTGCAACAGCATCTGAGTTCGGCTCTGCTGCGCAAAGTTCTCGTAATAGGCCGGGTTCTGAGCGTCAAACATCGCCAACATGGCAATGTGTTGCCCCTGCTCGGTAAGTTGCCTCGCCATCTCATAGGCGATCACTCCATTGACACACAACCCCGCCAGAAAATACGGCCCCTGCGGCTGCACCTCTTGTAACTGGCGCACCAGGGCAGCCGAAATATCCTCGAACTTGTAGGGAACGGGGAGCCTGCCGGCATCTGCGGCGGGAAGAGAAAGTCCCAGGATCGGCTGATTCGGGCCCAGGCGTTTGGCGAGCGGAAGCAAGAACGAACCTCCCCGTACCCAAAACAAAACTGGTCTGGAACCATTCGCCTGAACCGGCACCACCGCCGGATGATGGTTCAACACGCTATGGCCTCCAAGCATCTCAGCCATTTGCCGGATGGTGGGCGCCTGGAAAACATTCGCCAGTGACAGCCGTTTTCCGAACTGCTGCTCGATGCGGAGCAACAGCTTGGCCACCAGAAGTGAATGCCCGCCAAGATCGAAGAAGTTCTCGGTCGTGCCGAGTCCGCGTTTTCCCAGGACCCCTTCCCAAATCTCCAGCAGCCTGGTTTCCAACTCGCTGCTGGCCTGGAGTGACGACCCGTCTGCCACCGGCCGTGCAGGTACAGACAAAGCGTTCCGGTCCACTTTGCCACTGGGCATGAGCGGCAATCGCTCAAGCACGACGAAGCTGGAAGGAACCATGGCACCCGGTAACCGGTTTCTCAGAAAACGTTTCAGGCTGTCGGCGTCAAAGTTTGAGAAAGAAACCGGCACTAGAAAGGCGACCAGATTCGGTTCCTGCTCCTCGGCCTGGCGCACCACCACCACTGCTTGCCGAACCCCGCTGTATTCAGCGATGACCGCCTCGATCTCCTCTGGCTCAATGCGAAATCCCCGGATCTTAACCTGGTGGTCCAGGCGTCCCAGCAGTTCCAGATTTCCATCTGGCAAGTAGCGAACTAGGTCTCCAGTCCGATACATCCGGGCCCCGGGCATGTCGCTGAAGTTATCTGGAATGAACCGTTCCCGGGTTTCTTCGGGCCGTTTCAGGTAACCGCGGGCTACTCCTCCTCCCGCAATATGAAGTTCGCCGGGCACTCCGATGGGCAGCAGATTTCCGTGACGATCAAGAACATACACTCGAGTGTTCGGTATGGGACGGCCGATGGGTACCAGCTTCTCAGATTTCCCCGGCGTGCATTGGTACACCGTGCTCCAGACCGTCGCCTCGGTGGGACCGTACTCATTGAACAGAACCGCGCGTGGCAGCTTCTGGTAATGCCGTTCGACCAGATCCGCCGGGCAAACTTCGCCGGCCACGATGGCCACTCGCAGCGACCGCAATCGCCCGGCATTCGCTTGCTCCAGAAACAAGCTATACAGCGATGGGACGCAGAGCAAATGCGAAACCTGATGTTCGTCTGCGAAGTTAGCAAGCTGCGTCAAATTCGACCGGACCGGACCTGAGGTCAATACCAGAGTCCCGCCGTAGCACAACGTAGAAAAGATGCCCGCCAACGAACTGTCAAAAGCGAAAGAAGACAGCAGCAGGAATCTTGCTGCACTGTCACCGTAATAAATCGGACGGGCACCCGTGGAGTGGATAAGATTCCCGTGGGTAATTTGCACCCCCTTAGGTTTCCCCGTCGAACCCGAGGTGTAAATGACAAAGGCGAGGTTGTCCGCTCGCAGGCCAGACGAAACCGGCTCCGCCGTTCCAGAGTAGGCCTCTTCGTCGTCAACGCACACCACTTCTGCATCGCACGGCGGGACTTGTTCGCGCAGCCGCTTCTGGGTAAGCAGCACCCTTAAACCAGTCTCTTTCAGCGCGTGGGAGTGTCTCTGCGCCGGATAACTGGGATCCAGCGGAACGCATGCCCCGCCCGCCTTCAGCACCGCCAAAATCGCCGCCGGCATCTCCCATGAGGGTTCAAGATACAGTCCGACCGGCTTCTCCGGCCCAACGCCAAGAGCTTGCAGCCGTGCGGCCAGTTGGTTGCTTCGGGTATGAAGCTCTTGATAGGTCAGTTGGTAGTTTCCGTCCACCACGGCGGTCGCGTCCGGAGTGCGTTGAGCTTGCGCGATGAACAACTCGTGAAGGCCGGCTCCGCCGGGAATCTCGGCCCCCATATCGTTCCACTCAACCAAAAGTTGTTGCCGTTCGCTCTCCGTCAGCATCGGCAAACGGGAGATGCGTTGGTCAGGATTTGCGACAATCCCTTCCAGCAGAGTCGTCAGGTGACCCGTCATTCGCACCACCGTGGCGGGTTCGAACAGATCGCTGCTGTATTTGAAGCGCCCCACCAGCCCATAGGCACGATCATCCAGTTCCAGGCATAAATCCAGTTTCGAAAGACCGGTATCCACTTCTGACTGGGTCAATGCCACCGTCCATCCATCACGGCTTTCCGACATCGGCGGTTCCAGTGTCAGAAGCGCTTGAAATAATGGATTGAAGCTCATGCTGCGGTCGGGATCAACCTCATTGACGACCTGTGTGAAGGGCGCGTCATCGTTCGATAGTGCATCCAGCGTGACCTCGCGTGTGCGGCGCAACAGCTCGCGAAAAGTGGGATCCCCGGAAAGGTCGTTCCGCAATACTACGGGGTTCAGAAAATATCCCAGCAAGCCTTCTAATTCCGATCGCTTACGTCCCGAACTCACGGTTCCGATGCTCACATCTTCGCAGGACGAATAACGGGACAGGAGCACGGCAAACGCCGCTACCATTCCCATGAAAAGCGTAGCTCCCTCGCGTTGGCTCAACAATTTCACGGCGTCGCGCAACTCTCGCGAAAAACTTACCGGTTGAATGGCGCCTCGGAAGCTCTGCGCCTGCGGGCGGGGGTGATCAGCGGGCAACTGCAAAATGGACGGATTTCTGCCCAACTGGCTTCTCCAATACGCCAGCTGTGAGTCCAGCCGTCCAGCGCGCGGAAGCCACTCTTGCTCCCAGCGCGCGAACTCCGGGTATTGCGTCGGAAGCGCGGGCAGGTCCGACGGCTTGCCTTCCGAAAACGCTTTGTAAAGCCTGGCCAGTTCGGGGAGCAGCACCCGGTAAATCGAATATCCATCAAAGATGATGTGGTGTAACGTCAGAAAGAGCCGGTGTTCGGTCTCGCTGAAATGCACCAGCAAGGTTCGGAACAAGGGACCGCGCGTTAAATCGAATGGCAGAAGAGCGTCCTCGACTGCCAGCCTTTGGGCCTCCGCTTCCCGCGCGCCGGCGGTTACACCTCTTAGGTCAGCAATGCGCAAGCGAACCGGCATGGCTGCCTGTACGATTTGAACCGGTTCTCCATCCCTGACCCGAAATACCGTTCTCCATGCCTGGTGGCGATGAACAATCTCCGTCAGAACCCGTTCCAGAACCTGCACATCCAGTGTTCCCTTGCGGTGGAAGGTGATGGGTTCGTTATAAATGGGCGTGTCCGGAACCAGTTGCGCGTGTACCCAGACCTGCTGTTGCGCAAAAGACACCGGCGCAAAGATTTGTCCCGGCTCAAGGCCGGCGTTTACGGCGGCGGCCAGTGAACAGGCATTTCCGCTTTCCAGGGTCGCTGGATTCTGTGCCAGTTGCGGGCTCAAGCGCTGGTCCTCGTTGCCGGATTCGGTTCACTCGACCAGCTGACCCAAAGTTCGGTCAGCCCTCGAAGGCCTAGATTATTTCGCCACGTTACGGATTCGGATTCCAGCTTCAACCCTGGCAGGCGCTGTAGAAGAGCGGAAAAAGCGATCTGCGCTTCCATCCGTGCCAGAGGAGCGCCAAAGCAGAAATGCGCTCCCGCCCCAAAAGCTACGTGCCGGTTATCTTTGCGTGTAACGTCCAGACGGTCGGGATCGGGGAAGCGCAACGGGTCGCGGTTCGCTGCTCCCATCACCGCAATGACCGCGTCTCTGCGCTTGATATTCTTGCCGCCCAATTCGACATCAATAGGGGCAATGCGCGCCGTGTGCTGGCTCGGGCTTTCATAGCGCAACAACTCTTCGACCGCGGAGGGAATCAAGGACGGATCCAACCGCAACTGGTTCAGCACCTCGGGGTTCCGCAGCAACGTAAGCAGTCCATTGCCGATTAAGTTGGTCGTGGTCTCCTGGCCGCCCACCATGGTAACAATGAGGTTGGCAATGATCTCTTCGTCGCTCAGACGATTGCCGTCCACCTCAGCAAGCAGCAGATGGTGCACCAATCCTTCACCGGGGGTCTGTCGCTCCGCGGCGATCGCCGCCTGAAAATATGCGGTCATTTCCTGCACGCTGCGAAGCACGCGTCGGGTACGGTCAGGATTGTGTTGAAAATTTCCCAGCATCTCAGCAAAATCGGCGGACCACGCTTTCAACTGGACATGATCGGAAGTGGGCACGCCCAGCAGTTCCGCCGTTACCGTGGCGGGCAGGGGCGCGGCAAAGTCCCGGATCACATCCATACGCCCGGCCGGCAACATCGCCTGGATGAACCGGTCGGCGATCCCTTGGATGCGCGACCGCAGCATCTCGACCCTTCGTGGCGTGAACGCCTGGGAACACAATCCGCGAAGCCGGGTATGAGCAGGCGGGTCCATAAAAAGCATCTGCTTTACCATCACTTCTGCGATTGGACTCAACTGGGAAAGCCCCATCTCTTCCAATTGCTGCGGCGTGAACGTGCGATCGGCCGAAAATTCTTGCAACACCCGAACCACTTCCTCGTAGCGGGTTACCACCCAGGCGTGCAGAAAAGGGTCCCAATGGACGGGATCTTCGTTGCGCAACTGGTGATAGAGAGGATAAGGGTCGGCCAGGACCGCCGGATCCAGCAACTGGTACAAGCTCAAGACGGAGTTTTGACGCGCAGGGGAGGTATCGCCGGTAACGGCGCCGGTGGCTGGTTGGGTGGCCATAGCAATCAATCGGCTGCGCTGGTTTGCGCCTGCCGCAACATACGCTCGATCTCGGCCGAGAGTTGTGACGCAGTGGGCGAATCGAAGACGGTGCGCAACGGCAGTTCGATGCCGAATGAATCGCGTGCGCGCGCAATCAATTGCGTGCCCAGCAGGGAGTGGCCCCCCAGAAAAAAGAAATTGTCGTGCACACCCACTTTCGGGAGTCCCAGCAATTCCGCCAGAATTGCCACGACCCGGGCTTCTACAGGAGTAGAGGGTCCGGCGCGGACCTTGTCCTCACTGGTATTTTCCGGAGTGGGCGCGGGCAGCATCGCCCGGTCAATTTTTCCATTGGGGCCGATTGGCAGCTTGTCGATCCGCACAAAAGCAGCCGGAATCATGTAGTCCGGCAAGTATTTCTTTAGGTATGCTTGCACCGAATCGTGGTCCAGCTTCACTCCGGCAGTGGGCACTACATAGGCGATCAATCGTGTATCGCCATTATCGACGCGGGCCACTACCACGCTGGCTTCGACCCCATGGCATCGATCCAGGAGCGTGACCACCTCTTCCGGTTCGATGCGATAGCCCCGAATTTTTATCTGATCATCGATCCGCCCGACAAACGCAATCTGACCGTCCGGCAAACCCCGCGCTAAGTCGCCGGTCTTGTACATCCTTTCACCCGGGATCTGGCTGAACGGGCTGGCGATAAATTTCTCGGCGTCCAGTTCGGGTCGATTGATGTACCCCCTGCCAACGCCACGCCCGGCAATGTGCAACTCCCCGGTGACCCCATTGGGTACTGGTTTCAGGTGTTCGTCGAGAATGTAAATCTGAAGATTATCAATCGGACTTCCGATCGGCGGAAGCGCTTCCGAGTGACCTCTGGTAGCCACCGTACAGGAAGTCGTCACCACCGTGCACTCGGTCGGCCCATAATTATTTATCACCTGAAATGGCAGATCAGTCGGCGGGTAGTGATGCAAAACATCACCGCCAGTCAGCAAAAGACGAAGCGAGGATTTGCTCGGCCACTCCAGTTCCAGCAGGCCTTCGGCTAGCGGAGTGGGAACGAAACTGACGGTGATCCGCTCCGCCACCAGCCAGTCCCGCAGAGCTTCGGGAGCCACGCGCGCGGCGTCGTCCGGAAAATGCACGCTGCTCCCGGTGGCTAGGTTTGGCCAAATTTCCCAAACCGCCGCGTCGAATCCAACGCTTGCCAATTGGCTGGCCCGATCCGAGGCCGAAATCGCAAACGCACGCTGGTGCCATCCCACCAGGTTTAACAAGCTCGCATGGGTGATCTGGACCCCCTTGGGGCATCCCGTAGAGCCGGAAGTATAAATCACATAAGCCAGGTTGTTTTCAGAAAGGCTCACCTCCGGCGCAGTCTCCGGGTAGTCCGAGATCTGGAGCGATCTCTTCTCAATGTCCAGAGTCTTCCAACGCCCAGGGCCGATCCGTTCGGCATTTTCCTGACGCGTGATCAGCACCGATGTCTTGGCGTCTTCCAGCATAAATCGGAGACGCTCGGCCGGATAATCCGGGTCTAACGGAATATACGCTCCCCCGGCTTTCAGAATCGCCAGGGCCGCGACTACCATCCCTGGGGAACGACCCAGGCACAGCCCCACGAGCACTTCGGGCCCCACACCCAGCTTGCGCAAGTGATGGGCGATCTGATTGGCGCGTACGTCAAGTTCGCGGTAAGTCAGGCTTTGGCTATCGGACACCAACGCTGGCGCGTCGGGCATCAACTCCACCCGCGCTTGTACCAAGTCAGGCAGCATCAGATGGTGCCGCAAATCTCCGTTCCCGGATTCTTTCAGGCCGGACAGTGATTCCGCGCTCATGTTTGGGAGGGGACTGCTTCCTTTCGGGTTGGGGACAGACGCGTTCAAACCCATACCTCCAAATCTGGCACCGATGTTACCCTGGGGAACGTCGGGCGGAGGTACTGGGACACAACCAACCTGCCCAATCGGTACAAACTCGGCGGTTCAAAGAGCCGCAGAGCCTGGAAAGCCACGTGCACTTACTTAATGTAGTCTAAAGCATCTGCCTAACAGGGCAAGAAAAAAGTGGTGCCCGCTACACCGGTGTAAACCATTGTGTTACCGTTACTTGGGCTGGGCCTGCTCCGGCGCTGCCGCCGCCATGACCTTCGAAGAGCTCCACAGCCGGTACAAATCTCCATTGGTTACCGGGGTGAATCCGCGCCGGGAAATCGATTCGAACGTGTCGGCGATCTTGTCCCACGTCCCCAATTCGTCAACTTCCCAGCTATGCATCAGCATGTGCGCGATGCCGCCGTTCTCTTCAACATAGTCCAGAGCGTATGCGAAGTGTCGCTGCCAATCGGTAACTCCATGAAAGTCGAGGAAAAAATTGCGGGCGCCGGAGAAGTTTTGCTCCAACAACGCGTGGCGCACTTGAATCATTCGGCTGTGCGAGTAGGCGTGACTGCTAATCCCCCATAAAAGAGGATTCTTGGGGAAGTCGCAACGGTTCAACATGGTCGTGCGCGCTCCCAGAAAGCCAGCCTCTTTCACTAACTTGGGCGTGGTGCGGTTGAACTTACCTCGCGGATAACAGAATGAAATCACCCGTTCCCCGAGGATGTCTTCCAACCAGTTCTTGCCGTCTACAATTTGCCCCGTCGCTTCGGCGTCTGACATACGATGTAAGGGCAGATGACTCCGGGTGTGGCTGCCAACCTCGAACTCCTTCGCAATTTCAAGAATCTCGCTCCGCGCCATCACCGGCCGTTCGGGATTGCTCGCCGGCACATAGAAAGTCGCCTGCAACCCGCACTTATGGAGCAACTCCGCCGCTCTCGGATCCAACACAGCTCCGTCATCAATACTGATGGAGAGGAAGCGGTCGACCGCTACCTCATCCTGCCGCGACGAATCGAGAAGCGCGCTGTCCGACTTAACCATTTGACGGTTCCATTCTTGGCCCAAAGAGCAGCCGGGGATCACTAGGCAAGACTCAAACCGAGGACACTTCTTCGAGTTCCGCCACCCGGCCCGGTCCAGTTCGCGGGGTGCGGTTCGCCAGGACCTGGCCGTAAATCTCCATGAGGCGGCGATAATTGGCGGCCGCAGTGTACTTCGCCTCGTACTCCGCGCGCGCGTTGTCGCCCAGGTGGCGCATGTACTGCGGCTGTTCCCAGGCCCGCCTCACCGAGCGCGCCAGATCGTCGGCGTTGGCCGCCTGAAAAAACTGGCCGGTACGATCTTCGCTGACGATTTCCTGCATGGCGCCCAGTTTCGAAGCCACTACCGGTACACCACAGGCGAACGCTTCGATGATGGTCAGCGGCAGGTTCTCATAAAGTTGACTGGGGAACACCACAAAGTGCGCCCCTTTCATTTCTTCAATCACGCGCTCTCGCGGCAAGCGGCCGGTAAAGCTGACGTTGGAAAGCCCTCCGCCTCTGACTTCCGATTCCAGTTCTGCCCGCGAAGGCCCGTCGCCAACCATCCGTAGGCTGCAATGCTTCGGCATTTGCCGCCATGCCTTCAGCAGGGTGTGGGCGCCCTTTTCCTCTGAGATGCGTCCCACAAACAAGGCATAAGAGGGTTCGCCGCTCCGTTTTCCCGGATCCGGATCGACGCAGTTAGGCTTGACCGTAATCTTGTCCGGCGGAAATCCTGAGTTTACAAATCGGCTGCGCGCAAATTCCGTGAGGACTATATAGCGATCCACCGCCCGCGTCCACGTTTTCTTTGCGCGATGTACCGACAGCATCAGCGCCACCGCAGCCGTCTGGGCGTGTGAATTGCGGTAACAGCCGTGCGCCACCGACTGCCAAATGCTCCCCTTGGTGCAGTCCTCGCACGGCTTCCCTTGGCGGATGAAATTTGCCCCCGGACACAGCAGCCGGTAGTTGTGCAGCGTGTGCACCACCGGCACCCGTTCCCGCTTGCACGCCCACAGGATCGAAGGTGAGATGAGCGGGAACGTATTGTGCACGTGCACAATCTCCGGCCGCTCCCGCCGCAGCAGTTCAGTGAACTCGCGATACGAGTCTGAAGCCCACACCGTGCGCCCAATCATGGTCAGGCGCCGCGCCGCCGAATACTGCGCCATCTCACGGTTAAAGCGCTGGTACTCCAGAACCTGGTGCCCAGCCTCTTGCAATAACCGCCGCTCTTGCCAAAAGACGACGTCCTCGCCGCCTTGCTCCAGGTACGTATTGTGAACCAGAACAATCTTCATGGACTTCGGATCGGAGCCAGATCCCTCCCTGAAAATACGGTTCAGTTTTCGGTCGGTACCAGTTGCATCGTGTCCAAATCGGCGACATAAAGCGGTGTAGGAGTTCGCATCGTCTGTCGCAGCATAGCTTCACTCACGCGAAGAGTGACTGCGCTTAACATGGTGAGCGCGAGCCATAGCATGTAGGGACTCATACATCTTCCCCCAAAATGGCCTCCCAGTAAACCTTGCAGGAAGGTGTGAACATACAAAGCCAGCCAGCCAATGGTGAAAAGGTAAGCCCGCCAGGCTTCTTCGCTACCCGGACGCAGATTGCGGATGACCTTGCAGACTTTGATGGATTTGAAGATGTTGCGCACCATCACGAAGTGAGTCGCAAGCAGCAAGAATTCGCCCAGCGCTCCGTTGTTGTAACCCACTTCCAGAAAGCCGTTATGCAAGTGGACGGCGCCGCGGGCCAGGCCGCTGGTGTTCTCCCACGAAAAATATGTGCCCAGGTAACCGCGCCCCAGGATCGGAGCTTGCTTGATGGCAGTGAGAGCGTAGCTCCAGATCACGGTCCGTCCAGTGAGCGTGGAACCGCCTTTATAGGTCTGCAGGTAGTTGGCCAGCGGCGTGACCGAAATAATGAACATCGCCAAAACGCCCAGGCCCATCATCAAGCCCAAACTGCGCACCACGCGCTTTTGCAGCAGCGTGAAAATGCCGGCTGCAATGAAACCTCCGATGACGCCCGCTTTGCCGAAGCCCATCAGCATGACGATCGCGGCCACGCTGCCTGTGGCCACCCAGTATCGTTTCTTGGTCATGGCGTACAGCATCATCGACATCACCATCAGTGATGCTGCCAGCGGGCTTAACAGGTCGGGATCGGCGTTCAGCCTGCCTTCATACCAGAACCCATCAGGGTCATAGGTGGCGTAGTAGACCGGCAACACCGTCAGAAGCACGAATGCCACGGCGGTTACTTTCACGAACAATTGGATATCATCCAGGTCCACCATCAGGCTGGCGCAAAGTTGCAGCAGGCAAACCACCAAGACCAGTTTGAAGCCCCACGCCATTGCGTACAGCGGGCCCGGCGCCCACGCAATCGAAATGATACAGAGCGAAACAAATGATGTTGCCCACTTCGAGCTGCCCTGAAACAGTTGCAGCAGATATCCCGGCTTGCGTAACGTCAAAATAAATAACACCACCGCGCACACGATCCACATGGCGCCTTCGGCGTACGCATACAACGAAAACTGCCCCTTGCCCATGGCGAAGCTGGTATTGACGCGGGCGAAGAATACCTCGTCCGCCAGCAGCATCCACCACACTGTGAGCGCGAGCCGAAAGAGCAGCTGGCGACTGGAGATCTTTTTTACCGCTGCCATGCCCACAACAATGCAAAGCAGAGTAAAAAACAACCCGGCACAGGCGAGAATCGGGATGGTTCCGTCTTCGAACCTGACCGCCGGCAGTATCGGCATGAACAAACAGCCAAATGCAACTGCTGCCGCCACTCCTGCGATCAAGCTCCAAGACAACCGGCCCCGCGCCGCACCACCGACTACATTATCCTGCATGCCTTCTCTCCCTCACCTATCTTGACAAAGTTTGAAGCTCGGGTTCGCCCTCAGCTGCCTGGCCAGTGAGTGGAAAACCCACCCTCTGCAAAGCTTCTCCCGCATATTTCGTGATGAATTCTACTTGCTCGGGAGTTAGTTTCGAGCGCCACCCCTGCACCTCACCGCTGCGCACGAACTGACCCTTGACCGAAGCCCGTTGGGGCGCGGCCTTTTCCTTCTCCTTCATCTTGGCCAGAGTATTATGCTCAATGGCTCGCTGGATCTGGGCCTGGTCACGCTCGACCCCCAGGAATTTTGCGATTCGCGTAAAGCCCTCCAGCGGGTTCCGGCGCAGATCATCGTATCGAACCTTCAAGAAGTTGGGAGTGCCGGCGATGGGAGAGTCCAACCAAGTGGCAACGTGCTTCTGCCACGGCCCGAATGGGTTCACTTTCTTCCGTAAGAAGTCAGAGATAAATGCATCCAGATCTCCGTCGAAAAATTCCAGAGCGGTGGTGTAGGCGAATTCCGAAAGGATTACATCTCTCACGTCCCGCACCAGGTAGATGGCCTTGTGATACTGCTTCCGGTACTGCTCGTGGGTCGCGAGCAAGCGGCCGCCGCCGGGCAGTACGGGGGCACCCGTAGCCTGGTTCCCTACCCCATGCAGCATACCGTTCACTTCATCGAATCCACCCTCGTGGCCGGTGAGGATTTCCAGCATCACAAACCGTGACCACGTGGTCCCTGACCGCGGGTAAGACCCAAGAAAAATATCGGCGGGACGGAAGCCATGGTGGCGCAACCAGATCAATGGGGCTCGCAGCTTGGTTCTCGCCAGCTTGCGGCGCAGCTTGCGATAGACATTCGTCGGCTTACTCCGCTGCTTGGAGTACAGTCCGCGCTTTGGCAACTCGAAATCGTGAAACTTTTTTGTCATGCTCCCGTCCTGTCCTTTCTAAAGTCCCCTCGTCAAGCCCATCCGGTAAGCACGCGCGATCAGCGCGTTCTAAAGCTTACTCGGAATCGCCTTCAACCACACTTGTATTTTGCCTCACCCGCCACCCGGCAAAGCGCTCCAGCCCGAGCGAACGCCCGGCCATCTTGCGGCGCAGGATCCACACCAGGAAGACCCAGGACAGCAAGTCCGACACATTGGTGCCCCAAATAGCGCCGGAGAGTCCGTAGTACCAGGTGGCTGGAATGCCAATAATCAGGGAAGCCGCAGTCGCCAGAGCGAACGCTACAAACACCGAAGCCGGAGACTCCATGGCCCGCAATGCGATCGCCGAACCGAAACTGCCGCACCAGGCGATAGAACCCAGAGCCACGATCGGCAACAAATGCGCGACGTCAAGGTAGCGCCCGGAATAAAGCGCGTGAAACACCGGCCCGTGCAGCCAGAAGATCACTGCCCAATACACCACCGCGACGCCCACCGCGACCAGCGTCATCCTTCGGCTCAGTGCACCGGCGCTTGCTTTCCCTTCCCGTCCGAGCACCGAAGCCGCATACGGCAGAAAGAGCAGGCCGAGAGCGAGTTTCACTTGCTCCACCGGCAAAGTGAAATTCATCAACGCCTTCAGTTGTCCGGACTGCGCCATGGTGCCGAACGAACCTAACAGCGGATAGTAGATGTTGGCAGGAATCCAACTGGCCACGCAGCTCAACAACGCCCAGCGCCCATAGCGCCAATGGCGTCCCCAGACCTCACTAACGGGGTGATCAAAATTGTCCGGGCGCAGTTCCTTTCGCAGCCGCAGCAGCAGGTAGACTCCCGTGCCCAGTGCCGCAATCCCGATCAGTACGAAAGCGCTGAACGGTGAAAGCAAGCCTCGCCGGTACACTACAAACAGCAAGCCCAGGCTGATGGTGAAGTACACCAACGCCCCGACCGCGGCTTTTGCCGGCGACAGTTCCAGATAGAAGCTGCGGCGAGCTAGCCAAAACAGCAGCACAAACGGAGATGCGATGGTCACTCCCGCTAAAGCTCCGCCTAGCCCGCCCGCCGGCGCTACTTTCCAGGCGATGAACGCGCTGGCCCCAAACGCCGCCGCAATCGCCACCGATATCGCGACGTGAATCCAAATCAGCGAACCTAGATATCCCCGCAAGCTTTCGCGGTAGGACGATCCGCCGAAGACCGCCATCGGCTCCAGCACCAGCGAGCCATAGACCAGCGACAGCAGAATAAAGAATCCGAAGGCAACCGCATACGCCCCGTATTGTTCCGGAACCAGCCAGCGGGCAAGCAGGATGCTCACCACAAAATTCGAACCGGAAATCAGCGCTTGATCCAGGACGGCGCAGCCGCCCTTGTGAATCCAAGGCACCAGCCGCGACATCACCTTTTCGTGACTGATTCCCAGAAGCCGGGACGGAAAAATACTCTTCAGTACCGCCGCAAACCATCCAGTCACGGGCTCCTGCGCAATCGACGTTTCAGGTTCTTGAATGTCTGTGTCCGGCAAAGGGAATCTCTGTTGTGCGTTACTGTCGCGGGAAAATTAGGACGCCTGCAAGCTGGTGCCAGCGTGCTCGCATTCAGACTTTGCGGCGCCGATCCAGCTCTTTAGGCGATCGGATAAATGCCGCACTTGCGGTTCCAGCAAGATGTCGTAGTGATCGCTGGCGATTTCGTGGACCACCAGGCTCCCTGCCATATCCTTCCACAATGCATGCGGATCGAACGATCCTTCAAGGGGTTTCTCCGTAGCTCGCACCAGCGTTATCTTGCCGGGATAGGGCTGCAGTACGTATTTCGAGGCCGCAGCACGATTTGCCGTATGAACATCCCAGAGTGCTTTTGGAACGTGCAGACCGCGCCAGGTCCGCCGAATCTTCTTTCCCAGCGCCCGCGGTACATCGTGCAACCAATGCTTCCGTGACGGGTTGAGCAGCACTCTCAACAAAGAAACCGTTCCCGCCTTCACATCGCCGGGATAAGTATCGAACAGCACCAGCAATCCCACATCCTCGCCGGCGGAGCGAAGTTGTTGCGCAACTTCGTAGGCCACCAGACCGCCAAAAGAAAATCCGCCCAGAAAGTATGGGCCATGCGGCTGAACGCTGCGCATCTCTGAAATGTAGTGCGCGGCCATCGCCTCAATGCTGGTCAGACACGGATTCTTCCCGTCCAGCCCTTGAGCCTGCAAACCGTAAAAGGGATATTCCGGCGCCATGTGCCGCCCCAGAAGATGAAAGCCCAGCACGTTGCCCCCAACTCCGTGAATACAAAAAAATGCCGGCTGCGAACCCGACGGTTGGATGGGTACGAGCGACGACCAGTGCCGCGACCACTCGTCCTGGCCCAGCACCGCCGCCAGTTGCTCAATGGTCGGAGCATGAAACAGCATGGCCAGCGGCAAAGCCTTGCCCAACTTTTGCCCCGCGCGATGCATGAGCCGGGCCGCGAGTAACGAATGTCCGCCTAACTCAAAAAAGTTATCGCGAATGCCGATGGGCCGCTTGCCCAGCACCTCTTCCCAGATCCCAACCAATTGGGCTTGCAACGGGCCCGTCGCAACTGCAAAAGTCGCGGCCGAAGTCTCAAACTGCGGCACCGGCAGTTCCCGCCGGTTAATCTTGCCGTTCGGAGTCAGCGGCATCACCGGCAACGCCACAAAAGCCGACGGCACCATATAGTCCGGCAGTTGCTCCTGAAGGTAACGGCGCAACTCTGTCACCGCCACTTTCGACTCCGGAGTGACGGTGAAATACGCGGCCAGTTGCTTGCCGCCATCCGCATTCTCTCTGGCAACTACGGCTGCATCACGAATGCCAGGATACTTGCTCAGCAGAGTTTCAATTTCGCCCGGTTCAACCCGAAAACCACGAATCTTGATCTGATCATCAACCCGGCCCAGAAATTCGATGTCCCCCGAGGGCAGATACCGGGCCCGGTCGCCGGTCTTATACAGCCGTGCTTCAGGCTCCGGCGAAAACGGGTCGGGAATAAATTTCTCCGCAGTCAACTCGGGGCGATTGAGATATCCACGCGCCACGCCCGCTCCCCCTACGTGGATCTCGCCGTCGACGCCAACTGGAACCGGGTTGAGATCGGAATCCAGCAGGTAGACCTGAACATTCGCCAGAGGACGCCCAATCGGAATATTTTCCGGAACCGGCCTCCCCGCCTCAAACTTTGGCTCAAAGGCAGTGGCGCAAATACTGGTTTCCGTCGGCCCGTAGGTATTGATCCACCGTACGCGTTTCGCCGCTGAATTTAACCATTTTTCATAGGCCTGCGAGGACGGCTTCTCCCCGCCCACAATCACCAATCGCAAACCAGCTGGAACTACTTTTTCGAGTTGCGGAAACTCGTGCACCCACTCATGCCAATAGGCGGTCGGCAAATCCAATACCGTAATGCCCTGCTGCTCTGTCCACTTCAAGAAATCGGGAACCGCCAGCGGCGCATTCTCGGTCTTCATGACCAGGCTGGCTCCACTGAGCCAGGTGATGAACATTTCTTCGATCGCGATGTCAAAACTGATCGAACAAAATTGCAGCACCCGGTCCTGGGGAGTGATGTCGTACATGCGGGCGGCGTTGGTGTTGTAATTCACCAGCCCCCCATGTGTCAGCAGGACCCCCCGAGGTTTTCCAGTGGAACCTGAGGTGTAGATCACGTAAGCGATGTCCTCAGGAGTGACATCGCTGGTTGGATTCGTCCGCGGCTGGCTCGCAATGGCGCTGCCCGCGTCGGCAAGCAAAATGACTTCGCACTCCCGTGGAACCGACGCCGAAAGTCTGCCCCTGTCGGTTATCACCAACCGGGCCTGAACGTCGTCCAGCATGTACTTCAGACGGTCAACAGGATATTTGGGATCAAGCGGAACGCACGCCGCGCCCGACTTTAAGACCGCCAGCACCGCAATGGCGAGTTCGGGTGAAGACTCGAGACAAATTCCCACACGCCCGCCTCGTCCCACTCCGCGGCTGCGCAGATAATGGGCCAACTGGTTGGCGCTTTCATTAAATTCACGATAGGTCAGCCGCCGGCTCGGCCCGGCCAGCACCGCAACTTGCTCCGGCCGACTCTCGGCGTGCTCTTCGATCAATTGGTGCAGGCATTTCTCGCGGGCATAGTCACACGCCGTCTGGTTCCACTCGAACAGGAGCTGCTGTCGCTCGGCTTCAGTCATCGTGGAAAATTGCGGCAGTGTTTCCTCCGGATTCGCGCCCTCCGCTAAACTCGTTCCCTGCGAACGCACCTGCCAGGTCACTGCCTCACGAGGCTCAACTCCCACTCCCCCCAATTCGGGCCCTGAGGACCCATCGTTGAATTTGCTGTTCATGGCTTCGGGTTGGCCGTACCAGCCGGAGCCGCGGCTCAGGCCGCCCCTATTCCCCGGAAGACCGCCGGGATGGTCCTGGCCAAAATCTGCACATCAAGCCAAAGTGACCAATTGCGCACATATTGCAGATCCAGTTCCATCCACTTGTGAAATGGCAACGAACTGCGCCCGCTCACCTGCCACAAACAGGTGATCCCAGGCCGCACGCTGAAGCGGCAGCGCTGCCAATCCTCACCCGCCTCCGTGAGCAGCTCATAATCGCGCAACTGCAGCGGACGTGGGCCTACCAGACTCATGTCGCCATTCAGAACATTGAACAACTGGGGCAGTTCGTCAATACTGGTCTTCCGCAGAAACTTGCCAATGGGCGTGAGCCGTGGATCATTCTTGATCTTGAAGACCGGCCCGGAGACTTCGTTCAAGTGTTCCAGGTCTCGCAGTTTCTTCTCTGCGTCCACCTCCATGGTCCGGAACTTGTAAATGTGAAAAACCCGCTTGTTCAGTCCGATTCTCTTCTGGATGAAAAACACCGGGCCGGACGACGTCAGTTTGATCATGATTGCGGTCAGCAATAGCACCGGCGCCACCGCAATCAACAGCAGCAGCGACAACACGAAGTCAATCGAACGCTTGATGGTGGTCGGCCAGCCCTCCACAATCCCAGCGTACTGCGTAATGACCGGAGAGCCCTCGAACTCCTCGGTCCTCGCCGGCCGATGCTTCAAATTAAACAAATCCGACAACACCCGTACTACGATGCCCTGCTGCTCGCACATGGCGACGACATCGGAAGCCAGGTCATGAAACGACCGCATCGGCACCGTGAGCACGATCTCGTCCACTACACTGCGGCGGACAAACGAGCGCAGGTTGGCGAGATCGCACACCACATTCCAGCCGTGCTCCTGGAGCGCTCCAATCCCGCTCCACTCCGCGTCGGCAAAGCCCAGGATGTGATACCCCAACTCGGGTTTCGACTGGATCGCCTTGGCGAATTCGATGGCCCGCGGATTGGAACCGACGATCAGCATGTTGCGCGAGTCGCGTCCGTGCATGCGCAACCGTCGTAACCAGGTTCGAACCGCCATCCGTGTGCACACCACCAGAAGCGTGCTACAGACCCAGAAGGTCAAAACAAAACTCGGAGTCACCCACTTAAAATCGAGCAGAAACGACGCAAATCCCAGTACTCCGGCGCACAGCGTCGTGGCCTTGATGGCATCGAAGGCCTCGCTCTTGCGGCTCGCCAGCCGCTTTGACCCGTACAGTCCCAGCGATGAGAAGATGAGTTGCCACGTTCCCAGGAGCACGGAAACAATTACAAGATCGACCAGCCTGATCCTGTATTGCAGAAACTGTACCAGCGACACCGAGCCGGTGGCCCGGATGTGCGGCTGCGTGGCGACCAGAAACGAAACGATCAGCAAGGCCAGGTCACACAGCTTGGTGACACTGCTGAGTACTGGGCCTTTCATTGCGCCCATCCGGGAAACCGTTTCGAAAGTTGATTTTTGGAAGCCAAGGTTTTTGCCATCAAGGAAAATGGGCCGTGAACACTGAACAGTCACCCCTCAGCAAGCCTTAGGGATGAGAACCAAGGAAGGTGCGAACGCGCTGGGGGCGGGATTCCATAACCGCAGCTTCCTTACCCCACGCTTCGAATACTGGCACTTACAGGCGGTTGTAGATCTTATCTGGAATCGGGAAGGTCCGCTGATTCAACACTGCGCCCAACACTTTCACTCTTGAGGCTTGCAGCCCTTGAATCGTTTCCCGCGTAGAGTCGCGACGCGAAGTGTGAGCCTTCAACACGATGACCACACCATCGGCAAGGTGTCCCAGGACTACACCATGATTCGAGGTATTCAGAGCTGACACGTCGAACAGCACGTAGTCAAACTCTTCGCTCAATTCTGCGACTCGCTTGCGCATCCTGTCCGAAGTAAGCAGCCCCAGCGCGCTTTCACAACTTCCACCACAGCTCACCATCCAGAGATTGGAGCGCAATTGAGTTGCATACTGGCGGATGGGGCCATCGCCCTGCAACGCATCTGCAAGTCCGTGGTGATTCTTCACCATGAATTGTTCATGCAGCGAGGGGCTCTGCAAATTGCAGTCCACAATGCATACCGAACGGCCGACTTGCGAAGCCAGCATCTCACCAGCGTGGGCACACACCCATGTCCCCCCATTCCCCGATTCCGTGGAGGTAAAGACTACGCGACGCGGCGCCTCGGCCCCACCCAGGAGAAAGGTCCGATGGACCAACTTCGTGATTTCTTCACGGGCGATGCCATCGATTTGAAGTGCGGGAATAAAGGTCGACGGATCCGCCGTTGCCACCGGCATTGGCGCCGCCTCGGGTTGCATGGCAACCCCCTTACCCATCTGGTTCAAGAGTTCAAAGTTTCTGCTCATGATGCCCCGTATTTCCTTTTCTGGCCTAATCCGGCCGAGGTCCCGCTTGCTTCTGAGTGTTGGTTGGCTGCTGCCTGGGGGAAACCGGAGCCCGTTACACCAGGGTGAAACGGGCGTCCGTTGGTTGACTTTCTCTTACACGTAAACTCAGGAATTCATCGAAATCGATTCATCGGAGGAACGTGCATGGCTGCCCCCGTTGGATCCGTGTCCGTTCCCATTTCCATTTCCGTTTCCATTGCCGTGAAACCCATTCAGGCGATAAGGGACCGCCGCCAGCAACGGAATCGTCAGATTGGTGGCCACTTCCGAAGGTGTGCGGAATGATGGATCGAGGTATTCCTGGGTAAACACCACTCCCAAGCTCACCGTCGTCGCCACCAGGATACCGATCACCGCGATTAAGGCCGGGGAGTTGTACGGGGCAGTGGGTACAACCGGTCTCTCTGCAATGGAGACGTTCACCATCTGGGTGTTGTTCAACGCCTCCGTCATCAACGCTTCCTGCTTCTTCTTCAGGTACAGCAGGTAATTGTCTTCGTCGTTCTTCATGTCACGGGCCAAGTCTTGCTCGGTGATTCCCTTCACCTGCAAGTCTCGAGCTTGAGCTTCGTACTGATCAACCGTGGCCTGAGTTGCAGTCAGCTTCGCCTGCAGGCCGCTTCGCTCCGCCTCCACCTTGGCCATTTCTTCGTTGATCCAAGAGTAAGTCGGGTTGCGATCGGTAGTCTCCTGCCGTACCGGCTTGCTGTCTTCCTCCGCAATCGAGGCTTGGGTTTGCGCGATCTCCTTGTCAACCTCTACTACCAGCGGATAGTCCGGCTGGTACTTCATCAGATATTCGGTGCGTTTCAGTTGCAGGCTCATTAGTGTGTTCTTCAGCCCCTGCAGCACTTGAAAGTCGTCTTCTTTCCAGGTGGAAGTTGTCAGACGCTCGGGGGTGGTTCCAGCTTGCTTCCGCAGCGAGGCAATGCGTTCGTCGGCCGTGGCCAGGTCAGCCTTGGTCTGCTGTAACGCCTGACGGAAGTCGTTCAGCTTTTGCAGCGTGATGTCCCGCTCCACGTGCGGCGCCACCCCATTCTGCCCTGACGCGAACTTCTTGATCTCATTCTCTGCCGTCGCCAGGTCTGTCTTATAACGCTGCGCCTCTTGATCAAAAAATGCCGCCTGTCCGGGCGGATTGAAAACGTCCTTGTGCTGTTGCATGTAGGCAACACCCAGCGCGTTCAGCACATTGGCCGCCATCTTGGGATCCGAGGAGGTATAAGTTACGGTGATGACATGACTCTTGTTTACCGGCTCAACCTTCAGGTCGCCGGCCAATTTGTCAGTCGCTTTGGCGATCCTTTCCTCGGGTGTTTTTGGTCCAAGAATGTATTCGGAGAGCGATTTCTTTTTGTCCAACCCGGCCGCGATCACAACCCGGCGAGCTACGTCACCGCTCTTCAGAATTTCAATCTCAGAGTTGATGTCCTCTTCAGTCACGTCCGGGGGCTTCGCGTCGGGATTAGTCTGCTGAGGCGACACAACTGGGTCCATGCGTTCGTGCGAGATCAGGAACTTGGTGGAGGCTCGATAAGGATTCGCCAGAATAGCGAAAATCGTGCCCAGCAGTAGGCCAGCGAAGCAGATGACCACGGTCCGTTTGTGCCGGAAGATCACCCCCAGCAAATCCCGCACCGTAAAGCTGCTGGAAGACTGCGCCCCACCGGGTAGTATCAATTCTTGGTTGCTCATGTCTGTTGTCCTTAGAATTTCTTAGTATTGGGCAGCGTATGCTGCCACGCCCACGTTCGGGGTCGGGAGGTAGCGCTCGATCTTCGAATAGCGATTCTTGGGTACGAACAACATGTCCCCGGGATGGAGAAGCGGATCTTCTCTCATGTCCCGGTTATTTTCCATCTTCTTCACATTGATGAGTTTAGCCTCGGTCCATTGATCGTTCACCCGCCGGTACAGCACCACCTGCGAATGCTTCGAGCTCTCCAGAAATCCGCCTGCCAGCGCAATGCCTTCCGACAATGTCAGCGGGCCATGCAATTCGTATCGTCCCGGATGGCCAAGCTGGCCGTCGGCGATGAAAAATGGCTTCTGAAATTCCCGTAATGTAATCGAGATGATGGGGTCATGCAGTATCTTGCCGTAGGCGTTGCGGATGGTTTCACGCAACTGCGGCGTGGTCTGTCCTGCCACCTGGACGTCGCCGACTCCACGCAAGGTCACATATCCGTCGGGCTGGACATTCACCGCCGCCTGATTGAACTCCGGCGTCAAATCGAAACTCACATCGAAGACATCGCCCGATACCATCCGGTAACGTGCGTCGCGCTCCTGAAATTGCGGCACGACTGGCGAACTGACCGAGGCCGTGGTTACTGGCACATTGTTCTGCGGATCGGCTTGCGCTGCGCACACCATCAACAACGCCACCAGCGTTCCCACAACCAAAACTGGAAATCTGTAATTCTTCATTGTTCCCCTCAAGTAATTCAAAACGTCATTTCCTTCGGATTTATTCGTGGCGGCACGCGTAAAGTGCCTGGACTCTGATAAGAACCTTGCCCCGCTTGCTCTTTGATTGGTGATGCTACCCCAATCCGCGCTCCAGGTAAAGACTTTATCGTGGTGCTTTTTCAACCCCTGGCCGGGCCGCAACCCTCACTTGATTCTGCCACTTCCGAGCCCGTCTCCCTGCCAACTGATACAGCTCCGCCCCGTCAGTCACATTTTGTGACCCCAGAACTTCTCCATCACCCTCTTGCCGCTGCGGCATCGGCAAAAAGATTAAAACCTAGAGGCTCACCAGCTTCACTACTGGGAGAGCACTCGCCCCGCCACTTATGTCCATCCCCTTACACTGGGACCCAAATCATACAATCAAATGAAAGAACGGCAAATAACTTCCACAACGGAGGAAGCTGATCTTTAAGGTTCCCGTCAATCCCGAGCCAAATATGCAAATCTCTACACATCCGCACCGGGTAGTTTGCCCAACCATTTACAGTGTAAGAAAGGGGGGATTACTCGTTTTAAGTGACCAACGCACCATTGGAGGAGCACGTCCAGAACTGGCGCAAAGATAGCGGCAACTCCCTGTCGTCGCAAGGGGCTGAAGCTCTTAGGGACTAAAGTCTCTAGTCGGAAATCCCCGAAGTCGGGCTATCCCGGCCACGCGGCCTACCGCGACTTCTACACCTACGACCACCTGACCGGCTTGAAGCCGGCCCGGGTGACCGGCCGCACGGTTCCCTCGGAGCAGAAGGCGCCGTACGACCCCGAGCGGGCCGACGCCGCCGTGGACGTGCACGTGGCCGACTTCGTCGACGTGGTGCGACGGCGGTTGCACTCCGAGTCCGAGCGCCTGGGCAGGCCGGCACACGTCATCGCG
>Ga0209169_10000450_pt1 | contig 25022 bp, 19 predicted proteins | sample HubBroMetageWRM4_FD_188346 | JGI IMG/M metagenome (GOLD analysis project Ga0209169, IMG submission 188346) | Warmed soil microbial communities from the Hubbard Brook experimental Forest, New Hampshire - Hubbard Brook CCASE Soil Metagenome WRM 4... | ecosystem: Environmental > Terrestrial > Soil...
CCAACAAGCGTGGGTTGTACACGAGTTGGATTCAAACCACAGCGACGCTCGGCCTGTTTCTCAGCCTGCTGGTGATTCTGTTGTGCCGCTCGCTCATGGGTGCCGATTTCGACGTGTGGGGTTGGCGCATTCCGTTCCTGGTGTCCATCCTGTTGCTCGCCATATCGGTTTATATCCGGTTGCAGCTGGCCGAGTCCCCGGTTTTCAAGGCGATGAAGGAGGCGGGGACCACCGCCAAGGCGCCTCTGACCGAGTCGTTCGCGCGCTGGGGGAATCTGCGGCTGGTGATCCTGGCGCTGCTCGGCGCGACCGCCGGTCAGGCCGTGGTGTGGTATTGCGGCCAGTTCTATTCATTGTTCTTCCTGACCCAGGTGCTGAAGATCGATGCCCAGCCGGCGAACCTGCTGATTGCGGCGGCGCTGTTGATCGCGACACCCTTTTTCGTGGTGTTCGGGCGACTCTCGGACCGGATCGGCCGGAAGAAGATCGTGCTGGCCGGATGCCTGCTGGCGGCCCTCACGTACTTCCCGATCTTCAAGGGGATCACCCACTTCGCCAATCCTGCCATCGAGACCGCCGCCGCCAACGCGCCGGTGCGGGTCGTGGCCGATCCGGAGTCCTGTCACTTTCAATTCGATCCGGTAGGCAAGAAGAAATTCGTTCAGTCCTGCGACATCGCCAAGGCGGCGCTCGCCAAGGCGGGGGTGCCCTACACCAACGAGCGCTCTGCCGTCGGGAGTGTCGCGCTGGTCCACATCGGGACCACCGAGGTGGCCTCTTTTGAAGGCGGCGTGATGTCGGCCGGCGATTTCAAGAAGGCGAGCGAGCAGTTCTCCAAGGATCTCGGCGGCAAGCTGAAGGCGGCCGGCTATCCCGCCAAGGCCGACCCGGCGCAGATCAACTACCCCGTGGTGTTGCTGTTGCTGGTCATTCTGGTGCTGTACGTGACCATGGTTTATGGGCCGATTGCCGCGTGGCTGGTGGAGCTCTTTCCGGCGCGGATCCGCTATACCTCCATGTCCCTGCCGTACCACATCGGCAACGGCTGGTTCGGAGGCTTTCTGCCCACGGTAGCGTTCGCGCTGGTCGCACTGACCGGGGATATCTACTACGGACTCTGGTATCCCATCATCGTCGCGCTGGGGACGTTTGTAGTCGGGCTGTTTTTCCTACCGGAAACGCGGGGGAAGACGACCGACTGACTGTCTAGCCCCCGGCGGGTCTTGCGTGACAGGTCTATGCTGTATATACGTACAGCATGGAATTGGAACGCAAGCTCGCCCTTCTGGCGGATGCAGCGAAGTACGACGCCTCGTGTGCCAGCAGCGGCGCCCCGAAACGCCACGCGGCGCCGGGGCGTGGGATCGGCTCCACGACGGGCATGGGTATCTGCCATAGCTTCACGCCCGATGGCCGCTGCGTTTCGCTGCTGAAGATCCTCCTCACCAATTTCTGCATCTACGACTGTCTCTATTGCGTGAACCGGCGCTCCAGCGATGTGCCTCGGGCGCGTTTCGCTGTGTCCGAGGTGGTTTCCCTGACGCTGTCCTTCTATCGGCGTAACTACATCGAAGGGCTGTTTCTCAGCTCGGGGATCATCCGGTCCGCGGACTACACGATGGAGCGGCTCGTGGAGGTCGCGCGTCTGCTGCGCGAGCAGCACGAGTTTCAAGGCTACATTCATTTAAAGACCATTCCGGAGGCGAGCCCGGAGCTCATCGCCGCTGCGGGCCGTTATGCGGACCGCTTGAGCGTGAATATCGAGCTACCCAGTCGTGACGCGCTGACGGCCCTGGCGCCGGAGAAGACCGACACCTCCATCAAGCGCGCCATGGGCGATATCCGGGTATCCGTCGACGAGGCTCAAGAGGGCGGCCGCAAGGCGCCGCGTTTCGCCCCAGCGGGCCAGAGTACGCAGATGATCGTGGGGGCGGACGCGAGCACGGACGCCAACATTATCAACATGGCCGATACGTTGTATCGGTCCTACCGGTTGCGACGAATTTACTACTCGGCGTTCAGTCCGTTTACGCACTCCTCGCCGCGTCTGCCGAATCGGGCACCACCGTTGATGCGGGAGCATCGGCTTTACCAGGCAGATTGGCTCATCCGGTATTACGGCTTCTCGACAGGGGAGCTCACCGCGTCGATTCCAACAGGTCATTTCGATCTCGACCTGGATCCTAAAACGACCTGGGCTCTGCGCCATCGGGAGGAATTCCCAGTGGATGTGAATACTGCGGCTCGCGAGTTGCTATTGCGCGTGCCGGGGCTCGGTGTGAAGGCGGTGGACCGCATCGTTGCCTCGCGGAGGCAGGGCAAGTTGCGCTATGCGGATTTGATTACGTTGGGCGCCTCATTGCGCAAGGCAAAGCATTTTATCGTGGCCGCGGATTATGTGCCGCGGGTAGGCTCCAGTAGTACGCATTTGCGCGGGGTGCTGTCTGGCGCGGTGAGCGCGCAAGCGGATTTGTTTCAGTAGCCTTCGAATAGGCTAGGTTGGGTTTGGGATATGCAGACCGGTGTTGTCGGGAGTTTTGACGGGTGGCGGGCGTTGGCGCGGGAAAGGCTGGCAGCGGCCGTGCCGCCGGATGATGCGGTCTGGTCGGACGAGAAGAGGCCGTCGTTGTTTGGGAGTGCGGCGGCGCCTGGCACTATCGGGGCGACGACTCCCTCCATCTCACGCGAAGTCCTCGGGTTGCTCGAGTTGCTCGCCTGTTTTCGCGATCCCGGTCGCTGGGATCTCATGTATCGGCTCGCGTGGCGGGTAATCTTCGAGAACCGCGCGCTGTTGGAAAATGACGCCGACGCCGACGTCCGTACTGCCCGCCTCTGGTCGAAGGCGGTGAGCCAGGACGTGCACAAAATGCACGCCTTCCTGAGATTTCACGAGACCGCGGGCGATGATGGCGTCCCCTGTTATGTTGCCTGGTTCGAGCCGCAGCACGAGATTCTCCGCTATGCCATTCCCTTCTTCGAGAAGCGCTTTGGCAACATGCGGTGGATGATTGCTACGCCCGACGGTGCCGCGGTATGGGGCGGCTCGCAAACGGAGTTTATCGACTCGCCGGGTCGCTCGGCGGTGCCGCGGGAGGATTCGACTCACGATCTTTGGCGAGCCTACTACCGCAATATCTGCAACGTGGCTCGTGTGAATCCGCGCATGATGCAGCGGGAGATGCCGCAGCGTTACTGGCGACACCTGCCCGAGGCTGCGGAGATCCATAGGCTGTTGCATGAGAATCCGCGCACTCTTGCCGCAACTCTGGGTTCGGACACCGCCGCTGAAGATGTCAGGGTGCCTCGTGCGATTGCCGACTCGCTTGGGCGTATTGCGCCGGTAGCGGACTCTCCGCTCATGTGCCAGCGGTGCAGCCTATGGCAGCGCGCGACGCAGGCTGTGCTCGGCGAAGGCCCGTTGGATGCGCGAATCATGTTGGTCGGTGAGCAGCCGGGGGATGAGGAAGACCTGCGAGGACGGCCCTTCGTTGGCCCCGCGGGCAAGGTGTTGGATGAAGGGTTGCAAAAGGCTGGCGTTACTCGCAGTGAGCTCTTTGTGACCAATGCGGTGAAACATTTCAAGTGGGAGCCGCGCGGCAAGCGCCGGCTGCACATGAAGCCGCAACAGCAGGAGGTGCGGGCCTGCAGCGGGTGGCTCGAGCGTGAGATCGCGCAAGTCGCGCCGCTCGTCATTGTCGCATTGGGCGGGACCGCCATTCGGGCCGTGACCGGCTTGCAACTCACGATCGACGCGGCACGAAAAATGGAACTTCGCGCTGCGAATGGGGTGCGGGTGGTGGCGACTTATCATCCTTCGGCGATTCTGCGCGCACCTGATGAGAGGAGAGTGGCTATCGAGTCTGCCTTGACGGCAGATCTGCGCTTCGCTGCGGCGTTGGTGGGGCGCGATAGCTGATGACGACCCGTTATCAACATAGTTCCAACCGGTCTGAAGCTCGCGGTGGCATTGGCCTATTCTGTCCGGACAACAGAAAATGGCGGTCGCTCCCATGGCAGAACTCATCGAAAAACAGGCCCAGACGCTGCGGCGTGAAACGGGCTCGCAGCTGTTCCGGCAGGAGGACTGGTGGGCTATCTGGATCGGCCTCGGGCTGGTCGCCGTCGCCGTCCTGCTGGTAGCCAACGGCAGCAGCCTCAAGTGGGTGGCGGTCGCTCCGACCAAGTGGAGTCATGTCGGTGAGGCGTTCGCACAGCTGCGCGACCACGCGTCACAGTATCTCGCGCTGTTCGCGTTGTGGGCCGTGCTGTTAGGTATCGGCACGACGGCTCTCGGGTTCAGGCTGTCGCGATTCCTGCCGGCCTTCATCCTGGTGTTCGCCGTCTCGCTGGTGCTGTACTTTCTCGGGCAGTGGGACCAGGCGTCGCATTACAACCTGGAGCCGCCGCTCGTCGCGCTCGCAATCGGGCTGTTGATCTCGAACACCGTGGGTGCGCCCGCGTGGGCCGACGCGGGCTTGCGGGTGGAGTTCTACATAAAGACCGGCATCGTGTTGCTGGGTGCCGGTGTTCCACTGACCCTGCTCGCGTGGGCGGGCCCAGTGGCAATTCTCCAGGCTGGCATCGTGTCGCTGGTGACCTTTGGTGTCATCTACTTCACGGGCGTTAAGTTAGGTCTCGACCGCCGGCTCGCGGCGACGCTAGGCACCGGCGGTGCGGTGTGCGGCGTGTCGGGTGCCATTGCGACGGCGGGTGCGGTCGGAGCCAAGAAAGAACACGCCTCGATCGCGATTTCGTTGGTCATCTTCTGGGCGATTGTGACCATCTTCCTGTTGCCGCTGGTGGCGCGCGCGTTGAACCTGCCGACCGGGGTGGCCGGAGCCTGGATCGGCACCTCGGAATTCGCGGATGCGGCGGGCTTGGCCGCCGCGCAGACCTATGGAGGGTACGCGGGACACGTTCCGGGCATCAGCGGCTCGGCGGATGCCGCCGTAAACGCCTTCACCTTGATGAAAGTTATCGGTCGCGATGTTTGGATCGGAGTGTGGGCGTTCGTGCTAGCCATCGTGGCGACCACGCGGTGGGAGAGTACGGGCATTCAATCGAAGCCGAGTCCCGTGGAGATCTGGCGGCGATTCCCGAAATTCGTGCTCGGCTTTTTGATCGCCTCGGCAATTGTCACGATCGTGTCGCACGGCTACAGCTACGCTGACTACAAGAAGGTGTTACAGCCGTCGCTGGTCGCTCCGTTGCAGGCACTGCGCACCTGGGCGTTTACGTTCGCGTTCCTGGCGATCGGCCTGACGACACGGTTCCGCGAGTTTGTGTCGGTAGGCGGTAAGCCCTTCTATGCTTTTACCACTGGCGTGGTCATCAACATCGTGCTCGGCTACGTGCTGTCGACCCAGGTGTTCGTCGACTTCTGGACGAAGTTGGGCCAATGAGCGCGGTGGCTTGCGCCAATTGCCGTCACTTTAGCGGGGCGCCTCGGGAAGTCGAGGCGCTGCTGCCCGGCATGCGCACATTGGGATCCGCGGACGGATCCGTGCGCGCGACTGATGGGATATGCCGCCTGCACGACCGCTATCTCAACCCGACCAGCCGCTGCCCATCACACGAACTCGCCGCCTGAAAGGGCGGGCGTGCGGAGGCTACGCAAGATAAACTGGCGCGAGGCTCTTTAACTCGCACCGGCTTATGAAGCTTGCCAGCTTCCGCGCAGCGGACAGAGATCGAATCGGCGTCGTCCTCGAAGGGGGTGACCTCATCGATCTGGCCGACGCGTTGCGCGTAAGTGGTGTTCCGGAGGGCACTGTGCCCCGGACGATGCTCGAGCTCATCGAGAGCGAGAGTATTAACTTGGCGGTGGTTCGTGATGCCATCGGTCGGGTCGCTGGACGTCCAGCCGCTGCGGCGCAATTCTCCGCGAACGAGGTCGTCTGGCATCCCCCGGTCCGACGCCCCTCTAAAATCTGCTGCCTGGCTCTCAACAACAGCGCCAACAGCGACCGTATTCTGCGCGGCCCCAAACACCCGGCGATGTTCACGAAGCCCGCCAGCGCTCTCGTCGGCCACGGTGGCGCGATCGAATGCAAGCCGCAGTACGGCCGTACCCACCCGGAGCCGGAGCTTGCGGTGATCATTGGCAAGACCGCCAAGTCGATCCGCGCCGCCGACGCCTATGACTACGTGTTCGGCTACACGATTCACAACGACATTACTTCACCAACCATGCGCGGTGAAGATACCTTCCAGTATCGTGCAATCCATCCGAAGGGCGACGATCCGGGGCAGATCGAGTATGTCGATACCTGGGTGAGCTATCCCGGCCGTTATAAGTGTGCTGACACCTTTGCCTGTATGGGGCCGTGGCTCGTCACTAAGGATGAGATTCCGGATCCGCACGCATTAGGGGTGAGCTGTCTGCACCAAGACCGGCTCGTCACCCAGGACACCACGGCGAACCTGACACACAAGGTGCCGGAGGTACTCGCTTTCCTGTCCGACTACCTGACACTCTGGCCCGGCGACATCGTGTCCATGGGCACGGCGCTGGCGAAGTCGGCGGGCGGGGGAGCTGTGCAGAACATCGACCTCAACCGTCTCGGCGGTCCCGTCTCGGTCGTGATCGAGCGCATCGGAACGTTGTCCAACCCAGTCGTACAGGTCATTCGAGCATGAGTCGAGTTCCCTATGTGCCCGGGGAGCGGACCGAGAGCGAGTCGGAGCTGGTGGCTCGCATCCGGGCCCGCCGTGGCGGCAAGCTGTTGAATCTGGATCGCATGCTGCTCAACAGCCCGTCCTTCGCCCAGGGGTGGAATGCCCATCTGGGCGCGGTGCGTCGCGAGCTCCTGTTGGACCCCAGGTTGCGGGAGTTGGCGGTGTGCGCCATCGCGGTGTTGAATGGTGCGGACTACGAATTGGCACAGCACACCCCGGAGTTTCTGCGCGCGGGCGGCACGGCGGCCCAGGTCGAGGCGCTGGCGCGATTCGGCACGGAGTTCGAAGAGACCGCTACCTTCGATGTAACCGAGCGGGCGATTCTCCAACTCGCCCTCGAGATGACTCGGAACGTGCAGGTGAGTGACAGCACGTTCGAGCGGGTGCAGTCGGCGTTGAGCGACACTCGGCACGTCGTGGAGCTCGTCGGCGTCATCGCAACTTACAACATGGTGTCGCGCTTCCTGGTCGCGCTCCAGGTCGACCTGGAATAGGGCGGTCAACCCCCCTGGCGTTAGCCGGTCAGCGAAAAATAGTTGACCAGGCAGTCGTCGGGAACACGACGTCAAGAGGCGCCCAGCCCTCATCCCTCCAGCCTAAAGCTGTGACGCAGTACCGATCCTGATCACAAAACTGCCGGGGGCTTCTCCAGACTTTGGTCCCCAATGCCGATAATTGCAGTATGAACAGCGCAGCTTTGCTCGCCACCGTTGGTCCGCTGGACGCCCGCATGCGGCGTCCGGAGCCGTGACATGGGATTCGAGGGTGCTCGTGACCAAGCGGCGAAGCGGGACATGGATCTGCGCCAGAAATACTTCGACGCCATAGCGCAGCTCGAAGCCGGCGAGGCGCGCTGGTCTGCGCTCGAAGTCACCCTGCGCCGCCTCATCGGCCGGCTGTGCCTGGCCGCCCGCGGGCGGGCGGCATCGCTGGATGTCGAACTGCGGAAAATGAGCGACCTGGTTCGTGGGCGCGGTGACATCAAGGCTATCGAAGAGAGCCTGGAGCCGCTGTCGCGGGCGATCGCTGCACTGGATGACGCGACCCTGGAGAGCGCGGGCTCAACAACCACATCTCGCGCCCTGGCGTTTTCGGGTTTCGTGCCTCCCTCTACCGACACATCGGGTCTGCGCCCGGAACTGCGTTCGGTTCCGGCTGGAGTGGACCTGGAGGATGAAGAGGCCAAGGTACAGACGGTCATTGTCGCTGTCCTCGAGCGGCTCTCCAGTCTGCCGGAGCTGCGTCCCGCGCTCGCTGATCTGCGCGAGCGTTCCAAGGATTCGTTATCACCCGATGAATTCGCCGAGGGACTGGAGAAGGTCGCCCGGCTCGTCGGCGAGCAGCGTGCCACTTTGTTGCGCGAGAAGCGGGAGATCGAAGATCTCCTCCAGCAGATGGATGTTCGGCTCGCCGAGATCGCGAGCTACCTGGCCAGCGATACCGCCGACCAGAAGAGTGCGCAAACCAGCTCCCAACAGTTCGACCTCCTCGTCACAGGCGAAGTGCGCAGCCTCAGCAGCGACGTACAAAGCGCGCAGGACCTGGGCGCCTTACGCAGTCGAGTGCGCGATCGCCTCGAGATCATCAGTCATCATTTACAGGACTTCCGCGCTCGTGAAGGTGCGCGCGTCTCCGCGCAACTCGACCGGACCCAACGGATGCGAGTGCGAGTCACGGACCTGGAGCGCGAAATCCATGGTCTGCACAAGAGCCTGCAGGAAGAGCAGTCGCTGCGCATGATCGATGCCTTGACCGGCATTCCCAACCGCGCGGCCTACGACGACCGTATCCGACACGAGTTCATGCGCTGGCAGCGGGAGAATGCCCCGATCAGCGTACTGGCCTGGGACATCGACCGATTCAAGGAAATCAACGACGCCTACGGTCACAGTGCCGGCGACAAGGTGCTGCGGGTCATTGCCCAACACCTGGCGCACCATGTACGCGGCACCGACTTCGTCGCCCGCTATGGGGGTGAGGAGTTCGTGATGATCCTCATCGGCACCGATGCGACGCATGCCTCGCAGACGGCGGACAAGATTCGCGTCGGCATCGAGACCATGGGCTTTCATTTTCACAACAAGCCGGTGGCGGTCACGGCTTCGTGCGGGATCACCACTTTCCGTGGTGATGACACACCGGAAACGATCTTCGATCGGGCCGACCGGGCGCTCTATCGCGCCAAGGATAGCGGTCGCAACTGTTGCCGCATCCTTTAGAATACTTTCGCCAATGTGAGTCGGAAGGCGCGCGGTTCAAGCGGATGAGTGTGCACGTCTGCGACGCCCTCAGCCGGCTCGCCCTGCAGTCGATCGATGTACCAGAACTCGGCGGCGTTGGCCCGCGTGCCCAGGATGTTGTAAATCCCGAGTCCGACATTCCAATTGTCGCCGAACGCGTAGCGTGCGTCTCCATTCCATTCCCCGTAACCGCCGCCTTGAATCTCATTGTCCGATGAGAGCGGCTCCCGCCCCAGGTAGCGGTACTCCAGTCCGCCACTCCAGGGACCGAGATTTTTAACGTAGACGTTGAAAGAGCCGGTGGCCGCGGGAGCGTTGGGAAGAAAACGCCCGATATGACCGGTGCCGTCATCGAAGTCCGTTTTGAAACGGGCATGGTCGCCCGAGTAGCTGGCGTAGAGCTCCAACCAGCGCAGCGCCTGGTAAGTCAGGTTTATTTCGTAGCCGTAGCGCCGGCTCGCCGGGCCCGCCGTGTCCTCGCCTGCGTCGGGATCGTAGGTCGTCTCCGATGCTGCGTCGAGGTTGAAGACTGCGACAGTGGCCGTGATCTTGCCTTGTAGCAGCTCCTGCCTCAGACCGATTTCCTCGCCCACCTGCTCCGCGATGAGCGGCGCACCGGATTGTCCGGTCGAGGCGGCCTTGGTCACGCCGCGCAAGTCGTCACTGTGAAAGCCTCTTCCGGCACTTACGTACACCTCGGTGGTGGGTGCAACGGTGAAAATCAGGCTGCCTTTCGGCTGGAAAATAGAGGAGCCTTTTTCGCCGGCGTTGGTGCCCGAGTCGATGCCGTGAATGTAGTCTTCACGGATTCCCAGGACCGTTCTGAACCAGGACGTCCAGTGCGACGTTGCCTGTTCGTAGGCCGACAGATCGACCAGGTGCACGTGATCGGTCTCGCTGAAATTCAGCGGGTCGTCGGCGGCCGTGAGCACCACTCGGTCCCGGGTCGGGAGGCGCGCCACGTCATTGATGTCATAACGCGCCTGGGCGCCGCTCAACAGCTCGGTGTTGATTCCGAAGACCTGTACAGGCAGCTTGTAGCTGACACCGCCGCCCACAATGACACGATTCTCGTGTTGCGCTTCCTGGTCGCCGTTCACGGGATCGATGAGGAAGTGGGTGAAGTCGTTCCAGAGCGTGAGTTGCGTGTTGACCGCGTAGGCGTTGGCGTCGAGCTGTCCCTCGCCACTGGACGCGTGAAACTGAGCTGACAGGCTGCCGCGTTGTGCCTTGCCGCCGTCGCTCGGATCGAGGGTGCCGTAACGACCGATGAGTCCTTCCGTTACGGCTCGGTCTGGCTGGTCGGTCGTCGCATTCCAGAGGCCGTGATAGAACATTCCTGTCAGTGACATGCCGTCACGGTCGTCGCCGTCACTGTAGCGAAGGACGGCGTTTACCTTGCGCTGGTCGTCGGGGTTGTCCCAGGGGCCGTCGTAGTGCTGCAGCTCGAGCGCTCCCAATACGTTGCCGCCGGCGGCGGGCACCGATCCCGCGGTGAAGATGCGCTGAAATCCGAGCGTACCCACCGTAGCCGTCGCTTCGGTGGGCATGCGGTCGAGGTAGCTGAGGTGAATGGACCCGACCGAGGCGAAGTCGCCCTGGTCCGCGTAGTACGTCCCCTTGGTGTACTTAATATTGGTGGCCAGCTCGGGGATCATGAAATTCAGATCCGTGTAGCCCTGGCCGTGAGCGTGAGTCGGATTATTGATCGGCATGCCGTCGACGCTGACAGCCAGGTCGGTGCCGTGATCGAGGTTGTAGCCTCGCATCAGGTACTGGTTGGCCTTGCCTTCGCCGCTATGGGAAGTGACCTCGAGTCCAGGAACGGTCTCGAGGAGTTGGCCGGGACGATAGGCCGGTGTGAGCGCCAGCTCGTCGTTCACCACAATGCCTTCGCTTGCGGTGCTGGTCGTTCCTATCAGGTGACGACGCTCTGCCGTGACCACGACTTCGTCCAGCGTGTCGGACGCGTCGCTCTCTGCGCGCACGGGAAGTGCCGCAAATGCTGTGAGCGTGGCGAGTGCGTAGCGCGCCCCTCGCCACCAAAGCGATCTCATCAAATACACCTCTAGGGAATCGTGGCCAGGCGGCGCCAGAAGCGGCGCCGGTAGGCTGGCCCCCACTGAGCCGGCCGCTCTCCAACCGTGGACACGAGCGGGTGTATTTGACTACAAGGTCTTGAACAGCAGGTCTATTTTAACTGTTAATAACGGTTAATTAACGTGGTTTGGCAAGCGCGGTGGAATCTCGCTTTAGTGTTTTGCCTCGGGCTCGTACGCGAAACACGCGACTTCAAGCGGCGCGTCAAAGGCGAGGGCGGTGACTCCGAACGCGTTCCTGGCCGGCATGTGGCCGGGCTTGAAGTAGGTGGCATAGATCTCGTTGAACGCCGGCCACTGCTTCATGTCGGCCAACATCACCGTGCATTGGACCACGTGCTCGAGGCTCGAGCCGTGCGCAGTCAGAATCTTCGAGATACTGTCCATCGCGTTGTGTGAGGCGGCTTTGAATGCAGCGACGGGGTCCGCGTCCTTGGCGGTGCCGATCTGGCCCGAGACGTATAGGAAGTCGCCCGCGCGGACCGCTTCCGAAAACGGAAGCTTCGACTGCGGGGTCGAGTAGTAATCGAGCCCGGCGCCCTGCGCGGCAGGCAATAAGAATGAGAGGGTGGCAGCCAGTGCTACCGTGTGAATCGCTTTCATCATTTTGGTTTGCTCGCGCGCCGGTGACTTGACTCACCGCATGGTAACGGGTCGCCCCCGTCCGAGTCGTTATGAGGCGCTAAGAAAGAGTCATTTCCCGTCGGCGCCCGCATCGATTACCGTTCACTCCGGCGCCTCGACCCGCTTGTTCACGCGAAGACCCCCTCTTCCGCTCCCGGATTTGCGGGCTCGAGGATGCCACCACCCGCCTCGCGCAACCCCTCTCATCTTAAGTTACCCACTTGTCACCGCGAGGGGCTGTTTGTTATCGATTCGATACGGATTTCCGCTTTCACCACGTCCCACGGCTGCGATACGTTGGCATTCGACGCAGATCCAGTCGTACCGCGTCGAGGAGCAAGCCAAGATGTCGATCGCGAAACCCGCTTTCTTTTTCGGTGCCGGCAATGTCGCCAATGGTGGGCCGGCAGGACCGTACGTACGCAAGGAGGCACGACTTCGCAAAGGCTGGACCGCTTTCGATGTCTGGCAGGACCGTGTCCGGCGAGCGGCGGAAGCAGTGAGTGTGCAGCACCTGGAGGCCCAGGCTATAGAGCCGCGACAATCCTGATGTCATGACCCGGACGAGCCAGTTTTGCACAGCACGCCTGGTAAGACCGAGCATACCGATAGTCCGATCTGTCATTAGACAGATGGGCGCGGCGAGCCTAGCGTTACGGGCGCCGAAGCGCCCGCACTGCGGTTATAAACCGGTGACAGAGGCGCGTCGCGCGTATTCGCCGCGGAGGTCGCCGATGAAGTCTTTAAACTGGTTCGACGCGGTCACCTTGCTGTTGATCTCGTTGATGTCCATTGTCACGGGAGTGGCGGGGCAGGTCGGCTAGGCTCCGACGCGCCTGCTGAGGATGCTGCGGTTGCATGGAGGACCGCGTCGGTCGATCATGGGCAGCGCACGCCGTTGAGGGGGTACTGCCATGGCCGAATTCATTATCCGCCCGCATGGGCGCCTGCACGACTGGATCGCGGACGAGCAAGGCTATTTCCGCGAAGAAGGCTTGAGTTATCGGCTCGTCGGCGACGAAGAGCGCGAGAACCGGCCTAAGGAAGTAGACCCTGCGACCGGCGCGTTGCGCGATATTCGCACTGGCGCCTACGAGATGTACCAGCAGGGCGCGGGCGCGAAGGGCGACAAGCCTTCTGACATCAGCTGCGCTTGCCATTGGACGGTGAATGAAGCCGTCGCCAAGAACGTCGGCCGCATGTGGGGTAGCGCCTATTCAGTGATGCCCGCCGCCATCATGGTTCGCCAGGACTCCCCGGTCCGCAAGCCCGCCGACCTGGCCGGGTTGGAAATCGGGGTCGGCTATCGCTCGGGCAGTCACTACACCACGATCCAGGCGCTCGAGCCCTTCCTCGGCCGCGATAAAATCAAACTCAAGTTCGGTGGCATGCCGTGGGCGCGGGTCGATGCGGCCCTGGATGGCGATGTGCCGGCGACCACGGTGTGGGGTCCTGCGCTGTATGTTTGCGAGCAGTTGGGAATGCGCAAGATCGTCGATGCTTCTTTCATGGGTGCGTTCATGATTCCGCCGCTCACGCCCGTGGAGGATATCGAGCGTTATTTTCGTGCCCTGAAGCGCGCGCAACTCGACATCGATCTCGCGCCCGAACAATACAAGCCGCTGTTCGCGAAGGAGTTGCCGCCGCGTTACCGGGATCGTGTGGATGTCCGGCTCTTCGGGCCGGGCGAGCGCGTGGTATTCCTGCCGTACTCGCGCGAGAGCTTCGAATCCACCCAGCGTTGGATTCACGAGCGCGACATCTTCGAAAGCGCGGGTGCGAGTGACTATCAGTCGGCCGTCATCACCTAGTAACTCGGACGCCTGAGGCATATCGGGCGATCCTGAACCTTTCGCGCAGCTTCCATAGCTCGTGTTGGTTTCGCGCGCACTATATAGGTCGCGCGGCCTAAAAAAGCGCCGTGATAACGGTGCGGCATCCCCTTATCACGAGACGGTCTACCCGGACTGTGGACACGGCCTACACCGTTCCCGACAATAGCTGCAGCCTAAATGTACCTAACTTCCGGACAAGGACTCATAATTGAATCGCAAGTTGTTGCTGCTCGCGCTCGCGAGCGGCCTCGTATCCGTTGCCATTGCCCAGGAAAAGACCGCTTCCAACTCCACCCCCGGTGTGACTTCCGACCCTGATGGGCTCGCGGTAGTGGAGATTACGGGCTCCTTGATCCGAAGCTCGGAGAAGGTGCAATTCAACCAGGTACAGACCATCACGCCGGAGGATATCCAAGCTACCGGCTCGGTGACTGTCGCGGACTATCTTCATGACCTGGCCGTTAACTCGGCCAGCAGCTGGGGCGACAACTTCGCCTATGGAGCAACTGGCGGAGCCGGCATCGCCATGCGCGGCCTGAGCGAGAAATACACGCTCGTGCTCGTAGACGGGCAACGCGTAGCGCCCTACGGTTTCCCTTCGAATGGCACCGACACTTTCGTGGATCTCAACACCATTCCGCTCAACGCCATCGATCGGATCGAGATCGTGAAGACTGGCGCGGTCTCGCAATACGGTTCGGACGCCATCGGCGGCGTGGTCAACATCATCACCAAGAAGAACTTCCAGGGACTCGAACTCACCGCAGGCTATGGCGGCGCCACCGAAGGTGGCGAATCGACCAAGAAGTTTTCGGTACTCGGCGGCATTGGCGACCTCAACAATGACCGTTATAACATCACCGCGACCGCGAGTTATTTCCGGCAGGCGGGGTACACGCTCGCCGACCGCGCCAACACCGCGAGCCAGGATCACTCGAGCCAACCGAATGGCCTCATCACCCGCGGCGCGACTTACTGGGAGCCAAATGGAGTGGGCAACGGTGGCGCGGCGCTGACACCGTGCAACGTCGTCAACGGCGGCAATATTCTGAACGGCCCGGGCTCTGGCACCGCATGCGGAGTGGATACGGCGAACGGGCTCTCTCTGCATCCCGACGAGGAGCGCTTCAGTGCCAAGGTCCACGGCACTTTCAAGGTGTCCGATGACTTGCAGGCGTTCGTGGATCTGTGGGACAGCCGCAATAAGACCCACACCCTCCAGGGCTTCGACGGTATCGGCGACGGCACCGAGGCCTACAACCCCGCCAACGGCGGCATCACGCAGGTGTCTAACCTAGTAGCCGCGTCGAACCGTTACAACCCCTATGGCGTGGCCACTCCCCTGACTTATGTATTTACCGGCCAGCCGCAAGCCCTGGAGACCGACTCGAATTTCTATCGTGCCGCCGCCGGCCTGGAAGGCAGCTTCAACACGGGCTCGTTCGGAGCATGGAACTGGACGGCATCGCTGAGTCATTCGCAGAGCACGGTGGACAACGCGGAGTCGGGCGTCGAGAGCGTCGCCGGATTGACGAACATACTCAACAACGGCGTGTTCAATTTCGCCGACCCCGGTGCGACGCCGGGCGGCCTCGACGGTTTGTACCTGAATGACCAGAACGAGGCGATCTCGAAGCTGGACACGATCGACCTGACGGCCTCGACGACCGATCTCTATACCCTTCCGTATGGAAACGTCGGGTTCGGCGTCGGTGCGCAGTATCTCCACGAGAGCGATTACGTCACCGACTACACGCAGCAGGCCGCCGGTCTCGCGGTGCCTTACTACCTCCAGTCGATCGACGGTCAGCGCAACGTGGGCGCTGCCTACTATCAGTTCAATATCCCGCTGGTCCCGACCCTGACATTCAGCCAGTCGGGCCGCTACGACCACTACAGCGATTTCGGTGGTGCTTTCTCGCCCCGGTTCGCCCTGAGTTTCAAGCCGATCTCGCAGTTCACGGCCTATGCCTCGTACAACCGTGGCTTTCGCGCGCCGACGCTCGCGGAGAACTCGCAATCAAACTCTTCGGGAATTCAATCGGCGGTCGATCCGAATTCGCCCACGAACCCCACCGGCGGCCAGGCCTACCCGGTGCTGGTGCGGGGTAATCCGAGCCTGCAGCCCGAGCGGACCCGTAACTACAACATCGGCTTCGAGATCGAGCCGGATGCCCGCACCGCTATCGGTCTCGACTGGTACCGCATTGACGTGAAGAACGTCATCGGCACGGGCAACATTCAGCAGATCGTGGACACGAACGATCCGGGCGTGGTGGTCCGTAATCCGAACGGCACTATCGCCTATGTCAACATGGATTACGAGAACCTGAACACCCTCACCACGGAAGGCTTCGAGCTCAACTACCACGAGGCGATTCCGATCCCGGTGGGCACTGTCTCGCTGGCGGCCAACTGGGCGTATGTCTGGCACTTCAGGCAGGAGAGCAGCGGTGGGACGGTCGATTTCGCGGGCAACGACGGCGCCATCGACACACCGTTCGGCGCCAGCTTTCCGCGTTGGAAGGGCACCACCGCGGTCGGTTGGGACTATCAGAGCTTCACGACGACGGCGACATACCAGTTCACCGGTCCTTATGTGCTCACACAGATGCCGGGTCGCACGCCTGCCTATGGGCAGGTGAATCTGACAGAGCGCTACGGTGGATTCCGCAACGTGTCCCTGTACGCGACGGTGAACAACCTGTTCAACCGGCAGCCGCCGTATGATCCGCTGTGGCTGGAGTTCCCCACGGCGACCCCCTATGATCCCTCGCTATACAACGACGAGGGTCGCTATGTGGAAGTGGGCGCGACATATCGCTTTTGATTAGACGTCGTGCCCTCTGGGGCGGACTGTGTGCCTTGTGCGTCGGTATGCTCGCGCACGCTGCCAGTCCGCCCGACATTCTCGTCGTCGTGCAATCGCTCGATGACATCGTAAGCCTCGATCCCGGCGCAGCGTTCGAGCTTTCCAGCATCCAGGTTTGCGCGAGTGTGTACGACAGGCTGGTGCGGCCGGACCGAACCCAGCCGAGCATCCTGCGACCCGAACTGGCGGCGAGTTGGCAGATCGGTGCCGATGGGCACAGCCTGGACTTCGAGCTGACACCGGGGGCGAGGTTTGCCGGAGGCCATCCGGTACGGCCTGAAGACGTCGTGTTTTCCCTGGGCCGGGCGGTGAAGCTGAATCTTCCCGCCGCAGTCACGCTCAACGCACTCGGCTGGAATGCCGATAACATCGGGCGCTACCTGCTGAAAGTCGACACGCGCCACGTTCGGATCAGCTGGCCGCAAGAAGTGGGGCCGATATTTGCGTTGAGCGTCCTGGCCGCGCCGGTGGCTTCGATAGTCGATGCCGTGGAGGTGCAACAGCACGAGAGCGGGGGCGACGCCGGCAACCGCTGGTTGAGCAGTCACTCCGCCGGTAGCGGACCGTTCAAGATCCGTCGCTACATCCCACACGAGGCTCTCGTGCTCGATGCGAATCCGCTGGCGCCGGGCGGTGCTCCACTGTTAAAGACCATCGTGCTGCGGAACGTGGCGGATGCAGCTACGCGGCGCCTGCTCGTCGAAGTGGGCGATGCCGACATCGCGCGCGATCTGGGCCCCGATCAGATCGCAGCGCTGCAAGGTAAGCGCGGTGTGAAAACGCTACGCTGGCCGTCCGCGGCCACTCACTACCTGATACTGAATACGGCCAATCCCGCCAACCCCGCTCTGAAGAACCCGGCAGTGTGGGAGGCGGCCCGCTGGCTCATCGATTACGAAGGGATTGCCAACAAGCTGCTCCAGGGACAGTTCCAGGTTCACCAGGCGATGCTACCGACCGGTTTCCCCGGTGCACTCAACACGACGCCGTATCATCTCGACGTCGCGAAAGCCCGCAGCATCCTCGCCGCCGCCGGCCTGGGAGCCGGTGTTACCATCAAGTTGGATGTCTTCAACCAACCGCCTTTCATCGACATCGCGCAATCCATGCAGGCGACCTTCGCACAGGGGGGTATCAATCTGCAGCTCATCCCCACGGAGGCCGCGCAAGTGTATGCGAGAATGCGCAGCCGCCAGGAAGAGGCGGCGTGGCTGTACTGGATTCCGGACTATTTCGATGCCAATTCGACGGCGGCCGCGTTCGCTTCGAACGGCGAAAATGGCACACACAACGTGGCGTGGCGCGCTGGGTGGGAGATTCCCGAGCTCAGCGCACAGACCAAGGCGGCCGTCGAGGCACGCGACCCCGAGACGCGTAACCGTCTCTACCTCGCGATCCAGCAGGTCGTGCAGGCGAACTCCCCCTTCGTGTTTGCTTTCCAGGAGCGCACGGAGCTCGTCATGCGTGACCGGGTGCAGGGCTACAGCCAGGGACTGGAGCCCGACATGGCGTACTACGACAGGGTAACGAAGTAGTGGCTTACGTGAGGGCGATCGCCACACTGGCGCTGACCCTCGTGGGCCTGCTGTTGGTCACTTTTTCATTTTCGGCGCTATCCCCCGTCGATCCGGCCTTACAACTGGTCGGCGATCACGCGAGCAAGGCCTCCTACGAGAAGGCTCGGCATGACCTGGGGCTGGACCAGCCGTGGCCGGTGCAATTCGAACGTTATGTTGTGCGGCTGGCGCACGGCGACCTCGGCACGTCGCGCTCGACCGGCCAACCTGTGAGTGACGACCTGAAGCGGGTTTTCCCGGCGACCTTCGAGCTGGCCACCTTGTCGATGATCGTCGCGGCGCTCGTAGGTGTTGGTCTGGGTGTGTTAGCCGCGTGGCGGCCGAGCGGTGCACTCGATTCGGTGATCCGCATCCTGTCACTCGTTGGTAATTCGGTACCGGTCTTCTGGCTAGGCTTGCTCGCACTGATGCTGTTCTACGCGCGCCTTCAGTGGGTGGGCGGTCCGGGAAGGCTCGACGATGCCTACGAGTACACCATCGACATGCCGACCGGCCTGGTATTGGTCGATGCCTGGCGCAGCGGCGTGCAGGGCGCTTTGGGTAGTGCGATCGCCCACCTGGTGTTGCCGGTGCTGGTTCTGGCCTCGAATGCCGTGGGCCAGGTGACGCGATTGACTCGAGCCGCCATGATCGGGGAGGCGGGTAAAGAATACGTGACTCTCGCACGGGCGAAGGGTGCCGGCGAGGCACGTATCCTGGTGAGCCACATCCTTCCCAACATAACGGGTGTGCTGGTAATCGTTCTCGCGCTCACCTATGCGAGCTTGCTCGAGGGCGCGGTGCTGACGGAGACCGTCTTTGCGTGGCCTGGGCTCGGGCGTTACCTGACGACCGCATTGTTTGCGGGCGATACGCCGGCCATCCTGGGCGGGACCCTTCTCATCGGCTGCTGTTTCGTATTCATCAATCGCCTGGCCGATCTCCTGGCGCGGACACTGGATCCGCGCATACGATGAGCACCTCGACCGAATCCCTGGAAGTGCCGCTGCGCTTTGAGCGTACGCGCAGACTGCTCCGCTCGCCCGAGGCGACTTTCGGCGCCGCGGTGGTGTTGCTTGCGGTGCTCGTTGCGCTCCTGGCGCCTTGGATAGCGCCATTCGATCCTTCTGTACAGGATATCGGGCAGCGCTTACAGCCGCCCTCAGCGACCCATCTGTTAGGGACCGACGGTTTGGGTCGTGACCTGCTATCGCGCTTGATCTACGGCGCTCGCCCGACGCTGGGGCTCGTGGCCCTGGTGGTGATTCTGACCGTCCCGATCGGTCTCATTGTGGGGATCGTATCGGGCTATTGCGGTGGTTGGATCGAGCGCGTCCTCATGGGCATCACGGACATTGTGATGGCATTTCCCCAACTCGTCCTGGCTCTCGCCTTTGTCGGTCTGATGGGACCTGGCCTGATCAACGGCGCCCTCGCACTGGTATTGACCGGCTGGCCGGCCTACGCGCGGCTGGCCAGGACCGAGACGCTCATTCTACGGCGCAGTGACTACCTTGCCGCCGCTGAGATGCAAGGCATCACAGGTGCGCGTTTGCTGTGGGGACACGTACTGCCGTTTTGCCTTCCCGCTGTGCAGATCCGCCTCGCTCTGAATCTCGCCACCATCATGCTTGCCGCCGCTGGCCTGGGATTTCTGGGACTGGGCGTGCGCCCCCCGACCGCGGAATGGGGCTCCATGATCGCCGAGGGTAGCAAAGTCATTTTCGACCAGTGGTGGGTGGCGGCCACGCCGGGTGCGGCGGTGTTGATTTGCAGCTTTGGCTTCAATCTACTGGCGGACGGGTTACGCGACCTGGGAGACCCTCACCGTGGCTGACGAGCCGCTGTTGTCGGTTGAGAAATTGTCGGTCCGTACTGCCGCGGGTGACCGCGGGCGGCCGTTGGTGGACGGCATTTCCTTCGATGTCGGAACCGAGCGGGTTGCATTGGTGGGAGAGTCTGGGTCGGGGAAGTCGCTGACCGCACGCGCTATCCTGGGCTTGGTGCGGCGGCCGCTGGAGGTGACTGCCGATCGCCTGGCGTTCGAGGGGAGGGACCTTACTTCGATGTCGGCTCCGCAGTGGGCCGCACTGCGCGGCACGGGCCTCGCGCTCATCCTCCAGGATCCTCGCCACGCGCTAAATCCGGTGCTCACCATCGAGCGGCAGATGGACGAGATGTTGCGTATCCACCGCCGCGTCATGCCGGCTGCCGAGCGCCGTGATCGTGTATTGGAGATGCTCCAGTCGGTCGGTCTGGCGGATTCCCGGCGCGTGCTGGGAAGCTTCGCCCACGAGTTGTCCGGCGGTATGGGGCAGCGCGTGATGTTGGCCATGATGTTGATCAACGGTCCGCGCCTGCTGGTTGCGGATGAGCCGACCTCGGCCCTCGATATCGCGTTGCGTGACCAGGTTCTCGAGCTCATCGCGAGCCTGGTCGAGACGCGACGTATGGGGTTGCTGTTGATCAGCCACGACCTGCAGCAGGTCGCGAAGCACTGCGAGCGAGTCCTGGTGATGTACCGGGGAAGAATAGTGGATCGGAGTGCGGCTTCCGAAGTCGCGCAGTCCGCCCACCCCTACACCCGCATGTTGTGGTCCTGTCGCCCGAACGGCCGTACCTACGGATCCCTGTTACCGGTGATCGATCGCAGCACTTTGGTGGAGCCGGCGCCGACATGAGCGCCATCGAAGCGCAGTCAGTGAGCGTGAACTTCGGGGCTGGCGAGGTCAGGCGACGCGTACTCGACTCACTCAACCTCAGTGTTGCGGCCGGCGAGACGTTTGGACTGATCGGGCCGTCCGGGTGCGGCAAGTCGACCCTGTTGCGTGTGTTGGCCGGAGTGAATCGTGAGTGGCGGGGGCGGATCGAGCTGTTGGGCCGGCCGCTGATACCCGGCGCGCGTTTCGAGGGCGATCTGCGTCGTGACGTGCAGATGGTGTTTCAGGATCCGTACGCCTCGTTGCATCCGCGGCACTCGATCGAGCGCACCTTGCTCGAGCCTTTACAGGTCAATGGGGTTGCGGAGCCGCGTTTGCGCATGTTGCAGGCTCTCGATGAAGTGAGCCTCCCCCGTGCTGTCCTCATGCGTTATCCGCATCAGGTGTCCGGTGGCCAGCGGCAGCGCGTGGCGATTGCGCGGGCGCTGCTGTTGCGCCCGAAGCTGCTCCTGCTCGACGAGCCGACCTCGGCGTTGGATATGTCGGTGCAGGCGGAGATTCTCAACCTGTTGACTGTCTTGCGCACCAGGCACCAGATGACCATGCTGTTGGTCAGTCACGACCCGGACGTAATCGCACACATGTGCGATCGAGCTGCGGTGATGGAGCAGGGAAGAGTCGCCCGCATTCTCGGGCGGGAGGAATTGTCCGGGGTGGAAGTCTAGGCTTACGCCTCGATCTCGACGGGCTTCCCCTCTCGGGCGCTCCGCAATAGCGCTTCCAATGTCAGCATGATGTTGACCGAGTCTTCCGGTGTGACGCCGGTCCACTGATCGGGGCCCTCGCGCACCAGGCGCTCGAAAGAATCCGCCTCGCCGAGAAACCCGTTCGTGGTCGGTACCTCCAGGGTCTCGGTGATGGCATCCGGACCTTTGCCGCGTCTCAGGTACAGAGCCGGTGGCACGGTCGGCAACGGATGGTTGAAAAAGGTGGACTGTAAGATGCCTTCGGTTCCGACGATGAGTGCCTGCCGATGCAGGGCGGTCGCGAAGCTGCAGCACACCTGGGCCAGGAGGCCACTCGGAAATTCGAGGGTGGCCGCAAGTGTGCGATCCACGCCACTGTCGGTCCATTGTGCGTAAGCGCTGACCCGGGCTGGCCGCGCCTTCGCCACCATGCACGCCAGGCTTACAGTGTAAGAGCCGACGTCCAGCAGGGCGCCTCCTCCCAGGGACGGATCGAACCGGATGTTCGCTTCATCGCTCAGGGTGAAGCCGAAGCTCGCCTGGAGGATTTGCACGCGCCCGATCGCGCCGGCGTCCAGCAACTCCCGAAGTTTCAATGTCTGCGGTTGAGCGCGATAGGGATACCCTTCGACCAGATACACCTTGTTACGTTTCGCCGCTTCGAACATGGCGCGCGCCTCTGCCGAGGTCGTGGCCAGCGGTTTCTCGCAAAGGACATGCTTGCCTGCCTCCAGGGCGCGAATCGACCACTGCGCATGGAGGCTGTTCGGGAGCGGGTTGTAGATCGCATCGATCTGCGGATCCGCCAGCAGCGCTTCGTACGAATTGTAACTGCGGGGAAGACCGGCTTCGGCAGCAAAGCGCTCTGCCTTGGCGCCGTCGCGGCTGGCGACTCCTACTACCGTAACCCGCGACGAAGGCCGCACGCCCTTAACAAAAGCGCGCGCGATTTGCGCGGTGCTGAGGATGCCGATGCGTAGCGGCGACCGTGACGATGCTGTCATGAAGAGGGCACTCCCGGGTACTGCGCTTGCTGCTATAGCTTCAGTTTGATCGCCTGACCTTTTAAGCCCTTGGCGGCCAGTCGTAAAGCGCCTTGGGCGGATGGGGCTGCCATGAATCGTTTCAGCTACGTTTCGGCTGATGGACTCAGCGACACTGCTCAGGCCGCGTCGGCGGAGCGCGCGCTCGCTCGCGATCGCCAGGGCGATGGGCAGCGCGATGAATCCAACCTCGGGCCCGAGCGGCGCATCGCCTTCAGCCGAGAGCCGCTCGCGCTCGATAAGATCGAAGATCTCGAGGGGGGTGGCCTCAGGCTGGGCGCGTTCGTGACCAATGCCGACATTGCCTACGATCCGCGCGCTTCCCGACGCTATCCGCTGTTGGTGTCTGCGATCCTGGCCGATGCCAGTCCCCTGCAGCGCAATGTCGCCACGAGCGGCGGCAATTTGAGTCATCGCACCCGCTGTTACTATTTCTACGAGCCTGCGGGCGACTGCAGTGAGCCCGAGCCAGGGACTGCGGGCGGCAGTGTCAATGGCGGGGTGAGGTGTATTCATGAAATCCTGGGGGCGAGCGGCATTGCCACCGGGACTCACCTGTCGGATATGGGTGTTGCCCTCACCGCGCTCGATGCGAAAGTTCGTATCACCGGCCCTGGCGGTGAGCGCATCGTTCCCTTCACCGAGTATTGTCGCTCGACGGAAGGGCACCCCTGGCTCGATAACTGTCTGAACCCTGGCGAGTTGATGATTGCCGTCGAGCTGCCGCCCGAAGACTTCTCACAACATTACGCATACTCGAAATCCCACGATAGCGGGTCGAGCAACAACGTACGGATCACGGTTGCTGTGGCGCTGAGGTTGGAAGGTGATCGCATCAGCGAGGCCCGGCTTGCACTGGGTGGCTTCGCACACAGCCCGTGGCGCTCGCCCATTGCGGAGAGTGGGCTGGCCGGGGAAATAGTTTCTCGCAGCACCTTTGCGGCGGCCGCTCACGACATTCTCAGCGGTGCCGTGGGCGAGGGGGACGATGACTCGAAGATCGAGGTTGCCAGTGGAGCAATTGTTCGCGCGTTGGAGCAGGCGGTGACCGCGATCTGACGTGCTGGAGCAGGCGGTAACCGCGGGGCCGCTATCGCATCGGTTTCACGTGGCCGCAGGGCGCTATCTAGAGCGGCGCGCCTGCGGCCCGATTTCAGTCTTCTATCTTGTCGTGAGAAGCGGCGGCGCCGCGGCGCCAGTATCCGGCCGCCTTCACCCAGTGTTTGTTCGTGGAGCGCTCAGTCACCAGGTACTGGCGTAAGGCACGCGCGACCTGGGTTTCGGCCGCTATCCAGGCGAAGTAGTCGCCAGCAGGGAATTTTACGGATTGCAGCCGTTCCAGGAGAAACTTCGGATCTCCAGCGGTCTCGCTATCGCGATGGACCCAGATGACTTCGAACGGCGCGGCGCTCGAAAACTTCTGCTCCTCCGCGGGACCGTCGACCTCCGCCACGACCAGTGCGCGTGTATCGTGCGGAAGCTCTTCCAGCCGCCGCCCGATCGCTGGCAGCGCCGTCTCGTCGCCGATCAGCAGGTGCCAATCAAACTGTGTTGGGATGATGAACGAGCCTCGCGGCCCACCGACGCCGAGCGGCTGTCCGGGTTTCGCGTGCTCGGCCCATGTAGTGGCTGGCCCCGCATCGTGAATCGCAAAATCGAGGTGTAGCACGCCAGCGGCCGCGTCGTAACGGCGTGGAGTGTAGTCACGTAGGGCAGGTCTAGGTGCGCCCTCGGCGAATATCGGGCCATCGGGACCCATCGTGGGCAGCACGAGCTCAGCGCTTCCCGGCGGCGGGAAGAACACCTTCACGTGATCGTCGAATCCCATCGACACGAATCCGGCCAGATCATCACCCTCGAGCGTGACCCGGATCATCTTCGGTGTCAGGTGTTGTACTTCCCGGACTGTCAGGTTGCGGCGCCGGGTCTCGTGACGTACACGGCGCACTTCGGGGCGGTCAGTCACGGCTTTCGCTCCTTCGACTCGGGGTCGGCCTGATTGTCATTCTGCCCGGCGGGGCGTTCGTTGGCCTGCCCGAATGGGCGTCCATTGGCAATAGCCTCCACAGCCTGTTCGATGATCTGGCCCACGCGAGTTGCTTCCGCGTCGGTCCAGTCGCCGGGACGTAACAGCAAGGCATGTTTCAGAGTATGCATCGCCTGGTGCACCGATTCCGGCCACGCACGGCCTGACATGTGGCGCGCGGCGAGGCTCATTCGCGCCATGACTCCGTCGAGAGTGGCTCGGTTCTCGTCGAGGTACGCACGACCCTGGTCCGTGATCTCGAACAACTTGCGTGCGCCTTCCGATGCCGAGGCGCGGACCTGCTCCAACTCCTCGAGCAGGGTCAGGGTGGGGTAGATCGAGCCGGGGCTCGGGGAGTAGGCGCCGCCGAATTTCTGCTCGATCTCTTTGATGAGCTCATAGCCGTGGCGGGGCTTCTCGGCGATCAGGGCCAGCAGCATCAGGCGCAGATCGCCGGGTCCAAAGATACGACCGCCGCCGCCCCCGCGCCCAAAGCCGCCGCGTCCGCGGGACCAGTCGCCGGAGGAATCGTCGGGGCCATGACCGTGGCCGTGGTGGCCGCCGCCCCGGCCGCCACGCCGCATCGCGAAATGGCTGTGGTCATGGCCGTGCCAATGACCGTGCTCATGCCCGTGTTCGTGGG
>Ga0209169_10000451_pt1 | contig 24987 bp, 21 predicted proteins | sample HubBroMetageWRM4_FD_188346 | JGI IMG/M metagenome (GOLD analysis project Ga0209169, IMG submission 188346) | Warmed soil microbial communities from the Hubbard Brook experimental Forest, New Hampshire - Hubbard Brook CCASE Soil Metagenome WRM 4... | ecosystem: Environmental > Terrestrial > Soil...
CCTCCCATTTGACTCCCCCGCCCGCCCGCGCTACGCTGGTTTCAAATGGTTGGTGACCGCCCCGTAACCGGGGTGCGCAATCCGGTCTGTTCCACTTCTTCCCTTAGCTATTTGCGTGCAAAAAATGACGGTACAACCCATCCTGCGAAACGACATCTGATATCTGCTGCGAAGTTTGCTACATATTTCGCAAACCTTGCAACAACGAGTGAGCCCAGTCCGGCTGCTGGAGGCGGCGCGTTAATCCCATCCTAAAAAAGATGAAAAAAAATATTGAACTCAGCTCTAATATCGAGGCCCTGTTCGGCACACGCGATGAAAATCTCCACGTGCTTGAAGATGGCCTGAACATCAATATCGATCTGCGCTCGGATCGTATTGAACTCGAAGGTGCGCCCCGCGACGTGGCTCGCGCCGAACAATTATTCGCCGACTACGAACATCTGCGGAAGACCGGGCACCAGTTCGTCAACGGCGACCTGAGCAGCATGTTGCGCGTAGTGGTCAGCGACCCCAATGCGACTCTGCGCGGACTGGCCGAGGCCGGACGTCAGCGTTCTTTTGGACGTCGCACCGTTCAGCCAAAAAGCCCCAATCAGCGTCGCTATCTTGAGGCCATCGAGCATCATGACATGGTCTTCGGAGTCGGCCCCGCCGGAACCGGCAAAACTTATCTCGCTGTGGCCATGGCCATCTCGGCGCTGCTGAATAAGCAGGTTAACCGCATTATTCTGGCGCGGCCGGCAGTCGAAGCTGGCGAACATCTTGGCTATCTGCCCGGCACGCTGCAGGAGAAAATCGATCCTTATCTGCGTCCTTTGTATGACGCGCTCTTCGATATGCTGGAACCCGAACGGGTCGAACGCTATCTCGAAAAAAATGTCATTGAGATCGCGCCCATTGCCTTCATGCGCGGACGCACATTGAACGATTCATTCGTCATCCTCGACGAGGCCCAGAACACAACCTCGGAGCAGATGAAGATGTTCGTCACTCGGCTGGGTTTTGGTTCGAAAGCTGTGATTACCGGCGATGTCACCCAAATCGATTTGCCCAGCGCGCGCCGCAGCGGACTGATTGAAGCCGTCGACATTCTGCAGGGCGTAAACGGCCTGGCCTTTGTACACTTCGACGAGAGCGACGTGGTGCGTCATCACCTGGTGCAGAGGATTATTCGCGCCTATGACGAGCACAAAGCGCGACTGGCGGAGCAACAGCTGTCGCTGTTGGAACCGAAGCCTGTAGCTCCGCAGGCGGTGACTCTGCCGGCACCGGCAGAAGAACCACACGTGCGCAATTAATTAGTAGAACTTGTGGCGCGGGCACTTTTGCCGCGCCACATTGCTTTGTGCCTTGGTCTTTAGTCGCTGGTCTTTAGTCGTTGCTTCGGAGGAGAGAAAGCAGGTTGGTCATCTTTCAAAAGCGGGTCCCAGATCTGACCCAGTTGGCGTTGGATCGTTTCCTGGCGCGCGCGCGCCAGGCCGCGGGATTGAAAGGCACTGTCAACGTGCTGCTAACTTCAAGCGCCGAAATGAAGTCCCTGAACCGACGTTTTCGCGGGAAAGACAAGCCTACCGACGTGCTTTCATTTCCCGCCGAGCCCGATGCTCAAAAAAAAGTTGCAGGAGAAATCGCCATCTCGGCAGAGATCGCGTCGCAAAATGCGCGGGCCCTGGGACACTCGCCCGCCGAGGAAGTTAAGATTTTAGTGCTGCACGGAGTGCTGCATCTGCGCGGCTACGATCACGAGTGCGACAATGGGCAGATGGCCAGACGCGAAAAACAGTTGCGTGCAAAACTGCGCCTTCCACTGGGATTAATTGAACGGGCGATAAGGAAGCGTGCATGATCGGCGTCAGCATAGCGCTAGCACTGCTCTTCGGCTTGCTGACGCTGGTATCGTACGTCGACCGCCTCTATCAGGAGATCGGCAAATTCCTCTCGCGCGATTTTCAGGACAACATCGACGCTTTCGAGCAGATTGTCGAGCCGCGGCTCGGAGTGACTCGCGCGCGCGCCTCGCTGTCGATGGCGATTCTGACGCAACTGGTCACGGCGGCTATAGCCATGATTGTCGGCTTCACCGTTTTTCGCGATCGCGCCTGGAGTGTCTACGAAGTTCTCGAAGCTACGCTCAGCCTGATCCTGATCATTATCATTTTCAACCGCCTGCTGCCGTTCGTCTTTTTCTCGCGATCCAGTGGACGCTGGCTCAATCACTGGACCCTGCTCTTGCGCGTCCTCATCTATCTGGTATTGCCGGTGACGCTGGTACTCGGATTCTGCCAATCGGTTGCTGCATTGACTCGTGAGCACGCTGACGCGCAGCCTGAAACTTCCTCCGAAGCTGTCGACGCCCTGATTGAAGCTGGACAAGAGGAAGGGATCATCCAGGAAGGCGACCGCGACCTGATCCAGTCCGTCGTCGAATTCAGCGGCAAGACCGTCCGCGAGGCGATGAAGCCCCGGCCGGAGATGGTTGCTGTTCCCACGGATTATACGGTCGAGCAGATCGTCGAGTTACTGAGAGTCAAGCCATTCTCTCGCGTCCCCGTGTATGACGGCTCCATCCACAACATTAAAGGCATTCTCTACACGCAGGATGTTTTGCAAGTGCCCGACTCCGAGGCGCACACGCGCACCGTTGCAACATTAATGCGGAAAGATGTTTACTTCGTCCCCGAGAGCAAGTTAGTAAGTGATCTGCTGCGCGAGATGCAACGCAGTAACATCCGCATGGCAATTGTCGTGGATGAATACGGGGGCGTAGCCGGTCTGGTGACTATTGAAGATTTAGTAGAGGAGATCGTCGGTGAAATCGGCGATGAGCACGAAAAGGCGCAGGTCGTGCAGGAAAGCGACCACTCCTACATCGTCCCTGGCAACATGGATGTGGATCGTCTCGATGAACTCTTCGGCATGCGCCCCGAAGGCCACGAATCCTCTACCATTGCTGGCCTGGTCAGCGAAATTGCCGGACGCATACCGAAAAAAGGCGAAGTCATCGAAGACGAAGGCTTGAAATTTGAAGTACTCGACTCTACAGACCGCCGCGTGGAACGCGTGCGCATCACTACGGCTGCGCCGAAGCAGATGAAATTGATTTGAGAAAAAGGCAGACCGCCGTTTTGCGCTTTCGGGGGGCGGCTAAACACACGGAACGTGAATATCTCCAAATCATCCCCGCAACGAAAGATGTTCACTCGTCTTTCAATCGGTGCAGGAAATACATACCAAATCGCCGGCCTCGTATCCGCTTGCCTCTCGCTAGATCTGGCGCGATCCATACATTCAAAATACGCTGCCATCAGCGCTATGCTGGTCGCTTGGATCTTCCTCTATTTTTGCTGCCATGGCATAGCTCACTGGGCGGTCGGAAGACTTCTCGGCATCCGCTTCGCTTTCTACACCATCGGAGGGACCGGCAATCCCACAGGTTATCCCTCTGGCCTGCGCTGGCTGTTTGAGCATATGCCGTTCTTTGGAGTGCAGACCGAAAAGGTCTCGATGCAGAAAGCCGCTCCCATGAGCAAAGCGATCATGTGGTGTGCGGGAGTTACGTCTTCCGCGGTGACTCCCACGCTGAGCGCGCTCTACGCCCATAGCGAGCATCTTCCTGGCAGCAGCGTGTTTCTGATTCTCGCGTTCTGTTGGGCGCTCGGAACACTGGCCAGCAATTGGCGGAGCGGCACGGGCGACTTTTCCAAGGCGCGCAGTGCGCTCCGCTAGGCGTAAACAATCCTCAGCTCCATATTCGCATTGTGCCAGCGTTCAGTCTGGAGCGCTCAGTGAAACGCCTGCAACGGACACGAAGCCACGTCGCCAGCAAAACCATCCAGAATCAGATAGATCGTACCGTCGAATCCGATTACGGGCTCATCGTCGGCGTCGAAGACTCCAGAAGCGCTGTCGCACAAATTGGAATTCGACCACTTCACCGTGCTGCTCGGATTCACAGCGAGCAGCGTAGCCGCGCCGTTGTTAGCATCGCCGACAATGTAGACCGTGCCATCGCCGCCGATGGTCGCTGGTGAAAAGAAATAGGAAATGCCAGCGGGCGTCGTGTTCCAGATGACGGCACCGGCGGCGCTGATCCGCATAAGTCCCTCCCCCGCGGTGCCCACGTAAATCGAGCCATCCGAGGCGATCGCGGGAAGAGTGAACTCTCCTCCATTCGGAGCATTCACCTGCCATTGCAGAGTGCCGCTCGAATTCAGCGCATAGAGTTGACCTCCACCCAGGCCCAGGACGTAGATGGTGCCATTGTCCGACACCGCGGGCGTACCGGCATAGGTTTTCGAACTCCAAAGCAGGCTGCCACTGGGACTCAGGGCAAACAGCACGCCCCCGGCATTAAATCCGTAATTGACGCCGGAGTAGATCGTTCCATCCGGCCCGACTGCGGGAGAAATTGTCGGAGCGCCGGCGTTGCCTGTATCACAATCCTTGGCGAAACCGCTGTACGCCCATTTCGTCGTCCCATTCGGATTGAGCGCGTAGAACACTCCGCACTGATTGCCCGTGTAAATGGTGCCGCTGCCGTCGTTGGCCGTTGCCAGATTCGCCGGACTCAGACCGTTCGGGGGCGAGAAGGTCCAATTAACACCGGTCGAGGTGACATCGTAAAGGCTTCCGCCGATTTGCATCGCGTAAACGCTCAAATCCATGCCCACAGCGCTGGGCGTAGCGCCAATGCCTCCCGTGGGCGTCGACCAGGCTAGTTTGCCGCTGGTAGTGACGGAGTAAACGGTTCCGAACTCATCCCCTAGATAAATACCGCCCGTCGATGACGTTGCTCCGATCACCGGGCCATAGGGAACCTGGTTTTGACCCAATCCGTTGCTATAGCTCCACTGCAGTTTTCCCGCGTTAGAACTGGTGTTGACACCGCTTTGTCCCGTCCTGCCCGGGCCCTGCCTGTACATGGGCCATTCACAGCCTGTGAGCAGCAACAGCAAACTACAAACAGCCAGCAAAGCCGGTTGCGCGGCCGTCAGTCGAGAGCGACGTTTTGAAGCGAGAGTTCGGAACATCCGCTGTATCGCTTTCATATAAGTTCTTCTCCATCCATAATTGTTTTCCCACGGCACCCTGATCTCGTGAAGCCCGCAATAAGGTGCGAAAAATCGCATGCGAGAGCCCAACCCTTGGACGCGGCAGCGAAACGATGAAGCCGTTGCAGGCGCGAAACGAAAAGCCAAAAACAGCCGATGGTTTGCCATCCGGTCGGGCGTTTGCCTGATGGACCCACCCAGGCAGCCATATTGCGGCAGGTCGCGGTTCGAGGCAATGGAGAGCGTCTGAAGATTGTCTGAATTCAGCTCAAGAATCTGCGTTCCTGGCCGAAGCCTTGTGAAGCTTTCCTGCCCGCCTTCATGATGGTGAAGTCGATTCGATTTTCGTTACAAACACACCGCGATCTCGCATCAGACGGGTGCTCCGACCCGAAAAACCTAGTACCCTATTCAAAGATGTCCTTCCATTCCGGATTCGTTTGCATTCTCGGCCGTCCCAATGCGGGCAAGAGCACGCTGTTGAATGCTCTGGTCGGTGAGAAGCTGGCCATCATTTCTCCGAAGCCTCAGACCACGCGCAACCGCATTCTTGGCATCATCAATGTTCCCAAGCAAAAGGGACGCGAAGCTGGGCAAATTATTCTTATCGATACGCCTGGAGTTCATCGTTCCGGCTCCTCGCTCGGACGCAAGATGATGTCTGAGGTGCGCGAGGCGCTCGAAGGCTGCGAACTCATATTGATGATCGTGGATGCGAAAAAGAAATGGGACGCTGACGATGACTCAGTTCTCGAGTTGGCAAAAAAAGCGGGCACTCCCGTTTTTCTGCTGCTCAATAAAATTGACTTGCTTGCCGACAAGAGCAAACTGCTGCCGCTGATCGCGCAGTTTCAAAAGCTGCACGATTTCAAGGAGATCGTCCCCATCTCCGCTCTGAAAAAGAAAGGTCTCGACGAATTGCTGGCATGCGTGCTCAAAGCGTTGCCCAACGGTCCGCGCTATTTTCCCGAGGATCAGATCACCGATCAGCCGGTGCGCTTCATGGCGGCGGAGTTGATCCGCGAGCACGTTCTTATGCAGACGCATGAAGAGGTGCCGCACGCGGTCTCAGTCATGATCGAGCAATTCGAAGAAAGCCCGAGGATGACGCGAATCGCCGCTGTGATCTTTTGCGAACGCGAGGGGCAAAAAGCCATTCTGCTCGGCAGAGGCGGCCAGATGCTTAAGAAAATTGGAACTGCGGCCCGCCTCGACATCGAGAAGATGGTTGGAACTAGGGTCTTTCTTGAACTCTTCGTCAAGATCAAAGCGGGCTGGCGCGACTCGCGAAACTTCGTGGAAGAACTCGATTGGCGCCGACAACTACAGCAGATCGGAGGCACTCCAGATCCGGAGTCGTGAAGTTTGACCTAATCCGAATTACAAATCATGACGAAGCATCGTAGCGCAGCGATCAATGAGCCAAGGGTTTTCATGCGGTTATAAGCTTGCACTGACCGTCGTAACCCGCAGAAGTAACAAGAGTACGGTTGTATATGACCCAAATAAAGTTTGCATCTGGTGCGCTAAGCCCCTAGAATCTGTCAGCGCCATTCTGCATCTTAGTTAGAGGAAGGTTAGAACCGAAGCCCACTGCTGTTATGGAAGATTCTTCCTCAACATCCTCGAAACAAACGGAACAATCAAAGCAGTCGGCACCATCGTGTAACTTCGACGCCGACAAGCTCAACCTCAAGCTCAGTATCACGCTGGCTGCGGATCGCGATGCGGTAGACCCGGTCGTCCGTAGTGTGATGCGTGTGGTGCGAGAGATGAATTGCGCTCCCGGACGTGAAGACGATATCGAACTTGCATTAACCGAAGCTCTGGCCAATGCCGTCGTGCATGGAGCGAAAAACGATCCGTCAAAGATTGTTGAATGCGATGTGGCTTGCGACGATAAGCATGGCATCCTGATTGTGGTGCGCGATCCCGGCCCAGGTTTTGATCCCAGCAAAATTGCCGACCCCTGCCAGGGGGAAAATATTTATGCCAATCATGGCCGCGGCATTTACCTGATCAATCAGTTGATGGATGAAGTCAAGTTTCACAAGAACGGGACCGAGATCCACATGTTGAAGAGATAGGTTTCATCGGTCAGGTATTAGCTGTCGGAGTCGCGCCCAGTAGAAGTTTGGATTTCCTGAAGGCTGATGTCTGACCGCTGGCCTCACTCTTTTGCCGCGATCCCTAAACTTTTCATTTTGCGATACAGATGGCTTCGCTCTAGCCCAAGAACTTCCGCAGTGCGGCTAACGTTGCCATGATTCTCGTCCAACTTTTTGAGAATGTAGTCGCGCTCATAAGCCGCTCGTGCCTGATGCAGCGTGGAACCTTCGCTGCCCGCCACTCGTCTGCTGCCATCGCGATGTACCAGTGGTGGAAGATGCTTGCGTTCGAACCGCGAAGTGGTGGGATTCATGATCACGATGCGCTCGATCACATTGCGCAATTCGCGGACATTTCCAGGCCAGGCATAGCGCATTAAGGCGTCAATGGCATCGTCGGTGATCTCTCGTGGACGTCGGCCGTACGCTGATGCGAATTCTTTTAGGAAGTATCGCGCAAATAAAGGAATGTCTTCCTTGCGCTCGCGGAGCGGCGGCACCACGAATGGAACCACATTCAGACGGTAAAACAAATCCTCACGAAAATTTCCCTTATCGATTTCTTCTTCCAAATCTTTGTTGGTGGAAGCAATCACTCGCACATCCACCGTAACGGGATCGTCGCTGCCCACCGGGATGAAGCGCTGCTGTTCCAGCGTGCGCAATACTTTCGACTGCGTCTTCAGGCTCATGTCGCCGACTTCATCCAGAAATAATGTTCCGCGATCGGCTTTCTGAAACTTGCCTTCTTTGTCTGCTGTCGCTCCTGGGAACGACGACTTAACGTGGCCGAACAATTCGCTGTCGATCAGGTCTTCGGGAATCGCGGCGCAGTTTACTTCGACAAACATTTCATCTTTCCGCGGGCTCTGAGTGTGGATGGCATGCGCAACCAGCTCTTTGCCAGTACCCGATTCGCCATAGATCAGCACACGTCCGTTTGTGGGTGCCATCAGCGCAATCTGCTGGCGGAGTGCCTTCATTGGGACGCTGTCTCCAACGATTACGCTCTTCGCTTGCAGTTGCTTTCGCAGGTCGAGATTCTCATGTCGCAAACGCCGGGATTCGATTGCGTTCTTCACCAGGATGAGCATCTTCTCGAGCGAGAGTGGTTTTTCAGCAAAATCGTAGGCGCCAAGCTTGGTGGCCCGCACGGCCGTCTCGATGGTCCCATGGCCTGAGATCATGATGACCTCGGGCGGCTTCTCCATCTCGCGGATCCTCTCCAGCACTTCGAGCCCATCCATGCCGGTGAGCCATACATCCAACAGGATCAGATCGAAGCTGCTCTTGCGGAGTAGTTCGAGGCAATCTTCTCCGCTCGGGCTGACGCTGGTTTTGTAACCCTCATCTTCGAGGATGCCGCGCAGCGATTCGCGGATACTGGATTCGTCGTCGACGATGAGGATGTGTGCCATGGTTTAATCTTATCCGGCGGTCGTTTCGTCCTGGTCGTTGGCAGGCATAGGCCTGCTTTCCACGGGATAGAGAGAACGCGAACGACTGACGACCAGCAACTAACGACTCTCTCGCTAATTTCAATCGTTAGCTTAACAACCTCCTAGCTTGCTGCCGGAGCGCTGATCGTCTCAACGGCCACCGGCAATTCGATCACGAAGCGACTGCCGACTGGTTTATTCTCTTCTATGCGGATCGAGCCCCGGTGATCCTCAACAATTCTGCTTACAATTGCCAGACCGAGTCCGGTGCCGCGTTGCTTGGTCGAAAAATAGGGCAGGAATAACCGTTCCTTCACGTCGCGTGAAACTCCTTGCCCGGTATCGGAGACCACAAGTTCGACGGCGTCGCGGCTTGCCACCAACGAGGTCGAAATTGTGATCTCTTTCAAGCTCACGTCCTGCATTGCCTCGGCGGCGTTATCTACCAGGTTCGCAACCGCGCGCTTAATCGCTTCTGGGTCTGCCATTACGGATGGCAGATCGTGTGCCAGTTCCGTCCGCACGCGAATGCCATCCAGGCGCCCATTGAACATGATGAGCGCGCTTTCCACCAAATTGTTCAAGCTTGCCGGTTGAGGTCGGGAGGCGGGAAAACGCGCCAGGACTGAAAATTCATCCACCAGTGCGCGCACGGTCTCGACAGCATGCTCGATGGTTACAGCGCAAGTCCGGATTATCTCAAGCGATGCTCCGTCGGGGGTGGTGCCGCCCCGCGTCAAATGGCGATGAATGCGCTCGGCGGAAAGCGCGATCGGGGTTAGCGGATTCTTGATCTCATGCGCTACACGTCGTGCAACCTCGCGCCAAGCTGCCTGTTTCTGCGCGCGCAACAGGTCCGAAAGATCCTCAAATACGAGCACGTATCCTAGACCCTCGGCTGCATGACTTAGTGCGGAGACAGTGACGGCCACATTTAACTGGGCTCGAGGAAGGGCAAGCTCCATATTGGCCGCTGTAATGCCCATGCGATCCGCACGACGGAGAAGCGGCTCCAGATCTGCGAGCACATCGGCCGGCATCACATCGTGTAGTGGCTGGTTGATCAACGTCGCCGGACTCACATACTCGCTTCGCTCGAGATAGAACATTCGCGAGAAAGCAGCGTTTGCGAGCGTCACTCTCCGCGCCGCGTCAATCGAAATGACTCCCGTTGGAAGGCTCTCCAAGACCGTTTCGATGTATTGGCGTCTTCTCTCAAGCGCCTGGTTCGCAGCGCCGACGTCGCGGCCGGAGGCTTCAATCTGGTGCCGGCTGGATTCGAGTTGTTCCGCCATACTGTTGAAAGACTGAACTAGTTCAGCCAGTTCGTCAGTGGCGCGGATATCGACGCGGTAGTCCAGTTGACCTTTGGAAATAGCCTCTGTACCCGCCGCCAACGCCGCCACCGGGCGGTTGACCAACTTCGAAAGCAGGAGAGCGAGCCAGGTCGAAGCGAACAGAACTACGACAGTTAACAGCAACAGAAATCCGATGTAAGTACGTCGAAACAATTTTCGTTTTGCTGCCAGCTCAATGTATCGCTTCTGGCTCTCCTGAATCTGTTTGACGGTTTCAGAAAACTTTGGCGGCAGAGGCATAGCGACGAGCACAGCGCCATCTTTGAGCTGAGATGCCGCGACAATATAATCTGTCGGACCCCACTGAAAATGAGGATGCTCTCCGCGCAATGCCGGCTGCAACGGAAAGTGGTCCTTCATTTTGGTCCAGAGGGCAGGGGTATTTACACTGGCCACCGCATCGCCGCTCGCCAACGCCAGGACGAATCCTCCCTGCAGTGTTGGGATATGTTCCCGAAGTTCTTCAGTGGCCTCAGAGAAATCCCCACTGGCAAAAGCTCGGGTAAATTCTCCTGACTGCACAATCGATTGGGCTTCGGATGTCGCATTCTGCCCAGCGTAATCGTAGAGCAGGGCCGACATCGCGGCCGTATCTGCTCGGACTTCTTCAACCGGCTGTGAAAACCATTTGTCGATGGAACGATTCATCAGCCCGTAGGAGAACCAGAACATTGCAATCACGGGCAAAAACGATAGCAGCAGGCTGACGACTACCAATCGCGTCCGGAACTTTGAGCCGGCTACGCCTTGACGCCTCTCAGCATAGAGTTTCAGCAAATTCCGACCGAGAACGACCGTCAACGCGACAAAGGCGAAGAAGATGAGGCCGGTCAGTCCGAAAAAAAACAGAAGTTCCTGATTGGTGTCAGGGCTGATGAACTTCAGATTGAACGAGGCTTGCAGAACTAAGATAGCGAGCAGCACAAAGGCGCCAATCGCCAGCGCGGCTACAGCTTTTCGGCGGCCGGAAGTTTTGGGTTCATCGCGAATTGGATTCGGTGCGGCCAAGGATTGATGCCATTATAGAACCGTAGGGAAGAGAGTCGTTGGTCGTTGTCGCTGGTCGTTTAACGTTCGCCACGCCAGCAAGAGTGCGGGTACTTGTCCGCCAAAAGTTAGCGACCAACGACGAACGACTAGGGTCGCCCCGCGGCCACCGCATTTCGCAGCGCATCATACGCGGGCTTAGGCTGGTAGTTCCGGTCGAACAGCAGCGCCGCGCCTTGCGTCTGCTTCGAGTGCGATCCGATCCACGAATATTTATCCGTGAATCCCCAGGTTTGAATCGCTGTACATCCGGGATAAGCCAAACAAACGCTGGCAATCTGACGATAGATGTCTGCCTGAAGTTGCAGATCTTCGGGACGAGCATTGCCCTGGGCATTGACCGGCAAGGCGACGTCCAACTCGGTGATTTGGACCTGAACTCCGAGAGCGGTGAAGCGTTTGATATTGGCAGAAATGGATGCGACATCGGCGTGCTGATGCGCGACGTGCATTTGAAATCCCACGCCATCGATGGGAACGCCGCGCTGCCGGAAATCGCGAACCATGGCATAGATCGCATCCGACTTGGGATTGACGGCCTCCGCCTCAGCCTCGTTGTAAAACAGCAGAGCTTGCGGATCGGCCTCGTGCGCCCAGCGGAAGCAACGTTCAATATAAGACGTGCCATTCGTCGCCAGACCGATTCCGGGCTGGTCGCGCCAGATCGTGCTGCGCAGTTCTCCCGGATGCAACTCGTCGAAGGCCTCGTTGACCACGTCCCACGCGAAGATTTTGCCGCGGTAATGGCCGACCACTGTCTTAATATGTTGCTCCAGAATTTGTGCCAGCTCGGTGGAGGTGTATTTTCCTTCCGTCAACCATTTTGGATTCTGCTGATGCCATACCAGTGTGTGACCGCGAACCTTCATGTTGTGCCGGGTTGCGAAATCCATAACCTGATCGCCCTGCGAAAAATCGAAAGCCTGCCGCTCCGGATGTATCGTTTCCCATTTGAGAACGTCTTCCGGCTCGACCATATTGAATTCGCGCGCGAGAGTAGATGCATACTCCGTCTCGGAAAGATGTGCCGGCCTTACCGCTGTGCCGATGAGCAGTCCGGAAGCCTGCGAAGCTTCGCGCAAGGACTGTTCTGGAAGGGAAGTGGCAGACCCCAGACAAAGGGCTGATGCCATCAAAACAAAAATATGCGTCGTCCATTTCATGGAATCACCTATAGAAGTTTCGCTGGCTCACTGTGCCTGAGGCAGGAGCTTCTGCAAAGGGCATTGCTCACACTGCGGTTGTGACTTTAAGCAGTATGTTTTTCCGACTCGGCCAATCAGCCCATGCACGCGCCACTATCATGGCTCGGCACCAAATGTTGTCTGTGTGCCGCCCACTCTGCTGCACATAAGGTGCATAGAAGTTCTGTTCAAAAGATCATAAAGATTCCGCATGTACAAATGAGTAGTCTTGCGGCAATCATTTCCGTTGTTCCTGCCGCAAAACCGGGTATATACTTCAGCCCAATAGAAAGTTCCCTCGCCTGCCCCGGTGAGGTTTTGGGGTGTTTCCGTTCAGTCACGTTCGCCAGATTCAAAACCTAGCTTCTGGTGCCGTGCCGCGCACAAAAGATCTTCCAGACCGCTTTACCTACTTCAAGGAGAAATCGTGATTCAAAGATCGAATATTCAAAGATCGAATTTATTCCTGCTCACCGTCATTGTGTTGTTGTCGGGCCTGAGTGCCGTCTGCCAGGCGGAGTCGCAAACTCTTCTGACGCGTCATGTACGCGAAACCACCGTTAACGGTCAAGCGCTGTCTGTTGGGCGTCTTCCCGCATCGCAGTCCATGCACTTCGACATCGTTCTAGGGCTCCGTCACCAGCCGGAGTTGGAAAACTTCCTGCAGGAGCTCTACGATCCTTCCAGTTCTGAATACCGTCATTATGTGACCGTGCCGGAATTTACCGAGCGCTTTGGTCCCAGCCAGGAAGATTACAACGCCGTCATTGCCTTCGCGAAAGCCAGCGGTTTTACGGTGGTTGGTGGTTCCCGCGATGCTTTTGACGTGCAGCTCAAAGGCACAGTCGCGAGCGTAGAGAAAGCTTTCCATGTGACCTTGGGCGTCTACCAGCACCCCACGGAAAATCGCACTTTCTTTGCTCCCGATCGCGAGCCTACGGTGAACCTGCCGTTCCAGCTCTGGCACATCACGGGATTGGACAACTATTCGATTCCGCGTCCTGCGCTCGGGCACAGAAATCTGAAGGCAAAGTCCAATGCCGTTAAGGGTTCTTGTCCCGGAGGCTCCTATTGCGGCAGCGACATGCGCGCGGCCTACTACGGAAGTGGATCTCTCACCGGCGCGGGCCAGACCCTCGGACTGCTCGAGTTTGCTGGATACGACATCGCCGACTTGAAGACTTATTTCAAGAACGCGGGGCAAGTCAATAATGTCCCGGTCGTTGGCATTTCCACCGATGGAACCAGCCTCAGCTGCCTCAACGCGGATGGCTGTGACGATCGGGAACAGATCCTTGATATGACTCAGGCAATTTCCATGGCACCGGGCTTGAACGACCTCTATGTATTCGTTGGATCCACGGACACTGCCATGCTTGGTTCCATGTCCACACATTCTCCGCTCGTCGGACAAATAGGTTCTTCGTGGACTTGGGAGCCCTCCGATCCCAGTACCGACGATCCCTACTTTGAGAAAATGGCGGCGCAGGGCCAAAGTTATTTTCAAGCAGCGGGCGACGATGGTGCATATAACAACGGTTCCTCGTACGTTTTCCCTGGGGATGATGCACATGCCATCGTAGTTGGCGGCACCGACCTGCAGGTAAAAAGCGCGGGCGGCCCTTGGAGTTCTGAAACCGCCTGGGTTGATAGTGGCGGCGGCTACTATACGCCGGACGCCATTCCGATTCCCTCGTGGCAGCAGCTCACGGGAGTGATCACCACAGCGAATAAAGGTTCCAAAACTTTGCGGAATTCTCCGGATGTTTCGGCAGAAGCCGATTTTGATTTTTACACCTGCGCCGATCAAGAGGCTTGTCAAACAGGTTGGGGCGGAACCAGCTTTGCAACGCCGATGTGGGCTGGTTACATGGCTCTCGTCAATCAACAGGCGGCCATCAACGGCAATCCCGCCCTCGGCTTCATTAATCCGACCATCTATCCGCTGGGTCTTGCGGCAGGCTATAGCGCTGATTTCCATGACATCACCAGTGGCAATAACGGCTATCCGGCAGTAACCGGCTACGACTTGGCTACTGGCTGGGGAAGCCCAAACGCGAGCTTGATCAACGCGCTTGCGGGAAGTGGCGGTGGTGGGGGTAGTCCAACGGTTAGCCTCTCACCAACCTCGCTGACCTGGAACAAAGTTGCCGTGGGCGTGAAGGGTAGCGCGAAAAAAGTGACTCTCTCCAACACGGGCACCGGCACGCTTGACCTCACCAGTATCGTGGCCAGCGGCGACTTTGCGATTGGAGCGGGGAGCGCAAAAACAGCCTGCGGTAGCACAGTCGTGGCCGGCGGCAACTGCATTATCACAGTGACCTTCACACCAACCAAAACCGGAACGCGCACGGGGGCTGTGACGATCACGGACAATGCCGCTAATAGTCCGCAGAGTGTCGCTCTATCGGGAACCGGCAAATAGCTCTGACAAAGAATGGCCCTAACCAGGAAACTGAACAGGCAGGCGGGACTTCGGTCCCGCCTTTTTTTGTACTTCGATACCGATCCGTTGATCCATTGCTTAGGCTGTTGCTCTCGAGTCGCAGCCGAGTTTGCTATGTGGTTGCACATAAGTTGCATATAAGTTTGCATTCGGCGATAACATGATTCCGTGGATACAACGGAGTAGCTGTGCAGCACATATTTTCGTTGTTGCGTCCGCGAAACTGGGTATATACTTCGGCCCACTAGAGACTTTTCTCGCCTGCCCCGGCGGAGATCTCGTTTCAGTCAGTCCATGTTGACCACATCAGTACTTAGGCTCTGGTGTCATGCTACGCACCAGGAAGATCTTCCAGGACTTTGTACCCCATCAAGGAGAAACCGTGATTCGAAGATTTAGCGTATTCTTGCTCACCGTCGTCGCGCTGGTGTCGGGCGTGAATGTCCTCTGCCAAGCACAATCGCAAACTCTGTTGACGCCTCATGTGCGTGAAGTGACTCTCAATGGCAAAGCGCAACTTGTAGGAAAGCTCCCCGCGACTCAATCCCTGCACTTCGATATCGTTCTGGCGCTGCGCCATCAGCCAGAGTTGGAAAACTTTCTGCAAGAAGTCTACGATCCGTCCAGTCCTTCTTATCGTCACTTCGTGACGCCGCAGGAATTCACCGCGCGCTTTGGTCCCAGCCAGGAAGATTATGATGCCCTGCTTGGTTTCGCGAAGGCAAACGGGTTCACGGTGCTCGGTGGTTCCCGCGATGCTATGGACGTCCAGTTCAAGGCGCCCGTCGCAGTTGTCGAGAAAGCCTTCCATATCGCTCTGAATGTCTACCAGCATCCTACGGAAAATCGCACTTTCTTTGCTCCAGATCGCGAGCCCACAGTTGATCTGCCGTTCCAGCTGTGGCACATCACAGGTTTGGACAACTACTCGATTCCGCGTCCCTTGTATGTCAAGAGCAACCTACAGGTAAAGTCCGAAATTAGCGGCTCCTGTCCAGGAAATTCGTATTGTGGCAGCGATATGAGGGCAGCCTACTACGGAAACGGATCTCTCAACGGCACCGGCCAGACGCTGGGGTTGTTGGAGTACCTCGGATACGATATCGCCGATCTGAACACTTATTTCAAGAATGTTGGGCAACAAGACAATGTCCCGGTCGTTGGTATATCCACGGATGGAAGCAGCTTGAGTTGCACCGAAGCCGATGGTGGCTGCGACGACACCGAGCAGATTATCGATATGACTCAGTCGATCTCCATGGCTCCCGCCTTGACGACTCTCTATGTGTATGTGGGCGCCAGCGATACCGCCATGCTGAGCTCGATGTCCACCCATAGTCCGCTGGATGCGCAATTGAGCTCTTCGTGGACATGGACACCGAACATTGGCGCTGATGACACCTATTTCGAAAAGTTTGCGGCGCAGGGTCAGAATTTCTTTCAAGCAGCCGGCGATAGCGGGAAATATTCCACGTTCGGCGAGCCTACCTGGCCTTCGCTTTCTCAGTATGTCACGGCAGTTGGCGGCACTGATCTAGTTACCGATGGCGCCGGTGGTCCCTGGAGTTCGGAGACTGCATGGGTCGACGGCGGCGGCGGCTACTTTGAAGGGAAAAACTTTCTGATTCCAGCTTGGCAGCAGCTTCCAGGCGTGATCACTGCGGCCAATGAGGGCTCCACAGTTTACCGGAACGGCCCAGACGTCTCCGCAGAATCCAACTTTGATTTCTACTATTGTTCTGATCAAGGCGCCTGCAAGACCGGCTTGGGCGGAACCAGCTTTGCCGCACCCATGTGGGCCGGCTTCATGGCTCTCATCAATCAACAGGCAGTAGCCAATGGCAATCCGACGCTTGGATTTATTAATCCTGCGATCTATAACATTGGTGTCGGATCAAACTACAACACCGACTTCCACGACATCACCAGCGGCAGTAACGGCTATCCCACAACTGTCGGCTACGATTTGGCGACCGGCTGGGGCAGTCCGACTGGCGCTGCTCTGATCAACGCGCTGGCTAATTCTGGCGGTCAACAGCCGGGTTTCACGCTGTCTGCCACGCCCTCCACCTTAACCATCAGCCAGGGCAGCAGCGGCACGAGTACGATCACCGTTACTCCGGTGAATGGCTTTACTGGCAGCGTCACGTTGTCTGCTTCCGGTCTGCCGAGTGGCGTGACGTCGGGATTCAGCACGAATCCGACTACATCCACCAGCACCTTGACCCTGACGGCTAGCGCCTCTGCTGCTACCGGGACATCCACCGTAACCATCACGGGCGTGTCGGGAAGCCTGACCGAGACGACCACGGTCTCTCTTACCGTGACCGCTGCCTCGGGCAGTCCAGTTGTGACTCTCTCAGCAACTTCGCTGGCGTGGGGCAACGTCGTAGTGGGCGCAACGGCGGCTGCAAAATCGGTCACGGTCACTAACTCCGGGACTGGAACGCTGAACATCAGCGGTATCACCGTTAGCGGTGATTTCGCGCAGGCGACCAGCACCAAGCCTTGCGGCAGCACCCTGGCCGTGGGCAAGAGCTGCATCATCAAGGTTACCTTTACTCCGACCCAACTCGGGGCGCGCACAGGTACCCTGACGCTCACCGACAACGCTTCGAACAGTCCGCAGACGGTGGCACTGTCTGGCACGGGGACTGCTCAAGCCAAACTGACACCTGTTAGTGCAACGTTCACGGCGGAAAAAGTCGGGGTAAGCAGTCCGGCGAAGGTATTCACTCTGACCAACGAACAGACCGTGGCGCTGACCAGCATCGCGATCTCGACGACGGGAGACTTCGCCGTCTCGACGACGACATGCGGAACGAACCTGGCCGCCAAGACCGCTTGCACGATCAGCGTGGTGTTCACGCCGACCGCAACGGGCACGAGGACAGGAACGTTGAGTGTGGCCGATAGCGCCGTCGGCAGCCCGCAGACCTCGAGTCTGAAAGGCACCGGCAAGTAAGAACGTCAACGTTGATGAACCAGCCCCGCAGAGATGCGGGGCTTTTTGTTACTGGGGTGCCGGGTATCCCCGCCCTATTCGTGAGATGGAGCAACGTGGAAGGGCGAGACGCACGTCGCTCCACAAGACTGCGATTCCACCGTCCAGGGATAATTCGTGTAAGATTCTAGAGGCGAGTACAAGTGCACCGCGTCCGCGCGGGTTGGGTCATCCAAGGTTGACCATCCAAGAACGATACTCCCCAATTACCAGGTAGAACCGCGGCTTACGGCTGACGGCACATTCCTGTCAGGAGAAAGAGTAAATGGCGAAAATTGCAAAGACAGCCGACCGGAAGAAGGTCATGGACACCACGAAATCGACCGCATGCCCCAAGTGCGGCAAGGAAACCCGCATTGTGAAGCGGATGAAAGATCGCGAGCGGGGCGTGCCGGGCGGAATCTATATTTCGTGCTCGGGCTGCGAATTCTTCGAGAAACTGTAGGAAGTTAATTCCCAGTTCTCACTTTTCAATAAAATCACGACGGATAAAAGAGGCGCGGCAATTTGCCGCGCTTTTTGTTTTTTCGGGGAACCGAGGTTGAGAAGCTTCACAAGGCGCTCGCTATTCTTTGCATCACGGTTGCGAACGGGAAAGCAAAACAAGACTAAGCTTGCGAAGAAGCGGTATCTTCTTGCGGCCCATTCGAACCGACTACGGTGTTTCCTCTATTTAACGATCGCGTTAAATCTAATATGTTCCCGGCTGGACCGTTATGCCCGGCGATTACACTGCTCAACTCCCAATGTGCGTCTACTGCCAAAAGGCGGTCGAACCCGAAAGTGCTTGGATCGACGAGACGGGAAAAACAGTCCATGCCAAATGCTATTTACTTGCGTTGCGACGAGAACAGGCCGCTGCACCACCCTTTGAGAGGTAATTATTACCCAATCTGTCCCAAGATCGCGCGCGCTTCCGTAGCAGGGTCCGAGGCCTCGGTAATGGGACGCCCGACCACGATATGCGAGGCTCCAGCAGCAATCGCTTCTCCGGGAGTAACGATGCGCGCCTGATCGTTGGGGCCGGTGCCAGCCAGACGCACGCCCGGAGTCACAATCGTGAAATCGCCGCCAAACTCTTCGCGCAGAGCGCCGGCCTCCTGTGCGGAAGCGACCACTCCCTGGCATCCGTTTGAAAGCGCGAGGGCTGCCAATCTCAGAACCTGCTCCAGTACCCCTCCACGGAAGCCAATCTTGCCGAGCTCGACCTCGTCCAAGCTGGTCAGCACCGTGACCCCCAGAACCAGCAGATCGGGCTTGCTTGCCGCAGCCTCAACTGCGGCTCGCAGCATCTTTCCACCACCGGAGGCATGCACGGTCAGCATGCTCACGCCGAGCTGAGCGGCCTCGCGCACGGCCGCTCCGGTCGTGTTTGGGATGTCGTGATACTTGAGGTCGAGAAAGACACGGTGTCCGGAGCTCACCAGTTCTCGGACGATCGAAGGGCCTTCGGCAGTGTAGAGCTGCATGCCAACTTTATAGGTGAAGGCAGAGTCGCCGACGGCCGCCACGATCTTCCGGGCGGCCGTGGCCGTAGATACATCGAGGGCAACGATGAGACGCTGGCGCGGGTCCATTTTGGCAAGCTCGTTGCCCGAGTGTATCGGTTTTAGAAGAGCTTGGCTACGGGATGCAGCATCGCCATCGTCATTTGGCGGTCAGTTGGTTCGTGGTTCGAACCGTTATTCGCAGAGGACCGATACAGGTCCAAGCGGACCCGTTGCAGACCGCGATCCTTGAAGCCCAGCACGCGGGCGGCATTGTAGGAAAGGTCGATGATCCGGCCGTCGACTACAGGACCCCGATCATTGATTCGCACGATTACCGCTTTGCCATTCTTCAAGTTCGTGACTTTGACGAATGTGCCCAGCGGCAGGCTGGGATGAGCGGCTGTGAAATCGCGCATGTCGAAGGGCTCTCCGCTGGCTGTCTGCTTACCCTGGAACTGTTCTCCATACCAGGACGCGGTTCCTACTTGATAGGCCTTCGATTTTCGAGTGTTGTGCCCTACGGTTTCAGTAACCGGTGGCTGTGTGACCTTTGCGGCTTCCAGGCTGCTTGGCCCGGATGCGGCTCCGACTCCTAAACTGGCGATGGATAAAATCACTGCCAGGCTTTCGGCTAAACGTCGTCGCATTCAGTTACCTCTCATCGTGGAAAGTCGTTGTCTGGTCGTCTGCTCCTTTCATCAAACGAGCAATCCTATGATGCTACCGAGGCAGAGAGGGTGTGTCAATGAAATACCCTAGGGTTGAATTAACTAAGTGGTAATTAATCAATCACTTAGCCCCATGAAATCTATGGACTTTTCTTCGTATGTCATTGAAAGCAGTCAATGCCTGTTGATAACTATTAAGTTACTATGCGATTCCGAATTTCTAAGAATATTTGCAATTCTCTATCGAATGTTAGACTTACGAAGGCATGGCAGTAAATTATTTATAATCAATGCGTTAAGGGGAGTACCCGTTAACTAATCAGTGATCCTCAGCCAGCAAAAATCAAGAGCGCTTGACTGGCCATTGTCGTTCTAAAGTCTCGATCCCATCCAACCGAGAACACACGGAAGTGCTGTTCCTCCGATTGCACTTTCGGTTTAGAGTGACCTCATGACTGCAACTCCGCCCGTAGTGCTGACAATCGCCGGCTTCGATCCCTCCTCGGGGGCTGGAATTACAGCCGACATTAAGACGATTGCTGCTCACGAATGCTACGGCGTTTCCTGCATCACAGCTTTGACGGTCCAGTCCACGCGCGGAGTGCGGCGGGTTGTGGGCATTAATCCAGAAATTGTCGCTGAGACCTTGCAGGAGCTACATGCCGACGTGACCATCGACGCGGTTCACATTGGAATGTTGGGGAATGAGCAGGTGGTCACCGTTGTGGCGGACTTTCTTAGCCAGGCAAAGCTGCCTCACGTGGTATTGGATCCGATCCTAAAGTCGAGTTCAGGAGCCGACTTGTTGGACCCGCTCGGTATCCGGTTGTTGATTGAAAGACTCCTACCGCTTGCGGAGTTAGTCACACCTAACCTCGAAGAAGCCAGCATTCTTACCGGCATTGCGGTCACAAACCTCGACCAGATGCGCGAGGCCGCGAATCGTCTGCATGCGCTAGGAGCGGCGAACCTCGTAATTACTGGAGGCGATGCTCCCGGTGGCCACACTGCGGGGAACCAACCGGAAAAAGCGATTGACCTCCTTAGTTTCACGGTCGGCCGAGGCACACAAACCGAAGTCTTCAAAGCCGACCGTCAGCGCTCGAATTCCACTCACGGCACGGGATGCGCGTTCTCTACCGCTCTAGCCTGCCACCTGGCGCACGGGCGCGGACTGCCGGAAGCCGTCCTTCTGGCCAAAGTCTATGTCTCGGCTGCAATTGCGAATGCTCATCCCCTGGGCAAAGGAATGGGGCCATTGCATCATCTGTACCGCATGAGCCAGCAACGCCGCACGAGCACCGTTGTATCGGAAGCAGAACACGTCCATTCGCGAAACTGAATGTACCTTTCCCTAGAAACGCGGGAGAATAGAATTCCAGAAATGGAGACGATCATGCGCTGGTACCACTATTTGGCATACTTCTTCGGGGGCATTTTCCTTGCGAATGCGCTCCCCCACTTGGGAAATGGGGTATCAGGCCATGCCTTCCAGAGTCCCTTCGCCAACCCGCCTGGGGTAGGCTTGTCGTCTTCGACGGTCAATGCTCTGTGGGGACTCTTCAACCTCGCTGTCAGCTATCTGCTGGTGTGCCGGGTAGGGAACTTCGAACTGCGCAAGACGCAACATGTCCTCGTCTTCGGGACGGGCATGCTGGTGATGTCGCTAAATCTTGCTCACTATTTCGGGCGGTTCCACGGCGGAATGTGAATCTGGAAAGAATGTGAGGTTTTGGTCCGGGGCTTTTCGACGGCCAAAAGCTATTTCTTAAGCAGTAACCCGGCGACGAAAGCTGCAATGGACGCCAATAGCCACTCGATTCGCCACAGCTGAATTGCCTGCCAGTCAAGAACGGTGCGGACGCTGAAGAACACGCTAACCGCCAGCGCTCCTACCAGGCAAAGTGCGCCAACCAGGAAGGCGACGACAGCCGGGGTCGTAAGCCCGAGTCGTTTGCCTAACGCGGAGATCTCCGCCAAGCCCGGGACATCAAGCGTGTGTGCGGTCAACTCGGGACGGCTGGCGCCACACGCATGGCAGTAAAGTGAGCTGACAATGAATTCGGTGCCGCAATGGCAGGTGGAACTTCGTCCGGAGGAGACAGCCTCGGAGGCTGGGACAGGCGCACGCCAAAATTCGTGTTGAACTTGATCCACCGCTTCTGCCATAAGGAGCTCTGTTACGATTCTTTTTAGAACGCAAACGAATAACCAAAGCAAGCCACTGCAAAGACAACAGTTATGAGCGAGCCAAGGGGAGTGTGGCCGCTTCGCAGGGCAAGAATTACGCGACTCAAGCCCGAATTTCCCATTCTGCCCTAACTACGTCGGGCTACGGACGTACCGGCTTTGGTTCCCGGCGGCCATCAGCTCTTACTAAGGTAAGCTAACCGGACCCGCTAACAGTCCCAGGCATCCACGTATGTCGTATGTCTAAACGAATCTTCAGACAGAACTCTAATCGGGTAAACTGAGGAAGCGTGGTTTTATTCCTCCTCCGGCATCGCCTCGTTTTCGCCGTCATTCTGCTGATTCTTGCCCAAATCTGCCTGGCTCCGGATTGTCTGGCCGCTGACACTACGCCGAACGCATTTCGTCCTGTCGATCCTTTAAATCAGGCGGCTTTTGAGCACTATTACAACCTCGATTACGACGCGGCCGTCCTGGATTTCGAGAAGATCCTCGGGCGGCATCCAAACGATCCCTTCGCCGTCAATCACCTGCTTTCTGCGATTCTGATACGGGAGCTATATCGCATGGGCGCAATGAACACTGGCGAATACTCGAACGACAGCTTCATTGGACAAGCGCACCGCCCCGCTGATCCTGCGCAAAAGGCGCGAATCCGCCAGTTGGTCGATCAGGCAGAGAAGCTCGAAGACGCCGCACTGGTCCGCAATCCAAATGACGTGGACATGCTCTATGCCCGGGGTGTGACTCGGGGACAATTTGCTCTCTACACTGCACTGATCGAGCGCGCCTGGTTTTCCGCTCTGCGCAATGCCGTCGGAGCGCGACACGATCACGAACGGGTGTTGGAGTTGGACCCGCACTATACCGACGCCAAACTCGTTGTCGGAGCCCACAACTACGTCATGGGAAGCCTCTCATTTACCGTCCGCATGGCCGTGTCGCTCGCTGGATTGAGTGGCGATAAAGATAAGGGGCTCCAGTATCTGAACGATGCCTACCATGGCAATGGCGAAACCAGCGTCGATGCCGGAATTGTGCTCATGGTCTTTCTGCGCCGTGAACATCGTTACGGCAACGCCTTGCAGATTGCAAACACGATCGGTCAGCGCTTTCCGCGCGACTATTTACTGCCGCTGGAAGAGGCGAATTTGCTGCGTGTATCCGGCAAGAATGGAGAGGCTGAGGAACAATATCGCCGCGTCTGGCAGAACGGCCGCGAGGGCAAGTACGGCAATCTACACTACGAAGTGGCCGCCATCGGGCTCGGCGACTTGCTCCGCAGCGAGAAAAACTATCAGGCTGCGGCGACGGCTTATGAGATGGTAGGCGAAGTTACAAATGCCGATCCCGAGTTACTCCAAAAAGCAAATCTCGGAGCGGGAGAAATGTATGACCAGCTCCAAAAACGCGACCTGGCAGTAAAAAAATATGAGGCGGTGATTGCTGCAAACTCCACCAGTGCGGTAGCCGACATCGCCCAGAAGAGAATTCGATCCGCCTACCGGGAGTAGTAGGGTCCGCCACAATATCCCAATGACTCAAATGGCTCACTCGCCTGTGGAACCTTTTCTCCGCCATCGTCGTATCCTATAACCAGGGAGAGACGCCCATGTATTGCAACGCCTGTGGCAAGATCATCGCTGAGGACGGTCGTTACTGCTCTCACTGCGGCAACGTAGTCGGAATCATCCCTGTCCCCAAAAAGTTGATGCGTTCCCGCTCTGATAGAAAAATCGGAGGCGTGTGCGCCGGGCTGGCCCACTATCTCGAACTAGATGTGTCGCTTGCGCGCATCCTTTGGTTCTTCATCACTCTGGTCTGCGGAATTTTCCCCGGCATCGTGGCCTATGTCCTGGGATGGATCATCATTCCAGAAGAGCCACTCCTGCTGCCGGTAGCGACATCGCAGCAACCAGTCACAAGCTAGGTCGAATCTTACGAATGGAACGGCCAATGGAGCGACGGGCGTCCTCGCCCGTCAAAGTTGGTAGTGGTCGGGAGATGCCCATCGCTACTCCAAATTCCTAGCTGCGCTCGACATATAATTCCCCTCTATGGAACGCCTGCGCAGCGACGACGCCGAAATCTTTTATGAAATTCGCGGCGACGGCCCGCCGGTTGTTCTTCTTCATCCTTTTCCGTGTGACCACGAATTCTGGAATCCGATAGCCGCCGCGCTCGACTCCCGCTACCGCTTGATACTTCTCGATCTGCGCGGCCATGGAGACTCCGAAGCCGGCGAAGGTCCGGCGCTTATGTCAAAGCACGCCAGCGACGTGGCCCGCGTACTCGATGCCGCTGGTATCGGCAAGGCTGCGTTCATCGGATGTTCCATCGGCGGCTATATCCTGTTTGAGTTCTGGCGGAGATTTCGCACCCGCGTTACCTCGCTCGTACTCTGCGACACGCGTCCTCAGGCCGACACTCCTGAAGCTCGGTCAAATCGGCTGAAGGCCGCAGATATGGTCCTCGAGCAGGGAACTGAATCGTTCCTCGAATCCATGATCCCGAGGCTGATCGGGCGCACGACGATAAACATGCGCCCGGATTTAGTCGAAGGAGCGCGCGCCATGATGCGCAAAATGTCTGCCGAAGATATCAGCCAAGTGCAGCAAGGCACGGCAGCGCGTCCCGACTCGGTCGCGGATTTGAAAACCGTCAACATCCCCACGCTGATTATGATCGGAGAAGAAGATGTGCTCTCCACCGTAGCCGACGGCGAATTGATGCGTCAGAACATAACAGGCAGCCAGTTGAAAGTGATCCCGAAAGCAGGACACTACGCACCCTGGGAGCAACCGGAAGCAGTCGGCACAATTCTTCGCCAGTTTCTGGACGACGTAGCGCTGAAATAGGCCGCAGGCTCGATGACGCCGACAACAATGCCGACACTCTGCCACTCCTTATCGATCCGATCAATGAGAATCTGGCGTATTTCGGAATCGGGCGGAACAACGATTGGCGGGACAACGATTGGCGGGACAACGACCGGCGGA
>Ga0209169_10000452_pt1 | contig 24987 bp, 22 predicted proteins | sample HubBroMetageWRM4_FD_188346 | JGI IMG/M metagenome (GOLD analysis project Ga0209169, IMG submission 188346) | Warmed soil microbial communities from the Hubbard Brook experimental Forest, New Hampshire - Hubbard Brook CCASE Soil Metagenome WRM 4... | ecosystem: Environmental > Terrestrial > Soil...
CATCCCGGGCCTCGGCGGCCGTGATCTCCCGCGCCTCCGCGATCACCGCGTCCAGGCCCTCCCAATCGGGCGGCCCGTCCTCCAGCTCCGGATCGGCCGGCTCCTGCTCATCCTCGCGCGCCGCCAGGCTCGCCGCCCACTCGGCCTCATCCAGCCAGTCCACGTTGGACGCGGGGAGGGGAACCCAGCCGTCCAGGCTGGAGGGTGGCAACGATGCGTCGCCGGCGGGGCTGCTGGACGCGGAGGACGCGGAGGGGGCGGAGGACGCGGAGGCGGTGTTGTCCGGGCGGCCGCGGGCGTGCCGGGCGGGGTCGTTATCCCGTCCTGGCTCGCGAGCCGGTGTTGCGGACATGCGCCACCGTCCGTTCAGGTGATTGATACCCTGGCTGACGTCTGGTTTATTATCAAACATAATAGCGAAAAAGCTTCTCTGGCGCAATCCGACACGCCGTGCCCGCGGGCAGGGGAAGCAAGACCGGGACGTGCACCACTGACCGTTCGGGATATCGGGAAAGACAGGAGTGTCCGGCGACACGGATCTCGGCCCGGACGAGTGGTTCTGAGCTGGGCGGGCCTCATTAAGTGGCAAACGGCAGGTATGCCTTTTGCCATCTAGGTTGGCCCGCGTGTTCAGCGACGTGGTTTTGTCATTGATTCCGGCCCGGTGATGTTCCAGGGAAGGCGCCAGTGAGTGTGATCCTGGTTGTTACCCGAGCGTGAAGATGGCGGTCTTGGTCCAGCGGCCCCCGGCGGACTGCCCGGTCATCAGCGCGACGGCTGCGGCGCAGGCATCGATGGGCAGGCTGTCCTGGATGGCTTCCTCGGCGGCACGCAGGTCGGTCAGGGGATGCCCGTAACCGACGGTCAGGTGCGGAACGATGACATCGTGCTTGCCCTCGAAGGGCGGGAATGCCGGGAACTCCTGGAAGACGCGCTGGGTCAGGTCGCGGAAAGGGCCGGGGTCGCCGGGGGCAAGCCAGAGCACGTGGTCGCTGAACCAGTCCGAGCGGTCCAGCCGGAACTGGAACGGGCTGACGTCAGCGAAGAGCTGCCTGAGCCGGGTGAGCACTGACGCATCGATCATCTGCGGCGGCATGAACGGGGCCAGCACCGTGACGTGGGCGGGGATGCCGAGCAGCGCATTGGCATCGAGGCGTTCCCTGTAGCGGTGGACGGCCGCCTCTGCCTCGGGAACCTCGATGATCAGGGCGCTGCCAAGACCTGGGCTCACCATGGCGGAAGGCTAATCCGGCCGGGCCTGCCGTGCCAGGAGTTTTCGTGCCGGAGCGGCGAATGGTGACGTATGTGCAGGGGGGCTGGGCCGGCAACAGTCGTGACGCGCTCGCCGGCGAGTCTTTCCCAGATCGCCGCACGGCGTCCGCCATCGCGACAGCAGCACCCGTCACCGTCCGCCCAGCCGTCGCAGGACTCAGGAACGGGCTGACTCCAGTGACAAAATCAGCAAACGGGCCGAATTAACTGGCAACGGGCCGACTTACGTATCACCGGACAAGGAGCGAGCAAGGACGGCCAGCCTTGAACCAGGGTGTGACGATCAGTCGTGGCCCCATTCGCGTATCCGGTAGAGCGCATGGACTTCGGCGCGGGCGGCTTCGAAATTGTCCGCCCACGACAGGCCGAGCTCACGCAGACGTTGCGCGGTGTCGTCATCTGCGTGATATTCCAGTCTGGTACGCCGGTGCCCGCGCCACGCGAAGTTGGCCGCGCATCCGGTCGCGACCGCGGCCATCATCAGCCCTCGCCGCTTGTCCGCCGTGCTGTCGCCGGCCGGCGCGAGGAGATGTGTTGCTTCCAGGTGCAATGCCCAGGCGAACCACATCACGTCGCCGTCGAGGGTGTGCCGGCCCGCCGTGCGCCGACGGTGGTCGCCCTCGGGAACCAGGGCATGGCGTTGCGGCGCCGGGGGGAGCGTGTCGGTCGCGAACCTGTGCATCGCCTCGAGATAGTGGTAACGGATTTCACCGTCTGCCGGGTCGCCGAAGTGCTGCGCGAATAGCCGCGCGACCAATTTCTCTACCTCGACAACGGCATGCGCGACCGCGGGGACGCGGACCGTTTCGGCGAACGAGGAGGGCGGCGCCGACTGCAGCGCGACGGCCATCCAGGCGGTGAACGGTGCAGGCCAGGAATGCCGAGGCATGAACGCTGAAAGCAGGCCCTCCTGGCCGCGACCGTTGCCGAAATAGTAACGGCCTTCGGTTTCCGGATGGAAGATGTCCCAGTACTCGGTCCACGCGTCGAGATCATGAAACCAGGCGGCATACCGGGACAACTGGCCCGGATCGGCCGTACGGGCGGCTCCGGACGGCTCGCGCCGGAGCCGCCTATCGCATTGGGCCTGCATAATTACGCGATGATGACAGTCTGGCCGCCGGCTGCGTGCTCGGCAAGCTCGGGTCCGATCGTCTTGGTGATGAGTTCTGCGATCGACTGGGCCAGTTCGGGAGTCCTCAGCTGAGTCGACGCCTTTAGCACCGCAAGACCGGCCTGGACCTCGCGGATCGAATCAACGCCCCAGCCGCCCACGTGCTCCCAATGCCCATCGCGGAAGATCGAATACCCCGCATCGCTCCCGAAGTTGCTTAGGACGATGTACTCAATCATGTCCTGCCTCCTCTCGCCGACGCCCCCTTGACGCCGCCTGGTAGACCTGAGGCCGCCGACTCCGGCCAGATACATCGACCGCACCACTGAACCGGAACGCTAGGAAGTGCCGGTAGCGTGGCTGGCCCGTCGCCGGGGCGTCCTGCCGGTCGTAACATTTAGGACTTCGCTTAAATTACGGGTGAGTTTTCGGTGCGTGATGGATTTCATGTGCAGTTCACGTGGTGACGGGGATGGGCGGGATGGCAGCGTCGGTCAGGAACCGCAGCATGGGAGAAGACGCCGTCACAACGAAGCGAGGCCTGGCGCATTATCGACCAGCTTGGTCAGATAATCGGGTCTCCTGAGGCATTTGCCCAGTCAAGTGGCACTAGCGACGCTAGATACTAAGCTGAAGGACCGTTATCCATCTGTCCAGGTCGACCCGCCGACCTGATCCGTAGCAGGCGGCCGGGACGATAGGTCGCGTCAGCGATATGCCTACACCCCCGACGTCCCGCGTAACGGCACGGGCCCGCCGTCATGATAGACGTCGGGCCCGTGCGAATCGCGAGCACTCTGAGCGCCAGTCCGGACTACGTAGCCGGATGGGCGACCAGCGCCGGATGGTTACTGGTATCCGCCTCCTGCGGCCTGGGCCAGCTCGGGGACGAACAGGGCGGCGTTGACGGTACCGAGCCCCGAGGCCAGGTCGTAACCGGGACCCGCGCGGTAGCCCCACACCTTGTAATAGCTGCCGTTCTGCCAGAACGACACGGTGTTGTTCCCCTGGGTGACATCGACCAGCCCTGGAGCGTGCTGGGCTGACATGGCGTACAGGGCCGGGTTGATCAGGCCGAGGGAGTGCCCGGCCTCCTGATCGGCCAGGGCCACGATCCCGGCGAACAGCGGGGCCGCCTCGCTCGTGCCGCAGTCCACGTACCAGCCGGCCGGCTCGCCGCCGAAGCCGTCGTAGGTGTTGACCAGGCCGGAGCAGGCGGCGCTCATCGAGATGTCCGGCAGACCCCGGTGGCTGCCAACGACATTGGCCACGCTGTCCTGGTACCACGGCCGGGCGAAGACCGCCGACTTGCCGCCGCCGGCGGCGGTGGGGACGGGGTTAGTGGTGCCGTCGAAGACGTCGTTGAAGGCGTAGTTGGTGGTGTCGTTCCAGACCACGTCCGGCTGGGTCCGCTGGCCGCTGGCAAGCAGCGACAGCTGCGTGCCGCCCACCGCGGTGACCAGCGGATCACTGGCGGGCCAGTCGACCGCCGGATAGGTGTACGTCACCGTCCCCGCCGCGTTAGCGGAGTCGGTGTCCCCCTCGTCGCCGGTCGCGGCCAGCACCGTCACGCCGTGCGCGTTGGCGTTGATGTAGGCGCTGCGCAGGGCGTAGATGGATTTGGCGCTCGGGAACGTGGGCTCGGTCGCGCCGAAGCTCTGGCTGATCACCTGGCCGAGGTGATGGTTGATCACGTAGTTCTCGGCCTTGACGATCTGCGGGAAGCCCGCCGTCCCCTCGGTCTCCGAGACCGGCGTCTCCACCAGCAGGATGTTGGCGCCCGGAGCTATGGTGTGCGACCACTCCACGTCGAGGGTGGTCTCCCCGGCCCAGCCGACCATGTCGGAGTTGTTGGGGTTGTACGCGGGGACCTTGCCGGCCGGCTGGATGATCCGGAAGGACGGCGGGGCAGGCAGGTCGAACTGGGCGTCGAAGGTGGCCAGGTCGGACTTGATCGTCGGGGACCCGAACGAGTCGACGATCACGATGGTCTGGCCCGCGCCGGTGATCCCGCTGTTGAACAGGGGCTGCTCGTTATACGCGGTCTGGATCTGGGCCGGTAGGTAGCAGGGCTCGGTGAAGATCGCCACGCACTGGGACTGGGTGAGCGGCTGGGTGGCTGACGCGAACCTGCTGACCATCATCGGTCCGATGGCGATGCTGGCCGCCGCCCCGGCGGGCGCACCGCCGGCCAGTAGGGATCCGCCGGCCAGCGCCAGCGCTCCCGCCGTGCGCAAGTACCTGTGGGTTCGACGTAGCAAGACAGCCTCCCGCTATCCCTTGTGCGAGGCGCCCGGCGGCCCGTAAGGAAGAAGCAACCGCAGCTGTCACTGCCGCGATGGGCAGATGTGACAACGTTGCACCCGCGTGACGCATGACAAGGCGTAACCGTAGCGCAACAGGACCCAGCTCAAGCTGATGAAATGCCGTTTCGAAACGTAACGATTTAGCTGATGCCGACCTCGGGCCCTCATGCTCACTTACTGGGCGGGCAACGCGTCTGGCTGTCGCGTCGTATCAGGGTTGACCCTGATGCCGGGGGACGCATACCAGGGTGCGAATCGGGGCTGATCCCGATCGACGGGAGCCGCCGTCGGCGGCAGCCTTGGAGCATGAGCACAACCACTGCAGACGCCGGGGCCCGCCGCCTGCCGGGACCGCTCTCGCTAAATCCTTACCTGCAAACAGCCTGAGATAATAAGGAGACCGATCACCATGCCCGTGATCATCGTCTTGGCCGTCATCGCCATCGTCGCCCTGATCGTCCTCACCCTCATCGTGCACGTCCTGTTCTCCCCGTGGCTGCTGGTGGCGGCGATCGCGATCCTGGCCTGGATCAAGTTCCGGCCGCGCCACTCCCGCCAGTAGCCTCGGTGCCCGTCACCCGCTAGACATCGGAAGCCGGCCGGCCGCCGTCCCGGCAGCCCGCCAGCCGGCCGCGGCGCGGGAGCCTCAGTCCGTCGACGGGGCAGTGACGGCGTCCTGGATGTAGCGGCGGATGGCCATGTTCTCGATCCGGTCCAGGCGGCGGAGCAGGTCGCGGAGCTCGGCCAGGAACGCGGCCCGGCGCACGGCGGCCTCCGCGCCGTTTTCCAGCAGGCCGCGGTTCCTTGCCAGCTGCAGCGCCGTGGAGAACAGCAGTGCCGAGACCGATTCCGAGCTCCGCAGCCGGCGCTGGGCCACGTACTGCCGCCCAAGCCCGAGCGCGCGCCTGATCACCTCCGCGTCGTCGACCGAGCCGGCCGAGGCCGAGCCAGCCGAGGCCGAACCGGCGGAGGCCGAACCGGCGGAGGCCGAACCGGCGGAGGCCGAGTCGGCCGGACCCACCACGTCATCGGTAGCCAGCACGTCCGCCACGATCCGGTAGGCCTCGACGAACGGCCGCACCACGACGTGCGACACCAGCGGCCGCATCGTCGAAAGCAGCGATTCGGCCTCGTCAGGGCCGGATCGCAGGCGCTGCTCCCAGGCGGGGTCGTGCCGGTCCATCTCCTCGCGCACCGCCCGCCGGTGCTCCTCGCGGTCTCGGAAGTAGAACTCGAATTTCAGCAGGTCGCGCAGCCAGGCGATCTCGGCCCAGAAGGCGCCGACCGGGTCGGCGCCCGCCTCCGCCGCCCGGAGCACGGCCAGCTCGCACAGGGCCGTGTCGAGGACGAAGTGCACCAGGGAGTTCCGGTAGAAGGTGGCGGCGAGCTGCTGGTCAGGCTCGATCAGCCAGACCGGCTCGCGGCCGTCACCGGAGTAGCTGACCAGGCCGCCCTGGCGCAGCGCGTCCAGCGTCGCGCGCACCGGCTCCGGCGCGGCCAGCGCGCGCAGGCTCGCCGTCACCGGAATGTCGCGGACCGAAAGGTAGGCAAGCGCGTCTGCCACGCCGAGCCGGATCTGCTCGAAGGTGAGCGCGGCGCCCTGCATGGCGAGCAGGATCGTGGTGATCACGGCCGTCGCGGTCACCGGCATGCTCTGGTTGATCCGCCAGGCGACCTCGAAGGCGGCCTTCTGCAGGGCCAGCCGCCTGGCGGCGGCATCCAAGGCGCCGGGCGGGCCGAGGAAGGCGCTCAGCGCCACCGGCTCGCCGAAGCGCACGTAGACCTTGCCGTAGTGCCGGGCGCCCTGGGCCTTGATGAACCCGTACAACCAGCCGAACCCCTCCGGCTTCTTCTGCCCGCCCCGTGCGTACTCGGCGTACTCGGCGACCTCGTGCAGCTGGTCGAAGGTGATCGACACCGGCTGCAGCAGCACGTCATCGACGCGCCGGTCGGTGTAGGCGTCGGCCGCGTAGGACAGCAGGCCGAGCCGGGGCGGGAGCATCTTCCCCGTCCGCGACCTGGTGCCCTCGATCGACCAGCTCAGGTTGAACCGCTTCTCAAGCACGTAGCCGATGTACTCCCGCAGCACGTACCGGTACAGCCGGTCCTCGCCTATGGAGCGCCTGATGAAGATCACGCCGGCCCGCCGCATGATCGCGCCCATCGGCCCGAAGGCCATGTTGATGCCGGCGAACAGGTGGGCCGGCGGCAGGCCCTTCTCCTGCAGGGCGGCGGCGAGCACCAGGGTGTCCAGGTTCGACCGGTGCGACCACAGCAGGATCGTCGGGTGCCGCTGCATGGCCGCCCGCATCCGCTCGACCTGGGCCTCGTCGTAGTCGATCTGCGGGTCGAAGCCGCGCTGGAAGATCAGCCGCCCCGCGTTCGGCATGATGTCGATGAGGCGGCGGCTCCAGCCGGCGACAAGCTCGTCCAAAATCTCGCCCGCCGCGGCCAGCGATGCTGCCGAAGCCGAAGCCGACGCCGCCGAAGCCGGCGCCGCCGACGCCGACGCCTCGCCCCGCAGCTCGCGCAGCCCGGACCGGAACCTGCGCGAGGCCAGGATCTCCTCCTTCACCAGGCTCGGCGTCTTGTACCTGGGGCCGCGCAGCCGGTATTCGGCCCGGTCCAGCGCCAGCGTGGCACGCCGGGCCACGAACCCGGCGAAGCCCGCCGCGTCGTCGCCGAAGTCCGCAGCGTCCCCGCCGAAGCCCGTAGCATCCTCATCGCCGCCGGGGCCGGCCGCATCTTCGCCGCCGACGCCAGCGTCCTCGTCGTCGCCGCCGGTGGCCTCCAGCCAGCGCTGCCGCAGCGCGCCGACCGTCGCGGGCTCGCCCACCAGCACCGTCGCGCGGTCCGGCTGCCGGGCCAGGATCCGCCGCTGCCGGCTCTCGCTCGGGTGGTACGGGTCGTGCCCCGGCATGAGATCGGCCACCCGGGCCGCCCGCCGCCCGCCGCGCTCCTCCGGCAGCCAGGCCACCCGCACCGGGATCAGCCGCACGTCCGGGTCCCCGAGTACCGAAACCGGAATCCCCGCGGCCCCGAGGCTGACCACCCGCAGGTCCTTCCCGCCGGCCACGGCGATCCGCTCGTGGATCAGCCGCGCCTCCGTCGCCGTCCCTGCCTGCGCAAGCAGCACCGTCTGCGCGTCCCCGGCCAGCAGCCCAGCCAGGTCAGCCTCGCCGCTCACGACGAGCTCCCGCCGACAAGCTCCCGGCAAAGCCCCGGGCCGCTCACGAAGACGCTCCGTCGGTCGGCCAGCACGCCAGCGTCTTCAGGTACAGCTCCCGCACCTGCCCGATCCGCTCGGTCAGGTCCTCCCGCGTCCACGACCCGACGTCGATGGGCGCCAGCACGGCGATGTCGACCGTGCCCGGGTTGAGGCGGTAGGCGTTGCGCCCCGCCACCGAGTCGGAGTTCCTGATCACGATCGGCACGATCGGCAGGCCGGTCGCCATCGCGATCCGGAAAGCGCCCTTCTTGAACGGCCCCACCGTGCCCGGGCTGTCCATCCGGGTCCCCTCCGGGGCGATGACGATCGACAGCCCCTTGCGCGCCGCCTCCTGCACCCCGGCCAGCGCCGCCACCGCCGCCGCGCTGTCCGAGCGGTCGATGAACGCGGCGTCCATCAGCTTCCCGATCGGGCCGATCAGCGGGTTCCGCTCAAGCTCGATCTTGGCCACGCCGGTCCAGTCGTCCCTGACCAGGGCCGCGACCATGAAAACGTCGAAGTTGTTGCGGTGGTTGAACAGGAAGACGGCAGGCCGGGGAGCAGCCAGGTGAACCGCCCCCGTCACGTTCAGCCGAACCCCGTTAAGTGCCAGCACCGTCTCCGGCCAGTACCTGGTCAGGAAGTTGACCCCGGTGCGCTTGCTCCTGGTCAGCAGGCCGATGCCGAGCGCGCCGGCGGCAAACGGGCCGAGCGAGCTCACGCTGGCCAGCGTGCGGGCCTGGGCCAGCGGGCCGTCGGACCCCCGGCTGTGGAACCGCCGCACCGGCCAGCCGCGCCGGGCCGCGATCTTCGAGAGCTCGGGCCCCGGGTTGGTCGGCCGCGGGTGGCCGACCAGGTACATCAGGCCGATGTCCTCGTCGCCGTCGGCGTAGAAGTAGCTGCCGGCCAGGTCGACCTTGTGGTCGGCGGCGAACAGCTGGACGCTGGTCGCCTTCGTGCTGCCCCAGATGATCGGCCGGACCAGGTCGCCGGTCAGCATCCCGTCGGAGTCCACCACGAACCGGTTGCACAGCACGTGCTCGATGCCCAGGTAGCGCGCGACCGGCAGGGCCTGCAGGGTCAGTGCCGAGGAGCTGAGCACCACGGTGTGCCCGCGCGCCTGGTGGGCGCGGACAAGCTCGCGCATCTCCGGGTAGATCAGGTCCCTGATCGACTGGGCGAAGATCCGCTCGCCCATCTCCTCCATGTCCTCCGCCAGCCGCCCCTGAGCCGACCGGGCCGCGCCCGCGATCAGGTTCTCGAACTCTCCCCGCCCGAGCCGGTACTCCACCGCCAGCTGCATCATCCGGAGGAACTCGGTCGCCCCGACCTGCCGGCGCCGCAGCCGGTCCTTGGTCACCGTGGTGACCGTGAACCCGGCCACCAGCGTCCGGTCCAGGTCGAAGAACGCGCCGATGCCAGGCCCCGCCGGGCTCGCCTCCACCTCGGCGACGGTCCCTGGAAGGCGAGACGGAGCCCCGGTCACGACCCCGACCGCCCCAGCTCGATCACCTCGTCGAGCCCGAGCTGCAGCGATTTCTCCAGCTCATCGGGCACGGCGAAGGACAACGTGTCATAACGAACGGTCAGCGTGCAGATGCCGGCCCGCGAGATCAGCACCGCCATCATCGCCACCCGGGGCAGCGGCCCCATCCCGTACTGCCGCTCCACCCGGGCCCCGGCGAGGAACGTCTCCTGCGTGTAGCCGGGCACGTTCGAGGCCTGGACGTCCGGCGGGGTGATCCGGTCGGTGATCGCAAGCAGCGCCGGATCCGGCAGCAGGCTCAGCACCGGCGCGAGCCTGCCGATCAGGTCGATGGCGGGCTCGTTGCGGCCCGCGATTACCTGCTCGCGGATCAGCCGCATCCGCTCGGCCGGATCGGGCTCGCCGATAGGCGCGGCGATGGTGACGCCGGCGAACCTGTTGCCCGCCGCCGGGTCATCCGCGGTGCGCAGGCTGACAGGAAGGGCCAGCGGCAGCGCGTCGACCGGCACCCCGAGCGTCTCGTGGTACCTGCCCAGCCCCCCGCACAGCGCGGCGAGGTACGCGTCGTTGACCGAGCCGCCGACCGACCTGGCCGCCGCGCGCAGGTCGGCAAGCGGCACCTCGAGCACGTGCGTCCTGGCGGTCAGGCTGCGCCGGCGCAGCAGCGGCGACGGCGCCGCTGGCGGCGGCCCGAGCATCCGCCGCGCCGATTCGGCGAACGAGATCGCCTCCGCGACCGTATCCGAGGGCCGCCGCGCCAGCCGGCCGGCCGAGCCGACCGCGTCGGAAAGCAGCCGGCGCCCGGCGAAAAGCGCCATGACCGGCAGCCGCGAAAGGCCTTGCCGCGCCAGGTCGTCGCTCGTCACGTCGCGCGGGATCGGCACCGGCGGCATCGGCCGCGCCGGCGCGTCCCGCTCGGTGTCATAAACCTGCAGGAAGAGCTCGATCCCGCCGACCCCGTCGCTGATCGCGTGGCTGAACTTGCTCAGCAGCGCCGCCCGGCCGCCCTCGAGCCCTTCCACGTACACCACCTCCCACAGGGCGCGGGCGAGGTCGAGCGGCGAGGCCAGCGTGACCTCGGCCAGGTCGAGCAGCTGGCGCAGCGTGCCCGGGGCGGGCAGCGCCACCCGGCGCAGGTGGTAGTCCAGGTCGAAGTCGGGGTCGACCACCCACTGCGCGGCGGCGACGGGGACGGAGGGGACCACCACCTTCTGCCGCATCCTGATGACCACCCGGCTGGCCCGGTCCATCGCCTCCCGCAGCCGGCCCCAGTCGGCCGGCCGGTCCAGGATCTCCACGCCGAGGAACGCCGACCGCGTCTCCGGCCGCGCCTCGCCGCGGTGCAGCAGGTAATCAAGCGGGCTCAGGTCGTCGGGCGGCGGCGGCTCGGCCATGATGCTCCCAGGTAGCGCGGACAAGTGACACGTGCAAGCGGGCAAGCGGGCGACGTAGTACCGATTAAACGCCATCCGCGCGACCCGGGCCACGCCAAGCCCAGCGGCCGCGCGCCTCCCACGCAGGTCCGCCGATGCAGTGCAGGTCGTCGGTCTGCAGCAGGTGGTAGGCCTCCCGGGCGTCGTGCTCCTTGACGATCCCGTCCGCGACCAGCTGCCACAGCAGGTGCCTGGTGCGCCGCCCCGGCGCGCCTGTCAGCCCCTGCCACACGGCCAGCGCGTCGTCGTCGTCGCTGGCGAAGGTCACCGAGCGCCCCTGCGCGATCGCGACCGACGCCGACTCGCCCGCGTCAAGCCGCCGGCTCCTGGCGCCGAGCGCCTGCCGCCACCTGCGGTCCTCCGCCCGCCGCGACTGCAACCGGACCGCGAGCCCGAACTCCGCCGGGTTCAACGTCAGCACGGTCAGCTCCGGCGAGGTGAGGGCGAGCAGCTGATCCAGGCCGCGCACGGCCGCGAACGCCCGCCGGGCCAGGCCCGAGCCGAACTCCGCCTGCTCGGCCTGGCGCCGCAGCGCGCCGCGGATGCGCCGCAGCTCACTGGCGTCGTCGGGATGCCGGCCGTGCACTCCCTCGGCGACGAGGATGGTCCCGTCGGCGACCTGGACCAGGTGCCGGGTCCAGCCGAGGACGGCGAAGCTGCGGGCCACCGAGGCGTCGACGAGCATGGCTCACCGCTCGCGGTGCCCGGATGCGGCATCTTCGAAATCGCGCCGCTCACCCGCGGCCACCAGCTGGCGGACCTCCTCGGTGCCGGTGCCGAGGACCTCCGCGGCGTCGCCCGCCGTGATGGCCGAGCGCTCAAGCGCGGCCCGCACCAGCAGCAGCACCCTGGCCGGCTGGGCGGCCAGCGGGTGCAGGCCGCCCGCGTCGTCCGGGTAGCCGAGCGCCTGGGCCAGCCGGCTCGGCGAGGTCTCCGCCAGCGCGTCGTACTCGCCCGCGGTGATCAGCTTCTCCTGCAGCAGCCGCAGCCGCAGGATCGCGAAGCTCACCCCGAAACGCCGTTGCAGGTGCACGATCAGGGTCGGGTTCGCCAGCTCGCTGAAGACGGACAGCTCGCCGGTCACCCGCCGCAGTTCGTCGCCAGGAACCAGGAACTCGCCCGCGAACGCGTCCGCGAACCGCTCCCTGCCGCGGTCGGCGCCAGGCATGCAGACCGCCGCGGTGTGGTCCTTGGAGTGCAGGCAGGCGTGTGCGAGCTCGTGCGCGAGCGTGAAAACCTGCCGCCCCAGCGTCATCTCGGAGTTCACCGCGACGCAGAAGCCCGCCTGCGGGTGGTTGTAGAAGAACCCGTCCAGGTCCTCGCCGAGCGGCAGCCGCCAGGCGAGCACCTGCTCGCCAAGCGCGCCGAACGGGTCGGCGAGCGCCCCGCTGCCGAGGTTGAGATGCCGGCGCAGCTCGCGGGCCGCCCAGGCGGCCTCCTTCGCGCCGACGGTGCGGGCCGGCGCCAGCGGGGTGCTGCCCGGCCCGGCCAGCGCAGTGCTCATCTCCCGGGCCAGCTCGACGTACTCGGCCAGCCGGAGCTCGAAGAGCCGCAGCCCCGCCCGCGCCCGCTCGGCGAGCTCGCGCGGGGCGGCGCGAAGCAGGATCCCGGTCACGCCGGTCCCGGGCTCGGCACCCTCCTCGCCCGCCGCAAGCGCCTCGATCGACGTCCCGTACAGCCGGGCGAGCGCCGCCGCCACGCCGAGCGGCGGCTGGCGCCGGCCAGCCTCGTAGCGGCCGAGCAGCGTCTCGTTGATCCCGACGGCCTCGGCGGCCGCCTGCTGCGACAGCCCCGCCCGTTCCCGCCCCGAGCGCAGCATCGTCCCGATCGAGTCCAGTCGGCCCACCCCAAGATCCCCTGGCTGTTACGATGTGTGATTAATCATTCGAAAATGTAACACACGACGGTGCATTCCGGGAGGCGTGATGGGCGACGAGGTCCTGGTCGAGCGGCGCGGCGCGGTACAGGTCATCATTATCAACCGTCCGCAGGCCCGCAACGCCCTGAACGGGGCCGTCGCGGTCGGCATCCGCGACGCGGCCGACGAACTCGACGCGGCCGACGACCTCCGCGTCGGCGTCCTGACCGGGGCCGGGGGCACGTTCTCCGCGGGGATGGACCTGAAGGCGTTCCTGGCCGGCGAGACGCCCTCCTTTCCCGGCCGTGGCCTGTGCGGCATCACCCAGACCCCGCCGAGAAAGCCGCTGATCGGCGCCGCCGAGGGCTGGGCCCTGGCCGGCGGTTTCGAGCTGCTGCTTGCCTGCGACCTGGTGGTCGCGGGAAGCTCGGCGAGGTTCGGCGTGCCCGAGGTCACCAGGGGCCTGCTGGCCGCCGCCGGCGGTGCCTTGCTGCTGCCGCAGCGGATCCCCCGCGCCGTGGCCCTGGAACTCCTGCTCACCGGCGACCCGATCAGCGCCCCGAGGGCGGCCGAGATCGGCCTGGTCAACCGCGTGGTCGAGGACGGCCAGGCGCTATCCGCCGCGATCGACCTGGCCACCCGCATCGCCGCCAACGCCCCGCTGGCCGTGGCCGCCACCAAGCAGGTCGCCAACCGCGGCCGCGACTGGACCACCGCCCAGGGCTGGGACGAGGCGGCCGCCCTGGTCCACCCCGTCTTCACCTCCGAAGACGCCAAGGAAGGCGCCCGAGCCTTCGCCGAAAAACGCCCCCCGGTCTGGCAGTCCCGCTAAGCCTTCCCCCCGCCCCGCACCCTCCCCAAAGGTCAAAACCTTTTCATTTATCCCGAACGAGCCGTGGTATCACCCCCGCCCCACCACCTCGCCCCAAGTGTGCTACTAACAGGACCCGCAGCAACCCCGTCGCGTCCAGAATTTCCAAATTATCTACCATTATGTGACATATCGTCGGTAGCGGGCCGGTAGGAAAACGGTAGAAATTAGCAGGCCGCCCAACGCGGTCTCTTATGTCATCCTTGGTGTAGTTTCTGACTTCAGAACCAAGCACGCGGCACCGGGTGGACCAATGAACTCGTATTCAACTGATGCGGCCGGCCAGAAGGCAGGCTACGAAGTCGGCGTCGCGGTCGTCCCGCTGAGCCCAGAACGCGGCGGCCGTGGCCAGGAACCCGGCTCGGGCACGGTGCCAGGGTACGAGGACCTCCGCGGTCATGGACGCGGTGCCCTGCTCATCAGGAAGGGCCAGCAGGTCGTCGATGCGACAACCGAGGTGCTGGCAGCCCAGATCGCCAGGTCGGCAGCTCAGATTGCCCAGACCATAAATACGAACATTGGCCAGAACGCACGCTCGGGGCAGCTGGACCTGGAGTCGATAGACGTATCGTTCGGCGTGACGTTGACCGCAGGCCTGCAAGCACTATTCACGGCCCAGGGCGAGTCGAGCGTGCAGGTGACGATCACGTTGAAGCGCAGGGCCGAGGCGCAGTGAGAAAGAGAAGTAATCAGCGAATCGGCCGCATCCTTACCGCTCCCGAGCGGGCGGCAAGGATGAGCAACGAGACGGCCGAGGCAGTGGATGGCGAGATACTGAGATCGGCTTTCGCTATAAGCGATCGTTTCATCATGACGGCCTGGCACTGCATACGAGATGAATATGCGGATGGCGCGCCATTGTGGTTCCGGCTCAGACGCGAGACTGCTGGCCGCAAGTCATATCTTTACCTGCCGGTGCGGGTCACGAACTATGACGAGCTATTTGACGTGGCCGCTCTTACCATCGACCTCGAACGGCTTGCCGAAGTAGATCTCCCCCAGCACGTGGCCGCGCAGCTACTCGCCGAAATCGTTATCCCGCTGGATATCGATGTGCGCGATAACGACCAGTTGCAGGTGATCGGCTTCTCGGAGAATCACACCGGTGCCGACAGCGACACCAACTCGGCCAGGGTGGTGGCCGCGAGCGTTCCGCTCGGCAATGTATCCGGGTTGAAGCTTTATTGCGAGGCCCTCGCCGCGGCCAGTCCGGTGAACCCTTACGGCATGTCGGGCGGGCCGGTGCTGAGAACGAGTCGTCCCTCAGACCAGGGTGCCTACCAGGCGGTCGGCATAATTCGCGCCGCGCCGCGGGGCTTGCAGGAAGGTACCGCATCAGGCGGCAGCCTCATCGCGACCTCCGTCGAGGATATCGCGGACCGGATTCCCGAGATCGGTATAGCCATAGCGGCTGTCCGGCATACCAGAGCATCGCCCCAGTTGCTCTCCCTGACTCGTGACATGAATGCAGCCAAGGTCTTCCTCGCGTGCGGACGCACATTGCAGAAGAGCTTGGTGAAGTTCACTGACCCGGAGCGTGGTCCGCTTAGCGGCTGGCCGCATTTCTACAATGAGGAAGGGGATCGCAGACGCCCCACCGCGATCGGCACGGCGTACGGCTTCAAGCTGTCCATGGTCATCGGTGAGCGATGCCACGAGCTCGATCAGGCTGCTCTGACCGAGACATTGTGGAAACTCCGCCGCGAGGACGGCGGCTGGGCAGCCCGGACGGGTGTCGGGATCGGCCGCCCGGAAGTATCCGCGCTCGTCCTCGGCGCCCTGGCCACGGGTGGCTGCAGGCGCGCGGCGTTTGCCGAGGCCGTCAGCGTCTTCGAGGACGGACTGACGCCCGGCAAGGACCCGGTGGGCATGGAACATACCTACGTCGTGTGCTCCGTCATCCGCGGCATGGTCCGAATTGACCCGCGCTCGCCGCTCCTGCCGGAACTCCGCGCCGCTCTGCTCGCGGGCGCGATCAGGGATCGGGTCAATGGAAACCTGACCTGCTGGTCAGACCGTATGTTGCCGCACCGCAAGGACCTGACGCCATCGATGCCACATACCGCGCAGGCCATCGTCGCGTTGGCGCGTGTCGGGCAGCTGATCGGCGACGACGAGCAGACCCGCGCGGCCCTAAACGAGGCGACGCGCTGGCTTATCTCGCGCCGGGACCTCAGCAACAAGACGGAGCAGATAAGACGCCAGGTCGTCGGCGAGGACTATCGAGCGGACGGCCTGATGGTCCGCCACTTCACCGCTGCCTGGGTGGCCAGGGCACTATTGCTGGCCCTGCCAGCGGAGTTCCCTTCAGCAGATGGGCTGCTTACCGACGCAATCCACGGTATTTGGGGAAATTACCGGGACGGGTACTGGGAGTGGGAGATGGGTGAGCGGCCTGTATGGATGACCTACCAGAGTGCCTGCGTGCTGCGGGACTTCGCCCTGCGCACATCCACTCCGCTGTAAACCAGCGCGTATCGGCGTCTTGGGCGGAGGGCGGACCTATATGCTGTGCTCGCGACGATTAGCTGAGCCGTATCGACCACCTCTCTTCCGGAGCACCTGACATGGGCCAGACCTACAGTGGTGCCGCGGCGGTATTGCATGACGCCCTTGGGCAGCCGCCGTGCGGCTCGCAACCTTCGGCAGATCTGCTGGAAATCGTTTCCGCCATGGCTAGACCTGGCGATCTCGCCGAGCTGCTGCTATCGCTAAGCAAGGTCGACAAGGCGATCGCCGCCTGCGCGGAAAGGTCGTTTCGTCATCCTTTGGGCTTTAGCAAGCTCACGCTCATCGACGCATTGCCGCTGTTTAACCTGCGCGTTCACGTGTGGTGGCCGGGTGACGAGGGCGGCGTCGATCACGTGCATAATCATCGGTTCAGCTTCGTATCCGGCGTGGCATGTGGCAGCTACGACATGCAGTTGTATGAGCAAGACCCGGCCGGTTCCCCGGTGATCGAGTACTGCGAGAACGTGAGCCCCGAACTGGGCTGGCGCCTGGATCACGTCGCGGCAACCCGGATAAGGCCGCTCACCACCATCAGGCTCAAGCCGGGGACCAGTTACGCACTACCTGCCGAGACGCTGCACCGAGTTACCGTGAAGCGGACGGTTCCATGTGTGACGCTGTTCTTGCAGACCACGGTCTCCAGGTCGACCACCCAGGTTTTCATAAAACCAGGCGAACCGATCCCGTCGCAAACCCCCAAGGAACCCTATAGCGGCGACGACTACCGCCGCCAGCTGGAGTCGATCCTGGCCCTGCTACGTGCTTGATTCTGCTTTAGCGCGACTAGACCCTGCCTGATCGTGGCGCGGTTATGCTCATCCATGCCGACTATGGTATCGATCTGGTCGGTTGGCACCCATTTAGATTGCTGGTCCGTCTTCGGCAGCGTAACCTCTGGCATACCATCGTCGTCCGGATCGACGTCGGGCCGCACCAGGTAATTCCACTGCAGGTTTCTTGTCCAAGAACCCTTCCATTGACTCCAGAACGTCGTGTATTCAGCCGGTTCGAGGATAATTCCGTTCAGTCCGGTTTCTTCGTGCAGCTCGCGGAGTACCGCATCCGTTGGGTTCTCGCCGCTATCGAGCTTGCCGCACGGCACGCCCCAGACGCCGGGAGCAAGCTTCTCAGTTTCGCTGCGCTGGACCACGAGTACATGGTCCTTATGAACCACTATGGCCGCAGCGAGCTGGATTTCCGTCATGGTCCCCTCAACACCCATCATAGGAAAGTGACGTTACAGGTCGCGATGACGTCATAGCGAATGCTCCGGAAATTGGCGCACGCCAAGGCTCCATGCTTCCTGGGCATGATCCACGGCCAGGGTGGCTAGCCTGCTTTCGACCTCACCCGCGGGCAGGCGGTACAGGCTCTGCGGACCATTCAAATGGTCAGCGTCATCCTCGCACACCAGTACCGTGGTGTCCTCCCGTATGGGCGGACCCTGCACGAGCAAAGTGGCCGTGACTAGCCCAGGCAACCCCCAGGCCCGGTGCAGGCGGTCGCAGGACCACCTGTATGTGCTCCCCATTGTCATGGTGACAGAAGCACACGAAGAAACGGTCGTGGTGCCAACAGGACGCAGTTCGAAACTGCCTGCCTCGGGCATCGGCCGGTACCGCATCACCGAGTAATTCTTGCCGCCAGAGTCCTGCTCATAGAACTCTAGCTGAAGCGCTCCGCATATGATCACGGACGAGAAGTCCCAGCGATGGTCGTGGATGTTGTCCGAGTTCGTTAAGCCGCCCTCGGACCAGACATGCAGCACCAGCTTCAGCAGGCTTGTGCTTGGCGCGGCTAGCACGATCTTGTCGAAGCCGTTGCGGTGCCGGTAGGAACGACTGGCCACCACGGCCAGCATAGCCGCGTCCGCCCGGAGAAAGTCGAGTAGCGATGTTAGCGAGGCCGTCGTACGCAGCCTGGTCAAGGCGACCGAAGGCTCATGATGGGAGATTAGAATGTCTTCTACCCTGTCGTACATCGACTTCATGCCCCGCCTCCGAGCCCCGCCTTCAATCCATTATCGTCATAACCGGCTATTTGGCAAGGTTCATCGGCAACAAACGCTATGCCGCTACGCTGGTTGATCTTGGGTGATACATAACGGCAGGCAGCGGCCGCCATTTTGCTTTTCCTTGGCATTTACCCCGAGACCAAGACGATCATCGCCTTGCCTCCGGACGGTAACTAACCGACCATATATTGTGTCCGCATGATCACGCTACGATGGCGATCGTGGGCCTATGGATGACGTTGAGGCTAGTGGGACGATAAGTGATCGACCAACTCGATGGATTCTCTCTCGAGCATTGATATTCCAGTGAGCAGTTTTCGCACGCGATGCGTCAAATGAACCATGGACGACTCATTTGCGCGATGCCGCAGCGCCTCAGAGCACGCCGAACCGGTCATAGGCGGCCCGCAGCGTGCTGCCCGCCTCGAGCGCGTCCCGCAGCCCGTCCTCCTTTGACGCCTTGGCCAGCGCCCGGCGGACGGTCTCGTCGGCGAGTTCTGCCGGGACCACGACCGCCCCGTCCGCGTCCGCGACCACCAGGTCGCCGGGGCGCACCGGCAGGCCGCCCACCACGGCGGGCTGCCGCCACGCGGTGACCGCGGTCCGCCCCTTGCAGTCAAGCGGCAGCATCCCGCGGCACCACACCGGGTAGCCCAGGGCAGCGATGAGGCGCGCGTCACGGCAGTACCCGTCGATCAGGGTGCCGTTGGCTCCGCGGGCCCGCGCGGCGGTGGAGAACAGCTCGCCCCAGCAGGCGGCCCGGGCCGAGCCGCCCGCGGCGACCAGGATGACCTCGCCCGGCCTGATGTCATCGAGCGCGGCGATCTCGCCGGTATACGGCTCGGCGGGGATCTCGTCCACCTCGGCGACAAGAAACGGGTTGGCGTGGCCGGCGATCACCTCGCCGGTCCCGAGTGGGCGGATGGCGGGGTCAAGCACGTGGTCGCGGTGCCCGAGGTCATCCAGGATGTCCGAGATCACCGCGGCGTACAGGCGGCCCGCCGTCCGCTCCCGCGGCCCGCCGCCGGCTGCCGGGTTCACCCGGCCTCGCCCGGCCGGACCAGGATCTTCACGTGTTTCTCCGGTTCATCTCTGAGCAGGGCGAGGCCGCCTGTCACCGCCGCGGCCAGCGGGATCCGGTCGGTGATCAGCGGCGCCGCCGCGACGGCGCCCCGGCCAAGCAGCCCGAGCGCGATGCGGAAGTCCTCGTCCCAGACGTGCGACAGCGAGCCGATCAGCGTCTTCTCGCCCCGGACGAGATCCATCGGCACGATGGGGACGGCCTCGGTAATGATGCCGAGCAGCACCGCCCGTCCGCCGGTGCCCAGCGCCGCCAGCGCGGTCAGCACCCCGTCCGGTGTCCCCGCGCATTCGACCGCGACGTCGGCCTCGAGCGATGCCGCCTCCTCCGGCGGCACGGCGCGGTCGGCGCCCAGCCGGATCGCGAGGGCACGCCGCTCCGCGAGCGGTTCGACCACGGCCACCCGGTCGGCGCCGAACGCGACCGCCGCCTGAACCGCCATCAGCCCGACCGCGCCCGCCCCCACCACCGCTGCCCGCTCGCCAGGTGCGAGGCCGCCCCGGCGCAGCGCCCGGACGGCCACCGCGAGCGGTTCCGCCAGCGCCGCCTCGTCGTCGGCCACCGCGTCGGGAACCGGCAGGCACATCCGGGCAGGCGCGTTGCACAGCGGCGCGAGCCCGCCGTCGCCGTGCAGGCCGAGCGCGCCGAGATCCGGGCAGCGGGACACCTCGCCGCGGCGGCACCACCGGCACCGGCCGCAGGAGACGATCGTGTCGACCGCGACCCGCTGACCGGGCCGGAGCCCGGTGACGCCGTCGCCCACCGCGGTGACCGTCCCGGCGAACTCATGCCCGAGGACCAGCGGGGCTTGCGCCCCGGTGATCGGGTGCGGTCCGACCGGGATGAACACCGGCCCGCTCAGCCACTCCTCCACGTCGGTGCCGCAGATGCCGCACCAGCTCACCGCCATCTGTACGTCGCCCGGCCCCGGCGGCCCCGGCGGCGGCACCTCCTCGACCCGCACGTCCCCCCGGGCGTGCCACCGGACGGCCAGCATCAGCCGTCCCGGGGGTCGTCGAGGTAGCCAGGTATCCACCTGAGCACCTCGGCCCTGAACTCGCCCTCGCATTCGAGCTGGCAGAGCACGCCGATGCCGGCCGTGGACACGCGGTGGATGAGCACGTAGGACGGCGGCAGGTTGAACTTGCGGGTGATGTTGCTCGCCCGCAGGTCGGTCACCCTGGTGGCCTCGCCGCGCAGCCATTCGCGGCTGAACTTGAACGAGTCCACCTTGGAAGGCTCGGCCATCGGCGCCAGGAAGGTGTGCAGCGCGTCGAGGTCCACGCTGATGCCCGGCCGCAGGAACCCGTGCGCGCGCAGCTCACGCTCCACCGCCTCGATGTCGGTGTCCTCCTCGTGCATGATCCGCAGCAGCCGCCCGAAGAACGGCGGCAGCCCGTCCGGCAGCCGGTCGACGGCGCCGAAGTCCAGCACGCCAAGCCTGCCGTCGTCGAGCAGCCGGAAGTTACCGGGATGCGGATCGGCGTGCAGCAGCCCGGCCCGGGCCGGGCCGGAGAACAGGAACCTGACGAGCATGATGCCCGCCCGGTCCCGCTGCTCCTTGCTGCCGTCGCTGATGATCCTGGACAGCGGGGTGCCGTCCATCCACTCGCTGACAAGGACGTGGTCCGTCCCCATGATCACGTCCGGCACGTAGATGTCCGGGTCGCCCGCGTACGCCTCGGCGAAGGCGTGCTGAGAGGAGGCCTCGAGCCCGTAGTCGAGTTCCTCGGTGACCCGGTCCTTGAGCTCGTCGAGCAGCGGCTTGACCTCCAGCCCCGGCATCAGCATCCCGAACAGCCGCCCGGCCCGGCTGAGCTGGGTGAAGTCGCTGATCAGCGCCCGTCCGGCCCCGGGGTACTGGATCTTCACCGCGACCCGCCGCCCGTCCCGCCAGACGGCCTGGTGCACCTGGCCGATGGACGCCGCCGCGGCCGGCGTGTCGTTGAATTCGGCGAAGCTGTCCCGCCAGTCCTCGCCGAGGTCCTTGGCCAGCACCTGGTGCACGCTGCGCACGGGCAGCGGCGGCGCGGATTCCTGCAGCTTGGTCAGGGTAGCCCGGTACGGCTCGGCGATCTCGGGCGGCAGCGCGGCCTCGAAGATCGACAGCGCCTGGCCCAGCTTCATGGCCCCGCCCTTGAGCTCGCCGAGCACCCTGAAGATCTGGTCCGCCGTGCGCCGCTGTATCTCCTCCGCGACGATCTCGGCCGGCCGCCCGCCGATCCGCTTCCCCACCCCAAGCGCCGTCCGCCCCGCCAGCCCGATCGGCAACCCCACGATCTTCGCTGCCCGCGTCACCGGGTTGCTCGGCACATCATTCACACCGACATTGTCGCACCCGCCGCCGCCTGCGGAATCCGTCCTGCCTGCCCGCGCGCCCACCACCAACGCCGGGCACCACCAACGCCGCGCACCACCAACGCCGGGCACCAGCGGACGTCGGCGGCCCGGCTAGGTTTCGTCCTGGCCGACCCTGGCGAGTTCCTGGTACGCGGCGACGGTCCTGGGGTGGTCTTCGCCGAAGTGCTCGAGCCATGCCTCGGCGTTGGCCTGAAGCTGGTGCCTGGCCTCATCAGGCCGGCCTTGCCGGGCGATTGCCGATCCGAGCAGGGTGCCCGCCCTGAGCGTCGTGTAGTGCGCCGGGCCGGATATCCGCTCTGCTTCCGTCACCGCCTCCCGTGCCCTGGCTTCTGCTTCGCCGGGCATCCCCAGGCCGAGCTCAGCGGCTGCCAGCTGGGTCTGGATGCCGACGGTCCAGGCCGGGTGCCAGTGTCCGGGCCGGATGCCCTGCAGTATCCGTCGCGCTTCCTCATACCGGTGCTGGCCGGTGAGGCTGCTGGCCAGGACGACGCGCAGCGAAACCAGGCTGTGGGCGTGCACCCCGCCAGAGCCTCTGGTCTCCCGGATCGCCGAGCGTGCCGCGGACTCGCCTTGCGCATGCAAGCCGCGTCCGTTCAGCGCGACCACAAGCTCAGCGATAGCGCTCAGCCGGATCCTTTCCCTGGCGATATCCGGCCATATCCTTTTCTTCCCGGCATGCCTGATGGCCGCGCGACATTCCGCCTCGGCTTCGTCGTACCGGGCAAGGCAGGAGAGCTGCCCGGCGCGGTTGATCCTCGACCCCAGCACCGTGACGTGCTTGTCTCCGAGGAGGGGGACGGCGTCCTGGATCAGCCGGGCGAATTCCCCGGCCGCGGCGGCGTGCTGCCCGAGGCGGCCAAGCGCGACCGCCCGCCATAGCCGCGCGCTAAGGTACGGCTCGCCGGCCGGCCCGGCATCCGCGTACGCCGCCATCACCGCGTCCGCGTCGGCCATGGCCCGCGCGGGCATCCCGCTTTCCGCCGCTGCGAATGCCCGTTTCCTCAGCTCACGGGCCTCGGCCCGGGCTGCGGGGGTGTCGCGGGTCCGCGGATGCCTCGGTGTCAGTCTCATCGGTGATCGGCGGTCCCAGCGGGTCGCATCAGGGTCACCTTGCTCCCGAAGGCTCAGCGGCTGCCCACGCATTCCAATCAGACAGCACCAACCACCGTAGCGGCAACGAAGTCTCACGGGCATGAGACTGCGAGCGGCGGTAGTAGTCGTCCTGGGCTTCGTCCTCGCGACCGGATGCGGATCCGGTGCCCGACCCGGAGCCAGCGCGATGAGCACTGGCCCTGTTACCCGCTCTGCCGCCACGCCGGCCGGCGCGGCCAGAAGCACCGAGGCGGCCAGAAGCACCGGCGCGCCCACGGCCTCGGCCACCGCCCAATGCGCTGGGCCGGCGCGCCTTGGCGCCGGAGTGAGCGTGGCCGCCTGGCGCCTGGGCGCCGTCCGGTTTGTCTCGCCCCGTTCGGGGGTCGCGCTCACGGCTCCGCAGGTGCCGTGCGACCGCTCGCTCGGGCCCGGGCGGGGAACCGAGGTAACCTCCCTGGCCCAGCCGGTACGCCTGGCGGTGACCGAGGACGGCGGACGCCACTGGGTTACCCGCGGCAGCGCGCTCCCCGGCGCGACCCAGTCGCCGGAACTTGAGCAGGTCGCGGCGTTCTCGGGGCCGGACGTATGGGTTGTCAGTGACACCGGCGTGCTGCTCGCGACGCGCGACTACGGCGCGACCTGGACCGCCCAGCCGCTGCCGGCGCCGGTCGTGGCCGCCGCGAGCGCCGGAGGATGGCTGTGGGCACTGTCCTGTCCCGCCGTGTCGGACAACCTGTGCCAGCCGGTCGTCGAGCGGATGAGACTTCCCGGCGGTAGCTGGACAAGGACACCTCTCGCGACGCCAGCCTCGCTGATGAATGTGCAGCTCACCCTGCTGTCCGGCCGCGCCGCCTTGGTGGTCATCTGGGGACCTCACGCCGAGCTTGCCAGCACCACCGACGGCGGCGCGCACTGGCTTGCGCGAGCGGTGCCTGATGGCCCGCCCATCCCGTGCGGCCGGGGCCTGGCAGGCTCGTTTACCGCGGCCGGGCCGGGTGACTGGTGGCTGCTCTGTCCGGGAGGCGCGGCGGCGGACAGTACCACCAGGGCCCTGTGGCGCTCGACGGACGCCGGGCGGACCTGGACCGCGGTCACCGCGATCACCAACCTGGCCAGCCCGCGGCGGGCAGGATCGCTGCCCTATCAGGACGGCGCCGTGATCGCCGCGGGCTCACCCGGCCGGCTCTGGATCGTGACGCAGAACACGATGAGCGTCAGCACGGACGGCGGCGCGTTCTGGTCCACGACTCAGCTCGACACCGATGGGCTCTTCGGACAGTTCGACGTGCTGTCCGGCACCGTCGCATGGATGCTCGGGCCTGGCGCCGGGCTCTGGCAGACCACCGAAGGGACCACCTGGCGCTCGATCGGCGGCGCAGGCCCGTTAGCGGATCCCGCGGAGAGGTGCTGCGGCTGCAGCGCCTTGTAGATTCGGTGGATGCCCGATCAGCCAGTGGAAATCGTCGAGTACGACCCGGCGTGGCCGGACAAGTTCGCCGGCCAGCGGGACACGGTGACCGCCCTGCTCGGCCCGTGGCTTGCAGGCCCGGTTGAGCACATCGGCTCGACATCGGTTCCCGGTCTGCCCGCGAAGCCGGTCATCGACATGCTCGCGCCGGTCCGCTCGCTGCAGGCGGCGCATCACGCAGTGCCGGCCCTCGAAGCGGACGGCTGGCTGTCCTGGCCAGACGACCCATGCCGGCACTACCGCTTGTGGTTCCTGCGGCCCCAGCCGCAGGCCCGGACCCATCACTTGCATGTGATCGAGTGCGATCATCCCCATGCTCAGGCGCTGATTGCCTTCCGGGACACCCTGCGGGCCGATCCGGGCCTGCGTCGCGACTACGCGCAGCTGAAGAAGGATCTCGCCCGCCAGCACGCCGGCAACCGCAACGCCTACTCCAACGCCAAGGGCGGCTTCGTTGAGCGGGTGCTGTGCGGTGCTGGTATCGAGCCGCCGTCGCGCGACCTGCTGCCCGAGTAGCCCGAGCCGACCGGGTAAATCACCGGTCCAGCCACGCATCCTCCCGGGCGTAGTCGAAGAAGGGCTCGGCACCCCGGCAGCATAGGCCATGGCTAGACGAGGCCGGCGCTAACCGGTGCTCGCGCTAACCACGCGCGCGGCCGCGCCGCAGGTGCAGGCCGTGTGGGGTGGCCAGGTACGCCGCCGCCACTGCCAGTCGGGGAGCACGACCTCGAGCGTCCCGTTCGCCGTGGCGGGAACCGTCCCCGGACGGTCGATGTAGGCGAGGGCCTGCCCGGACGCGAGCGTGGCCGCCATCGCGGCGAGCACGGTGTCGCACGCCTCAGGCCGGGCCCGGCCGAAGGTCGCCTGGGCGAGCACCTTCGGCCATGCCGGGTCGCCCTCCGCCTTGCGCAG
>Ga0209169_10000453_pt1 | contig 24972 bp, 20 predicted proteins | sample HubBroMetageWRM4_FD_188346 | JGI IMG/M metagenome (GOLD analysis project Ga0209169, IMG submission 188346) | Warmed soil microbial communities from the Hubbard Brook experimental Forest, New Hampshire - Hubbard Brook CCASE Soil Metagenome WRM 4... | ecosystem: Environmental > Terrestrial > Soil...
CTGCTCCAGGCCAAGGCGGCGATCGTCGGGGCCCGGCGGGCCATCACGGCCTGGGCCACCCAGACCGGCGCCGACGTCATGCTGATCGCCCAGGTGACGATCGAGACAACCGGGACGATGCTGCTCGGCTCGGAGATCGGCGCCGCGCTCACCGCGCTCGAGCCGCTCGGCATCGACGTGATCGGGCTCAACTGCGCGACCGGGCCCGCCGAGATGAGCGAGCACCTGCGCTACCTCGCCGCGCACGCCGCGGTGCCGCTGTCCTGCATGCCGAACGCCGGACTGCCGGAGCTGACCGCCGACGGCGCCTACTACCCGGTGACCGCCGGCCAGCTCGCCGACGCCCACGAGGGATTCTGGGCCGAGTTCGGCCTCGCCCTGGCCGGCGGCTGCTGCGGCACCACACCGGAGCACATGGCCGAGGTGGTGCGGCGGCTGCACGGCCGCCCGCTCACCCCTCGCGAGCCCCGTTCCGAGCCGGGGGTGGCCTCGCTCTACCAGCACGTGCCGTTCCGCCAGGACACCGCCTTCCTGGCGATCGGCGAGCGCACCAACGCCAACGGCTCAAAGGCGTTCCGGGAGGCGTTGGTCGCCGAGCGCTTCGACGACTGCGTCGAGATCGCCCGCGCGCAGACCAGGGACGGCGCCCACCTGCTCGATGTCTGCGTGGACTACGTGGGCCGGGACGGCGCCGACGACATGCGCCAGGTGGCCGAGCGGTTTGCCACGGCTGCGACCCTGCCGCTGGTGCTCGACTCCACCGAGCCCGAGGTGATCCGAGCTGGCCTCGAGATGCTCGGCGGCCGCGCCGTGGTGAATTCGGTGAACTACGAGGACGGCGACGGGCCCGGGTCACGAATCGCCCGGATGATGCCGCTGGTCAGCGAGCACGGCGCCGCGGTGATCGCGCTCACCATCGACGAGCAGGGCCAGGCCCGGACCGCCGAGTGGAAGCTCGCCGTGGCCACCCGGCTGATCGACGACCTGACCGGCAACTGGGGCATGCGGCTGTGCGACATCATCGTCGACTGCCTCACGTTCCCAATCGCCACCGGGCAGGAGGAGACCAGGCGGGACGCGATCGAGACCATCGAGGCGATCCGCGAGCTCAAGCGGCGTTACCCCGAGGTGCAGACCACGCTCGGCGTCTCCAACGTCTCGTTCGGCCTCAACCCGGCCGCGCGCGCCGTGCTCAACTCGGTGTTCCTCGCCGAGTGTGTAGCGGCCGGACTCGACTCGGCGATCGTGCACGCGTCCCGGATCATGCCGATATCCCGGATACCCGAGGACCAGCTGGAGGTGGCGCTCGACCTCGTCTATGACCGGCGGCGCGACGGGTACGATCCGCTGGCGCGGCTGCTCGATCTCTTCGAGGGCGTCGACGCCGCGGCCGTCAAGGCCAGCCGGGCCGCCGAGCTGGCCGGGCTGCCGCTGTGGGAGCGGCTGAAGCGCCGGATCATCGACGGCGAGAAGAATGGCCTGGAGGCCGACCTGGACGAGGCGCTCGCCGAGCGGCCCGCCCTCGAGATCGTCAACGACGTGCTGCTGGACGGGATGAAGACCGTGGGCGACCTGTTCGGCTCCGGCCAGATGCAGCTGCCGTTCGTGCTGCAGTCGGCCGAGGTGATGAAGGCCGCCGTCGGCTACCTGGAACCGCACATGGAGCGCTCTGGCGATGCCGGAAAGGGCAAGATCGTGCTGGCAACGGTCAAGGGCGACGTGCACGACATCGGCAAGAACCTGGTCGACATCATCCTGTCGAACAACGGCTATGACGTGGTCAACATCGGCATCAAGCAGCCGATATCGGCGATCCTCGAAGCCGCGGAATCCAGCCGCGCCGACGTCATCGGCATGTCCGGCCTGCTGGTGAAGTCCACCGTGGTGATGCGGGACAATCTGGCCGAGCTGAACTCGCGGCACCTGGCCGGCCGGTGGCCCGTGCTGCTCGGCGGTGCCGCGCTCACCCGCGCCTACGTGGAGCAGGACCTGGCCAGCCGGTTCGACGGCCAGGTCCGCTACGCTCGCGACGCGTTCGAGGGCCTCTCATTGATGGATGCCTTCATGGCCGTCAAACGCGGCGAGGACGGCGCGCAACTGCCGGCGCTGCGGGAGCGGCGGGTGCGGCAGGGAGCGCGGCTGCGCCTCACCGAGCCCGAGGACATGCCGGCCCGGTCCGACGTGGCCGCCGACAACCCGGTGCCGGCCGCGCCGTTTCTCGGCCACCGGGTCGTCAAGGGCATCCAGCTGGCCGACTACGCGGCTTTCCTGGACGAGCGTGCGACGTTCATGGGCCAGTGGGGGCTCAAGCCGTCGCGCGGGGAGGGCGGGGCCTCCTACGCAGAGCTGGTCGAGACGGAGGGACGGCCGCGGCTGCGGATGTGGCTGGACCGGATCCAGACCGATGGCCTCATGGAGGCCGGCGTCGTCTATGGCTACTTTCCGGCGGTCAGCGAGGGCGACGACCTGGTGATTCTCGCGGAGGACGGGAGCGAGCGGGAACGCTTGAAGTTCCCGCGGCAGCGGCACGACCGCCACCTGTGCCTGGCCGACTTCTTCCGCTCCCGCGAGTCGGGTGAGACCGACGTGGTCGGCTTCCAGCTGGTCACCGTCGGATCCCGGATCAGCGAGGCGACCGCGGAACTCTTCGCCAAGAACGCCTACCGCGACTACCTCGAGCTGCACGGCCTGTCCGTGCAGCTGGCCGAGGCGCTGGCCGAGTACTGGCACGGCAGGGTCAGGCAGGAACTCGGCATCGAAGCCGACGACCCGGCCGACCTGGACGGGATCCTCAAGGTGCGCTACCAGGGCTGCCGGTACGCGTTCGGCTACCCGGCCTGCCCGGATCTGGAGGACCGGGCCAAGGTCATCCGGCTGCTCGAGCCGGAGCGCATCGGGGTCACGCTGTCGGAGGAGTTCCAGCTGGCGCCGGAGCAGTCCACCGATGCCCTGATCACGCATCATCCCGAAGCCAGCTACTTCAGCACCTGACATGCTGCGCCAGCCAGCGGAACCGGCCGGTTCAGAGCCTGCCGCATCCGCCACCAGCCAGACGCTGCAAGGCGTCCTGTTCGACATGGACGGGCTGCTCGTCGACTCCGAGCCGATCTGGTTCGAGGCCGAGTGCGCGGTCATGGCGCGGCTGCATGGCGAATGGAGCGCGGCCGACCAGCATGCCCTGGTCGGCGGCTCGCTGTCGCACACCGTCTCGTACCTGCTGGCCAGGGCAGAGCGCCCGGCCAGCCGCGAGGAGGTCGGGCGGTGGCTGGTGGAAGGCATGACGTCGCTGCTGATGTCGCGGAACCTGACCATGCTGCCGGGCGCGCGCGAGCTGCTCGCCGAGGTGCGCGCGGCCGGGCTGCCGCACGCCCTGGTCACGTCGTCGGAGCGGCCGATCATGGATGCCGTGCTGCTGCAGCTCGGCGTCGGCTTCACCGCGACCGTGTGCGCCGACGACGTTGCCACCAGCAAGCCCGCCCCTGACCCGTATCTGCTGGCCGCTACGCTGCTCGGCGCAGACCCGCGGTCGTGCGTTGCGCTCGAGGACTCGCCAAACGGCGTCGCATCGGCCGAGGCAGCCGGCTGCAGCGTGGTCGCGGTGCCCAGCCTGGTCCCGATTCCGGCCCGGCCGGGCCGGGTGGTTGCCGCGTCGCTCCGCGAGGTCGACCTCGCCCTGCTCCGCAAGCTTGTGACCTCGGGCTGAGGCTGGCCGCCCCGCGGCCGGCCCCGTGCCGCGGTGGCCTGAGCCCGCCCGGACATGTGCGACGATGGATAGACACGCCTGAGCCGCGCCTCCAGCAGAGCGTTCGGAGCGACGCGGCACGAGGGAGGCGGGCATGAACACCTGGAACAGCATCGCGTGGTTCCCGCTCTGCGTCGGGCTGACCGGCGTCGGGCTGGTCCTGTCCTGGTTCACCTGGCGGCGCAGGGGACTCCGCCGCGGTATCCGGGCCGCAGCCTGGTCTCTGCTGCCGCTGGCGCTCTATCTGACCGGCTCGATCCTGCTGGTCGGGCGGATCGGCTCGGCCGTGGTGCAGTTCGCCAGCTCGTTCGTGTTCTCGCCGAAGACCTGGGCAGGCGTGATCCTCCTCTGCCTGTCCGCGGTGATCTTCCTGACCTCGGGCGGGGTTCCGCGGCTGCGCAGGAGGAAGCGCGGCGGCAAGGGCGGCGAGAAGAGCGAGAAGGAAGTCGGCCAGAAGACCGGCGCCGCGCCCGTCACGACCGCCGGCAATCGCGCGGTTGCCCAGGTGGGTGCCGCGCCCAAGCAGGCAAAGCCCGCCAAGCAGGGCAAGGGCGGGGACGACGACAGCCTCGACCCGGAGGTCGCGGCGATCCTGCGCCGCCACGGCATCAGCTAATCCGCGTATTTCCACGATCGTGGTGGATTGTTCGCACATAGCGCAACAAATCGGCCGCGATCATGGGGCGGTGCTCGGCCACCGCTCGGCCTGATCCGGAGCCCTGGAATGGAGCCGTGCTCGGCGCGCTCTAGACCTCATCGGGAGCACCGGGCTGAGGTGGCACTCCGGCCGGGGCGGGCGCGTCCGCGTGCGGTGGCCTATCGGCCTGCGTCGGCCCGTCGGCCTGCGGGGGTACTGCGACCGCGGGACGCTCGGTCTGAACTGACGTCGCTGGCTCCGGCGCCCTCTGCGGGAGCGGCGGGGGAGTCCCGCCGAAAGCGGGGCAAATCGCCTGGTGCGCACACCAGGCGCAGAGCCGGCTCGGGTGGGGCCGCCAGTCGCCCGTGTTCCGCGCCCGCTCGATCGCCCGCCACAGCGCATCGATCTTGCGCACGGTGGCGCGCAGGTCGGACTCGTCCGGCGCGTACCGCACGATCTCGCCGTTGCCCAGGTACATGAGCTGCAGCAGGGCAGGGACCTGGCCCTGGGTGAGCCAGAGCACCACCGCGTAGAACTTCATCTGGAACAGCGCCCTGGCCTCGTACTCCTCCTTGGGCGCGGTGCCGGTCTTGTAGTCGACGATCCGGATCTCGCCCCCGGCGGCGACGTCGAGCCGGTCGATGTAGCCCCGCAGCAGCAGGCCCGACTCGAGAACCGCCTCCACCGCGTGCTCCCGGTGCCGCGGCTCGAGCCGGGTCGGATCCTCGAGGGCGAAGTAGCGGTCCAGCATGTCACGCGCCTCGGCGAGCCACACGCCGCGCGCCTCGTCATCGTCGAAGAGCCCGGCGAGCTCCGGCTCCTCCGCGATCAGCCGGTCCCACTGCGGCGCGAGCAGCGCCCGCGCGGTCTCCGGCGTTCTGCCCGCCGCTGGCTCGTCAAAGAGCCGCTCGAGGACGGCGTGCACCAGCGTTCCGCGCGCGGCCGCTGGGCTCGGCGGCTCGGGCAGCCGGTCGACCACCCGGAACCGGTAGAGCAGCGGGCAGGTCATGAAGTCACCGGCGCGCGAGGGCGACAGCGACGGCCGGGTGCGTGACCCGGAAGCGTCGCCGCTGGCCGGGTCAGCCTCCGGCGCCTGCCCGCCCGACATCTGTGCGATGGTCTCGTTGCCCACTCTCGGGAGACTAAGGGACGGCACCGACGATTGTGGCGTTTGGCGTGCCGGCCGGCGCGTCAGAAACGCCCGTCTGCGGAGCGGTTCAACGCGCCCCGCAGCACGTAGCATCAACTACGTGTCAGGCTTCAGCCCCGAGCAGGATCGCCAGCAGGCGCAACCGCCAGGTAGCGCGCCTGCGCCAGGCCCGCGGCGCGACGCGCGGTACGGCGTCGTTATCGCGCGGCCATTTGGCGTGCCGGTGTACATATCGCCGTATTGGTTCGTGGTGGCCGCCTTTATCGTCGTCTTCTACGCCAGCAGCCTGCCGGAGATACACCCGACCTGGGTCCGCTACGCCGTGTCCGCCACGTTCGTGATCCTGCTGTACGCATCGGTACTGGTGCACGAGCTCAGCCACTGCGTGGTCGCACGGGCGTTCCAGCTGACGGTGCGGCGCATCCTGCTGTACCCGCTCGGCGGCTTCTCCGAGATCGAGCAGGAGCCGCCGACCCCCGCCAAGGAGTTCAGCGTGTCCGTGGTCGGGCCGCTGACGTCGCTCGCCCTCGCCGGCATCGGCATCGGGCTGGACTTCGCGTTCAACCTCGGCGGCATCCCGCGGGTGCTGATCGATCAGCTGATCCTCGCCAACCTCGTCGTTGGAGTCTTCAACCTGCTGCCGGGGCTGCCGCTGGACGGGGGGCGGATGCTGCGCGCCGGGGTGTGGAAGGTGACCGGGCGGCCGGGGACCGCCACGATAGCCGCCGCCTGGGCCGGCCGCGGCCTGGCCGTGCTGCTGATACTCGTGCCGGTGGCGCTGCTCGGCACGAAGCTGAGCCTGACCAGCACGTACATCCTCTGGTTCGCGGTCATCGCGGTGTTCATGTGGTTCAGCTCGGGGCAGGCCATCAAGGTGGCGAAGGTGCGCGACCGGCTGCCCGGGCTGCAGGCGAGGAGGCTGGCGCGGCGGGCCATCGCGATCCCGGGCAACGTGCCGCTCGCCGAGGCGATCCGGCGCGCGGATGAGGCGCAGGCGCGCGCGCTCGTGGTGGTCGACCATGAGTCCACGCCGATCGCGATCGTCAACGAGACCGCGGTCATGGCCACCCCGCCGCAGCGCAGGCCGTGGATCGAGGTCGGCTCGCTGGCACGGGCCATCGAGCCGGGTCTGGTGCTGTCGGCCGACCTGTCCGGGATGGAGCTCATCGAGGCGGTGCAGCGCGCGCCGGCCACGGAATACCTGCTCATCGAGCCCTCCGGGCAGATCTTCGGTGTGCTGGCGACCAGCGACCTCGACCACGCCTTCGCCGGGGCCTGATGCACGCCGTTAACCTGGCGGGCGTGATCAAGCAGCCACGCGGCCCGCTCGCCCCTGGCGACCAGGTTCAGCTCACCGACCCCAAGGGGCGCCGCCACCGGCTGATCCTGGAGCCCGGACGGTCCTTCCACACGCACCGCGGCTCGCTGGCGCACGACGACCTGATCGGCAGGCCAGAGGGCAGCGTGATCGTCTCCTCCAGCGGTACCGCCTACGTGGCCCTGAGGCCGCTGCTGGCCGACTACACGCTGTCCATGGGCCGCGGCGCTGCGGTGGTCTACCCGAAGGACGCCGGGCAGATCCTGGCGATGGCCGACATCTTCGCCGGCGCGAGGGTCGTCGAAGCCGGGGCGGGCTCGGGCGCGCTGTCCTGCTGGCTGCTCCGGGCGGTCGGCGAGGGCGGCCTGGTCGTCTCCTACGAGCGCCGTGCCGACTTCGCCGAGATCGCGCGGCGCAACGTGGAGGGCTATTTCGGCGCCCCGCATCCGTCCTGGCGGCTGGTGACCGGCGAACTGCCAGCCGACGGCGTCACGGGAATCCTGGACCCTGGCGAGGCGTTCGACCGGATCGTGCTGGACATGCTGTCGCCGTGGGAGTACGCGCACGCGGCGTCGAGGTCGCTGCGCGAAGGCGGGCTCGTCTGCTGCTACGTCGCCACCACCACGCAGCTGTCGCGCGCCGTCGAGGCGCTGCGCTGCGAGGGCAGCTTCGATGAGCCGGCGGCGTGGGAAACGCTGCTGCGGGGCTGGCACGTGGACGGCCTGGCGGTCCGCCCCGAGCATCGCATGGTCGGCCACACCGGCTTCCTTGTGACGGCCCGGAGGCTGGCTGACGGAGTTATCCCGCCGCCGAGGCGCCGGCGCCCGGCCAAGGGCGCTCATGACTCGCAAACAGGCTCTGAGGAGCGACTATGAGGTTTTGGGAAGCACAGAAGACGCCTGGCTGTTCCCGGATCGTAACGAGAGAAAGCCGAGCTGAGGCCGGCCATAGGTTACGGAAGCTTCTCGGATAGGTAGGGTCAAGGGTAAATCGGCTCTCGGGAGGGGGTGAGGGGCATGGCCTCTCGCGACGACAGCGCGCGCGCCGGACGATATGACGACGAGGTCAAGGTCCTTACCACGCAGATCTCCTTCCTCGAGGAGGAGATCGCCGCTCTGCGCCGCAGGCTTGCGGACTCGCCACGGCAGACCAGGCTGCTCGAAGAGCGGCTTCGGGAGGCCGAGACGAGCCTGGCCGGCGTCAACGGACAGAACGAGCGGCTCGCGGGGACCCTGCGCGAGGCGCGTGACCAGATCGTGGCGCTCAAGGAGGAGGTCGACCGGCTGGCCCAGCCGCCGTCCGGCTTCGGGATCTTCCTCGAGGCCACGGAGGACGGCAACGCGGACGTCTTCACTGGCGGCAGGAAGATGCGGGTGAGCGTCAGCCCGGGGATCGACGTCGGCGAGCTCAAGCCCGGCCAGGAGGTCGTGCTCAACGAGGCGCTCAACGTCGTCATCGCTCAGGGCTACGAGAGCATCGGCGAGGTCGTCATGCTCAAGGAGATCCTTGATGGCGGCGACCGGGCGCTGGTGATCTCGCATGCCGACGAGGAGCGCATCGCCCGGCTGGCCGAGCCGCTGCGCAACAGCACGCTGCGCGGCGGCGACTCGCTGCTGCTCGAGCCGCGGTCGGGCTATGTGTACGAGCGAATCCCGAAGGCGGAGGTCGAGGAGCTGATCCTGGAGGAGGTGCCGGATATCACCTACTCCGAGATCGGTGGCCTGGCTCCCCAGATCGAGCAGATCCGCGACGCGATCGAGTTGCCGTACCTGCACGCCGACTTGTTCCGGGAGCATCAGCTCAAGCCGCCGAAGGGCGTCTTGCTGTACGGTCCGCCCGGATGCGGCAAGACGCTGATCGCCAAGGCGGTGGCGAACTCGCTGGCCAAGCAAGTCGCGGCCAGGACGGCCGAGCAGGCCAGCAAGGACGGCGGGACCGCGGCCGGCCAGGCCAGGGAGGGCAAGAGCTTCTTCCTGAACATCAAGGGCCCGGAGCTGCTGAACAAGTACGTCGGCGAGACCGAGCGGCACATCCGGCTGGTGTTCCAGCGGGCCCGGGAGAAGGCCAGCGAGGGTATGCCGGTGATCGTGTTCTTCGACGAGATGGACTCGATTTTCCGTACCCGGGGTTCCGGGGTGTCCAGTGACGTTGAGAACACGATCGTGCCGCAGTTGCTGTCGGAGATCGACGGCGTTGAGGGCCTGGAGAACGTGATCGTGATCGGTGCGTCGAACCGGGAGGACATGATCGACCCGGCGATCCTGCGGCCGGGCCGGCTGGATGTCAAGATCAAGATCGAGCGGCCCGACGCCGAGGCGGCCAAGGACATCTTCTCCAAGTACGTGGTGGGCGGCCTGCCGCTGCACCCCGACGATCTCGCCGAGCACGGCGGCTCGTCCGCGGCCACGGTGGATGAGATGATCCAGCGCGTCGTCGAGCGCATGTACGCCGAGAGCGAAGAGAACAGGTTCCTCGAGGTCACGTACGCCAACGGGGACAAGGAGGTCCTGTACTTCAAGGACTTCAACTCCGGCGCGATGATCGAGAACATCGTGGCCCGCGCGAAGAAGATGGCCATCAAGGAATTCCTGGAGACCGGGCAGAAGGGCATCAGGATCGCTCACCTGCTCGCCGCGTGCGTCGATGAGTTCAGCGAGAACGAGGACCTGCCCAACACCACCAACCCCGACGACTGGGCCAGGATCTCCGGCAAGAAGGGTGAGCGGATCGTCTACATCAGGACCCTGGTATCCGGCAAGCACGGTACCGAGGCGGGCCGGTCCATCGACACGGTGGCCAACACCGGTCAGTACCTGTAGCCGGCGGCGGGAATTGGAGCGAGGAATGTGCCGGCACGGTCACGCATGGGCACGATGGCGGTATGTCGGCACTAGGCTCTGAATCATGAGCGTGCGTCGGGTCATAGGCACGGAGACCGAATACGGGATCTCCGTACCCGGTCAGCCGGGCGCGAACGCGATGGTGACCTCCTCTCAGGTCGTCAACGCCTACCAGGCCGCGAGGTCTGCGCGTGCACGGCGGGCCAGGTGGGATTTTGAGGAGGAGAACCCGCTACGCGACGCCCGGGGGTTCGACCTGGCCAGGGACGCGGCCGACTCAGCGCAGCTGACCGACGAGGACCTGGGCCTCGCCAACGTGATCCTCACCAACGGCGCCCGGCTGTACGTGGACCACGCCCACCCCGAGTACTCGGCGCCCGAGTGCACGAACCCGCTCGACGCCGTCATCTGGGATAAAGCGGGCGAACGGGTCATGGCGGAGGCCGCGGCCCGCGCCGGGCAGATGCCCGGCGGCGCCGCGATCCAGCTGTACAAGAACAACACCGACAATAAGGGCGCATCGTACGGCTGCCACGAGAACTACCTGATGAGCCGCGCGACGCCGTTCGCCGACATCGTGCGGCACCTCACCCCGTTCTTCGTGTCCCGGCAGGTAGTCTGCGGGGCCGGGCGGGTCGGCCGAGGTGCCGACGGCAGGGACGAGGGCTTCCAGATCAGCCAGCGTGCCGATTTCTTCGAGGTCGAGGTCGGCCTGGAGACCACGCTGAAGCGGCCGATCATCAACACCAGGGACGAGCCGCACGCCGACCCGGAGAAGTACCGCCGCCTGCACGTGATCATCGGCGACGCGAACATGAGCGAGATATCCAGCTACCTCAAGCTGGGCACGACCTCGCTGGTGCTCGCGATGATCGAGGACCGGTTCCTCGGCTCCGACCTCGCGGTGGAATCCCCGGTCGCCGAGCTGCGCGCGATCTCGCACGACCCGGCCTGCCGCCACCTCGTGACGCTGCGCGACGGGCGCCGGATGACCGCGGTCCAGCTCCAGCTCGAGTACCTGGACCTCGCCCGCAAGTACACCGAGGACCGCTTCGGCGCGGATGTCGACGACATGACCAGGGACGTGCTCGACCGCTGGGATTCCGTGCTGACCCGGCTCGGCGAGGACCCCATGCTCTGCTCGCGGGAGCTGGACTGGGTCACCAAGCTCGAGGTGCTCGAGGGCTACCGGACGAGGGACGGGCTGGCCTGGACCGACCCCCGGCTGCAGCTCGTGGACCTTCAGTACGCCGACGTCCGGCCCGATCGCGGCCTCTACAACCGGCTCGCCGCCAGGGGCCGGCTGATCCGGCTCGTCGACGAGCAGGACGTGGCCAGGGCCATCGAGTACCCGCCCGAGGACACCAGGGCGTACTTCCGCGGACGCTGCTTGCGCAAGTACCCGGACGCGGTGGCCGCGGCGTCCTGGGACTCGGTCATCTTCGACATCCCTGGCCGGGAGTCGCTGCAGCGGGTTCCGACCCTGGAGCCGCTGCGCGGAACGAAGGCGCACGTCGGAGAGTTGCTGGACCGCTGTGAGACCGCTGGCGAGCTCGTCGCGGCGCTGACCGGCCAGAGCTGACCCCACCAGCCGCAGCGGGCTCACGGAACACCGGCGACCAGATCCCGGTTCTGTACCAATGCCAGATCGCAGGATTGGGCAGGGCGCGCGTGGGCGAGGATAGCGTTGAGGCTGCGGGGCAGCTCCCGCGGATCACGGAGGTTGCGGCATGGCAACAGCAAAGGACACCGGCGGACAGCGTCAGGCTCCGCGGCGCACCGAGGAGGAGCAGGAGAGCGCGCCGCAGGGAACCGAGGACGTCAAGGAGCGGCAGGACAAGCTAACCGACGACGTCGATGCGATTCTGGACGAGATCGACGAGGTGCTCGAGGAGAACGCCGAGGAGTTCGTCCGGTCGTACGTCCAGAAGGGCGGCGAATGAGCTAAGGCCGCGTTCTCGCGGCGGCCGTCGCGGCAGTAGGGTCGCTTCTACAAGACGGGTACAAGGGAAGGATCCGCGTGGGCGCTGATTCCTACGGACGGGGGGCCTTCGGGCCGTATCTAGGCGCAGGGACCTCGTCGTTCACCGACTTCCTGGCCGCCGCGGCCCCTGAGCTGATGCCGGGGACGGCCGGGACGGCCGGGGCCGCGACGGCGGTCACTCCGGCCGGCGGGGCTGCGCCGGGCTCGTTCGCGAGCGGGCTGACGCATGGCACCACGATCGTCGCGGCCGCGTGCGACGGCGGCGTGGTCATGGCCGGCGACCGGCGGGCGACGGCGGGAAGCATGATCGCGCAGCGGCACATGGACAAGGTGTTCCGCAGCGACGACTTCTCCGGGATCGGCATCTCCGGCGTGGCCGGCCCCGGGATCGAGCTGGCCAGGCTGTTCCAGGTCGAGCTCGAGCACTACGAGAAGCTCGAGGGGCACGCGCTGTCCCTGGACGGCAAGGCGAACCGGCTCGCGAGCATGATCAGGGGAAACATCGGCGCGGCCATGCAGGGCCTGGTCGTGGTGCCGCTGTTCTGCGGGTACGACGAGGACACCGGCATCGGGCGGATCTTCAGCTATGACGTGGCCGGCGGCAGGTACGAGGAGCACCGGTTCTACGCGATTGGCTCCGGGTCGGTCTTCGCGCGCGGTTCGCTCAAGAAGCTCTACAGCGACGGCATGTCGGCCGACGACACCGCGCTCGTGTGCATGCAGGCGCTCTACGACGCGGCCGACGACGACTCGGCGACCGGAGGCCCGGACGTGTCCAGGCGCATCTACCCGGTGGTCGCGACGATCACGGCCGACGGCTACGAGCGGCTGACCGACGAGCAGGCCGGGGTGTACGCGCAGACGGTCATCGAGGGCAGGCTGACCGACCCCGACGGCCCGCCTGCTCCGCTGCACCAGGCGGGCACGCCGAATGGGGGCAGGAACGCGCTGCCATCGGGCTAGCCGAGCCAGCGACCCGGCCCGACCTAACGTCCACACCAGCACCATCCGAAGGGAACCCCAGCGGTGACGATGCCGTTCTATGTCTCGCCCGAACAGGTGATGAAGGACAAGGCGGACTACGCGCGCAAGCGCATCGCGGGTATCCGCAGCGGCGTCGTGATCGCCTTCGAGGCCGGCATCCTGTTCGTCGCCCCGAACCCGTCCCGGGCACTGCGGAAGTTCAGCGAGATCTACGACAGGATCGCGTTCGCGGCGGTCGGCCGGTACAACGAGTTCGAGAACCTGCGCAAGGCCGGGGTGCGCTACGCGGACCTGACCGGGTTCTCCTACGACCGCCAGGACGTGACCGCGCGCGGGGTGGCCAACTACTACGCCCAGGTTCTCGGGTCCATCTTCACCGACAGCCAGAAGCCGTACGAGGTCGAGATCGTGGTCGCCGAGGTGGGAAAGACCCAGGACGACGACGAGATCTACCGGATCACGTTTGACGGCTCCGTGGCCGACGAGCGCAACTTCGTAGTGATGGGCGGCCAGGCCGACCAGGTCGCCGCCGTGCTCAAGGACCAGTACCGGGACGGCATGACGCTCGCCGAGGCGTTCGCCGTCGCGATCGGGGCGCTGTCCACCCCGTTGAAGGGGGATGGGGAGGCAGCCGGGGGCCGGTCCGAGATCACGGCCACTCAGCTCGAGGTGGCGCTGCTGGACCGCGGGCGGCCGCACCGGCTGTTCCGCAGGCTGACCGGTGCCCGCCTGGAAGCGCTGATGAACGGCGCACTCCCGGGCAAGAAGGAGACCGGGGCCATCGCCGACGCGACGGCCGAACCCGGCGAGGGCGCTGAGAGCGCGGAGAGCACAGACTAGGCCAGTGTCCATGCAGCGGGAATCGGGCATGGCCGGGCTGGGCCACAGCCGGGGTAGTGTCAAATGCGTGCGGAGGGCTGCCAGGCTGGCCCGGCATGGGGAGGTAACGTGACGGCTGACCTCGCGAGCATCACCGGCATGCAGGTGCCGACGTCGCTGCTGATCGGCGGCGAGTGGACCGACGGACGGGCCGGCGTGCTGCCGGTCGTCGACCCGGCCACGGAGGACCCGATAGCCGAGGTCGCGAACGCGAGCGTCGAGGACGCCCTGGAAGCGGTCACCGCCGCCCACAACGCCCTGCCGCGCTGGGCCGCGACGCCCCCGCGGGAGCGCGGCGAGTGCCTGCGCCGCGCCTGGGAGCTGATGATCCAGCGGTCCGACGCGCTGGCCCGGCTGATGGTCCTCGAGAACGGCAAGGCGCTGAAGGACGCGAAAGCGGAGATCACCTACGCCGCCGAGTTCTTCCGCTGGTACGCGGAAGAGGCGGTGCGTAACGACGGCTCGCTGGTCACCGCGCCGTCCGGCGCCAACCGGATCATGGTGCAGCACCAGCCGGTCGGGGTCAGCGTCCTGGTGACTCCGTGGAACTTCCCGGCGGCCATGGCGACCCGCAAGATCGGGCCGGCGCTCGCCGCGGGCTGCACCGTGGTGCTGAAGCCGGCCAAGGAGACGCCGCTGTCGGCGTTCGCCGTCGCCGAGATCCTGCGCGAGGCCGCCGTACCCGACGGGGTCGTGAACGTGCTCACCACGGTGAAGGCCGGCCCCTTGGTCGCCGCGATGCTGGCCGACCCGCGGGTACGCAAGCTGTCGTTCACCGGCTCCACCGAGGTGGGGAGGTCGCTGCTGGCGACCGCGGCGCAGACCGTCACCAACTGCTCGATGGAACTCGGCGGCAACGCGCCGTTCCTGGTCTTCGAAGACGCCGACCTGGACGCCGCCCTCGACGGCGCGTTCCTGGCCAAGATGCGCAACGGCGGCGAGGCGTGCACCGCCGCCAACCGGTTCTACGTGCACGAGGCGGTCGCGGACGAGTTCAGCTCGCGGTTCGCCAAGCGACTGGCCGCGCTCAAGGTTGGCCCGGGCCTGGACGACGGCACCGACCTCGGCCCCCTGGTCAACGAGGACACCAGGTCCAAGGTGGCCGACCTGGTCGATGACGCCACCAAGACCGGCAGCCGGGTGGTGACCGGGGGGCACGCCCCCGACCGGCGCGGCTACTTCTACGAGCCGACGGTGCTCGACAAGGTCCCGGCCGACGCGGGCATCCTGTCCGAGGAGATCTTCGGCCCGGTCGCGCCGATCGTGCGGTTCACCGACGACAGCGAGGCGATCGCGCTGGCCAACGGCACCGAGTACGGCCTGGTGTCCTACCTGTACACGCGCGACCTGCGCCGGGCGCTGCAGGTCGCCGAGGCGCTCGAGGCCGGCATGGTCGGGATCAACCGCGGCGTCGTCTCCGACCCCGCGGCGCCGTTCGGCGGGGTGAAGCAGTCGGGGCTCGGCCGCGAGGGCGCCCACGACGGACTGCTGGAATTCACCGAGACCAAGTACATCGCGGTGGACTGGTAATCCGGGGAGACATGGACAGGCGGATCTTCGGGCTCGAGAACGAGTACGGCGTCACCTGCACGTTCCGCGGGCAGCGGCGGCTGTCCCCGGACGAGGTGGCCAGGTACCTGTTCCGGCGGGTGGTGTCCTGGGGCCGCAGCAGCAACGTATTCCTGCGCAACGGCGCCCGGCTCTATCTGGACGTGGGCAGCCACCCCGAGTACGCGACGCCGGAGTGCGACAACCTGATCGACCTGGTCACACACGACAAGGCGGGCGAGCGGATCCTGGAGGGCCTGCTCGTCGACGCGGACCGGCGGCTGCGGGAAGAGGGCATCGCCGGCGACATCTACCTGTTCAAGAACAACACCGACTCCGCGGGGAACTCCTACGGCTGCCATGAGAACTACCTGGTCGGCCGGCACGGCGAGTTCGGCAGGCTGGCCGACATCCTGATCCCGTTCCTGGTCACCCGGCAGATCATCTGCGGGGCCGGCAAGGTGCTGCAGACCCCGCGCGGCGCGGTGTACTGCGTCAGCCAGCGCGCTGAGCACATCTGGGAGGGCGTGTCGTCGGCGACCACCAGGTCGCGCCCGATCATCAACACCCGCGACGAGCCGCACGCCGATGCCGAGCGGTTCCGGCGGCTGCACGTGATCGTCGGCGACTCGAACATGAGCGAGACCACGATGCTGCTCAAGGTCGGCGCGACCGACCTGGTGCTGCGGATGGTCGAGGCCGGGACGGTCATGCGCGACCTGACGCTGGAGAACCCGATCCGGGCGATCAGGGACGTCAGCCACGACATGACCGGGCGGCGCAAGGTGCGGCTGGCCAACGGGCGCGAGGTGAGCGCGCTCGACATCCAGCAGGAGTACCTGTCCAAGGCCAGGGACTTCGCGGACCGCAGGGGCCCCGACCCGATCACCGAGCGGGTGCTCGCCCTGTGGGAGCTGACCCTGCGCGCCGTGCAGACCGGGGACCTTGGCCTGGTGGCGCGGGAGATCGACTGGGTCACCAAGTACCAGCTGATCGAGCGGTACCGGGCGAAGCACGATCTGCAGCTCTCCCACCCGAGGGTGGCTCAGCTCGACCTCGCCTACCACGATGTGCACCGCGGCCGGGGCTTGTACTATCTGCTGCAGCGCCGTGGCGCCGTTGAGCGCGCCTGCCGGGATCTGGACATCTTCGAGGCCAAGTCGGTGCCGCCGCAGACCACGAGGGCCCGGCTGCGCGGGGAGTTCATCAAGCGGGCGCAGGAGCGGCGCCGCGACTTCACGGTGGACTGGGTGCACCTGAAGCTGAACGACCAGGCGCAGCGGACCGTGCTCTGCAAGGACCCGTTCCGCTCCGTCGACGAGCGCGTGGAGAAGCTGATCGCCGGCATGTGAGGACCGGACGGTGAAGACCTGATGTCGGTTTCAGAACGCGACGCCGCCGGGTTACTCGGGGACGGCACCGAACCATCCGCTCCGGTGCCCCAGCCGCGGCCGGCCTGGCTGCAGCGGCTGGCCGGGCCCGCGCTGTTCACGGCGGCCGCCATCGTGGCCTTCGCCTGCTACCTGCGGATGTCGCTGACGGTGCCGGTGAACTCGGACGGTGCCTCGAACGCGCTGCAGGCGTGGGACATGCTGCACGGCAATCCGCTGCTGCATGGCTGGTGGCTGTCGGACGTGTCCTTCTACACGACCGAGCTGCCCGAGTACATGCTGGTCGAGCTCGCACACGGGCTGAACGCCGACGTGGTGCACATCGGCGCGGCCCTGACGTACACCGTGCTCACCGCGCTGGCGGCGCTGCTGGCCAAGGGCGGGGCGGCCGGCACGCAAGGCTGGATCCGGATGCTGATCGCGGCGGGCCTGATGCTGGCGCCGCAGCTCGGCGTCGGCACGCAGGTGCTGCTGCTGTCGCCGGACCACGTGGGGACCGTCGTGCCGGTCCTGGCGGCGTGGCTGCTGCTGGACCGGTTCGGGCGGCGCCGGTGGGTGCCGGCTGCCGTGGGGCTGCTGCTGGCATGGGCGCTCGTGGCCGACGCGATCGTGGTGTACATCGGCGTCGTCCCGCTGCTCGCGGTGGGCCTGATCCGGGCCTATCACGAGATCGTGCAGGAGGGGCGCCGCCCGTCGCAGGCGTGGTACGAACTGTCCCTGGCCGGGGCGGCGCTGGCGGCGCTCGTGGTCGGCCTGAAGGTGCCCTCGCTCATCCACGCGATGGGCGGCTACAGCGTCGTGCCCGCGCCGCAGAGCTTCGCGCAGATCGGGGCGATGGCCGGCCAGGCGTGGCTGGCCGGCGCGGGGCTGCTGCTGCTCTTCGGCGGCGACTTCTTCGGCCTCAGCTTCGGCCTGCAGACCGGCCTGGTGCTGCTGCACCTGGTCGGCGTCGCCGTCGCCGCATGGGCCGTCTGGGCCGCGGCCAGACGGTTCCTGCGCGACAGCGACCTGGTGGCGGAACTGCTCGTGGCCGGCACGCTGATCATCGTCGTCGCCTACCTGTTCTCCCGGCAGGCGCTCGGCATCGGGTACTCACACGAGATGGCGCCGGCGCTGCCGTTCGCCGCGGTGCTGGCGGGCAGGCTGCTCGCCGGCCGGCTGGTCTCCGCCCGCCTGATTCCGGTGGCGGCGGCCGTCCTGTTCGGCTATGTGGTGACGCTGGGCAGCAACGCGCTGGCACAGCCCGCGCCGTCGGGGGATCCGCAAGTCGCCTCGTTCCTGGCCGGGCACCACCTGCGGTACGGCCTCAGCGGCTACTGGCAGGCCGACGCGCTGACACTCGCCAGCGGGAACCGGGTCCAGATCAGGGCGCTGGGGGTGAACCCCGGCAGCGTCAGCGCCAGCCACTGGGAGTCGGACGCTTCCTGGTACGATCCGCGGCTGCACGACGCCAACTTCGTCCTGCTGTTCTCCGGGAAGCCCGGTTTCACCGGCGAGGCCGGGCTGAGGCCGTTCGAACCAACCCGCCAGATCGAGGCCACGTTCGGGCGCCCGGAGCGTACCTACGACCTCGGCCGCTACACGGTCCTGGTCTGGCGCCAGAACCTGCTGCGCCGCCTTTCCTGAACGCCGGAGAGGAGCCGGAAACGGAGCGGGTAGAGTGGCTGCGCTCATGACCCAACTTCGAGGATTCTCATGCGACGCATCGCTGCTGCGCTCTTGCTACCTTTGATCGCCGCCCTGGCCCTGGTTGGCTGCGGCTCGTCATCAACGCCACCGTCCAGCCCCAACCAGTCGGTGTCGGCCGCTGGCACGTTCGGGAAGGCGCCAAACGTCAAGATCCCGTCCAAGAAAGCTGGCAAGAACCTGTACGTCAAGACCGAGGTCCAGGGCAGCGGCCCGGCCCTGGCCAAGAGCGACGCGTTCCTCACCAACTACGTGGTCTATATCTGGAGCGGGAAAACGCACAAGCTCGCGCTCAGCACGTACACCAGCACGCCGCAGGTGCTTTCGGGCTCCCTGCTGCCCGGCCTGGAAACGGCCCTGGAGGGCAAGAAGATGGGCAGCCGGGTGCTTGCGGTGCTGCCGCCGAAGTACGGCTACGGATCCTCGGGCAACTCTCAGGTCGGCGTCACCGGCAGCGACACGCTCGTGTTCGTTGTCGACATGATCAAGTCTTACTCGGGGACCGCGTCGGCGTCCGGCACGCACGTCTCCAACGGCGGCAGCGGCCTGCCGACGGTGACCCCGGCGGCCGGCAAGGCGCCGACGGTGACGATCCCGAAGACGTCGCCGCCCAAGGGGCTGGTGGTCAAGACGCTGATCAAGGGGACTGGGCCGAAGATCGCCAAGGGCCAGGAGGTCGTCACCCAGTACGTCGGCCTGAACTGGCGGACCCGCGCTGTCTTCGACTCCTCCTGGTCCAGGGGCGCACCGTTCGGCTTCCAGATCGGCGCGTCGCCGGCCCAGATCATCCCCGGCTGGGACGCGGGCCTGATCGGCGTGCCGGTGGGCAGCCGGGTGATGCTGATCATCCCGCCGAAGGACGGCTACGGCTCGTCCGGCGAATCGTCGGCCGGGATCAAGGGCACCGACACGCTCGTGTTCGTCGTGGACGTCCTGGACGCGGTCAACGGCAAGTAGGTTCCCCGCCCGCCTCCCCGGCCTCCTTCGGCGGGGCCCCGGGGGGGTGGGTGGGTGAAGAACGGCGGGTGAGTCAGAAGCGGCGGGTGAGTCAGGAGCCGTGGGTCAGGAACGGTCGGTGAGCGCGTCGATGGTGAGCCCGACACCGATGCCGAGCATCCACACGTCCTTAGCCAGCGGGGTGCCCTGCTGGCTAGGCCGGATGCCGTCTTCCTTCGTCATGCCGGGAGTGCGGGCGTAGAGGCCGAGCAGCCCGGCAGAGAACGCGGTCAGGCCCGCTCCGGCAACGGCGGTCGGCACGACCGGCAGCAGCAGCGCCGTGCCGAGCGTGATCTCGCCGATCGACAGCAGCCGCGCGAAGTCCTTCGGCCTGAGCTTGGCAAGGAACGGGTAGGTGCCCACGGCCATGCCGTGCAGCCTGGCGGCCGTCTCCTCGCTGGCCGACCACTTGCCGAGTCCCGCGTTGAGGATGAACGCGCCGGCCGTAACCCGTCCGGGCAGCCGCCTTGCCTTCGCCGCGAATCCCATCAGCCCTGCCTTTCGTGTCACCGGAGTGTGCTGTCTTTCTTGTCACCGGAGTGTGTGCTGCCCGGATCATTGTCCCGCGGCGCGCCCGCCGGCCAGCGCCGCTGCGTGCCGCCCGGCCGCCGCGGCCGCCAGGAAGTAGGCGGGGTCCTCGTCCAGCCCGCGGCCCATGGTGGACAGCGGCACCGGGCAGGCCCGGAGCGCGTCAGCCAGCCCGTCCACGGTCACCATCACCAGGTTGTGCCGGGCCGCCAGCGGGGCGGCGGCGGCGGCGATCCGCTCGCCGAACTCGCCGGGCAGCACCGGCAGCACAATGTCGGCCCGGGCCAGCGCCACCCGCCCGTAGCTGGTCAGGCTGTGGTGTGAAATGCCGCGATGCCGCTCCCGCGGGTCGGCATCGCTGATCCGCAGCGACGCCACCGGCCTGCCGCCGAGCACGGCCGCCGCGTTGACCGCCTCGCCGGCGGCGATCCCGGAGAACCCCCACCTGGTGCCGGTGCCCAGGTTTCCTGGCCCCTGGGACACCACGACCAGGTCGGCGCCGAGCACGTGCCGCGCCGCCAGCAGCCCGCTGTGCAGCGTGACCGCCTCCAGGTCGCCACCGAACGCCTGGCCCACCGTCACGGTGGCCGCCAGCCAGCCAGCGTCCCGCAGCGCGGCGGAGGTGCGGGAGAACCATGCGGGCAGCGCGGCCCCATCCAGCATGACGTAGACGGCTCGGTGCGCAGCGAACCCGCCATCGCCCCGGTACCCGGCGAGAACCGCGGGCAGGGCCGAGTGCAGGTCGGCCACCACGACCGGGATGCCGTCCAGGTCGTCCGCGTCGCGCAGGATCTCGTGGTGCGGGGAGCCCTGCTCGTCGGCGCCGAGGACGGTGGCCTGCAGCGGCGTGTATCGCGCCTTGATCAGGTGGCCGGGGCCGTCCCGATCCGGCGGCAGCCGGTCCGGCAGCGCGACCACCAGCGCGTACCCGCCGGTTCCCAGGCCCAGATGCAGCGCACCGGTATTGAGCAGCACCCGGTCCCCAGGTTGCGGGCGGCCAGTGAGCTCCGGGTAGGCGAGCGCCCTGACCGGTGCGCCGTCGACGGCCACCTCGACCTCGACCGCGCCGGCCCACTCCCGCCGCAGGGCGGACACCACCCCGCTGCGCCACCTGATCACGAAGGCAGGGTAGTGGACGCGGGTTCAAGGCAGGGCGGTGGACGCGCGTTCAAGGCAGGGTGGTGGACGCGCGTTCAAGGCAGGGTGGTGGACGCGCGTTCAAGGCAGGGTGGTGGACGCGCGTTCAAGGCAGGGTGGTGGACGCCGGTTCATCTTGGGTTGTCACCGGGTGGACAGGAAACCGCGCCAGTGCCTCACCTGAGCGCCGCGGCAGGGTACGGTCGGTGCCAGGGGGGACCCGGCCGGGCAGTGCGAGCGCGGGCAGGGCGGGCAGGGCAGGAGAGGCCGACATAGGAAAGAACGCGAGAATGTCACGGCGGAAGACGGAACGGCTGCTGAGCTTGGTCGTCTGCCTGCTCTCGGCCGGCAAGTACCTCACCGCGTCCCAGATCAGGGACGCGGTTCCCGGCTACCCGGAGTCCTTCGACGCCTTCAAGCGCATGTTCGAACGCGACAAGGACGAGCTGCGCGAGCTGGGGATCCCGCTGGAGACCGGGGTCAGCGCGGCCACGGACGCCGAACCCGGATACCGGATACCGCGCCAGGCATACGGGCTGCCCGAGATCAGGCTGGAACCCGACGAGGCCGCGGTCCTGGGTCTCGCAGCCCGCGTCTGGCGGCGGGCCGAGCTGGCCGGGGCCGCCGCTGGCGCGCTGCTCAAGCTGCGGGCCGCCGGGATCGACGCGGAGGAGACCACGCAGCCCGGCATCGAGCCCCGGCTGCAGACGGGCGAGGCGGCGTTCGGCCCGCTATGGGAGGCGGTGCGGGACCGGCGCCCGGTCTCCTTCAGCCACCGCGCGGCCGGCCGCAGTGCGTCCCAGCAACGTCGGCTCGAGCCGTGGGGCGTGGTGAACCGGCACGGCCGCTGGTACGTGGCCGGCCTGGACACCGACCGCGGCGAAACCCGCGTGTTCCGGCTGAGCCGCATCGACGGCCCGGTGACGTTCAGCGGGCCAGCCGGCACCATCACCGTCCCGCCCGGCACCGACGTGCGCACGCTGGTCCGCGAATGGGACAACGAGCCGCAGGCCCGGACGGCGGTGCTGCAGGTGCGGCAAGGTGGCGGGTACGGGCTCCGGCGCGGCGCCAGCGCCGTGCGGGCCGACCCGCAGCGGCCGGGATGGGATCTGGTCGAGGTGCCGTTCTCCGACGTGGGCTGGCACAGCGAGCATCTGGCCTCGTTCGGCGCCGACGCTGTGGTCATTGAGCCGGCCGATCTGCGGGATGCCGTGATGGGGCGGCTGAAAGGGGTGCTGGCTTGACATCCACCGAACCGAAGCAGCGGCCGGCAGCGCCGCCGCGGGTGGCGCCGGCCACGGACCGGCTGCAGCGGCTGCTCGCGCTCGTTCCCTACGTGGTGAGCCGGAAGGTGGTGGGGCTGGCCGACACCGCAGCGGCGTTCGGCATCAGCGAGCGTGAGCTCGTCGACGACCTGAACATGCTGTGGTGCGTCGAGCTGCGCTCGCCCGACCCCTACTGCCCGATCGATCTGTCCTACGAGGGCGGCGAGATCGTGGTCAGCGAGGCCGAGTCGTTCGACCGCCCGCTGCGCCTGGGCGTCGACGAGGCAAGCGCGCTGCTGGTCGCGCTGCGGATGCTCGCCGAACTGCCGAGCCTGGAAGAGCGCTCGGCGCTCTACCGGACCATCGCCAAGCTGGAGGCCGCCGCCGGTTCGGCCGGCGAGGTGAGCGCCCAGGTCGCGGTCCAGCTCGACGACCGCGGCACCAGAACCGCAGCGGCGCAGGCACGGGACGCGATCGAGCGGGGCAGGCGGCTGCACCTGTCGTATTACGTCCCCGACCGCGACGAGGCTACCGAGCGCGACGTGGACCCGATGCGGCTGCTGGTCGTAGAAGGCAGAACGTATCTGGAGGGCTGGTGCCTGCGCGCCGAGGCGGTGCGGTTGTTCCGGCTGGACCGGGTGCTGGACCTGGCCGTGCTGGACGAGCCCGCATCGGTGCCTGCCCAGGCCGAGCCCAGGGACGTCGACCAGGGGCTGTTCCGCCCCTCCGCCGATGACGTCGAGGTGGAGCTCGAGCTGTCCGCCGCGGGCCGCTGGGTCGCCGAGTACTACCCTTGTGAGCGGGTCACCGACCTCGGTGACGGCAGGCTGCAGGTCAGGCTGCGCACCCCGGATACCCGGTTGGTCCGGCGGCTGGCGCTGCGGCTCGGCGAGGACGGCCGGGTGATCTCGCCCGCGGACCTGGCGGCCGAGATCCGCGAGGATGCCGCCGCCGCGCTCGCCCAGTACGCCTGAGGAGTGTCCCCGGAGGCTGTCTTGTGTAGACTTTCGATGCAAGCGACCCAAGGCGCGGGGACGCGCTTCCCGCCTGGATGGGGACTCAGATGAACATAGGTGACCTGTTCGACAGCCCACTGAAAGTGCTGATTATCGCGATTGTGGTGCTTGTCCTGTTCGGCTCCAGGAAGATGCCCGACGCCGCCCGGTCGCTGGGCAGATCCATGCGCATCCTCAAGTCCGAAGTGTCGAAGATTCACGACGACGACGATCAGCCAGAGCCGGCGCCGCAGGCCCAGGCGCTGACGGCGCCGACGCAGCAGGCCCAGATCGATGCGCTGCAGCAGCAGATCCGCGACATGCAGCAGCAGCCACAGCCCGTGGGCGAGACGGTCGCCAACGGTGCCCCGGTGACAGAGGCCCCGCGGACGCAGCAGCCCAGCTGAGTCCGTCCCCCTACTCCCGGTAACGGACAATGCCAAAGCTGGCTGACACCATCACGGGTGCGCGCCTGCTGGGCGGCAAGATCGCCCAGTCGCAGCGGCAGCCGAACCCCGATGGCCGCATGCCGCTCATGGATCATCTCCGTGAGCTGCGCAACCGGCTGATGAAGGCCGTGGCCGCGATAGTGGTCGCCCTCGCCATCGGGCTGATCCCTGCGGTCCACGACCGGCTCTGGGCGTTCGTGTACCACCCGTTCAAGGCCGCCGCGTTCGCTGACCACACCAAGCTGATCGTCATCGGGGTACTTGACCCGTTCACGATCTGGCTCCAGCTCGCGTTCTGGTTCGCACTGATCTTGACCTGCCCGTACTGGCTCTACCAGGTCTGGGCGTTCATCGCGCCCGGGCTGTACCGCCGCGAGAAGCGGTGGACCTACGTGTTCGTGTTCACCGCCGCCCCGCTGTTCCTGGGCGGCGCCACCCTGGCCTACTTCGTCATGAGCCGGGGACTGAAGTACCTGCTCGCGCTCGCGCCGAGCGGGATCCAGGTCGCCCCGACGGTGTCCAACTACCTCGGCTACTTCCAGGCCATGATCCTCGGCTTCGGGCTGGCGTTCGAGTTGCCGCTGCTGCTGGTGATGCTGAACCTGGTCGGCGTGATCAGCCACGAGCGGATGAAGAAGTGGCGCCGCATCATGATCTTCCTCGTGTTCGTGTTCGCCGGCATCGCCTCGCCGAGCCCGGACCCGGTCACGATGCTGCTGCTGGCCGTGCCCTGTGTGGTGCTGATCGAGGTCGCCGACCTGCTGATCTGGATGAACGACCGGCGGCGCGCGAGGATCCCGTCCCCGTACGCGGGTCTGTCCGATGACGAGGCGTCTCCGCTCGATTTCGATGTGCCCTCCGGTGACGGCGCCGACGTCGGGCGGCCTCCTGGATCAGCCGATTGACCGAGGACGGGCCGGAACTCACCGCGTTCCAGGCACTGTATGACTTCAGCTTCGACCCGTTTCAGCTGGACGCGTGCAGGGCCCTGAACGCCGGGCACGGGGTGCTTTTGGCCGCGCCGACCGGCTCGGGCAAGACGGTGGTCGGGGAGTTCGCCGTGCACCTGGCGCTCGCCGAGGGGCGCAAGTGCTTCTACACCACCCCGATCAAGGCGCTATCCAACCAGAAGTACGCCGACCTGGTTCGCAGGTACTCGGCCGCGAAGGTGGGCCTGCTGACCGGGGACAACAGCATCAACGGCGAGGCCCCGGTGGTGGTGATGACCACCGAGGTGCTGCGGAACATGCTGTACGCGGGCTCGCCGACGCTGGCCGGGCTCGGCTACGTCGTCCTCGACGAGGTGCACTACCTGGCGAACGAGTTCCGCGGCGCAGTGTGGGAAGAGGTGATCATCCACCTGCCCGAGTCCGTGCGGCTCGTCGCGCTGTCGGCGACGGTGAGCAACGCCGAGGAGTTCGGCGACTGGCTGTCGCACGTCCG
>Ga0209169_10000456_pt1 | contig 24929 bp, 14 predicted proteins | sample HubBroMetageWRM4_FD_188346 | JGI IMG/M metagenome (GOLD analysis project Ga0209169, IMG submission 188346) | Warmed soil microbial communities from the Hubbard Brook experimental Forest, New Hampshire - Hubbard Brook CCASE Soil Metagenome WRM 4... | ecosystem: Environmental > Terrestrial > Soil...
GGTTTGTCCCGAGCGCGAAATCAGTACGGGAACACAGGTTCCGGACGTTGGCACCGCCAAATCAGGGTAGAGCAACACTTCCGACGCAGGGACGGCCCGAGCCCGCAATCCCGCCCACGCTGTCATGGTAGCCGCCGCGCAAAGTGCAACATAGTAGCTGGATCCGCAACCGATAAAGAGCCACTCAGTCGCCTCGCCGAAGCGGTCGCGAACCTCATTCAAGACGTCGTTTCGCCGCAGGTCCGCCAGACATGCATCCCAACAGTCCGGCTGCGAAAAAATCTCTGCCAGGCTGTAGCCGCCGGGTTTGTGATTGCTCCCTTCGTCGCCGCGACCATGTTCGGTTGAGCTAGACAAGCGTGACCTCGATTCCTGCTTTCTTCAATACACGCAAATCCGGCCTTGGAATCGCACGGTCGCTAATGACCTCGTGTATGGTCGAAGTGGGCGCAATCAGAGACAAACTGCGCCGCCCGAATTTGCTGGAGTCGCAGACGACAACCGTGCGTTGCGCCACTTCAATCATCACTCGGTTGACTTTCGCTTCCAGCAGGTTGGGTGTCGTAAGGCCATAGCGCACATCGAAACCGTCCACGGCAAGAAACAGGAGATCGGCGCTCAGGTGGCGTAATGTGTCATCCGCCATCGGCCCCACCAGAGAGAACGAGTTCTTCCGCAGCGTGCCGCCAGTCAAGATGACCTCGATCGATGTTCCCGCCAACTCCGCAGCAATGTTCACCGCATTGGTGACGACCGTAAGGTTTTGAAACTCCCGCAGAGCACGTGCGATGGCGGTCGTGGTGGTGCCGGAATCCAGAATGACGACTTGGCCTTTCTGCACCATGCGGGCCGCTGCCGCCGCAATCAGCGTTTTCTCTTTGCGATGCAGTTGCTCCTTCTCGCGGAGCGTGGGATCGTCGAGCGCGCGGTCGCGCGCAGGCAAGGCCCCGCCATGGGTGCGGTGCAGTTGCCTTTGCCCGTGCAACAACTCCAGATCCTTACGAATCGTGACTTGAGAAGTGTCGAACTGATGAGCGAGGTCCGCGACCAGCACGCGGCCGTCGCGGTTCACCAATTCGAGAATGGCGCGCCGACGCTCCTCGTTTAACATGATGGATTCATTCCAGGACTCAACCCGCCGGTACAATTCACGGCCTTTTGTTTGTTATTTCTTTTTATAACGTTTGCTTTCGTTTGTCCAATGAAAGTTTCGCTGCCGCAGACCTTCTTCTAAGTCTGTAGATAGCGAGGTGACGCGAAGTCACGCTGGGAATACCTGGGCCGGCCAGCCCCAATTTTTCGCTTGACTTTCCAGCAGACCGCAACTAATAGTATCAAATCGAAATAATACGAAAGCAAGAATTCTCCATTTCGCAGCTAGACCAGGGAGCCCGAGATGAATCGATTCGTGCATTGTTCTGCTTCGCGACGGTTAAAGCATTTCATCCTGCTCCGATCATGGATATGGGCACTTGCTGTCGTCATCTTCGCCAGTGGCAGCGCCCTCGCCCAGAAAGACACCGGCGGCCTCGCCGGCGTAGTGAAGGACCCCAGTGGAGCGGTTATCGCCGGAGCGAAAATCAGCGTTATCGATATTGATCGCGGAACCGAGCATACCGCGGCGACCAACTCCCAAGGCGAGTTTACCGTTAACCCGCTCAAAATCGGGCGCTATCGAGTGACTGCGGAAAAAGCCGGATTTAAGAAGACAGTCGCAGGTCCCATTACCATAAATGTCGACGAGCGTCCCGCCGTCAACATCACTCTCTCGGTCGGCGATTTTCATGAGGTTGTGAATGTCACCACCCGGGCCCCGCTGCTGGAAACCCAGACCTCCGATCTTGGTCAACTGGTGGACAGCCGCCAGGCCGAGACGCTCCCCCTCAATGGACGCAACTATGCTCAGCTTGCGCTGCTGGGCGCCGGAATTGCACCTAGCGAGCCAGGTTCTCGCGTCGAAACCAGCTACGGCTTCAGTTCCAACGGAGCACGTTCCCTGCAGAACAATTTCCTTCTCGATGGCATTGACAACAACTCCAATCTGGGCGACGTCCTCACCGGCCAAGCCTACGTGATTCAACCGTCGGTCGATGCCATTCAGGAATTCAAGGTTCAAACCAATGCTTACAGCGCGGAATTTGGCCGTGGCAATGGCGCCATCCTCAATGCAGTCCTCAAGTCTGGCACCAACCAATTTCACGGGGATGTCTACGAATTTTTCCGCAATGATGGTCTGGACGCGCGCAATGCCTTCGATACCTTCGGCAGGCAGCCCTACCATCAAAATCAATTCGGTGCTACTTTCGGCGGTCCTCTCATCAAAGATCGCACCTTCTTCTTTGTGGATTACGAGGGTTTCCGCGTGTCGCAGGCGCTTCCGCAGCTTTCCAGCATTCCCACGCCCGCGGAAATTGGCGGCGACTTCTCTTCCTTTCTAACCACTACGGTAGCGCCGCAGGTGGACGTGAACGGCAATGTTCTTACGGGAACCACAGCTCTCGATTGCAGCGGCCGTCCGACCTATTATGGCGAGATTTTCAATACCCGGCTGACCCAGGTTTCCGCTCTGAACCCCAGCGGGTATTGTGGCGTGCCCATAGGCATCGATGCCGCCGGAAACCCCACGAATATTTTTCCGAAAAGCTTGATTGATCCCCTGGCAGCTCGTCTCTCAGCACTCTTTCCGGCACCGAACGTTAACATCAATGGCTCCAACTATCTTGCTGAGCCAAAGAAGACCTATAGCCGGAACAATTTCGATGTTCGCATCGACCATAGGATCTCCGATAAAGACAATCTTTTTGGAACCTTCAGCTACGAGGATCAGCCCAGTTTCACGCCTTCGCCTTTTCAGAACGCGCTCGACGGAGGAGCGTTCTCGGACGGCACCGAGCATGATTCCTTTCGCAGTGTCGCGGTGAGCGAGACCCACGTCTTTTCCTCCAACCTGATTAACGAATTTCGGCTGGGCTACAACCGCATCAACACTCATCGTTTTCAACTGAACTCCAACACCAACATTTCCGGCCAGTTGGGGTTTCCGGGCGTCCCCTTCGGGCCCGACATTGGGGGGCTGCCACAGATCAGCATCAACGATGGCACGGCAACTCTGGGAAGCACGGGTTTTCTTCCCGCGATCGAGAAACAGAACACCTACGTTCTTACTGACAATCTCACGCTGGTCCGCGGGCGGCACTCTTTCAAGTTTGGCGCGGAGATCCGGCATGAAGAGTTCACCTTGTTTGAACCTTCTGCTCCGCGCGGGACCCTCAATTTCGGAAGCGACTTCACCGACAATGTTGCGTCTCCCACCACTGGCGGCGAGGCCTATGCCACTTTCTTGCTGGGCATCCCCGATGCTGGTCAAATCACCAGCTTGCATACCGTCGATTATCACCGGCCCGTCTATGGTTTTTATGCGCAGGACGATTTCCGCATGACTCCGCGTCTGACCCTTAACCTTGGGCTGCGCTACGATCTTTTCACCACCGTCAAAGCACGTGACAACGAGCAGGCAAATTTCGACTTTGCGACAAACTCCATCGTCGTTCCTACCGGCCAAAATGCCCAGCTCACCCCTTTTCTCGCTGCTAACATACCGATCGCGAGAAACGGAAGCAGTGGGTTGATACCCACCGACCGCAACAACTTTGCGCCTCGTGTGGGCTTCGCGTACGAAGTCAACAAGAAACTGGTGATGCGCGCGGGATACGGCATTTTCTATGGCGGAGATGAAAATGGGCCTTATTCCAATCCCAGCCCAGGTTTCAATCCTCCTTTTTTTGTGACCCAGAACTATTCCCAACCCTGCTTTCTGTCGTCTGCGAACCCTAACTCCGGGCAGACCAACTGTTCCATTGCCGGGCTCAATGTACTGTCGCAGGGGTTCCCCGCCAATGCACTGACCGACCCCAACACGCCGTTGCTTTTCGCGGTTACTCCCAAATTGCGCACCCCGTATACACAACAGTGGCACTTTGGCTTTCAGTATCAACTACCGGGGCAAAGCGTTTTGGAAGTTTCTTACGCCGGATCGCATGGCGGGGATCTCTATAACTATTACAACGGCAACCAGGCTCAACCCGAGGTCACATTTTGCACCACGCCACCCAATACTCCGGGCAATTGTCCGACTGCGCCGCGCCGGCCTTCCAAGGTTTGTGACAATTCTGTCTTCCCTCCGAATTGCAACGAAGTATTCGATACCTCGATTAACGAACTTCGTTCAGATGGCTACTCGAATTACAGCTCTTTGCAGGTCAGCTGGGAAAAGCACTTCTCCCGGGGTCTGCAATTCCAAGCTTCCTATACCTATGCGCATGCTCTCGATGATGCGTCCAGCGCCAACCTGGGGTCGTTGAGCAACGGAGATTTTCGCAACCAGCTAATCCCTGCCCTGGAATACGGAAACTCGGATTTCGATGTTCGCCATCGCTTCGTAATCAGCTACATCTATCAACTGCCCTTCGGAAACGGCAAGACTTTCGGCGGAGGTGCGACCGGATTTCTGGATCAAGTGATTGGCAACTGGCAGGTTGCAGGCATCGTGACGGCGGAGACGGGAAACTGGTTCACCGTTACCGACTCGTTGACCAACGTTTCCACCAGTGACGGCGGCGGAGGCGTGGGCTATTACGACGTTCGGCCCAACCTGGTCGGGAATCCGAACGCCAAGCCCTGCCTCGCGGGGACCGTCTTCAATACCTGCGCTTTCGTTGACAACGCCATCCCGTTCACATTCGGAGACGCCGGACGCAACATCGTCAAGGGCCCAGGATTGCAAAATTGGGATTTCTCGATCTTTAAGATGTTCCCCATTCGCGAGCAGATGCGCCTGGAATTTCGCACGGAGTTTTTCAATATTTGGAATCACGTCAACCCGGTATTCGAGCCGGTGGGGTTGATCGGCGAAGAACCGCAGCCCGTGGAGTTTGGAACCCCGCAGTTCGGATTCCCTCAAGGGGCACGCGATCCGCGCTTCATTCAGTTCGCGCTAAAATTCTATTTCTAACGCAACCGTAGTCGAAGTCTCACGAATTCGGTGCCTGCGCGCGGTGCGTTGATCGCGAATACTTCTAGCATTATTCTTTAGAGGATCGAGTGTCCGGATCTTTACCCGCTGGGATGATCGTCTGCATAAGCGCCAACCCAGCGCTCGACCGTCGTTTACGTGTGCGTACTCTGACAACAGGGGAAGTGAACCGGGCACTGAGCGCTGAGATTCTTCCCGGAGGCAAGGCTGCTCATGTAGCCATGGCCGCACGCGCTCTTGGGATGCACGCCGCATGGGTCGCTTTTCTCGGTGGCGCCATCGGCGAGCAGTGCGCGAATGAACTGGCACGGATGGAGATCGAGGTGATTTCCATTCGAACCCAGGCAGCGACGCGTGTGAATCTTGAAGTGATTGACGACTCCGACGCGATCACCGAACTGCTCGAACCCGGAGGCACTTTGCAGCCAGCCGAGTGCGAAGAGATGCTGCGGGCGTGTGAGAATCGTTTTCGTCAGCAGGGCAAGCTCGCACTGGTTGTGATTTCCGGGAGTTTACCCGCTGGACTGCCTGCCACCTTTTATACCCTGCTCATCCAGTGTGCCCAAGCCTCCGGCTCGAAAGTCTTTCTCGACACTAGCGGGGAGGCGTTGCGCGGCAATCTCGCAGTCCGACCGGATTTTGTGAAACCGAATCGCAAAGAAGCAGAAGCTTTGCTCGGAGCACCGATCCGTTCGTTCAGCGACGCTCAGGCCGCGGCTGCTGAATTGATTGCGCGCGGCGCTCATAGCGCCGCGGTCACGCTTGGTTCGGAGGGCCTTCTGTGGTTGGAAGACGCGCAAGGTCCGGCGTGGATTGCCTCTCCGCCACGATTGCCAGCCGTTTCCACAGTCGGTTGCGGTGACGTGACCCTTGCCGGCTTCGCCTACGCGGCGCAGCAAGGCTGGCACGGCGAAGAAGCAATCCGGTTCGCAACCGCTTGCGGAGCAGCCAACTGTTTGGCACCCAGGGAAGGGAGAATTACTCTCAAGGATGTGGAATCCCTGATACCCAAAATCAAAATCACCCGCAGCGCCCGTTGACCTCAGCACGCCCTCGATGAAAAGTAGATCGTCCGTGAAGCTTCTGAAGTGGCAGCAACTGTTAGGAAGCATTGTTTGGGTAGATTGCAATCCCGCGGACTCCCTGGGCAGGCACGGTTGGAAGGAGAACTACTAGGACATTAAAGCGATCCGCTGCTGGTCACGGAGTCGACATGGTACCGGGCCTCGGTGTTCGAGACATTAATTGTGAAGTTTACGCTGACCCGGGCCGAGGTTTCGACCGGCTTCCCGTTCAACAGGTAGGGCTTGAATCGCCACTGCTGCACTGCTTGCCGGGCCGCAGACACTAGGATCGTGGGACCACTAATCACTCGCAGTTCCTCAACCGTGCCGTCAGCGCGAATCAGCGCCTGTAACAGCACAGAACCCTGCACCGCAGTCGCCTGGGTCAGCAAAGGATAGGATTCCGGTTGCTGGTGTATCTGAACCTGGTCGGAGCTCCGCACTCGCTCCGTCGCAGAACTAGCCGGACCCCACTCCTCGGAAGCTCGCGCAGTAGCGGATTCCAAGACTCGCGGGCTCTCGCGCTTCACTGGGTTGCTGGCGAGGGTGGCAGTGCTGCGTGCATGGGTGGAGTGTGTACCGCGTGAAGCTGGTTCAGCGGAATGTTTGGCGGCAACCGGCATCTTCGCTTCGGCCGCGGGGGCCTGAGGCGCCGGTACGGCTACGCTCGGTGTGAAAACAGGCTGCTGGCCATCCGCGACAGCTGCCTCGTCATTGTCAGTGCCGAACCAGGATTGCCGGTCTCTCACCAAAACCGCAGCAATGGCCGCGAGCAGGAGGACGATGGCGATGACCAACCTGCGCCGTTGCTTGTCCTCATGAACGGGGCCAACTGAAGTTGTGACGATTGCCCGGGTTGGCGTCGCTTGCAGCATCTTCTACCTGGCTTGTTGTGTGCACTAACAAGATGATGCGCTTCGCGATTGCTCGCAATAGCACGATAGATCGATGCGGTAGCACGAGTGGGCCATGAGACTGGGAACGATTCCCGGTCGACTTCCGCTCCTGCCGACTTCTTGCAGTGAGGCGACCAAATAGCCTAGTCGTGCGGCGCACTACCCGGCAGGGCCATTTCCCTGACTGGTGGTCAAAATCTACTCTTGCCGCGAACAGTTCCTGGGGTGGGACTGTTCGAGGGCGTCCCACGACTCCGCATGGAGTCTGGGACGCTTGATTTTTTCGCCGCAATCGAGTCGCGAACTATTTACAACTGATGGCCCGCGTCATTGGTCACGGGTCGTCAATCCACTTCTGATGCGCCCGCGAGCGAGCCTTCTCAAAGCAGTTCTAACCGTACTGCTCCCGGCAATATGGCTTAGCGATCGCGGCTGCGGCATGCTAACCTTACCTCTAAAATCTGACGGCTTCAGGAGACCGAACGTGACTGCCCACGACGACTCCGCGTCCGAGACCAACCGGCACCCATCCCAAGACGAACCGGATCTGCGAATCACGCTCGACGCCTCGGCAGCGGCCTGTGTGAAGGTCGCCGACTTGGGCTCGATCGGCCGCTACCGGCTGCTCAACCGGCTGGGCGAAGGCGGCATGGGGCAAGTCTGGCTGGCCGAGCAGACCTCACCCGTAGTTCGACAGGTCGCGCTCAAACTGATCAAAGCGAGCCGCTATGACGGCTCTGCTCTACAGCGATTTGCGCTCGAGCGTCAAGCCTTGGCAATGATGGACCATCCCTGCATCGCCAAGGTCCTCGATGCTGACTCCACTCCCGAGGGTCAGCCCTATTTCGTGATGGAGTACGTTCCTGGGCTACCGATTACCACTTATTGTGATCAGAAGAAATTGACAACCCAGAAGCGCTTGGAATTGTTTGTCAAGGTGTGCGAAGGAGTGCAACACGCACATCAGAAAGCCATCATTCACCGAGATCTGAAGCCTTCGAACGTGCTGGTGATGGAAGTCGATGGCAAGCCGGTGCCACGTATTATCGATTTTGGAATTGCCAAGGCGCTGTCGCAGGAATCACTCGACGAGACCCAAGTGACGCGGCTCGGGGGCATGGTAGGAACGCCCGGATATATGAGCCCCGAACAGGCTGATCCCAGTGTCGTAGACATCGACACGCGCACCGACGTCTATACGCTGGGCGTAATTCTATATGAGCTGCTCACCGGATACCTGCCTTCGGATCCGAAGCGATGGCGCACCAAGCCCTTGGATGCAGTTTTGCGCGAGCTGCGCGAAGACGAACCGCCCAGCCCGAGCACCAAGCTCAGCACTGGGCTCCAGATCTCGACCAAGGCAGCAGACAACCGAAGTACCCATCCCAAGCAGTTGGTGACTTTAATTCGCGGCGATCTCGACTGGATTGCTCTTAAGGCACTGGAGAAAGACCGTGCGCGCCGGTATGGGACGCCGTCAGAACTGGCCAACGACATCCATCGCTTCCTGAATCATGAGCCGGTCGAAGCTCATGCCGCAAGCACCATCTATCGCCTGACCAAATATGCGCAACGGCATCGCGCAGGCATCGCCGTTGCATCTGCGCTGGTTCTGCTGCTGGCAGCTTTCGGTGTCACGGAATTCTTGCAAGTGCGCCATATCACGCGGGAGCGCGACCGCGCCAACCGCATTGCCGACCTCATGGTTGGAATGTTCAAGGTTTCCGATCCCAACGAAGCACGGGGCAATAGCGTTACTGCCCGCGAGATCCTCGATAAGGGCTCGAAAGAGATTGCCACTGGCCTGTCTAAAGATCCTGACGTGCAATCGGACCTAATGCAGACCATGGCGCGTACCTATGTGAACCTTGGGCTGTTTTCCGTGGCTCAGGGCCTGGCTGAGACCGCCCTAAAGAATCGCCAACGTACGCTTGGAGCCGAGAACCCCAAGACTTTGCAATCAATGAACCAGCTCGGTTGGATTCTGGACCGGGAAGGACGGGATCGCGAGGCGGAGAAGTTGACGCGTCAGGCGCTCACTATCGAAAAGCGAGTCGTCGGGCCGGAGGATGCGGTCACTCTCGAGGCCATGGATAACCTGGCCGTGATCCTGGAAAAAGAAAACCAATACCATGAGGAGGAGTCTCTACAGCGCGAGTTGGTGGCAATTCGGAGTCGCAAGCTCGGTCCCGAGAGCCTGCCCACTCTGCGTTCCACGTCGAACCTCGCCAGCGCAGTCAGTCTGCAAGGGCGCTCCGCTGAAGCCGAACAGATGTACCGCAACACGCGGGAAATCGAGCTGCGCGTACTCGGACCGGACCATCCACAGACCATAGCAACCACACATAATCTCGCGAATATTATCCAGGAGCAAGGACGCTACTCCGAGGCCGAGCAGTTGTATCGAGAGGCCCTGGCGGCTGAGAAACGGGTGCTGGGGCCTGACCATCCGGACACGGCGGATACGATGATGTCTCTTGCCAACGCGCTGGCCTATGGGGAGGGCCGTACCGCCGAAGCGGAAGCGCTGTATCGACAATCGCTGGACATTGAGCAGCGCGCCGTCGGCGCGGAACACCCATACACCATGCGGGCTTTGGAGGGCCTGGCAAATATCCTTTCCACCGAAGGCCACTACTCGGAGGCGGAGAAAATACATCGCCAGATCCTGGCAGTTCGGCTGCGCACGATGGGGCCAGAACACGGCGATGTGTTGTTGTCGAAATACAACCTGGCGGACGTGTTATTCCGGGAAGGCCGTTTCGTTGAAGCCGAGAAATTGTTTCGCGAAACGCTCGCGACACAGACCCGGGTTCTGGGACCGGAGAATCCGGACACCCTGGCCAGCCAGGCAAGTCTTGCCAGGGTTCTGATCGCGGAGGGCCGTTATAAAGAAGCAGAATCCATGGCCCGCGGGGCATTCGAGATTCAGCTGCGTGTGCTCGGACTCCCGCATGCGGATTCGCTCAACACTCTCCAATACCTGGGGATGGCCCTCGCCTACGAGAACAAATACGGTGAAGCGAAGAAACTGTTCACCGATACCATCGATAAATTAAGCAGCGCCGGCCAGTCGACAGCTCCTTTGGCGTGGTACGGGTTCGCCTGTGTCGCAGCCGCTGCCAACGAGCGCGATGACGCAGTTCGTTATTTGCATGAGGCCATTAATCATGGATATAGAGATGCGGACCACCTCCGGGCTGACGATGACTTGAAGTCTCTTCGCGGCGATCACCGCTTCGTCGCGCTACTAGCCGATGCAGCCAAACCCTCCCCTGCTGCCGCCCGGCAACCATGAGGCGCAGTCCGCTGAAATTAAGACGAAAGTCTCTTCCTTCCTACTGCGCTTCAAGGCTAAGATGTTGGGCGCGCCAAGCGGCGCGCGCAAGTCGTGAGGAGACAGACGGCAAATCGAAGATTGAATGACCGCCACACGGATCATGAAGCAACTGATAAGAATATTTCTGGCCCTAACTTTCAACGCCTCGTTTCTCATGGTTTGCAGCAGTGCCCATGCTGCCACTCATCACTATGTTGTAACCAATGACGACAACCCCAGTGCTAATTCTGTTTCCGTATATGAGGTTACCGGGGCTTCGCTCACCCATTTGAGCACAGTGCCGACGGGGGGAACAGGCATCGGAGGCGAGTATTTTGGCCAGGTGGATCAAGCGATCGCGCAGGATGGCGGCAGCACATGCCTTTTCGCGGCGGATGCTGGGTCGAGTGACATAGTAGCCATGACAGAGATCAGTTCAGCCCCTTATTTGCAGGTAGTGAGCAATTATGTCTCCCCGGACGGCGACTCAGGTACCTATCTCGGGATTGGAATCGTAATCTCAGGCGGCTACCTTTACGCCAACTATACCGGCACCCCGAGCATAGGCGTTTGGCAGATTGATCCGGGATGTACGTTGGATTACGTGACCCATCTAACCGGCGCCAGTGGAATCAATGGCGGGGCAATCGACGGCATGATGCCGACGCCCAATGGAGATTATTTGGTGGTGGCATACGGTGACGGCTCAGTCGGTTCCTATGCAATTCACCAGGGAAACATTTCTCCGCTGGGCCAGGAAATCATCGCAGGGAGTAATGTTGGAGCCGGGGCTTACGCTGGAGCGGTGGTCATTTCCTCGAACGGCAAGTGGGCAATTTTCGGAGATTATTCGTCCTCCAATTACACCCAACTTGACGTCGCAAGGATCGGCTCCAATGGCGCATTGGCTCCAACCACTACTTATGGCGGGACGGGCAGCCTGGGAACTGGTGTGGACTCCAACGGCATTCAACTTAGCCCTGACAACCGATTCCTCTACGTCGTAGACAGTCTCTCTGGGCAGGAAACTACGGTGGCGTTTAACTCCAGCAGCGGAGTCATCTCCTACCCCAATGGCTGTCTCACCAGCTTGAACGGTTTTAACACAAACTGGGCGTATGCATCACAGGTTGCGGTCGCGGTGCCTTCCGGCTCGGGTTTAGGGCTTTATATCTCGGAAGGCTTTGGGATCGCCGACTCCTATATCGCGCTCCTTCAGGTCAATGGAAGCACGGGTTGCGCGACCGAGGCGCCAGGCTCCCCATTTGTGGATGCTGCATGGACAGGCATGGAGTCGATCACGCCATATTCGCAGTAATCAAGGTTGTGAAAACCGGCGACTTCTCACGAGCGTCCCCGGCCAGATATATAGTGACTCGCTTTCTTAAGGTGTCGGGAGGATCCGAATGAGAATTAGAGCATTTTGCAACGTCACTCTGCTGATAGTTATGGTGGTGTTACTGCGCCTGGACACGTCGGCCCAATCGGAAGACTTCATACCGCTCTCCCAGTCCACATACACCCTCTTCGAGGTTAGCGGCGCCTCCAGCACGGTCGGGATAAGCATTAATATCTGGGGAGTGATCGCCGGTCGCTACGAGGATCAGGTCAAGGCAGTCCACGGCTTCGTGCGGTCCCGAACCGGCGCCATCACAACAGTTGACGCTCCCGGGGCGGGCAATCTCCAGTTCACCGGTACTTACCCGACCCACATTAACCTCGAAGGCACAATCGCTGGGTACGATTTCGACAACAACCAAGTTGGTCACGGCTTCATCCGCCGTGGTGACGGCACGATCACTACATTTGACGCACCGGGGGCAGGCACGTCGACGGTTCAAGGAACATTCCCGTTTGGCATCAACGCGGAGCGAGTAATCACCGGATACTACACCGATGCCAGTTATGTGTCCCACGGTTTTGTATGCGGTCGCGATGGAAGCTTCATCACCTTCGATGCTCCGGGTGCAGGCACAGCTTCCAGCCAAGGTACTTTTGCCCAGGATATAAACGTGTGGGGCACGATTGCAGGCTCTTACATCGACGCCACGGGCGCGTACCATGGGTTCTCGCTCGACCGCCGCGGCATTTTCCACACCTTCGACCCGCCTGCAGGAAGCATTTTCATGATTGCCATGAGCATTAACGACGAAGGGGCCATCACGGGCTGGTACGAGGACTCAAGCGGGATCGCACATTCCTTCATATGTTCACCCGGCGGTAACTTCTCCACCTTCGACTTTGGGACCATGGGAACCTACGCCCAGAGCATGAATGACGCTGGCGCGATCACTGGATATTACATCGATTCCGGCTTCCACGCCTTCCTGCGTGCGCCCGGGGGCAGCATCACGACAATCGACCCACCGAACTGTGTAGTCCCGCAGGCCGCCGGTATTAACCAGCTAGGGGCGATCACAGGATATTGTGAGGACAGCAACTCAACCTACGAAGGTTTCTTGCTGAGTCCGGGAGGGGACTAGCAGCTACCGCTACTAAGTTGCAGCGACGATAGCAGCTTGACAGGGCGGCAACCGCCGAACATAATCCTACGCACGTTTTGGGCACCCTGTCCGATCTCTGCCCCTAACCTGATCGGCAAATCTCCGAAGGAGAAACTCCATGAAGATCCGCATCGCTTTCGTGCTGGTTGGATTCTTGTCGCTGGCAACTTCCCTGACCGCCCAGACTGCCAGTATCAACCCTGCCTCAAGCCAGGTACCTGCCGTGATTCAGTTTTCTAACGTGGCCAGCGACGAGGCCGGAAGTCCGCTGAGCGGCTTGGTCGCGATCACTTTCTCTCTGTATAACAACGCTCGCGGCGGTGAACCACTTTGGACCGAGACGCAGAATGTGCAACTGGACAGCGCGGGGCGCTACTCGGTGTATCTGGGGATCACTCGAGCGAACGGAGTACCGATCAGCTTGTTTTCCACCGGTCAAGCCCACTGGCTGGGGGTGACGCCTCAAGGACAACCGGAGCTACCGCGGGTATTTCTGGTGAGCGTGCCATATGCGATGAAAGCCGGGGACGCGGCAACAGTAGGAGGGCTTCCGCCCTCAGCGTTCGTTCTGGCCGCGCCGGGCGGAACGAGTGATGTTGCCTCGGGTTCATGGCCCTCCTCTCCTACGGAGCCGACGCCCGGCGGCACCGGCACGCAGAACTACATCCCGATATGGACGGACAACTCAGGCGACCTGGGCAATTCCGTCCTGTATCAGGTGGGCACAGGATCCAGTGCCAAGATCGGTATCAATTTGACCAAGCCGCTCTTTACCTTGGACGTGAACGGCACGGAACTGATGCGGGGACTGTTTGAAATGGCGACTACCGGGTTCGCTACTGCAAGCCAGGGCTTCACTTCGAACCCGTTAAACCTCGAATCGTCGGCGTACAACAGCGCCACGAAAAAGTACTCCTTGAATCACTTCCAATGGCAGGCGGAACCGACCGGAAACAATACGACCAGCCCAGGGGCGACGCTGAATCTGCTGTATGGGACCGATCCGGCGGCGCCGGTGGAGACGGGACTGAAGCTCAGCAGCACCGGCCTATTCACCTTCGCGTCCGGGCAGACGTTCCCGGGTGCGGGAACGATCACCGGGGTGACGGCAGGAACCGACCTCACCGGCGGCGGCAGCAGCGGCAAGGTCACCTTGAACCTGGACACGACCAAGGTTCCGCAACTGGCCGGCGACAACACTTTTAGCGGACTACAAACGATCAATAACGCGATGATTGTCTCGGGAGCAAATTCCAACGGCGAGCTGCAGGTGACGAATACCGCAACCTCCGGGAATGGTTCGGCCATCTTCGCCTTGGCAGAGAGTTCCGATACCAACGGGATCGCAAGTTTCCTGACTGCCAACTCGGGATCCGGCGCCGCCGTATTGGGTGAAAGTTTTAGCCAATACTACGGCCTCGGGATAGGCGGAGTCGGCGGGACTGGCGTCATGGGAACATCGAGTCTCATCCCGTTCGTGGGTGTTCGGGGAATCGCATTCTCCCCCAGCAATACCGGGACTTCACAGGGTTCTGCCGGAGTATGGGGTGACAGCAATGCAAGCGATTTCGCTGGTGTGCTCGGCACAGCTGACGACGGCGTCGCGGGTGAATTTCTTAACAACTCCAACTCTGATGGTGAGCCAGCGCTCTATGCCGGGAACGCCTCTTTTACCCACTCCGACATCGTATTTGAGACTGACGGGAGCAACGTTGGCGGCGTCTGCACGATCGACGTCAAAGGCGACCTTGCCTGCACCGGCTCAAAATCCGCAGTTGTGCCCGTAGACGGAGGGCGCCGCAACGTAGCTCTCTACGCGGTGGAGGCGCCAGAAAACTGGTTCGAGGACTTTGGCTCGGGTCATCTCGCGAATGGGGCAGCGCGCGTCATATTCGACTCCACCTACGTCCAAACTGTAAATACCACGAGTGAATACCATGTCTTTCTCACGCCCCGAGGAGAGTGCGAAGGGCTCTACGTGGCTAACGAGACCCCAGCTGGGTTTGAGGTCCGCGAGTTGCATGACGGCACATCGAACGTGAACTTTGATTACCGCATTGTGGCCAGGCGCACCGGGTATGAGAACATCCGTCTTGCTGATTTCACCGAAAGATACAAGAGGCTTGCCCTCAAGCACGAGCAGATGAGGCAGCGGCGCAGCTCGCCACGGCCCTCGCAACCATGAAAGCAATTGCATGAAGGGCAAGAGACACTTACGTGAACCTTGAGATCGTCAAATCCCAAGTTCAATTTGTTTACAAAATCAGCGTTAGCGCTCAAAACCCCGTTGCCGGGTCAATGAGTGCAGTCGAATGTTGCGCCAGTTGAGGAGGGTCGGGGTGGCCAGCTCGATGTTTCCGATTTGCCGACGATCCGGGAGTGATCGCATCGCGACTCGAAACGGTCGCGGGTGGGCGGAAAGCACGAAGGTGCGCGCATCAAGCTCGCGGTCCCGCGCGCGGTTCAAAAGCGAGCCACCCCCGACGTGGAGTCGGGGGCAGCTCAGCCATAGGTCATCAGCCACAAGTCAGGAGATCAGAATTGGGCTCCGCCTACCTCGTCTTGCGAAACGTTGGTTCGCGTATCCATCCAAGCCGCAAACATCGTACGCCCATTGAACACATGGCATCGGTAATCTCCCATGAAGCTACCGCCAAAGCCATCATTCTTGGGATTGGACATGGTGGCTGAAAGTGCGCCGCTCCTGAAAGTCGCGCCCCCATTGGTGGAAACGGCAGCAAAGGGCTGGTATTGAAGGTTGGAAGGGTCATTACGACGATCCAGCCAGGTCACGCCGATGTCGCCATTCTCTGCCAGATTAATCCATTGAAAGAACTCGTCGCCTTTGTTGGAGGTGGTAACTCTTACTGGGGTTCCAAAAGTATTACCGCCGTTCGTCGAAGCCGCCACAAATACTTGCATCTGCGAACCGTTCCAGTTGTAGAACGAAATGTAAACTTTGGCGGTGGAACCGCTGCCAAACACTGCATTACTGGCAATGTTGCTGACACGTTCGTCGGTGTTGGGCAGGGAGCCGTAGAATCCGCAGCCGCAGGAATCAGGAACCAGGGTTGGGGTGGCAATCGTGACGGGAGAGCTCCAGGTGTTGCCGCCGTCGGTGGATTTGGAGAGCACCAACTTGGCTACGGTCCCACCGCAATCGCCTTCTGCGCCATCGGCTGCGCAGCGCTGCCAACTGACGTAGACCGTCCCATCAGCGCCGACGGCCAAGTCGCTGAACTGATCCACGCTAGTGGGATAGATCTGTTTAGTATCCACCACTTTCGTCGTCCAGCTTGCGCCCCCATCGTTCGAATGGGAAACCGAGATCTCACTGTCGCTCGAACCGTCGAACTGCGTGATCGAGACATACAGGGAATTGACGAAGGGACTGTTCGGGTTCGTGTCGATCTCCAGCCATGGTTTATCAGCTAGATAGCCGAGCAGCGGGGTGCTTACGATGACCGGCGTTCCCCAGGTTTGGCCATTATTAGTAGAAGACGAGAGGACCACGTTGTCGTTTTGGATGCCACCGGCATAGGCAATATTCTTCAGGTCGTATCCCACGATCGGATCACCATCGCCACCGCTCCCGGGGGAACAGGTGCGGGTCCAGGTAGAACCACCGTCGGCGCTGGAATAAAAGCCCTGGATATTCGAGCAGTTGTAATCGTTGCCGCCAGTGAGCAATTGTTTGGGGTTCTTCAGATTTGTAGCGATAGGATCTTCATTCACCGGCTGTCCGCCCGGGGAGGCCTGCACGTTAGGTAGCGCACAAGGGGTGGGACTGCAGGTCAGAACCTTGCCGCCGGGAAGGAGTCGGTTCGTTTCCACTGGATGCAACAATCCAGCCCGGTACGCACGGGCGGCCAGCACACCGCCCGAGATTGGACTTTTCGGCAGCGTTTGCGCATTTAACAGGGCTGCCAGTTGAAGTAGTAAAACGAGAGAGACCAGGCACGCGAGCACGCGAAAATGTTTCAAGGATTCCTCCAAAGTTTTGCAATCTGACGTTCACTCACTTAGTGACAACCGGCAAACTTGAACGATGCAATCCGAGTACTCCAGTTCGTCTGTTGTCCGGTTTTGTAATATTGGTTGGTATACCAGAACGTGCAATCGTCGCTGGGATCGACCGAAATGCTGTCGTAGTCGCCCCACATTGTGTCGGTCGTTGAATTAAGCCCGCTCAAGATGATCCGCTCGCCTTCCATGGTTCCCAAGGGATCAGTCGGAACCCGTCCGGTATATCCGACCGAGGGATACATGGTGTAGCCGGAAATTCCGTAGCCCATGGCGATATCACCCGCACTGTCCATCGCCGCGCTGCCCATCCAACGGAACTTTGCGTCTGGCGCATAAGTTCCCTGCTGGAAAACCGCGAAGTTCCCGTCCTCAGCAGCGCGCAACTCGTACCAGCGCACGCCCACCGTTCCTGCCCTTGAGGTCGTTCCGGCATCCACCGAGTGCGTAACTACGATGGCTTCGTGGTCTGAGAAATTGCGGTACGCGGCTCGGTACATCAGCCGATCGCTTAGAGTCTCAAGCGTGACCTGGTTTCCGTTTTGTGGGATGCAGGCCCGATAATAACCGCTGGCCGGACAGGCGGGCTCATACGGGGCAACCGCGATCTCTGCGGGTCCGCTGAAACTCGAGTTTTTCGGATTCGTAAAATCCGCATGGAACTTGAAAAGCTGAATCGCATTGGCGACGGAATTGATACCGCCCACAAAATAATCAGGAGCGCCTGCTGGCGGCAGCGTGCGACCGTCGAGGTCGGCTGGCAGCAAAGTGTGCAGACCCTGCACTGTAAAGCAAACGGCGGACGCCTTGTCACCCCGCAGCATGGCGGCGCGGTCAAGCGCACACGAGATCGCCGACGCATTGAATAGGCCGTTCATGCCCACGTAGTAGGCATCCGGCCAAACGCCCATTTTCTGATAATCGATGGCATCAAACTTCATTGCGTATCGGTTGTACGCACCCGTAGCATCGGAGGTCTGAGAGACCGCAACACAGACGTACCCAAATGCCTCACCTGAAGGCAAGCGCTCCGCCTGGCCGACGATCACCCAGCGGTCTGCGATCTTGTCGTACTGCGCGACCGGGTCGGCAACCAGGGTTGTCTCGCAGGCTCCGCCAAATTTCTGCCAGATCACGTTGAGGCCAACCGGGCCCGCCAGGAGTTTGCCGGTCTTGTCAAACACCGCGAGCGACGAATTGACCACCTGCACGTACTGCGTCTTGCCCGCCGCACCCGTCGGGTCAGGCGCCGCACTGCTGTCTTGAAAGCCGTAATCTCCTTCACCGATGCCAGCAACATTGACCCCGGCCACTATTGAAAGCGCCTCCTTAGCCGAGCTTTGCACAACCGGATCCGGGAAATTACTTGCGGGCGCAGGTCTGCGGGCTTCCTCACCCGGGGCCTCTTCGGAGCGAGCGAAGTGGGCGACGCCAGACCCGCCGCGGATCATCTCGCTCAATCGTGGCGAACTGTCATGGTGGTCCTCCAAAACGAGGGCAGGTTCCCTGGCAACGTTCCCAGCGGCTGCGGGCATTACAGCCACAAATGAAAGCAAAATGGAGCAGAGCAACGGGACAAGCTGCGTACGGGGCTGTGGCATTTGAGGTCCTCCCTAAGAGTGCTGCTGAACCAGCAGCAGCATGCTATCAGAGAAATGTGGAATCAACTATTCAAAATAGTTGATGGGTTCTGGGCTCCTACTTCGCCATCTAACGGTGGGGTTGCATATCGGGGAACCTGCTCAGAAGGCAAGTTGCGGAGTGGCTTTGGCATCCCGGTCGCTTAAGATTGCCGCTTGCCGACGATCCGCGCGCCATGCGCGAGTTGATGGACACTCAATTCTGTGAAGAGGGCAAACGAAAGTGGCGCACGAGTTGATTGACCAATATCCACGCCGTCGCGGGAAGAACCAACCAAGCTGCGGAAACGGCTAAAACCATTTTCCAGAACATGATCCCCTCCCGACGAGGTGGCGAGAGGAACGGTCGCCGGAGAGTCAGGCCAGGGACCCTGGTTCACGTAACCGGCAAACCCCTCGAAAAGGGCTGCCCAGCGCGGATTCATCCTACGACTGAAGATAGTTGCAAGGCAAGCGAAAAGTCTTGTGTTTAGGCCGGTTCCTCGCCCAAAGGCGCGGCCGCCGGGGAGGACGTTTGGACCTGGAAGGGGGTCTTGAAGCAGGTACGCGTACAAATTTCGGGCGAAACTTTCACGGTTTTTAGGGTTTAATTATAGGTAGGAGAAGAAATGAAAATACTTCGTCCCCGTCCCGCTGCTAGTTTGCCGAGGTTAACCCTGAAGCCGTTGGCCAAGTGCTTTATTTTCTTGTGCGCCATGGTCATCCCGTTGTGCGCTCAGGAGGGCGGAATGCCCCCGGAGGGAGTGCCGGGGCCCGGAACCCCTGCCGGTGGCCAATGGACGGAATTCCGATCGGAAGACAAGATGACCGCTGCCCAGAAGGTTCGTTTTGAGCTCGAAGCCGACACTCTACTGCCGGACAGCGATGCAAAGGCGAAAGTGATCCTTTTCTGTGTGAACGGAAAGCTGGAGCTCGGCGATTTTCGTCCCAACCTGAGAATCGGACCCCCGAATTGGGCGAGTTTTTGGGGACGGCCGCAAATGAGCGTACGTGTCCGTGTCAACAATTCCAGCAGCCGTCATCACTGGAACTGGGTGAACGGAAGGTTTCTTGCCATGGACAAAGACACGGTTCGCCAGTTAATCGGCGCACAGATATTCAAAGTCGAGTTCGAGACTCCCCGCGGCCGGCAAATTGCGGAATTCTCTCCAGCGGGCCTTGATCTGGCGATTGTGAAGAAAGACTGCAATCTGAAACCGCAAAAGCCCTAACCAGAGTGGCGCGTGAAGAGGCGGGTCTTCATCCGCCTCCGCAGTTCCTTCCTTTGCGGAGCGTTTTCTAGTCCACGTGTTCGCCTTCTTCCATAAAGCCGAGTTCAGGCGGAGGAAGCTTGTCGCCGGGACGCGCCCAGAACACGTAAAGCGTGGGCAGCATCACCACGCTGATGAACAGTTCGACAATCAAACCACCCACAATCACGATGGCAAATGGCCGTTGTGAATCGGAGCCGATGTCATGGGACATGGCGGCTGGCAGCAGCCCCAAGGTAGCCACCAGCATGGTCATCATGATGGGTCGAAGTCGCAGCAACGCGCCCTCTCGAGCAGCTTCACGCGGGTTCATGCCCCGCGTACGCAGCTGATTGATGTACTCCACCATGATGACGCCGATTTCGACTGAGACGCCGATCAAGGCCAGGAATCCCAACCCAGACGACACCGAGAAGTGGGTGCCGGTCAGTAGCAGGCTAAACAAGCCCCCCAGCGGCGACAGTGCCACGACCGCCAGGATCAGGCCCACCCACTTCCAGGAATCGAAGGCGGAGTACAAAATGAACGACATTAACAACAAGGTCAGCGGCACGATGAAGGCGAGGCGGCGATTGGCGCGCTGTTGGCTCTCGTACTCACCGGTCCAATCCAAGTGATAACCCTCGGGTAATTGAACTTTCTGATGTACTTCCTCGATCGCCTGCCGCACGGTGCTGCCCAGATCGCGTCCGCGTACGCTGTATTTGATGGCTATATAGCGCGAGTTTTCTTCCCGATAGATGGTGGAGGCTCCATCTTCAAGCTTAATCTCGCAGAGCTGAGCCAGCGATACACGCTCGCCCGAAGCCGCCAAAATGCGGATGCTGGAGATATCTTCAACGGTCTTGCGGAACTGCGGCTGGTAGCGGACAGTCAGATCGTACCGCTGTTCGCCAACAAGAATCTGGCTGACGGCTTTGCCTCCGACTGCAGTTTCGATTGCATCCTGTACATCGCTCACGTTGATCCCGAAGCGATCAGCGGCAGCGCGGTTCACGACCAGATTCACGTTGGGCTGGCCGCGCACCTGGAAGGTGCCGAGATCGGCCACTCCGGGAATCTTGCCCATGACGTTCTGCATCTCGTCGGCTTTCTCTTCCAGCACTTTCAGGTCCTTGCCGAACAGTTTGACCGCCAATTCGCCTTTGACCCCGCTGACCGCCTCTTCTACGTTGTCGGAAATCGGCTGCGAAAAGTTCCAGTCCACACCGGGAAACCTGCTCAGATCCTTGTCCATCTCGGCAATCAGCTCTTCCTTGCTGTGGAACTGCGATCGCCACTTGGAGCGCGGCAGGAGATCGACAAAGAACTCGGTGTTGTAAAAGCCGCTGGCATCGCTGCCGTCGTCGGGACGTCCGACCTGGCTGACCACCTGGGTGACTTCGGGGAAATCGGCGAGCACGCGCCGAACCTGCTCAGCCAGGGCAAGGCTTGCCGAGGGGCCGGTGCTAGGGGCCAGCGTACCGCGCACCCAGATGGCGCCTTCATCCAGGTGCGGCAGGAACTCCGAGCCGACAACGCCGCTGAGAAACAGGAAAAGCATTAAACCGCCCGCCGCCGCTCCCATGCCCAGCGTGATTTTCAGATGATCGAAACACCAGTCAAGCTGACGGCCATAGCGCTCCTGCAACCAGCGGAACACGGGGTTCCGCCACTCCGTAATTTCTCCCTTGAACAGCAGAGTACACAGCACCGGCGCAATCAGGAGAGCGAACAGCAATGCTCCGAACAGAGCGAAGGCGACAGTCCAAGCCATGGGCCGGAAAAGTCGTCCTTCCACTCGTTGCAAGGTAAAAATTGGAAGATAGGAAACGATAATGATGATGCGAGCAAAAAAGACGGGCTTCTGCACTTCGTGCGCGGCCGTGCCGATCATCTCCAGAAACGACTTCTTGCCGCGGCCCATCTCGCTGTGACGCAGGATGTTTTCCACCATCACCACGGAACCATCCACCACCATGCCGAAGTCGAGCGCCCCGAGGGAGAGCAGATTGGCGGGAATCTTGCTGAGATCGAGCAAGATGGCCGCAAACAACAGGGAAAACGGAATGGTGATGGTAACAATGAGCGCGCTGCGAACATTACCTAGGAACAGGAAGAGAATGAGCGTGACCAGCAGCACGCCGTCCGTCAAATTCCGCAAGACAGTGCGGGTTGTGTAGTGCACCAGGTCGCTGCGGTCGAGGTGAGGAACGAACTTTACTCCCGGGGGCAACAAGCCGTTATTGAGCTCGGCAATTTTCTTGTGCAGAGCGTCCAGTGTGGCGTCGGCTTCGGCGCCTTTGCGGAGCAGGACAATGCCTTCGACCACATCGTCATTATTGATGACCGTTCCGTCCTCATGGCGGATGGTCTTTCCCAGTTGACCCAGCCTGACTTTGGGCGCCTGCACGATGACGCCCAAGTCACGCACTCGCACCGGCGTGCCATTGACTACTTTCACGACGGTCGCGCCAATGTCGTCGGTGTCTGCCATCAATCCCACGGCACGCACGTTGAGGGCTTGTTCCCCTCGCTCAATGAATCCTCCACCGGCGTTCAGATTGTTGTTCGTTAGCGCTTGTTCAACCTGGCTGAGCGAGAGGCCATAGGAGACCAGTTTGCCGGGATCAAGCTGAACCTGGTATTCACGCGTAGGCCCGCCGAAGATGTTTACGTCCACGACGTTAGGCACGGCCTTCAACTGGTTGAGCACGTACCAGTCCTGCAGTGTCTTCAACTCCATCACGTCATACTTGGGGTTGGTGCTGGTCAAGGTGTAGAACATGATTTGCCCGGTGGGGCTGTAATCCGGACCCAAGTCCGGATTGACGTTGGGCGGCATGGTGGCCTGCGCCAAGCGATCTAGTACTTCCTGACGGGCAGTGAAAGTGGTGATGTCGTCATCGTAGATGATGGTTACCACGGACAGCCCGGCCAGCGATACCGACCGCAGATGGGTTTTGTGCGGGACGCCATTCAACTGCACTTCCAGCGGGACCGTAATCTGCTGTTCGATTTCTTCCGCCGCGTGTCCCGGCCACTGGGTAATGATCTGAGTATAGGTGTCGGCGACGTCGGGGTAAGCCTCGATGGGCAGATTATGGAAAGACCAAATTCCCCAGATAAACAGGACCAGCGCCACGCTCAGCACCAGAATGCGGTTGCGCAGGGCGAAATCGATGAGGCCGCGAATCATTACTTGCTCTCCGCCATAGCACTGGACAATTCCAAAGCATTCGCCGCCACTTCGTCGCCGGACTTTAGAGCGCCATCCCGTAGTTCCTGGAAACCATCCGGGGTTGCATTTGCGCTCCGGACTTCGATCTTTCGAAACTGGTTCTGGCCTTCTTTGCGGAAAACCCAGTCTTTATCGTGCAGGCGCATCACCGCGGTGGCGGGAACTACCAGGCGCGACTGCAGCTTCCTCGAACGAAAGGTCGCAACCGCGTACATGTTGGGGCGAAGCGCACCATCAGAGTTCACGAGAACGATGCGCACCTTGGCCGAACGCAGGTTGGGATCGAGCACGCGCGAAATATCGGCCACCGCGCCGTGATACAGCTTATTGGGATATGCATTGAGGCTGATATCGGCAGGATCACCAACCTGCACGTCGCCCAGGTCGTTCTCATAGACGTCACATACGACCCAGACTTCCGAAAGATCGGCGATGGTGAACAGGTTCGGGCTGTTATCGAGGCTCTTGATGCCTTCGAACCCAGCCACGTTCTGTTCCACGATCGTTCCCGCGACTGGAGCCCGTAGTTCAATTACGGAATCGGGATGGGCCGGGTCGCCGCCCAGGAGGCGAAGGTGATGCTCAGCGTTCTGCAAATCCACTTTGGCTTTGTCTTCGGTGTCCTGCGCCACTTCCAGGTCTTTTTGTGCGAGCGCGCCATGAGAATTGAGCAGTTCCGCACGCTCCAGCCCTTTTTTGGCCAGGTGTTCGTCAGCCACGGCTTTCTGATAATCAGAAAATGCACCCGCCAGGTCGGCGCTGTAGATCGAAAGCAGAGCCTGGCCCTTGGTGACAGAGTCTCCGAGTTTCACCCGGAGATCGACGACCCGCCCTGAGCCTTGCGAAGTCACATGGATGGTGCGATTCACGTCCGGAGTGACGCTGCCGTTGGCGGTTAAAACCGTGGGCAACTCGCGGGTTTCAACTTTAGCCAGTTTGAACAGTTCCGGGTGGTCGACATTGTATAGGTCGGGGTCGAGCGTGACTTCCGCTTTCGTGGGTGCAGCCTTCGTATTGTCCGAACACGCCACTGCTAACAGCAGCAGAGACAGCAAAAGGGAAATGGCGGTTCGATGGTGAGGCTTGTTCATCATGGGATCACCTCGCGGCCGACGGCCTCATTCAATTGGGCGGCGGCCGTCAAGTAAGAGCCGAGCAGGTTCACGTAGCTAAGTTCGACAGTACGGTAGTCGCTTTGAGCGTTCAGGAAGTCGAGCAACGATGCTCCTCCGTTCTGATAGGCGAAGTTGATGGTATCGCGCACCCGAACCGCTTGTTTCAGATACTTCTCCCGGTAGGGGCGTAGCAGAATCACGTTGCTGTTCAGCGCAGCGTAAGCGGAGTCGACGTCGCTGAAAACCTGGGCCTGGGTCGCATCCAGCAGCTTTCGATTGCGGTCAATGTCTAATTGGGTGCGCAGCTTCTCTCCCTGATTGCGATCAAAGATGCGCAGCGGAATATCCAAACTGACCCCGAGCGTATTGATGGCAAAAGGATTGTTAGTGGATGAGTTGTGCGTATACCATGCGCCAACCGTGGGGTCGGTAGACCCGTTGGCGACCGCGAGCTTATGGTCAGTTTGAGCTTTATCGATGGCTTCCACCGCAGCCTTCAGATCAGGCCGCGCTTCGAGTGCAATTTTCCTGAACTCGTCGCGTTGCAGGAGTTGATCATTGAAATCATAGGGGCCACTGACGTCGAACTGTTCAACCGGAGTGCGGTCGTTCAGGAGGGTCAGCAACTGGATTTTCGCCGCGTGCAGATTGACCTCCGCAGTTTGCTCGTCGGATTCATACTGCACTCGCTGGAGTTCCAGGCGGTCAAGATCGATTTGTGCGATGTCGCCGGCACTAAAGCGATTTCTACTGATATCGAGCACGTGGTCGTAGTAGGCCAGGTTATCGGTTGCCAACCGCAGCGCCGCTTGCGCTTGCAGCGCTGAAACAAACGCGCTGCGCAAATTGAAAAGCAGAGCCCTCTC
>Ga0209169_10000457_pt1 | contig 24909 bp, 16 predicted proteins | sample HubBroMetageWRM4_FD_188346 | JGI IMG/M metagenome (GOLD analysis project Ga0209169, IMG submission 188346) | Warmed soil microbial communities from the Hubbard Brook experimental Forest, New Hampshire - Hubbard Brook CCASE Soil Metagenome WRM 4... | ecosystem: Environmental > Terrestrial > Soil...
ACGTACGCCACCCGGGCCAGCGGCACGCCGCCCGCCCGCCCCAAGATCACCGCAAGGTAAGCCCCGTACGTCCCGAGGACCACCACCAGGTAGACCCACGCACCCTTTTCCTCATTCGACATGCCAGCCTCCCGGCCCACGCCCCGACCCCGACCTCCCCAAAGTAAAGTTTTCCTGACACCATGTCAAGAATTCTTAACATCGTCGACGTTCCCAGTGTGTGCCGCGAGCCAGGCGGCGGCCCGGCGCGGCGAGGCTCGCGACAGCCAGGCGTCCTGGACGACCTCGGTCAGTTCGGCCAGCGTGAGCTCGCCGATCCGGCACGCGCGCACCAGCACCGACGGATGGCCGTCAAAGTGCGGCGTGGTGAAGAACGGCGACTCCTCATCCTGCACAAGCGCCTGCTTGTCGCCCTCCGACGCGACCCAGAACATGATCACGTCCCGATACCGTTCGCTGGTGCGCGGGTCGACGGCGTCCGGGCGAGGGGTGCGGAAGAACACGAACGACTTGCCGCCGACCTGGTAAATCGGGTTGTCATGGGGTCCGTAGACGACCCTGACGCCGGGCATGCGCATCGCCAGTTGGTGCACGTCTGCTTCCTGAGCCCGGCGCATGTCAAGCAGCGTAGGCGTAGAAAGCCGGCCATCATGGTGGGATGCATGTCGTTGGCTTGGTACTGCACCCGGAGCGTGACTGCGGCGGGGCGGTCTCAGCCGTCCTGGACTGGGCGGACCGCCGCGGGATCCGGGTCCTCGGCATCGACACGGAGCTCGACAGGCTGGTCTGTACCGCCGAGCCGGTGACCGTCGAGGAGATGCGCCAGCAGGCGGACCTGATCGTCAGCATGGGCGGCGACGGCACGATGTTGCGCGCCATGCGGCTGGCCGACAGGCAGCGCTTCCCTGTCCTCGGCGTGAACCTCGGCAAGCTGGGATTCCTCGCCGAGGTCGACGTGCCCGATCTGGCCGATGCGCTGTCCGCGATCGACGACCACCGGTTCACCACCGAGCCGCGCTTGGCCGTCGACGCCACCCTGGCCGGCCAGGTCATCACCGCGTTCAACGACATCGCGTTCGTCCGGTTTCCCGGCCAGAAGACCGCCGCCATCGCGGTGCGGGCCGATGGCGACAGGTTCGTCAGCTACTCCGCCGACGCGGTGGTGGTGGCGACCCCGACGGGCTCGACGGCGTACAGCTTCTCCGCTGGCGGGCCTATCGTGAGCCCGGGTGTGGAAGCTCTGCTGGTCACGCCCGTCGCGCCGCACTCCGCCTACAACCGGGGCCTCGTGGTCGCCTGCAACGAGCAACTGGCCCTGGACATCCTGCCCACGAGCGGCCGGCTGGCGGTCGAGGCCGACGGCAACGTCGCCGCGAACGTCGCCCCCGGCGACCAGATCGAACTGCGGCCGCGTCCCGGTGCCGCCCGCGTCGTCCGCCTGGGCCGCACCACGTTCTACGAACGCGCCCGCCGCAAACTGCGCCTCACCGACTCCGCTGAGCTTCCGGACTCGGCCGAGCCTCCGCTGAGTTACCAGCCGTAGTCCCCACCTATATCGCGGTCCGATATAAAAAGACCGGCCTCTACAGGTCAATAAGTAACGTAACAAGGCCCCCCTCCATGTATGAGATGGAGGAGGGCCTCGTCGGCGTTGCCGCAGCAGTCCGCCCGGTTGCCCGGTCTCGCCGCCACCGCGAGCCGCCCGCCAGGGCCAGGTACCCGTGCGAGGAACCGGTTGCCCGATTTCCCTCACGTCCCGGGAGTTGCCCCCCAGGTGGTGCCCGTTTCCGCCGGTGAATGAATTTCTACTCTCTCCGCCGACCCGGCGCAAGACCTCCGCGAAGTTTTATCTGGTATTTTCTTCTGTCCACACGATGTCCACAACAGCCGCACAGTTATCCGCACGTCGCGGCGCTTATCCACCGGCTTATCCACCGGTTTATGCACAACCTATCCACAGGTCACCGGGCGTAATTCAGAAAATACCGTGACCCGGATTCCGTCCACCCGCCCACTGGCGCGGCGGCCCGGCCTGTTCCTACGATGAAGCCCGTGTGCGTAGCCGACACCCCAGCCGCCCCGACCACCGCGGTCCTGCACGACGTGCGGCCGTCCATCGAGATCGACCTCGAGCCGGTCGACGGGGTCGTGGTGACCACGCTGATGGACAACGTCACAGACAACCTGATGACCAACCAGGGACCGGCGCGGCGCGTCGGCATCGGCGGCTTGCCGTGCCGCCCGTCGGCGGTGATGACCGGTGGCGAGGTTCCCGACGCGCTGATCGCCGAGCACGGATTCTCGGTGCTGGTCACCGTGACCAAGGCCGGGCAGGTTCACAGATTCCTCTTCGACGCGGGCACGAGCCCCGACGGCGTCACGGAGAACATGCGCCGCCTCGGCGTCGACCCGTCCTCGATCGAGGCCATCGTGTGCAGCCACGGCCACTTCGACCACACGGGCGGCATCGACGGGCTGATCCGCACCGTCGGGCGGCCGAACCTGCCGGTGCTGATCCACCCGCACTTCTGGCGCCGCCGCCGCCTCCAGCTACCCGGGCGCGAGCCGCTCGAGCTTCCCACCACCAGCCCCCGCGCCCTGATCGAGGCGGGCTTCGACATCATCGAGGACCGCCAGCCCAGCTTCCTGTTCGGCCGGTCGGTGCTGATCACAGGCGAGGTCGCGCGCACCACCGGGTACGAGCCCGGCCTCCCGCCGCAGCAGGCCTGGCTGGACGGGACCTGGCAGCCCGATCCGCTCGTCCTCGACGACCAGGCGCTCATCGTCAACGTCGCAGGCCGCGGCCTGGTCGTGATCACCGGCTGCGGCCACGCCGGCGTGGTCAACATCGCCAGGTACGCCCGCCGGCTGACCGGCGGCCAGCCGCTGTACGCGCTGCTCGGCGGATTCCACCTGGGCGGCCCGGCGTTCGAGCCGCTGATCCCGCGTGTCCTTGACGACCTGGCCGCGCTGAACCCCGGGGTGCTCGTGCCCGCGCACTGCACCGGCTGGCGCGCCCACCATGCCATGTCCGTCCGCTTCCCGGCCGCCTACATCCCGAACTCCGTAGGCACCAGCTTCCATCTGTAGCTTCCGCCCACTGCCATTGTTTTTATTTATTCCGAACGGGCAGTGGTGCAGCTTCCCGCTCCCGCCCTTCCCGCGGATGCCAGGCGTCTTTTTTCGCGGCCGCGGGCAGCTCAGGCGGGCAGCTCAGGCGGTCAGCACCGGGCGCGGCGCGGTGGCCACCGCCCCGTCGACGTACGTGACGGAGTTCGTCGCGACCGCCGGGATGCGCGGGCCCGGCAGCACGATGCCGACCAGGTTCAGCGGGTCCGCGGCCGACAGCTGCACGGTCTCGCCGTTCCGCGGCCGCTTCCTGATCTCCCGCAGCATGCTCACCGCGTCCGGGTGCGCGAACTGCTCGCCGCTGAACCCGCCGACGAACCTGCCCCCGCTGACCGTGCCCCGGGCCTCCATCCGGCGGAACGCCCACAGCACCTCCCGCCATGGCACGGCGATGTTCTCCCTGGCCAGCAGGTCGCGGAATACCACCCCCCACCGGACGGCCAGCTGCTCAGCGACGGCCTCGGCCAGGTCGTCAGGATCACACTCGGTCGGCGGCTCGGGCAGCAGGGACCACCGCCCCGCGGTCCGCGAGGTGAGCTGGCTGCCGCGGCGGAGCTGGCGTCGCCCGATGCTGCTGGCCGCTGCGGCACGCCGCCCGAACAGCGACCGTATGGCGCGGAAGCCGTCCGCCGTGATCAGTCCCCTGGCCACGCCCTCCCACAGCGCCTCCTCGATCTCGCCGGGCAGCCGCCCTGTCAGTGCGGAAAGGTCGGGCTGGAACAGCGCACCGCGCTCGGCAAGCGCCTCGATAACATCGCGGGTCCGGCCAGGTCCCACGTCCGCCGGGCGGCCCTCGCCGCGAGCGGCCCGCAGCAGCCACGGCAGGTCGTCGCGGATCGTCAGCGTGATAGGGGTCGCCCTGGACGGGGCAAGGCCGCTGCGGCGGGGGAGTTCGTCCGGCTCGCCGCGCAGGGAAAGCCGTCCCCAGGTGATCCCGCCGTCCAGGCACACCTCGTCCAGCCACTCCCTGCGGTAGCCGGTCACCCTGGCCGGCAGGATTGCCCTTTCCCAGGCGCCGGCCGCGAGCTCGAAGCCCTGCAGTTGCTCCACCACCGCGAGGACGCCCCGGCTGCCCTCGCGCCTGGTGTCCGGGGTGACGTGCTGCCAGCGCAGCAGGAACCGCATGAAGTCCTGCGCGGTGACCGGTTCGACCTCCTGACGCTTCCGCTGCCGGGTATAGGCATGGATCCGCGTCAGCACCCGCCGCGCGCACCACTCCTCGCCTCCGCCCGGATCGCTGAACCGCCCCCGCAGCGCGAAGCCCTCAGTTTCCAGCCGGATCAGCGCCAGCGTCACGTCCGAGACCCCGAGCGCCGTGCTCTCGGCCAGCGACTCCGCGGCGCACGGCCCGCGGACGTCCAGCTGCCCCCGCAGCATCTCCGCCGCCGTGGTCTCTGCGTCCATCACCCGAGTTCCCACAACCCCGGGGAACCCGGCCACCGCGCCGGGGAACAGCGACTCCACCACGCCCCACCGCTCCGCCGCACACCACAAGACACCCCCGTCAGGCACAACGACCTCCGCCGCCCGCCCGGTGCCCGCAAGCTCCCCGAACCACGCGAGCCACTCCGGCGCCGGCCGCATCACGTACAGCGTCATCAGCAGGTCGTGCAGCTCGTCGGCGTCCCGCGGCTGCGGCCTGACCTGCTCGGTTACCCGCTCGATCGCCGCCGGGTCCAGCCGGGCCAGGTCCCGCGCCTCCACCGGCAGCCCGCGGGGGAGCTGCACCTGTCGGCTGCGCCGGTTCGCGAACTCGGTCTCGTCGTCCAGGTAGGTGTACGGCATGCCGTTCAGGATCTCGTGCGCGAGCACCGAAGGCTCCGTGGTGTCCCGCGTGATCACGCTGATCCGGCCCGCCTCGACCCCGGCCACGAGCTCTCGGAGCCCGTCGATGTCCATCGCCTCGTGCAGGCAGTCCGCAAGCGTCTGCCGGACCAGCGGATGGTCGGGGATCTCGATCGGGCCCGGCGCCACGTTCTCCTGGCAGGCCGCCAGCGTAGGGAACACCGCCGCCATCAGGTCGTCGGCCTCCATCCGCTGGATCGCGGGCGGGTTCTTCCTGCCGCCCCGCATCCGCAGCACGGTCAGCGAGGTGTTGAGGTTCCACCGCCAGCGGGCCGCGAACAACGGCGAGGTGAGCACCGCCTGCCGCACCACCTGCTCCACCGTCGCCGAGGCCAGGAACTTCGGCACCCGGTCAAGCGGGAAGCTGTGCTGCGGTCCCAGCGACAGCAAGATCGCGTTGTCGCTGGCCGCCGCCTGCAGCTCGAAGTCGAACGTCACGCAGAACCGCTTGCGCAGCGCCAGCCCGAACGCCCGGTTCACCCGCGCCCCGAACGGCGCGTGCCCGATCAGCTGCATCCCGCCGGCCTCGTCGAAGAACCGCTCGAGGATGATGACGTTCATGGTGGGCAGCGCCCCCAGCGCGGCCAGCCCCGCGTGCAGATACGCGACGATCATGTCGGCCGCCACCGGCCCGATCCCGCACTCCTCCTGCAGCCAGCTCCGGCCGTCGGCCGCCGACCGGTCCGCCACCGCCTGCCGCAGCGCCGAGACCTCCTCGGACAGCTCCCGGGTCCGCCCGGGCGCCTCGCCCTGCCAGAACGGCACCGACGGCGGCGCCCCGTGCGCGTCCACCACCCGGACCGTCCCGGGTTCCACCCGCCGGATCCGCCAGGAGTGGGTGCCGAGCAGAAACACGTCGCCCGGCCTGCTCTCCACCGCCCACTCCTCGTGCACCGACCCGACCTGCATCTCGTCGGGCTCGGCGATGACGCGGAAGTCGCCAAGCTCGGGGATGGCACCGCCGGAGGTCAGCGCGGCCAGCCGGGCGCCGCGGCGCGCCTTCACGGTCCCGTTGACTTGGTCTCTGTGCAGGTAATACGCCCGCCGCCCGCGACCTGTCCTGATCCCCTCAGCCAGCAGGTCAGCGACGTCCTCGAAATCCTCAACGGCCAGGTCACGAAACGGCGCCGCCCGCCTGGCCAGCTCAAGCAGCGAGCCTTCCTCCCACTGCTCAGCGGCGGCCTCGGCCACCATCTGCTGTGCCAGGATGTCGAGCGGCCGCTGCGGTATGACGATGGCGTCCAGCCGCCCGCAGCGCACCCCGCGCAGCAGCGCGGCGCATTCCACCAGCTCGTCCCGGGTGGTCGGATACAAAAACCCGTGCGGGATCCCGTTTCGCGTGTGATTGGACCGGCCCACTCGCTGCAGGAAGGTGGCGATGCTGCGCGGCGAGCCGATCTGGCAGACCAGCTCGACCGGGCCGATGTCGATGCCGAGCTCGAGCGACGCGGTGGCCACCAGGGCCCGCAGGTCCCCGGCCCGCAGCCGGGCCTCCACCCGCTGCCTGCGCCCCTTCGACAACGACCCGTGATGCGCGGCGACCTTCGCGCCCAGCTCCTCGCCGAGCAGTTCGCCCAGCTGGTGGGCCACCCGCTCGGCCATGCTCCGGGTGTTGACGAACACCAGCGTGGTCCGGTGCGCGCCCACGTGCCCCGCGATCGCGGCCAGGATCTGCCCCATCTGCTCGCCGGTGGGCACCGCGCCAAGCTCGTCGTCGGGCAGCTCAAGGGCGAGATCCAGCCGCCTGCGGTGCCCGGAGTCCACGATCGCGCAGCGCGGCGTCCCGTCCGGCCAGTCGCGGTCCTCGCCCGCGCCGACGAGCAGCCGCGCGATCGCCTCGATCGGCCGCACGGTGGCCGAGAGGCCCACCCGCTGCAGCGGCCCTTCGGCGACGTGCGCCAGCCGCTCCAGTGTCAGGGCCAGGTGCGAGCCGCGCTTGTTCCCGGCGACGGCGTGGATCTCGTCCACGATCACCGTCCTGGTGCCGCGCAGCATGGCCCGGCTCCGTTCCGCCGTCACCAGCAGGAACAGCGACTCCGGCGTGGTGATCAGGATGTCAGGCGGGTTCTTCAGCATCGCCGCCCGCGCCGCCGCGGCCGTGTCGCCGGTCCTGACCGCCACCCGGATCCTTGGTACCGGAAGCCCGAGCTCTTCCGCCACCCCGGCGATCTCAGCCAGCGGCGCCTCGAGGTTCTGCTGGATGTCCGTTGCCAGCGCCTTCAGCGGCGACACGTAGACAACCTGCAGTCCGCCGCCGCCGTCTGCGCGATAAAGCCGGTCGATGCAGACGAGGAACGCCGCCAGCGTCTTGCCCGATCCGGTGGGAGCCGCGATCAGTGTGTGCCCGCCCGCCGCGACCTCGCGCCAGCCCGCCGCCTGCGGTTCGGTAGGGCCACCGGGAAACCGCCGCTCAAACCAGGTCCGCACCGCCGGATGGAACATTTCCAGCATCCGCTCACCGTACCTCCGGGTACCGACATTCCGCCCGGCCGCGCGGATCGTAGATATTTATTCAGAACGACCGGTGGCGCTCTCGTCAGGCAGGCCCAGTCAGGCCCAGCCGAGCGCCGGCCGTCGCGGCCTCGGTGCGGTTACGAACTCCAAGCTTGTCCAGAATGCGGGACACATGCACGGCAACCGTGCGCTCGCTGATGAAGAGGGCACGAGCGATCTGCCGGTTACTGTCCCCGCGAGCCAGCAGGGCCAGCACCTCAAGCTCGCGGCCGGTGAGATCGAACTGGGCATTGCCGACTGCGCCGGAAACGGCCGCCTGCCGTCCTGTCACCTGCTGCGCGGCCGCTGTCTGTCCCGCCGCCTCCCCTCCCGCCGCTGCCTGCGCCGGCGCCTGTCCCGCCTCCCCTCCCGCCGGCGCCTGTCCGGCCGGCACCTGCCTCGTCAGCCGGCCGCGCTGCGCTAGTTCCCTGGCCATGGCGAGCAGCGGCTCCGCGGGCAGTGGCCCGGCCAGGGCCTCACACGCCGCGAGGGCACGTGCCGCCTGGTCGCGCCGTCCCGCCCGGACCGCTGCCTCGGCCTCCCGCAACCGCGCGTAGGCCTCCCGGTACGGCTGCCCGGCCGCATGCCAGGCCTCGGCCACGACTCGCCACGTCGTCCTGGAGTCACCCCCGTGTTCGCGGGCCTCCTCCGCGGCGACAAGCACGCCGAACGCGGCCACCTCGTGCTGTCCGTCACTGTGCAGCTCGGTGAGGGACCGCGCCCGGTCCACGAACGCCGCCGCCGCCTGCCGCCATCGATCGCCCAGCCCGGCGGGGCGGGCCGGGCGGGGGAGCGCGGCCAGGTCGGCCGCCACCCTGGCACCGGCCGCGAGCAACCGGATCTCGTCGGCGGGCAAGGTGGCGCCGGTCAGTGCCGCCAGCCCGTCGAGGACCTCATCGGCCGCGGTGGCCAGGTTGCCCGCGTACAGCGCCTGCTCGGCCAGGCAGCCATGTAGCGGCCCGAGGATCCTCGGGTTGTCCTCTGTCGTCTTCACCAGCGCCGCGGCCAGGTCAGTCGCTCGCTGCCGCTGGCCCCGGCCCACCGCCAGTTCCAGCTGCCGGAGCTGCAGGTATGTCGCGGCGTACCCGGACGACTGGCCGACGAGCTCGTCAAGCAGCCGATCGGCTTCCGCCCAGCGCCCCGTGTAGATCAGCACCGCCGCGGTGTTGTTGTCCAGCACCGAAGTAAGCGCGGTCGGCGTGCCCAGTGCAGCGGCGGCCTGCCGGCCGTCCCTCGCCACGGCGAGGGCCTCAGTGAACCGGCCGGCCGTGCACAGCAGGTACATATGGTTGATCGCGGCCCGGGCCACGTCCTCGACGCTGCCTGCCCGCCGGGCCAGCTCGAGCGAGTCATGCAGCGCCGCCAGCCCCGAGTCGAGCTCGCCGCGCTGAGCCCGGACAATACCCAGCGTGGCCAGCCCCTGAGCCTGGGCGTCGAAGGCGGCCGTCTGATCCGCGACGGCGACCGCCCGTTCCGCCAGCGGCAATGCCGCATCGAACTCGGCGAGCAGCATCCGCAGGGTGGCGTGCGCGGCCAGGACCCGAGCCTGCAAGGTAGACGCCAGGTCGTTGCCTATCAGCACGGATGCCTGCTCGGTTGCGTCCACTGCCGCCCGCAGATCACCTGCCTCCCACTGGTAACGCCCCAGCCGCTCCAGCAGTCGCGCCCGTAGCGTGGTATCAGCACCCTCCGTGCCGCAGCGAGCCAGCGCCAGCGCCGCCCACTCTGCCGCACGTCGCGGGTCCCCGGCCCAGCTAGCGACCTGCGCCGCCTCCTCAAGCAAGGCCGGCCCCATCTCGGCCAGCCAGGATTCCAGCTCCAGCGCCATGGAATAGCAGCGCAGCGCCTCCGGATACGCGCGGGCCAGGACCGCTGCCCGCGCCGCCGCCACGGCCGCCGGGGCGGCCCGGTCCGGGCAGCCGGCCAGATGCCAGTGCTGGGCCAGGCGACCTGGGTCTGATCCGGGCCGGCCCGCGAGCGTCTCCGCGAGGCGCCGGTGCAGGCGCCGGCGTTCCCCCGGCAGCAGGTGCCAGTACACGGCCTGCCTGATCAGCTCGTGCCTGAGCGCATAGCCATCGCCCGCCGCGACAAGCAATCCCGAGCCAACGGCCCGCCGCGCAGCCGTCAGCAGGCGCTCCTCAGGGAACCGGACGGCCGCGGCCAGCAGCTCATGCGACAGTCCGCCGTCGGCGACGCAGACCTGCTCCACGAGTGCCCGGGCCGCCGCCGCGAGACCCGCCACCCGTGCCAGCACCGCGTCGCTGATCGAGGCGGGCGGCTCGCCAGGCCCCGCGGCGGCCAGTTCCCTGGCGTACAGCGGGTTGCCCTCCGCGGCGGCCACCACCGCCGCCACCGCCTTGGCGTCGGTCCGGGCCGGCAGCAGCCCGGCGACCAGCCCGGCCACCTCGGTGTCGGAAAGCGGCCCCAACCGGAGCCGGCTCACCTCGGCCCGTCGTTCCAGCTCGGCCAGCCACCGTCGGGCCCCGGCCCCGAGTTCCTCTTCTCGCAGCGTGCCGATGACCAGCACCGGCTCGGCGCGCAACCGGACCGCGAGGAACGCGAGCAACTCGCGGGACGACTCATCGGCCCAGTGCAGATCCTCAAGCACCACTACCAGCGGCGCCCGGGCCGCCAGCTCGGCCAGTAGTTCGAGGACCCGCAGGAACAGGCGATGCCTGGCCGCGAGCATGTCCTTACCGCCGCCGTCGGCCAGCAGCCATTCCACCTCGTCACCAAGCGCGGCCACGAACGGCCCGAACGCCAGCGTCGCCCCCGCCAGCGGCGCTGACCCGCCCACCCGCACCTGCGCCCCGTCGGCGGCCAGGCGTACCCAGTCGCACAGCTCCTCTACCAGCCTGGTCTTGCCCAGGCCGGCTTCCCCGGTGAGCAGCACCACCCGCGACTGGCCGCCCGCCACCGCCGCGTATGCCGTCGTCAGCGCATCGACCTCGGCTACCCGTCCCGCCAACGGCAACGAACCGGCCACACCCGCATCCTCCCGCGCCCGCGATGACCGTGTCGATACCGCCGCCACGCCGGAATCCCGCGGCCGACGAGGGATCAACGTCCCGGCGTGCCGCTGCCCTTGGAGCCAGCGAGCCGGGCGAGCAGGGAAGCGATCTTCTCCTGGAGGTGCCCGATGCCAACACCCTGCGCAAGGCGTTGCGCCTCTGCCAGAGTGTGCCCAGCCTCGCCGTCCCTCCCGGCATCTAGCTGCGTCTCGCCCAGGAGCATCAGCATGTGAGAGGCAGCGCCGAGGTTCTGGTCGGCTCGGTGGTCTCCCGCCGCCGCCGCTAGGCCTTCGATCGCCTCATCGAACTGGCCGCGTTCCCGGTACGCAAGCGCCAAGTGCCAGCGTATCCAGGTCTCATCCTGCCGTTCGTCGCGCCGCCGTGCCAGCGCCAACGCTTCCTCGCCGATGCGGACCGCGTCGTCCAGCCGGCCAGCTTGGAGGTACGCATCGATAAAGTGTGCTGCCAGCCAAATCTCCCGGCTTTCATCGCCGACGCTCTTGAACAGCGACAACGCGGTTTCATAGTGCTTGATCGCCTGCTCGGGGCGGCTCAGGTCAAGGAACGAGTCACCATAGTGTGTCGTGATCCAGGCTTCGAGGGTTATGTCGTAGTCTTTCTGGTTAATCCGGAGGGCTCGCTCGTAGAGCGACGCGGTCATGAACGCGCTTCCGCGATGCCGCCGTGCGTCCGCGAGATAGATGATCGCCTGGATCTCAGAGCGGTCGTCCGCACTATTCGTGGCGGCCTCAACGGCCCAGTCCTCCGTAATTTCTAGTTCCTTCCACCATCGCTGGCCCCACAGCAGCGGACGCAGGGCCTCGCACAATTGCTGTAGCCTGTCCCAATCTCTCATTTCATGGGCCGCCTCAGCCACGAAGAAAGCGCTGGCGTGCTCGCGCACGAACCATGACATCGCTTCCTGCGACGGCTGATGCCCGGTAGACGGCGGGTCAAGTGTCCGGTTCGCAGCCGCCACGTACCAGCCAGATATGCGGTCGAATACCGCCGCGCGGACCTCACTGCTGTCCGTGCTCGCGGCGGTCTCACTGGCGTACAGCCGGATCAGGTCGTGCATGCGGTAACGCTCCCCGAACTGGCCCACGGTGTCGAGCAGCTGCGCGTCCACCAGCGCCAGGCAATGGTTCCGCGCCTTGTCGGCCGCGACGCCTGTGGCGGCGGCGATGAGGCCGAGATCCGCCTCGGGACCAGGTAGACAGCCGAGGATGCGGAAGAACTGCGCGATATCGGCAGAGAGCTGGCGATAGCTGATGTCGAAGCTCGCGCGTACACCCCGCTCATTGTCCTCGAGGGCGGACAGGCGCCGTTTTTCCTCCGCCATGCGCGCGGACAGAACGTTCAGGGCCTGCCCGGCCGCAGCCAGGGCCGATGCCGACGCCGCGGCGATCCTGATCGCGAGGGGGTGGCCGCCTACCAGTTCTATGATCCTGTCGATGGCGGGCCTATCTTCAGCCTTATAGGTGTCCGCCAGGATGCTCCGGAAAAGCCCGAAGGCCTTCTGATCCGGTAGCGGCTGGAGGTTGACTCGCCACGCCCCATCCAGCGAAGGAAGCGGCGACCGGCTTGTTATGAGCGCGGCCGACCTGGAATCGACGGGCAGCAAGGCTACAACCTGATCTGCCCGTACCACATTATCCAGTATCAGCAGGCAGGGTCCGCGAGCCAATAGCCGTTGCAGCATCTGAGCTTTCTGCGCCGGCTGCTCGGGAACCTCTCGCTCCGGAATTCCGAATGCATAGAAAATTTGCAAGAACGCGTCATTGGAAGGCGTCACGCACGCAACGGGATCGTCAAAGCTCACGAATATGCGCGCCTCCCCAAAATCATCAGCCATGCGGTGGGCTATCTCATTGGCGAGCGTGGTCTTACCGATGCCGCCCATGCCGTAGAGCACGACTACCGGCGAAGCATGCCCCTGTCCGCGAAGCAATCCCCTGACCCGCGCCATCTCGCGCTCACGGCCATAGAAATCCGGCAGCGCTCTCCGCAAGGAAACCAGGGGCGGCCGCGAGAGAATCCCGGGAGGCTGCTCGGCGGCCCGGTTCCGCACCCTGTTATAGCGGTTGAGTTCAGCGAGGTCCTCGGCGAGACGCCGTGCCCGCAACGCCATGGCCTGGTCGGCACCTAGTGCCTGGGCGATGGTGGCAGCGGCACCGGGGCTGGGTGCCTTCCACCCGCGCAGCACCTCGCTTACGTGCCCGGACGCCAGTTTGGTCTTAATCGCGATCTGGCCGACCGTCAACGGTGTCCGGTGACGCAGCAGGCTGAACAGGGCGACGAGGTCCCGGGCAGGTCCCGGCGGGAGGTCGGGTTCGCCACGCGGACCACGCTTCGCCGCCCTCGACATGTTCGCTGGCATTCGATCAGCACCCTACCTACAGCGACATCGGACATGTTACCGGCTTGGCCGGAGCGCCCCGCCAATCCGTCCGGGCCTTCGCCGACCTTCGCTCCCCGCCCCACTCGCGAACCAAAAAGGCGCAGGTCATGACACCCGTAAACGTCAGGTCTTCGCCTGCGTTCGCTGGCAGCGGGCAGACCGGCAATTCCGGGCTGGACTACCGACCACGGCCAACGGCCGACCGCCGGGACGATCTGGGGCGCTGCCATGGCAAGCCAGCATCGGCGGCGGGGAAGGGAGGGAGACGGCGTGGAGCCTCATGGCATCCAGATACTGGTGATGGCGATCCTCTCGATGCTGACGTGGTTCGCCTGATAGTCACCGCCGCGAATTCGGGGTGCCCGCCTTCACCGGCGGGCACTCCCTTTTTCGTGCTCATGCTTGCCATTGCAGCCCGTAGCCCAGATACATCGTCGGATTATCGAATCGCAGGTGGACCTCCCCTGCCCCATCCGGCCGAAGCTGGTTGCCGTCGGATCGCGGCTCCTCATACATGCGGACCGTCTCGCCCTCTACTCGCCGGATCCAGGCGGGAAGGCGGGCCGGATCGAAACGCACCCTCAGGTCAAAGGAATTGCAGTGGCATTCCGGCGTGAATATGTAATACGGGCGGATCTGCCTGCCTTCCGGCACGCGCAAGATGAGTTCGTAATCATGCATCTGGCCGGACTGCAACGGCGCGGGCAGCTGGACAAAGAATTTGACTCGGCTGTGCGATGGCTCCTCGCGGCGGACCAGGCGCCCGCCATATACCACCTCGGCGTGCAGGTCTATACGTGGCTGATCCGGATTTCGCGGCACATCGAGCCACGCCATTACCTCCGTTAAACCCGCCCGGGTCGCCACGATGCGGCGGTATTCGTGTGACTCCGGGGTCGGGGTGTCCAGCCGGAGCACGGTGCGGAACTCGTCGAGATACCAGCCGCTGGCGGTGGCGGCGGCCTGTCGGCCGCGGCGCCGTAGTTCCCCCGCGATCTCCTCGGCGAGGAGTTGCTCGGCGGCGTCGATGCGGCGCAGGGCCGTCCGGTAGTTATGGCCGGACTGCTCGGCCAGCCGGGAGACCCGGTCGCCGAAATTGGGCATGTGCCGGGTTTCCGCTGAAAGTCCCAAGCTGGCCATGACCGCGGTGCGTAGGTCGTCTGGCAGCTGAGCCGCGTGCTGGCCCAGCTCGGTGGCCAGCACGCGGCGCAGATCGGATACCTCGCCGGAGGCCAGCTCCCGCAACCTGGGCCCCACCCGTCGATCAATGTCGCCGGCCCGCAGGGCGCGGCCCTTCCGCAGTGCCCGGATCTCGGCCGCGATAAGCGTCGTCTCCGGAGCATCCTCGTCCGGTCGGTGTGTCATCTATTTGTCACCTTCCCGGAACATTGTCTCTCTTTCGGGCTATTGCCGGCATGGCTCAGCGGCGACGATTAATCCGGCGGACGGGTACGCACCCTTGATCAACGAACGTACGTCTGGAGAGTTCCGCGGCGCGGCCGCAGGTGGGGTGGGGTTTCATGATCTTCATTATCGTTCTGCTACTGGTGGTGGCCCTCGGGCTCGGATACCACAGGTACATGGGCGTGCGCGCCATGGCGTACCGCTCCATCGATGTCTCCGGGCTGACCCAGGAGCAGATCATCGACATCGGCGTCAGGGCCTCGACACCGGCCATAAAGCGGATGCTTGCTCGTCCGCAGCCTTACCGCACGCCAGAGGGCGACCTGGCCTGGAGCGTCGGAGGCAGGGGCGGTGTCATGACGTTCCGCGTGCAGCCCCTGCCCGAAGGCCGCGGCTTCCGCGTCGGCGGCGCCGCTACCGAGATCCGCACCGCGCATATGCCGGGCGCGGCGGACCTGAAGACCGACTGGGGCCGCGCCAAGCATCTGACCAACTGGATGTGTTACGTCCTGCATATCCCGCACAATGCACGCCAGCTGCTGCGTCGGCGTCGCCGTGCGTTCCACGCCATCGGCCGGGCGGGGCAGCTCATCACGCCGGAGCCGAACGACACCGGCGTGCAGGCGCCCGCGAACTCCGCTTAGCAAGATCCAGGTCCCCCATTGGAGAAAGGTGAGGCATGAACGATCAGGAACGACTGCTGCGGGTGAGCGATGATCTCGGCGGGCAGATCCAGGTGTCTGCCGCCGATGGCGCTACTCGCGGCGCGGCGGAACAGTCAGAGGAGGCGCGCCCTGACGGCGCCGCCGCCCCCGGTAGTTGCACGAGCTGGTGCGGCTGGGGCAACTAGCCTTCGGCGCCACGCGGGATTGACGCCGCCGCCCGCGATCGCGGGCGGCGGCCATCTCCATGGGGGAGAAGATGGGGGAGAAGGGAGAAGCGGCATGCCGGGCGGACCGGTCATGGTGCGCGTTCTGGATTCTGATCTCGGCTCCTTCGAGATCCTGTGCAGCAGCGGTGTGGCGGAGCGGACCACGCGGCTCGCGGACGGTCAGGACGTGGCGTCCTGGTACGCAACCGGGCCGTGGCGCGAGTGGCGGCAGCCAGCCCGCGACGGCGCCGCCGCGGCAGGTCCTGGCGATGACATCCTGTTGGCTTCGTTCGGCACCGAGTTCCTCCAGCGCGCCCACGAGACGGTGATCCCGTTGCTCGGGCGACCGGATGGGAACGGCGCCCCCGCGCTCACCTCTGCCATGGGTGAGCTGCGTGAGCGGTTGCACGCGCGGCTCGACGTCCTCGGCGTTCATCTCGGCACCGACGGGCCGGCCGATGTCATCGTGACATCGCCGGGGGCCGAGTCCACCTCGTTCAATTACGCCGAACGCCGCTACATGGGCCTGCACATCGACCAGCACGACGGGCTGCCCCTGGCCCGCCGGGGGCAGGCGCGCAGGATATGCCTGGTGAATGTCGGCTGGCAGCACCGTTACGTGCAGGTATACCCGCATCACGTCATGGATCTGTGTCACGCCATCGGCATCACCCCCGGCCTCGATGACCAGGTGCCGCCATCGCGGGAGGTGACGGCGCGTTACTTCGCGGCTCACCGGGACGCCGGGATACTGCGGGTCCGCATCGAACCCGGATCCGGGTACCTCCTCAACGCGCAGGACCTCGTGCATGACGGCGCGGCGCCAGACGGGAATGCGCCAGCGGTGGCGTTTCATTCGATGGGCACGTTGGAGGCGTCGCCTGGAAACCAGAAGCAGGAACCCCGGGCGATCAGCCGTGCAGGCTAGTGTGCCCGCCGCCGGGGACGCCGTGGGCCCGATCCGGCAATTGGTCATCCAGGGCACGCCCTATTGCAATATTGATTGCGGTTACTGCTACCTGCCTGACCGCTCGTCGAGGTCCCGGCTTCCCGTCGCTACCACGCGCCGCGTTGCGCAGGTTATCGCGGCCAGCGGGCTGCTGGCTGAGGAGATCGATGTCCGGTGGCATGCCGGCGAACCGCTCACCCTGGATCCCGGCTTCTATGACGAGGCCGCCACCGAGATCTCCGCGACGCTCGGATCCGGCGTTCTGGTCCGGCACTCCATCCAGACCAATGGCCTTTTCCTGAATGATTCCTGGCTGCGGCTGTTCAGGAAATGGGACTTCCGGGTGGGCGTGAGCATCGACGGGCCCGCGCATATCCACGACCGGTGGCGGAAGACCAGGAAGGGCAACGGGACCCATGCGGCTGTCGCACGGCGGCTCGGGCTCTTCGCCGAGCACGGCATGAGCTTCGACGTCATCAGCGTGATCACCCCTGTCACGCTGGACCATGCCGGGGATTACCTGGAGTACATGGCGGCTCTCGCGCCCCGTTCGCTCGGGATCAACGTCGAGGAGTCCGAGGGGCCGCACACATCATCGGCCTTGTCGGACACGTCGTTCCTTGACAGGTTCCTGGCCTTTGCCGGCCGGCTGGCGGCCTGGTCCGCTGATACCGGCATCCCGGTGCGCGAGCTGCGGTCGATCGACCAGATCGTGCGGCACGGGATAGGGGATGTGCGGAACACCCAGAACGTACCCGGCGCCATCATGACCGTCACCGCCGACGGCACGCTCTCGACGTTCTCACCGGAACTCGCGGGCCAGCAGGATCCGCGACTGAAGTCGTTGCCGATCGGCAACGTATTCGATGCCGATATCCTCGCCAAAATCGCCCGCTGCGGATCCGGCCAGATCGCGGACTCGGTTCGCGCCGGGGTCGCCCGGTGCCGTTCAGGCTGTGAGTACTTCATGTTCTGCGGCGGCGGCGCGCCGGCTAACAAGTTCTACGAGAACGGCACGTTCGTGTCCACGGCGACCCTGCAGTGCCGCGCCACCGTCATGGCCTTCGCCGATGCCTACCGCGCGGCATCGATCTGATCGCGGCTGGCAGCACTCCACAGGGCCAGCGCGAGCAGCCTGAAGACCGCATGCGGACGGCGCGGTGCCGCCGCCTGCTCGGCCGCGAGGAGACCGGCCAGCTCCGGATCGACCAGGCCGGCCAGCCCGTCCCCGTGCCTGACCAGGAGGTCGAGCAGGCGAGGATCCTGGAAGATGGCCCGGTCAAGGAAGAATGGCGATCGTGAAGGCCGCGGCCCGCACAGCCAGTACCGTGCCGGGACGTAGCCGCTCGTGCGCGGGCCGTAGCCCTCCTCCGGGGCGTCGAGCAGCGGGCGGTAGAGCCGGGCGATGGCGTACCGGTGAAAGCGGTCCCCGGCTTTCCAGCGCAACGGCAGCGACCGCACGCGGCGCACGAACCCTGGCCCGAACATCGGGGTGCGCCAGCGCGTGAACGACCCGATCGCCGCGAGATCGCTGCCCAGCTTCTGCCGGCCGTAACTCTCGGCGAACAGCCGGTCCGCCATGGCGAACGCTCCGCCAGGCGGCGGCACGCCGGTGGCCTTGAGCAGGCGCGCGGCCACCGCCGCAGGCTCCATGGCGGCCCGCAGACCCGGCTCGAGCCAGCGCTGCTCCGCCGCGGCAAAGGGTGACTCGAAACGATGCCCGAGCAGCACCGCGCGGCCTGCCCGCGGCACCGACCGTGCCGTAAGCAGCACCCCAAGCCCCGTCCGCGGCGCGTAGTACAAGCGGCCGATCTCGCCGTTGAACCCGATCAGCACCGGCGCGTCGCCAAGCGGTGCCGACCGCAGGTGGGCGATGCCCGCCCAGTTATCCGCGGGAATCAGGCCGTTGGTGATGCTGGCGATCGAGAAAAGCGAGCCGAGGACATCATCCGCCGTCACCGTCGCGACGCGGAGGGGAAGGCGCAGCCGCTGTCCGATGGACGTCGCGACCTCCCGGTCGAAGGATCCGGGAATCCCCGAGATGACCAGGCGCGGCCTGCGGCCGAGGGCCAGGCACGCGGCCAGCAGCAGGCGGGAGTCCAGCCCGCCTGACATAGACAGGGCGCAATCACCCGGGACATCCTGCTCAACCGCGTCGAGCAACGCGTCCACCGCTCCGGCCGGAGAGGCAGGGGGGTCTCCCTGACTCGGCGCGGGGACCGGCACGACGCATTCCTGCCGGGCGCCGCGTTCCGGGATGCGGACCACGGCGCCGCAGGGAAGCCGGGCAACCTCCGGGTGGATCGTCGCCGTGCCAAGAGGATGGCCGAATATCAGGTAATCGGACACCGCCTCGTGATTCCACGCGGGCCCGAGGTGCGCGTTCCTCACCACCGTGGCGACGTCCAGCCCGTGAGCGCTTCGGCCGACCTCCCGGCCGACCGTTACGAAGTAGCCGACAATGCCGGACCGGGACGAGACGATCGTGTCCGCGTCCGGACCGCGATGCACGATCACGAAGTGCCCGCCGGCATCGACGAGATCCTGCGCCCTGCCTGATTCGATCGTCCTCGCGATCTGCGCCACCGGCAGCACGCAGTACCCGTGAACGGTGACCGTCGAGGCTCCATGCTCAGCCTCCGCCGGGTCGGCGCCCATCGCCTGCCTTGGCCGTGACCGACTGGATGCGGATGAGGCCGGCCGCCTCGTAGGTCTCCTCGGAGATGCCGACATGCTGGCGCGCGGCGAGGACGTTGCGCAAGTGGCGCTGCATGGGGTTGGACAGCGCGAGCACGCGGCCGCCGCCGTAGCGGAACAGGTCGGTGACCACCTCGGTGCAGGTCTCCACCGCGAAGATGGATGCCACCGTAGCGGCCACGTGCTCCTCCTTCGGAGGCGTGGCTCCGGACTTCGCGGTATGCCACATCGTTGCCATGGCGTCGCGGTGCAGCAGCCTGGCGGCCTTCACCTTGGCCTCGGAGCGGCCTAGCTCCTTGTGGAACACGGCGCGCTCGCTGACCGTCGGACCCCCGGGGAACCGCGCCGTGCGCGTGCTCAGCTCAGTCATGTCGTCCAGGGCACGGCGGGCAAGGCCGATGCACAGTGGCGGCACCTCGTTGGACGTGAACGCCGGCATGCCAAGCCGGAACAAGGCGCCGCCGCGGACGGCGGGGGCGCCGAAGTCGTACGTGAGTTCCGCGGGGACGAACAGACCGCTGACCTTCCAATCCAGGCTGCCGGTGCCCTGCAGGCCCGCGACGTGCCAGGTGTCGATGACCTCGGCCTGCTCCTTGGGGACCGCGAAGACCACCAGCCGCTTGGGGCCGGTCTCCGCACCTGGCGGGGAGGCGTCCGCGGTGAACATGCCGATCAGCCAGTCCGCGTGCGGGATCCCGCTGGAGAAGCCCCAGCGGCCGGTTACCAGATACCCGCCGTCCAACTGAGTGCCGGTGCCGCGCGGTGACAGCTGGCCCGCGACCACGGGGAGCGGTCGGCCGGCCGCGAACACCATGCGGGCGCCCTGCTCGGGAAGCCAGCCGCCCGCTATCCCGTTGCAGCCCGCGGCGATCATCGCCGCCCAGGCCACCGACACGTCAATGTAGGCAAGTTCCTCCACGACATCGCAGAACGAGAGCGGATCCAGCGGAGTCCCGCCGAGCTCCTCCGGGCTCTTCAGCCCGAACACGCCCAGATCCCTCAGGATTTCAACGGCGTCCTTTGGGAGGGTGCGCAACTCCTCCGCCTTGTCTCCCGCTGCCTCGAACTGCTCCCGGTGCCGCCGGAAGGCGGCGATAAGGTCGGCCGCTGTCATCAGGCAAGGCCCAGGCGCCGGATCACCGAGCGGCGGCCGAGGACGATCACTCGAGACGAAAAGCCCGGCACGTTGCCACCTCCCATGATGCGTTCTTCCATTATGATCCCGGCCGCACCCCAGGGACCGCGATCTGCCTACGCCAATCGCGACACCGATTGGTAGAGCCCACTGGCCTGCGCGTGCCAGATAGCTCACGGAGATAGTTTTGTCCGACCGCATTTTGAATTGGGCCCGACCCCTATACCTTGGCCTACCTGATAGCAGTAGCCGGGAGTTATCGCTACCTCGGGACTCGCCAAGATTCGCATCGCCGACAAAAGAACGGCCAGAATGAAACGATGAGGGAACATCATGCTGTGGACAGCCTTCCGGTCGTCGACGTCGCGCCGCTGCTGGCCGCCGCCGACACCAGCACCGCCCGCCCGCCCGGACGTCTGGCAGCCGTCGCCCGCCAGATCGAAGCGGCCTGCCGCGAGCACGGCTTCTTCTACGTCACCGGCCACGGCGTCCCTCCGGAACTGCTCGAGAGGCTGACCGCCGCCAGCACCAGGTTCTTCGACCTGCCGCAGCCAGCCAAGATGGAGATCGCCATGGCCCGCGGCGGCACCGCCTGGCGCGGCTACTTCCCGGTGGGCGCCGAACTCACCTCGGGCCAGCCCGACCTGAAAGAGGGACTCTACTTCGGCGCCGAACTCCCCGATGCCGATCCTCGCGTCAAGGTCGGCCTCCCGCTGCACGGCCGCAACTTGTTCCCCAGCCAGGTCCCCGAACTCCGCTCCGCCGTGCTTGCCTACCTCGACGCGCTGACCAGCCTGGGCCAGACAGTGCTGCGCGGCGTCGCGCTGAGCCTCGGCCTGGACGCGGACTACTTCGCCGCCGGGTATACGGCCGACCCGACGATCCTGTTCCGGGTGTTCCGCTACCCCGCGCCGCCGCCAGGCGATCACGGCTGGGGCGTCGGCGAGCACACCGACTACGGCCTGCTGACCCTGCTAGCCCAGGACAGCACGGGCGGCCTGCAGGTCCGCACCCGGGCGGGCTGGATCGACGCGCCGCCGCTGGCGGGCACCTTCGTCGCCAACATCGGCGACATGCTCGACCGCCTGACCAGCGGCTGGTACCGGTCCACCCCGCACCGCGTCCGCAACCCCAGCGGCCGCGCCCGCCTCTCGTTCCCGTTCTTCCTAGACCCCGCCTTCACCGCCGAGATCCCCCCGCTCCCCGGCCGCGCCGCCGTCACCGAATCCGGCCACCCCCGCTGGGACGACCAGAACCCGTACGCCTTCACCGGCACCTACGGCGACTACCTGCTCAGCAAGGTGGCCAAGGTCTTCCCCCAGCTCCACCGCGACGTCCTAACCGAGCCGTAGCCGACCCGCAAGCCGCCAAACGGCGTTTAGTCATAGGCGATATCCGCACGCCACCCCAACCGGCCGCCAGTACGCCACCGAGCCCACGCAGTACCCCATCTAGTGCCTGCCCGATAGATCCTCACGTCCGGCCCAGACAGCTCGGTTTTCCTCGCTCAGCAGCGGAACCTGGGCGTTGACTATGTTCCGTGGGCCACGAGTGTCCCGGGAGGCGTGCGATGCCCACGGTTCCAGCAGTCCTCATCGGCCTTTTGCCTTCGTTGTGCTACACAGGGAAAGGGAGGCAGCGGGACAATACGTCGGCGCGGTTACTCGCCATTACCGTTCCCCCCGCGCCTTGGTCGGCATCATCGGTTGGCGCGATGGGGGCTTGACTAGGAAACCGGACGGCGTCCGAGGTCTGGAGGGGATTGTCATGAGGGGCCGGATCCGTAAGTCGTTCAAAGCCGCCCTAGGCGGTAAGGCGTGCGTCGCGCTCGCCCTGCTCGCGCTCGTGCTTACCGCGTGCGGTGGCGGCAGCAAAGCAGCCACCGGTGGGTCGGCCACCACGTCGCCGGCCACCGCCCAGGCACCGGCGACCACATCGCCGGCCGGCACCGCGTCGGCCGGCACCCCGCTGGCCATCAACGCGCTACCAGGGACCGGCAGGCTGTGCGTCACCTCCAGCCCGACCGGGATCTGCGGTCCGTACCGTTACGCGGCGGACACCAATTCCAACGGATACAACACCTACGTCGGGAACAACTGCTGGGGCGATCCGTCCTGCGTGCAGACGATCGCCGTCCGCAGTCCCGCTAACTGGCAGGTCACCGCCACCCAGCCGGCCCGGAATGGCTCGGTCCGCACCGCTCCGGAGATAGGCCAGCAGTTCAACAACTGGTGCTCCGGCAGCAACGACACGTGGTCGAATTTCGTGCCGAACGGCTGCGGTGCCAGCGCCGACACCCCGATCTCGGCACTATCCGAGCTCACCAGCAGGTACGCCGAATCCACCCCGCACAACTCCCGGACCATCGCCCAGTGGGCGTGGGACAACTGGCTGAGCAACGACGCGGGCTATGCCAACGAGGTCATGGTCTGGGTAGACGTTAACGGCCGCTGCAACAGCGGATCCTTTGGCACCCAGGTGCACGCGCCGGTCGAGATCGCCGGCCAGGTATGGACGCCGCACCGGTACCCCCGGAGCAGCGAGTTCATCTGGACGCTGGACGGCCGCGGCGGCGCCCGCACCTGTGCCCAGCAGGCATCCGGCACCGTCAACCTGCTGGCGCTGCTGAAGTGGATGCAGACCAACGGTTTCGCCGCGCCCGGTGCCACGATCGGACTTATCGACGGGGTGTGGGAGATCTGCTCCACCGGAGGCGTCCCGGAGACATTCCGGGTGTCTCGCTACTCGCTTACCGCTAGGGCCGCGCGCCGGTAAGGCCAACCGGGGATCGACGTGGATCTTGGTCCCCGGTCCCGTGCCGACCCGCCCGGCAAGCGCCTCGGCCGCGCGGTCCAGGCCCACGGTCACCGCCACCAGCCCGGCCGGATCCACCCGTCCGGACGCGTAGTACTCGATCGCCGGCCGCAGGCCCGCCGACGCGCCCAGGATGCCGACCGCCGTGATGTCACCGAGGACCAGGTCGCGGCTGTCGACCAGGCTCGGCACGCCCGAGATACCGATGCAGACCAGCCGCCCGCCCGGCTCAACCAGCGCCAGCGCGTAAGCGGGCATCCGCGGATCGTCGGTGGCATCGATCACCGCGTCGTAGCCCGCCGGCGGCGGATCCCCACTAGTCCAGTACGCGCACGCCCCGAACGACGAAGCCATTTCCTCCCGCCCGCGATCCAGCGCCAGCACATGCACCGAGGCACCCGCCGCGGCCGCGAACGCGGCGGTCAGCAGCCCGATGGTGCCCGGCCCGCAGACCAGGATCCGCTTCCCGGGCCCGGCCCCGGCGGCGGAGGCAGCCCGCCAGGCGTTACCTCCCGGCTCGACCATCGCGCCGGCCCGGTCGTCGACCGCGTCCGGCAGCCGGTGCAGGCTGGACGCGGGCACCATGACCTGCTCGGCCAGCGCCCCCGGCCAGCCCATGATGCCGATCTCGTGCCTGTCCGCGCAGATGTGCCCGCGCCCCGCCCGGCACCGGGAGCACCGCCCGCACCCGAGCATGGTGTCCCCGGTCACCCGGGCGCCCAGCCACTCATCCGGGACTCCGGCCGCCACCGCAGACACCACCCCGCACCACTCGTGCCCCGGCCGCACCGGAAACCGTGTCTTCCCCTGCCCGAAGTAGGCCATCTGACCGGTAAACAGCTCGACGTCCGTGCCGCAGATCCCGGCTCGTAGCACGTCCACGACCACCTGCCCCGCCCCGGCCACCGGCGGTTCAACCTCCGCCACGTGAGCCGAGCGGGGACCGTCGATCACCAGCGCGCGCATAACCAAAGGTTCCCACCGGACCAGGACCGGCGCGCAACGGCCCTAGTGCGCCACCAGCGGCTCGTCAACGGGTTCCGGAACCACGCCGCGTGCACCCGCCAGCACCCGCAACGCATCCGGTGGCAGGTAGCAATGCACCGGAGTGCCCTGGGCCAGGTCCGGGTGTTCGCCGTCGTTCTGCACCAGGGCTTGCAGCGGGATGCCGGGCGCGAGACGCAGCATCACCTGGGTGGCGGCGCCGAGGAAGACCACCCGCTCCACCATGGCGGGCACCCGGTTGTCGCCCGCGGATCCGTGCGCCTCGATGCGCACCCGCTCCGGCCTGATCACGGCGTGCGCGGTGCCGGCCGAGGTCTCGCACCGTTGCGAGGTCAGCGACCAGTCGCCAAGCCGCAGCGAAGCGGGTGGCCCGGCGGACTCAACCGAGATCTCCATCAGGTTGGCGGCGCCGAGGAAGTCGGCCACGTAGGTATCGGCGGGCTCCTCGTAGACCTGGCGCGGGGTGCCGATCTGCACGATCCGGCCGGCGTGCATCACGGCTAGCCGGTCGGACATGGTCAGCGCCTCCTCCTGATCGTGGGTGACGTAGAGGAAGGTGATGCCGACGCGTTCCTGCAGCGCCTTGAGCTCGACCTTGAGCGACCTGCGGAGCTTCGCGTCCAGCGCGCCGAGCGGCTCGTCGAGCAGCAGCACCGCCGGGTTGAGGACGAGCGCCCTGGCCAGCGCGATGCGCTGCTGCTGGCCGCCGGACAGCTGGCCGGGACGCCGGTTCGCGTACGACGTCATCTTCACCAGGTCCAGCGCCTCGTTCACCCGGCGCTTGAGGTCCGCCTTGCCCACCGAGCGGTGCCGCAGCCCGAACGCCACGTTGTCGGACGCGGTCAGGAACGGGAACAGCGCGTAGCTCTGGAACACCGTGTTCACGTTGCGGCGGTGCGGCGGCACCTGCGAGACGTCCACGCCGTCGAGCAGGATCTGGCCCGAGGTCGGCTGCTCGAAGCCGGCGATCAGCCGCAGGGTGGTCGTCTTGCCGCAACCCGAGGGGCCGAGCAGTGAGAAGAACTCGCCGCTGGCCACCGAGAGATCGATGTGGTCCACCGCGATCTCGTGAAACTTCTTGGTCAGTCCGGTCAGCTCGATACTGCCTCCGGCCACGGCGCCACCTCCAGTTACATACCGCGTTTGCGTGCCCGC
>Ga0209169_10000458_pt1 | contig 24907 bp, 23 predicted proteins | sample HubBroMetageWRM4_FD_188346 | JGI IMG/M metagenome (GOLD analysis project Ga0209169, IMG submission 188346) | Warmed soil microbial communities from the Hubbard Brook experimental Forest, New Hampshire - Hubbard Brook CCASE Soil Metagenome WRM 4... | ecosystem: Environmental > Terrestrial > Soil...
GGCAGCCCGTGGGACCTGGACGTAAGCGGTGGCTTCGCATCGCCGCTGGCCGCCGAGCTGATCCGGGAAGCCGACCTCGTCGTCGGCTGGGGCTGCTCGCTGAACATGTGGACGCTGCGGCACGGGAACCTGATCGGCCCGGAGGCGACCGTGGCCCAGGTCGACGACGACCCCTCGGCCCTGGGCGGGCATGTGCCGGTTGCGCTGGGCGTGACCGGCGACGTGGCGCTGACCGCGCGCGCAGTCGCCGACGCGCTGGACGGGGCTGCTGAGGCCGGGGCTCCCGCCGCCGGAGCCGATGGTGGCTACCGGTCGGCGGCGCTGCAGGACCGGATCGCCGCGCAGGTGCGGTGGCGGGATGTGCCGTATGAGGATGACAGCACCGGCGACCGGATCGATCCGCGCACGCTATCGATCGGCCTCGACGACCTGCTGCCCGCCGAGCGGATCGTGGCGGTGGACTCGGGCAACTTCATGGGCTACCCGAGCATGTACCTGAGCGTGCCGGACGCCGACGGGTTCTGCTTCACGCAGGCGTACCAGTCGATCGGCCTCGGGCTGGCGTCGGCGATCGGCTCCGCGATCGCCCGGCCGGACCGGCTGACCGTGGCGGCGCTGGGCGACGGCGGAGCGCTGATGGGGATCAGCGAGCTGGAGACCGTGGTCAGGCTCGGGCTGCCAATGGTCATCGTCGTCTACGACGACGACGCCTACGGCGCCGAGGTGCACCATTTCGCACCGGACGGGGATCCGCTGGACACCGTCCGCTTCCCCCCGGTCAAGATCGCGCGGATCGGGCGCGGGTTCGGCTGCCAGGCCATTACCGTTCGCCGCCGTCGCGACCTGCGGGCGGTCAAGGCGTGGCTGGACGGGCCCCGGGACGCGCCCCTGCTGGTGCACGCCAAGGTCACGTCGGAGCACGGCTCGTGGTGGCTCGAGGAAGCCTTCCGCGGCCACTAGCCACGGGGCGACGCACGCGGGCGCGACGCAGGCAGCGGGCACGACGCCCCCGAGCGGAGCCATCGTTCATGATCCCGGTGGATTTGTTCCTCTATGTGCGTAAAAGGCACTGGGATCACAAAACCGTGCGGCCGGGCACCCGCCCGCCTGCGGGTACCCGGCCCTAGCCGGGGCAGCCAGTCCCGGCCGCACGGCTGGTGGTTCAGCTCATGGCTAGTGCTCCTCGGTGAGCACCTTCTGGTGATGATGGTCGTCCGGGACCGGCTCGCCGGGGATCTCGGCGAACGCGGGCTCGACGTCCGGCTCCTCGTTCGGGTAGGCCACCTCGCCGTGGATCGCGATGTCGCCGGCCGCCAGGACCTCGTCGGGCTCGCGGAGCTTCATGAACAGCCCGATGACGCGCAGCAGCACGAACGTCACGACCCCGTCCCAGACGATCACCGTCAGCGCCGCGCCCGCCTGGATCAGCAGCTGCTTCGGGTGGCCGTAGAACAGGCCCGCGGTGGTCACGTTCGAGGACTTGCCGATGCCCAGGTAAACGATCATCTTTGGGTCGGCTAGCAGGCCGACCAGCAGGCCGCCGCACAGGCCGGCGAAGCCGTGCGTGTAGACGACGCCCAGCGCGTCGTCGACCTTGTTGAACGGCCAGACCTTCCGCGGCAGGTAGCCGAACAGGGCCCAGACCACGGCCGAGGTGAACACGCCGATGACGATCGCCCCGACGCCGTTCACGTAGCCGGCCGCCGGGGTGATGCCGACGAGGCCGCAGATCATGCCGTTGACGCCGCCGAGGAAGGTGGGCTTCTTCTCCTTGCCGAAGCCCATGTCCATGATGATCCAGGTCATCATCGCGCAGGCCGTGGCGAGGTTGGTGTTGACCACGGCGGCGGTGGCGTCGGCCCCGGCGAAGTACGGGTCACCGCCGTTGAACCCGTTCCAGCCCAGCCACAGGATCCCGGCGCCGACGGCGACGAACAGCAGGTTGTTCGGCACCGCCTTCGCGCGGTCCTTGGCCAGCCTCGGCCCGACCACGGCCGCGGCGACGAAGCCGGACACGCCGGCCGCCAGGTGGATCACGTAGCCGCCGGAGAAGTCGAGCGCGCCTTTCTGCGCCCAGAAGCCACCGCCCCACAGCATGAATGCGTTCACCGCGTAGGCGAATGTGATCCAGAGCGGCACGAAGATCAGCCAGACCTTGAACTTGATCCGCCCGATCACGCTGCCGATAAACAGGATTGGCGTAATCGCCGCGAACACGAACTGGAAGTAGACCAGCGAACCCTCGGGGAACCTGAACTTCGGCATCAGCCCGTTGAGCAACGGGATGCTCGCCTGCGCCTGTTCACCGCCCGAGCCGACGACCGTGTCCGGCCTGCCGACAAACGATGAGATCCACGGCGTGCCGAAGCCCATCTTGAAGGCCCATAGCACCCACACGATGAGGGTCAGGCAGAACGCGCTGAAGACCATCATCATCGTGTTGACTGCCCACTTACGCTGGACAATTCCGCCGTAGAGAACGGCGAGCGCGGGGATGCTCATCAGACCGACGAGCGTCGCCGCCGTCATCTGCCAGGCGTTGTCGCCTGAGCTGAGCCAGCTTGCGTAGGGATCCAATTACTGCCTCCAGAGCCTCGCTCGGTACGCCCACCAGGGCAGGCCGCGTCCGTCGGTCAGGTGCTGTATCCATGTGTCCCATAACGTGGTTTCACCGGCGTTTCCCGTTTGTTACGCGCCTGCGACACACGCGGCCCGTGCGGCGGCCTTTTGTTTCGGCGATGTTTCCTGGCGGCCCAGCCCGGCGATCGCCGCAGCGTTTGTGCGAGCAACACCGCGTTCGCGCGGGAAAGCAATGCTTCTTATTACGGTCGCCGCCGTAATACAACGGCCGCCGGACCGCTTCGCCCCAGGGACCTGACCGCTCCACCCAATAGCGTCGTAGGTCCCACGCTGTTGCAGGAACCGCAGCGCGGGCACCACGATCGCCCTGGGCCTTCGCCTGCCGCGCGCAGGTGCTTCGGGGGTGCCCGGGCCTGCCGCACCACGGCTGGGCTCCCAGTGGGGGACGCGATGCCCGGGATCTGCGGAGCTACCTGGGGATGCGCGGGATGTGCGGCTTAATACCTCTGTCACGTTCCGGTAACAGTGTTGAGACCCACCCTTGAGCGCCGGGCGGCGAAGGACTTACGCTCCTGCCATCCCGCTCGGTAAGCGCTTTCCCTCCGAGTGCCAAAGCGAACTGACAGCCAGGGACCGGCCGCCAGCCGCTCTGGTAAGCGCTTACCAGCGGGGGCAAGCCATACGGAAGGAGCACGGTGGCCGACACGCCTGACCTGACCCAGACACCGCCCACGATCTATGACGTGGCACGGATGGCCGGGGTGTCGATCGCGTCGGTGTCGCGGGTGCTCAACGGCCGCCGCAACCCGCGCGAGGAGACCAGGGAGCGGGTGCTGCAGGCGGTCGCGGAGCTCGGGTTCGTCCCGGACGGGGCGGCGCGGGCGCTGAGCGGCAGGCTCAAGGAGGTCGTCGGCGTCGTGATCCGGCGGGTCCGCTGGACCACGACCAGCGACGGCGGCTTCGCCGAGGAGGACGAGAGCCTGCAGTTCACCGACGTGCTGAACCGGGGCATCGAGCTCGCGGCCCAGCGCCGGGGCTTCAACCTCCTGGTCAGCTCCGTCGACGCCGACGACCACGACGTCAGCAGGCGGCTGCTCGCGCTGGCCAGGAAGAGCGACGGGCTGATCCTGCACGACCGGGTGCTCGAGCCGGATCAACTCGACGAGCTGGCCCGGCGGGTGCCGATCGTCACGCTGGCCAACGTAGCCACGAGGACCACGACCAACGTGCACAGCGACAACACCTCGGGCATGCAGGCCCTGGCCGTGCACCTGCTGGCCGACCACGGCTACCGCAGCATCGGGTACCTCGCCGGCCTCGCCGACAGCCCCGACAGCCTGGCCCGGCGGGAGACGCTGGCGGCGGAGGCCGCCGTGGCGGGCGCGGTGCTGATGGCCGGCCCGCAGTGGCAGGGCAACTACTACGCAACCGGCGGCGCGCGGGTGATCGAGCAGCTGCTCGCCGACGGGACGACGCTGCCGCGGGCGATCGCCTGCGCGAACGACCAGACCGCGCTCGGCGTCATGTACGCGCTCGCGCAGCACGGCATCGACGTGCCGGGGGACGTGGCGGTCGCCGGCTTCGACGACATCCCTATGGCGCGGCACCTGCGGCCGCAGCTCACCACCGTGCGCCAGCCGATCCAGGAGATCGGCACGTGCGCGTTCGACGTGCTGCACTCGATGATCAGCGGCGGGGCGCCCGCCGCGCGGGACGTGCTGCTGCCCACCAGGCTCGTCGTCAGGGCGAGCTGCGGATGCCCGACAATCTCGCCCCCGCGGCGACTGCCCTGAACCGGAGCCGACCGTGTACGTGATCAGCCGCAGGATCGGGTTCTACATCCTCACCGCGATCGCCGCCGTCACCGTCGACTTCTTCATCCCGCGCATCATGCCCGGCAACCCGGTCAGCGCCGTGCTCGCCAAGATGCAGAGCTCGGTGATAACCCCGCAGACCTTGCGTGCCCTCGAGGTGGAGTTCGGCGCGAATACCAAGGTGGGCCTGTGGGGCCAGTACACGCGCTACTGGAGCGACCTGGCGCACGGCAACCTCGGCATCTCCACCAGCAATGGCATGGTCCCGGTGACCACGGTGATCCGCGGCGCGCTGCCCTGGACGCTCGGCCTTGTCGGAACGGCGACCGTGATCAGCTTCATACTCGGCACGCTGCTCGGCGTCCTGATCGCCTGGCGGCGCGGAAGCTGGCTCGACAACCTGCTCCCGGCTACCACCTTCTTCCAGGCCGCGCCGTATTTCTTCCTGGCGTTCCTCGCGATCGACCTGTTCGCCATCAAGCTCGGCTGGTTCCCGTCCGCCAGCGCCCACAACGACCTCGACTTCCCCGCCTTTGACTGGACCTACATCAGCGACGTGCTCGACCACGCGGTCCTGCCCGCCCTGACGATCGTGGTCGCGTCCGCCGCGGGCTGGATCATCGGCATGCGCAACGTGATGATCACCACGATGGACGAGGACTACGTCCTGATCGCACAGGCCAAAGGTCTGCCCAAACGACGGGTTGTCTGGTACGCCGCCCGTAACGCGATCCTGCCGAGCATCTCTGGTTTCTCGCTGGCAGTCGGTTTCGTGGTATCGGGCGCTCTGCTGACCGAGATCGTGTTCAGCTACCCAGGGCTCGGGTTCATTCTGCTCAGCGCCGTGCAAGAGGCCGATTACGCGCTGCTCCAGGGGATCTTCCTGGTCATCACCTTGGCCGTGCTGCTGGCGAACCTCGCCGCGGACTTCGTGTACGTGTTCCTCGATCCACGTACCCGGCAGGAGGCCTGACCATGGCCGTCAGCAGCACCACGAACGTGGGCGGCGCCTCCCCCGCCGGCCCGGGCCTGCTTCCGGCCGTGGACTCGCCAGCGAGCCGGGCCCGGCTGCGGCTGCCCCGCTCCCCCAAGGTCCTGATCGGCCTCGGATCGCTGATCGTGTTCCTCGTACTCGCGGTGATCGGGCCGTGGATCGCGCCCTATAGCCCGTCCCGGACGTTCTCGACGACGGTCAGCTTCCCGCAGCCACCGTCCGCGGCCCACCTGCTCGGCACCACCCAGCAGCAGCAGGACGTGCTCTCCCAGTTGCTTGCTGGCGGGCGGAGCACGGTCCTGGTCGCGTTCGTGGCCGGGCTGGTGGCGACCGTGCTCTCCGTTGTCATCGGCGTGACCGCGGGCTACCTCGCGGGTCTCGGCGACGACCTGCTGTCGATGCTGGCCAACTTCTTCCTGGTGATGCCCGCACTGCCGCTGCTCATTGTGATTTTCGGATTCCTGCCGCAGTCTCAGGGCAGCGATGACCTGCTGATCGGTGTGATCATCGCCCTCACCGGCTGGGCCTGGGGCGCGCGGGTACTCCGGGCCCAGACGCTGTCGCTGCGAAGCAGGGACTACGTGGAGTCCGCCCGCATCATCGGCGAGCGCGCCTGGCGGATCATCGGTTTCGAGATCCTTCCCAACCTGATCCCCATCCTCGCCTCCTCGTTCCTGTTCACGGTGCTCTACGGCGTCGGCACGTATACCGCGCTCGCGTTCCTCGGCCTGGTCAACCCCAACCACCTGAGCTGGGGCGGGATGCTGTTCTACGCGCAGGTAGCCGGCGCCGAGCAGAGCGGCTACTGGTGGCTGTTCATCCCTCCGGGGCTCGCCGTGGCCCTGCTCGGCACCTCGCTGGCGCTGCTCAACTTCGGTATCGACGAGTTCATCAACCCGCGGCTGCGCGCCGCGGGGCTGTCCCGGCGCCGCACCCGCCGCGCGGGTGTGGCCGGGGCCGAACGCTTGCCCAGGCGTTTCGCCCTCGGCGTCACCCCGGTGGTGGGCTACACGCCGGTACCTGGTGCCGCCGTGCCTGGCGGAAGCTCGGCCCTTGACGTCGTATCCGACGGGAGGTCCAGATGAGCGCGGAAGCGGGACGGAGCGGTCTCCTGACCGGCCAGCCGCTGCTCGAGGTCAGCGGGCTGTGCGTGGACTATGGCGTCGGCCCGGGCACGGTCCACGCCGTCGTCGGCGCGGACCTTGTGCTGCACCACGGCGAGGTCCTCGGCCTGGCCGGAGAGAGCGGCAGCGGCAAGTCCACGCTCGCCTATGCGATCACCCGGCTGCTCCGGGCGCCGGGGATGATCATCGGCGGCAGCGTGGCCTACCGGCCGAGGCCGGGCAGCACCGTCGACCTGCTCGCCGCGGACGAGGGCGCGCTGCGGGTGCTGCGCTGGTCCCAGATCTCGGTCGTACTGCAGAGCGCCATGAACGCGCTGAACCCCGTGATGTCCATCGGTACCCAGCTCACCGACGTACTCCACGCTCACAACCCGTCCATGAGCAAGGCTGAGCGCCGAGCGCGGGCGGCGAGCCTGCTCGACATGGTCGGCATCAGCGACGACCGGCTGGGCAGCTACCCGCATGAGCTGTCTGGCGGCATGCGGCAGCGAGTGATGATCGCGATGGCGCTCGCCCTGGAACCCCAGGTCGTGATCATGGACGAGCCCACCACCGCGCTCGACGTGGTCACCCAGCGGGAGATCCTCGAGGAGCTGATGGATCTTCGCGAGCGGCTCGGCTTCGCCGTGCTGTTCATCACCCACGACCTTTCACTGCTCCTCGAGATCGCAGACTCGATCGCGGTGATGTACGCGGGCCGCCTGGTGGAGCGGGCGGCAGCCGCCGCGCTCTTCCGCGCACCCCGGCACCCTTACACCCTGGGCCTGCTCAGCTCGTTTCCGGCGCTGCACGGCCCGCGGCAGCGCCTGACCGGAATCCCCGGATCCCCACCGGACCTGCGGCAGCTGCCTGGCGGGTGCGTGTTCCACCCGCGATGCCCTTACGTGATGGCGCGGTGCCGGACCGACGCGCCGCCGCTGCTGCGACCGGCCGGCGCGGGCGACCGGGAGCTGACCGAGAGCCGGTCGGCCGCGTGCTGGCTGCAGGACGGGTCGTCGGCCGTGCCGCCCGAACTCGCGAAACCCGCGCCGGGTGGCGTGTCACCCGCCGCCACCTCGGCGGTCGCCGCGCCTGTCGCCCGGAGCCAGTCATGACCCAGCTCACCGGCACCGCCCAGCCTCCCGCGACCGGAACGCCACTGCTGGAGGCGCGGGCTCTCACCAAGCACTTCCCGGTGCACGGCGCCGGGCACGGCGCTGCTGGAACGGGCCGCCGCCGGCTGCGTGGCACGCGGCGGCTCTCCCGGGGCGGGCCAGACGGGGGCGCTGTCGTGCACGCCGTCGAGAGCGTCTCGCTCACGCTCGCCGAAGCGCAGATCACTGCCGTGGTCGGGGAAAGCGGCTCAGGAAAATCAACGCTCGCCAGGCTGCTGGCCAGGCTGATCAGGCCGACCTCGGGCGAGCTCCTGGTCAATGGCAGCCCGGTACGGGCCACCCGCAGGGGCGGGCAGAGTTACGCGCGGCTGGTGCAGCTCGTGCTGCAGGACCCGTTCTCGTCGCTGAATCCCGTGCACGACGTGCGGTACCACCTGGCCCGCCCGCTCCAGGTGCACGGGCTGCGGGAAGCAGGGACCAGCATGGACGACGCGATCAACGCCCTGCTGGAGCGGGTCGCGCTCACTCCGCCCTCTCAGTACCTGCACAAGTACCCGCACGAGCTGTCCGGGGGCCAGCGGCAGCGGGTCGCCATCGCCAGGGCGCTCGCGGTGCAGCCGCGGGTGCTGCTGGCCGACGAGCCGGTCTCGATGCTGGACGTCTCCATCCGGCTCGGGGTCCTTAACCTGCTCGGCGACCTGCGTGAGCGGGAGCGGCTGGCCATCCTCTACATCACCCACGACATCGCCTCGGCCCGGTATCTCGCCGACACGATCATGGTGATGTACGCGGGTCAGGTGGTCGAGTCCGGGCCCGCCGAAGCGGTCACGGACCGGCCCGAGCACCCCTATACCCAGCTGCTGCTCAGCGCGGCGCCCGACCCGGAGCACGCCGGGCCATCGGGGCGGCCGGCGCTCGGCGGCCGAGGGTCCCCGCCCAGCCTGGTGACGCCGCCGACGGGCTGCCGGTTCCACCCGCGCTGCCCGCACGCGATGGTCATCTGCGCCGACGCCGCGCCGCCCGGATTCGACGTGGCCGACGATCACCAGAGCGCCTGCTGGCTGCACGCCACCGACCTGGATGCGGTCCAGGCGGCCCCGATCGCCGGCCAACAGACCAGCCAGGCCATTGATCAGGCACCCCGCATGGGAGAGGAGACGCGTTGACATCCACTTAGCGGACACCCGAGCGAGTTCCACGACACCAGCACAAGACGCGGGCAGGCACTGGCGGAGCCCGGCCGGCCGCGCCGTCTGACTGACAACAGACCCCGACACGGTCGTTTCACAACAGGCCGGCGACATGCCGGCCGGGCACATCGGAGTTTAAGCAATGAAACATGCAGTGATAAAGAGCCTGGCCGTAGGCGCGATCCTGAGCCTCGCGGTGGCGGCCTGCAGCTCGAGTTCCACGCCGAGCAGCAAGTCGTCGGCAACCGGCAAGCCGCTAGTGGTCGACGACACCCCACTGTCGCCGATGACGGACACGTTCAACCCATACTCCGCGACCTCCACCGGGGGGCCGGGCGGGGTGACCGCGGAAGGCTTGTACAACGAGCCGCTGTTCATCTGGAACATCCTGAGCCCGAGCGAGGCGCCGTTCAAGATCCTCGGGACGGGATACAGCTGGTCGAACGGCGGGAAGACGCTGACCATCACCACCCGCTCGGGCGTGAAGTGGAACGACGGCAAGCCGTTCAGCGCCAGCGACGTCGCGTTCACGTTCAACATGATCCGGACGCACCCGGGCCTGGACACCAACGGCACCCCGGTCCCGGCCAGCGCCACGGCGCCCAGCGCGACGACCGCGGTGCTGAACTTCAGCGCGCCGGAGTACTCCAATCTGTTCCTGATCGGCCAGGCCTATATCGTGCCCGAGCACATCTGGTCGAAGGTGAACCCGGTCACGTTCGCCGACCCGAACCCGGTTGGCACCGGCCCGTACATGCTCGACAAGTTCTCACCGCAGGGCTTCACGCTCAAGCAGAACCCGTACTACTGGGACAAGAGCGCGGTGCGCGTGCCCGAGATCTCCTACCCCTCATACAGCGCTAACTTCAACATCGTCAACCCGCTGGCGTCCGGCCAGATCGACCTGGCGGGCAACGACATCGCGAACGTTCAGGGCGTCTACCTGGCCAAGAGCGCGGACAACCACACCTGGTCCTCCGGCTCGCCCTACCTGACCGCCAACAACGTGGTGTCGCTGTTCTTCAACGTCACCAAGGCACCGCTGAACGACCCGGCGGTCCGGCAGGCGATCAGCTACGGTATCGACCGGCAGCAGCTTTCCGCACAGGGCGAGACCGGCTACGAGCTGCCGGAAACCTCGACCAGCGGGCTGCTGTTGCCCCGAGACGGCAGCTGGCTGGAGCCGTCACTGGCCAATAACCTCCCCGCCGCGGGCGACTCGGCCAAGGTCACGTCCATTCTCAAGGCCGACGGCTGGAGCATGGCCGGCGGCAAGTGGACCAAGAACGGCAAGACGATCAGCTTCTCGATCTCCGACCCGATCCCCTATAGCGACTACTACCTCGACGCGCAGGACATCGCGAAGCAGCTCAACGCGCTCGGCATGAACGTCACCGTCAACGGAATCGGCAACCCGACCGTCTGGCAGGGTGACATCACCAACGGCAACTTCGACACCGCGATCCACTGGAGCAACCAGGGCCCGACGCCATACCAGATCTACCAGGGCAACCTGGATGCGAGCCTGACCGCCCCGGTCGGCAAGCCGGCCGCGACCAACATCGGGCGCTGGAACAACCCCGCCACCCAGTCGGCGCTGGCCGAGTTCGCGGGCAGCAGCAGCTCGTCCGTCCAGAAGACGGCGATCAACAGCCTGGAGAACATCATGACCACCCAGGTGCCGGTCGCCCCGCTGCTGTACGGCGCTGCCTGGTGGGAGTACTCGACCAGGGACTACACCGGCTGGCCGTCGGCGAGCAACCCGTTCATGAACCCTTCGACGAACTCGCCGTACCTCGAGGAGACCGTCCTGCACCTCAAGCCGGTCTCCTGAACAGCCGCGATGACAACTAACTACGCGGGGCGGACCCCGCCCGGCCGGGCTGCCGGCCGGGCGGGGGGCCAGCCGCCCGAAAGCCTGGCACACCTCCTGCCCGATCTCACCGTTGACGAAAAGGCGCTGCTGCTGACCGGCGCCGACAGCTGGCGCACGCAGGGCGCCGAAGCGCTCGGGCTCCGGCCGATGATCATGTCGGACGGCCCGGCCGGGGTCCGGGGCGTGGTCCTTGACGAACGCCAGCCGTCGTCCAGCCTGCCCTGCCCGTCCGCGCTCGGGGCCACCTGGGATCCCGACCTGGTCCGCGAGCTGGGCGCCGCCTTGGGCGCAGAGGCGCGGGGCAAGGGCGTCGACGTGCTGCTTGCTCCCACGATCAACCTGATGCGCACGCCACTCGGCGGCCGCGGGTTCGAATGCTTCGCCGAGGACCCGGTGCTGACCGCCGTGCTCGCTGTCGCGTTCGTCCGCGGCGTCCAGGGCGCCGGAGTCGCCGCGACAGCCAAGCACTTTGTCGGCAACGACTCGGAGACCGAGCGCTGGACCTACGACGCACGGATCTCCGAGTCGGTGCTCCGCGAGCTGTACCTGGCCCCGTTCGAGGCCTGTGTGCGCGAAGCCGGGGTGGCGCTGGTGATGGCCGCCTACAACAAGGTCAACGGGATCCCGATGACCGAGCACGCGCGCCTGCTGCGGGACGTGCTCAAGGGCGAGTGGGGCTTCGACGGCGTGGTCACGTCGGACTGGCACGCGGCGCGCAGCACGGCCGGCACCGCCCTGGCAGCGCTCGACCTGGCGATGCCGGGCCCGGACGGGCCGTGGGGCGGTCAGCTCGCGGCGGCGGTGGCCGATGGCTCGATCGCCGCCGACGTGCTCGACGACAAGGTGATCCGCCTGCTCCGGCTGGCCGAGCGGGTCGGCGCGGTATTGCCCGGGGGGGACGCCCCTGTGTTGCCCGGGGGGGACAACCCCCCAGGACCCCCCCGCGTGCCAGCAGCTCGGGCCGACCTCCGGCCGGCCGTCGCGGCCGGCTCCGGCTTCGCCGCCTCACCACATCCCATTCCATCTCTAGTGGATCAACCTCCATCTCTCATCGATCCGGCCCTCCTGCGGCGGGCCGCGGCGGCGTCGTTCGTCCTGCTGCGCAACGAGAACGACGCGGCCCTGCCCATCGATCCGGTCCTGGTGCGGCGGGTCGCCGTGATCGGGCCGAACGCGATCCGGCCCGCCATCCATGGCGGCGGCAGCGCGGTCGTGATGCCGAAATCCGTGTCCACTCCGGCCGCCGGGCTCGCCGCGGCATTCGCCGGGCAGGCCGAGGTCACCGTCGCTCCCGGATGCCAGACGTGGGTGGTGGTGCCAGAGCCGGACACCGGGTCGCTGCGGGACCCCAGCACGGGGGAGCCGGGGCTGCTGCTGGAGTACCGCGACCGCGACGGCAGCCTGCTGGGCGCCGAGCACCGCACGTCAACGGCGCTGGCCTGGTGGGACCAGATTCCCCCGGGCATCGGCTGGGGCCAGCCCGGAAGCATCACGGCGACCACGTCGTTCCGGCCGGACAGCACCGGGCCGCACCTGCTCGGCGCGGCCGGGATCGGGCACCTCACGCTGGCCGTGGACGGCACCGTGGTTGCCGATGGCGCGACCACGGTTCCGGACGATCCGGTTGAGGCCATGGCCCGCCCCGGCGAGATCAGGGCGACGGCCATGCTCGAGGCCGGGCGGCAGGCCGAGATCCGGCTCGAGTTCCGGCCGGCCGCCGACGGCGAGGGCCCGCTGGCGCTTCGGCTGGGGATCGTGCCAGCGGCCGACGAGGACGCGATGCTGGCCGAGGCTGAGCAGGCGGCGGGCCGCGCCGACGTGGCGGTCGTGGTGGTCGGGTCGCCGCCGATGACCGAGAGCGAGGGCTTCGACCGCCGCACCCTCGCGCTGCCCGGCCGGCAGGATGAGCTGGTCCGGCGGGTGGCCGCGGTCAATCACCGGACCGTGGTCGTGCTGAACGCTGGCATGCCCATGCTGACGCCATGGGCCGATCAGGTCGCGGCCGTGCTGTATGCCTGGCTGCCCGGCCAGGCCATGGGTGAGGCGCTCGCCGATGTGCTGCTGGGCCGTGCCGAACCCGGCGGGCGGCTGCCGGTCACGCTGCCGGCCGCCGAGGCGGACTGCCCGGTCCTGCACGCGGTGCCGCGTGACGGGCTGATCAGCTACGACGAGGGCCTGCTCATCGGGTACCGCGGTTACGACGCGAGCCTGACCAGGCCGCAGTTCCCGTTCGGCCACGGTCTTGGCTACACGACCTGGGCGTACGAGTCACTGCGGGTGGCAACGCCGGTGCTGGCGGCGGGCGAGGACCTCGCCGTGGTGGTCACGGTGCGCAACACCGGCTCCCGGGCCGGGCGCGAGGTGATCCAGGCCTATCTGGCGGCGCCGCAAGCGAAGGAGGACCGTACCCCGGGAACAGGTGATGGGCCCAGGCCGCCGCGGGAGCTAGCCGCGTTCGGCTCGGTCAGCGTGCCGCCTGGCGCGTCGGCCGACGTGGTGCTCCAGGTGCCCGCGAGGGCCTTTGCCCGGTGGGATTCACCCGCCGGCGGCTGGGCCTGGCCGACGGGGCGCTTCACGCTGCACGTGGGGAGGTCATCACGGGACCTGCGGCTGTCGACGGCGGTCCAGCTCGGCTGATCCGTCGACAGCCGCGCTCGGCGGCCGGGGACGATCGCGCTGGCCAAGGCGTTTGACCGTCGCCGGTCCCGGCAACGTACCCCTTCCGAGGCAGCTGGCCTTGAGCGGAACAAGGAGGGGGTAAGCATGAGCGTCCTGGTGACCATCAAATTTCAGGGCAACACGGCAACATTCCGCCAGGCTCTCACCGACCGGTCGGCCGAGTTCGCAAAGATCTCTGAGTCGGCCCGCGCGGTGGGCGCGCGTCGTCATCGGTTCGGAGTCGGCGACGGATTCGTCATGGTCGCCGACGAGTGGGACAGCGCCGAGCAGTTCCAGCAGTTCTTCTCAAACCCGGACCTGCAAGCGTTCATCGGCACGGTCGGCGCCGAGCCCGTTCCGCCGGAGATCACCGTGGCCGAGGCCATAGACTCCCCGGACCAGTTCTAGGGAGTTCTCCGCGGGCGGTGCCGCGGAACTGAGCCCGGGTCAGCCGCTGCTGGCGGGCACGCCCTGGCTCGGCGCGACGAGTTCCGCCTCGAAGCCGTCCACGTTCTCGAGGTAAGCGGCGTAGTGACCCTCGCCGCCGGCGTGCGGGTGGCGGTCGGCGAACAACAGCCGCCAGCCGTTGCTCGGCGCGATCGCTACCAGCTTCTCGAGGAGTTCCTGGTCGGCCACGTGGAACGCGAGGTGGTTCAGGCCCGGGCGGCGCCGGTCGTGGCGGCTCGCGGTGCGGTCCGGCGACTGCTCGAGGACGATGTAGGTATGCCCGGCCCGCCAGCTGCGCCCGCCTGGCCAGTCCCCGAACGGCTTGTAGCCAAGCTCGTCGAGCAGCCAGCCCCAGCTGGCCACGGCGCGGTCGAGGTCGGGCACCCAGACCTCGAGGTGGTGGATCATGCCGGTGACCACTTCGCCTGCCGGGGTGGGGGCAGCCCAAGCGGGAGCCAGCAGCTGGTCAGGCTGGGCCGTGACCGCTGTCTCGGGGGACGCGCCGCTCGGGCCGGGGTCCGCTGCCATGGGTGGTCAGCTCGGTGTCCTTGTCATCGTGCAGCATGGTAACGGCTAGTTTCGTATCAAAGGCGATAACCGAGACATCGAGGTTCCACGTCGGATCGTCATATCTCACCCGAGCTCTTCGAGCCGCTGCTGGACCTTGCTCATCCCGCGCAGCCAGCGGTCGGTCTCAGCCGCCCGGCCTGCGTACATTCCCGCGACCTCCGGATGCGGGAGGATCAGGAACCGGCCGTCGGCGACGGCATGCATCACCGCGTCGGCTACCGCTTCCGGCTGGATCGCTCCCTCGCCGAGCAGCGCCTCGGTCCTCGGGTCGACGCCGTCAAGCATCGGGGTCCGCACCCCGAGCGGGCAGATCGCCTGCACGGTCAGCCCACGGTGCGCGTGGGTGACCGCCAGCCACTCGGCAAAGGCGAGCGCGCCGTGCTTGGTGACCGCGTACGGCGCGGAGCCCGGAACGGTCAGGAGCCCGGCCGCCGAAACCGTGCAGATCAGATGGCCGCTGCCGCGCTCCAGCCAGGGCCCGAGCAGCAGCCGCGCGGCGCGGACGTGCGCCATGACGTTCACCTGCCACGAGGCTTCCCAGTCCGCCTCCGCGGCCTCGGGCCCGCCAGTCCGCGCGATCCCCGCGTTGGCGCAGTACAGGTCGATCTCGCCGAGTTCGGCGCGGGCGGCGGAGATCAGCGCCGCGACGCCGTCCTCACTGGCGGCGTCGCCGGTGATCGCCGTGGCCCCGCAAGAGGCGGCGACCGCGGTGGCGGCCTCCGCGTCGATGTCGTTGACCACGACCCTGGCGCCCTCGGCCGCGAACCGGCGGCACAGCGCCGCGCCGATCCCGCTGCCGCCGCCGGTCACCACGACGCCGGCACCGGTGACCGACTTCATCGGCCCGGCCCGGGAAGATCCACCAGCCCGGCCAGGGACGCCCGGTGCCGGTCCGCGGTGCCGAACCCGATCGACGAGCTCTTGGCCCGCTTCAGGTACAGGTGCGTCGGGTGCTCCCAGGTGAAGCCGATGCCCCCGTGCAGCTGCAGGCACTCCTGCGCGGCCCGGACCGCGATGTCCGAGCAGGCCGCCTTGGCCAGCGCGATCGCCACCGGCGTATCCGGGTCCGCGGTGGCGAGGCAATCCGCCGCGTACCTGGCCGCCGCCCGGGCCTGGGTCAGGCCGACCCACAAGTCGGCGGCGCGATGCTTGAGCGCCTGGAACGACCCGATCTGGCGGCCGAACTGGCGCCGCTCCTTGAGGTAGGCCACGGTCATCTCCAGGCACCGCTCGGCGAGGCCGAGCTGCTCGGCCGCAAGCATCGCCGCGCCAGCGGCCAGCCCGGCGGCGACCGCCTGATCCGCCACCTCACCCGAGGCGATCCGCCGGGCTGGCGCGTCGGCCAGCGCCAGGTCGGCGAGCTGCCTGGTCATGTCCAGCGACACCGCCGGCGAAATGCTGACCCCGGCCGCGTCGGCCGCCACGGCGTAGAGCCCATACGGCACGCCGTCGACCGGCACCAGCAGCACGTCGGCGGGCAGCGCATCGGCAACCGCGGCGACGGTCCCGGTGAGGCGGTAACCGGAGTCCCCCGTCGGCGTCAGCCGGACCGTCGGCTGTGGCCTGGCTCCTGGAGGGGCCGGGAACGGGACGCCGAGCGCCGCCGTGGTCGTGCCGGCGGCCACGGCGGCGAGCAGTTCCTCGTCGCCCGCGGCCAGCAGCGCCGCCGTCGCCACCACGGCCGAGCCGAGGAACGGGACCGGGGCAACCGCGCGGCCGGTCTCCTCGGCTACCACGGCTGCCTCGCGGTAGGACGCGCCGGCGCCGCCGCTGCTCTCCGGTATCAGCAGGCCGGCACAGCCGAGATCGGCGGCGAGCACCCGCCACAGCCCGGTGTCGTAGGTCTGCCCGGTCTCCGTCCTGGCCAGCACCGCATGCCAGTCGCCCCGGTCCTCGAAAAGCGAGCGGACGGCGGCCCGCAGCTCGGTCTCGGCCTCGCCGTACAGCAGGTCGGGTGCTCCCCCGCCCACCTCCCCATCGCCCTTGACGGCCTCAGGCCCCTTCACGGCCCCATCGCCCTTCACGGCCCCATCCCCATTCACGCCGGCGGGGGTTGCGGTATCGGCTGTCTGGCTCACCGTGCCTCCCGCTCGTTCACTCTGTTTCCCTCGCTCGCCTCCGCGTAGGTCACCGGCTCGCTCTGTTTCCTCTTTCGCCTCCGCGCGGGCCACCAGGTCACCGCGGCAGGTCCTTCCATGGCACTCCCTTGTCCACCCGGATCTCGGGCGGCAGCCCGAGCACCCGCTCGGCGATGATGTTCCGCAGGATCTCCGAGGTGCCGCCCTCGATCGAGTTGCCCCGGGCCCGCAGGTACCGGTAGCCGGCGTCGCGGCCGTAGAAGCTGACCGTCTCCGGCCTGCGCATGGTCCAGTCCTCGTACCGCAGTCCCTCGGCCGCGGCCAGCTCGACTTCGAACTCGGATATCTCCTGGTTCAGCCGGGCGAACACGATCTTCGCCGCGGACCCCTCCGGACCCGGCTGGCCCGCCGCCAGCTGCTGGCGGAGCCTGGCCCCGGCCAGGCGGGCAACCTCGGCATCGGCCCACAGCCGCAGCAGCCGGTCGTGCAGCCCCGGGGTGCGCAGCCCGGGATCGGCCCGCCAGGCCGCGGCGGCCGAGCTGATCATGCCGCCCTCCCTCGGCGCCGCTCCCCCGCCAATCGACACCCGCTCGTTCATCAGCGTGGTCGTGGCGACCTTCCAGCCCTCGCCGACCTCGCCGATCCGGTCGGAGTCGGGGATCGCGACGTCGGTCAGGAAGACCTCGTTGAACTCGGCCTCGCCGGTGATCTGCCGGAGCGGCCTGACCTCCACACCCGCCGCCGTCATGTCGCAGGCGAAGTACGTCAGCCCCTGGTGCTTCGGCACGTCCGGGTCGGTGCGGGCGACCAGCAGCGCCCGCTTGGCCAGGTGAGCCGATGAGGTCCACACCTTCTGCCCGGTCACCACCCACCCGGGCTGATCCCCCTCAGCCTGAAGCGCGCGGGTAGCCAGGCCGGCCAGGTCGGACCCGGCGCCGGGCTCGCTGAACAGCTGGCACCAGATCTCCTCGCCGGTCCACAGCGGGCGCAGCCAGCGGCGTTGCTGCTCCGGCGAGCCGAACGCGAGGATCGTGGGCGCGGCCATGCCCAGCCCGATTCCGTTGCGTTCGGGCCGGTTATTCGGTGCGCCTGCCGCGGCGAACTCGGCATCGACGCCCGCCTGCAGGTTCCGGGACAGCCCCTGGCCGCCGAGGCCGGCCGGGTAGTGCACCCAGGCCAGCCCGGCGTCGAAGCGCGCCCGGAGGAACTCCAGCCGGTCCGTTGCGGCCGGGTCGTGGGTGGCCAGGAAGTCACGAACCTGACCGCGCAGGTCCTCCGGGGTGGTCACCGGGCGCCGCTCAGCACAGTGCCGGTCAACATAGGGGCCCGCCGGCCACGTAGATCACCTGGCCGGAGACGAACCCCGAGCCGTCGCTGGCCAGGAACGACGCGACGTTCGCGACGTCGTCGGGCTGCCCGACCCGGCGTACCGGGATCTGGCTGGCGGCGACCTTCTGGAACTCCTCGAAGTCCCTCCCGATCCGCGCCGCGGTCGCCGCGGTCATGTCGGTGACGATGAACCCGGGCGCGATCGCGTTGGCGGTGATCCCGAACTGGCCGAGCTCGATCGCCAGCGTCTTGGTGAAGCCCTGCAGGCCCGCCTTGGCCGTCGAGTAGTTTGCCTGGCCGCGGTTGCCGAGCGCCGAGCTCGAGGACAGGCTGATGACCCGCCCGAAACGCTGGTCCACCATGTACTTCTGGGCGGCACGGGTCATCAGGAACGCCCCGCGCAGGTGCACTCCCATGACCGTGTCCCAGTCGTCGTCGCTCATCTTGAACAGCAGGTTGTCTCGGAGCACGCCAGCGTTGTTCACGAGGACGGCGGGCGGGCCAAGTTCGGCGGCGACCTTTTCCACGCCCGCGGCGACCTGGTCGGCCTGGCTCACATCGGCGCCCACCGCGATCGCGCGGCCGCCGGCCGACGTGATCGCCTCGACGGTCCCCGCGCAGTCGGCCTCCTTCAGGTCGAGCACGGCGACGGCCTTCCCGTCGGCGGCCAGCCGCCTGGCGACCGCCGCGCCGATGCCGCGCGCGGCTCCGGTGACGATCGCGACCCTGTTCGCCGGCCCAGACTCCTGCGTCATGCGTTCCTCCTGCCTGCTGTTTCTTGTGGTCTAGCGGTACTTATTCAGTTCACGCCGCGCAAGCGAGCGCTTGTGCACTTCGTCGGGCCCGTCCGCGAACCGCAGCGTCCGCGCGCTCGCCCACAAGTGCGCGAGCGGGAAGTCCTGGCTGATCCCGCCGGCCCCGTGGGTCTGGATCGCCTTGTCGAGCACCCATTCCGTCATCGCCGGGGTGGCGATCTTGATCGCCTGGATCTCGGTGTGCGCGCCCTTGTTGCCGACCGTATCCATCAGCCAGGCGGTCTTCAGCACCAGCAGCCGCGCCGACTCGATCCGGACCCGGGATTCGGCGATCCAGTCCTGGATCACCCCCTGGTTGGCGAGCGGCCCGCCAAATGCCGAGCGCTGGATGGCCCGGCGGCACATCAGCTCGAGGGCCCGCTCCGCCGCGCCGATCTGGCGCATGCAGTGGTGGATCCGGCCCGGGCCAAGCCTGGCCTGCGCGATCGCGAAGCCATCGCCCGCGCCGGCGATCAGGTTCGCGGCCGGCACCCGGACGTCGCGGAACTCCACCTCGGCGTGGCCGCCGTGCGAGCCGTCGGTGTAGCCGAACACGTGCATGCCCCGCTTGATGTTGACTCCGGGCGTATCCCGCGGCACCAGGATCATCGACTGCTGCCGGTGCCGGTCGGCCTCCGGGTCGCTCTTGCCCATCACGATGAGGATCTTGCATCGCGGGTCCATCGCCCCCGACGACCACCACTTGCGCCCGTTGATCACGTACTCGTCGCCGTCGCGTTCGATCCTGGTCGCGATGTTGGTCGCGTCCGACGACGCGACGTCGGGCTCGGTCATGCAGAAGGCGGACCTGATCTCGCCGTCGAGCAGCGGCCGGAGCCAGGCCTGCTGCTGCTCCTCCGAGCCGAACTCGGCCAGCAGCTCCATGTTGCCGGTATCCGGTGCCGCGCAGTTCAGCGCCTCGGGCGCGAGGGAAGGGCTGTACCCGGTGATCTCGGCCAGCGGCGCGTACTGGAGGTTGGTCAGCCCGGCTCCCTGCGGGTGGTGGGTGAGGAACAGGTTCCACAGGCCCCTGCTCCTGGCCTCCGCCTTCAGCTCGTCGATGATCGGCGGGCGCTCCCAGCCCCGGCCGGCCGCGACCGCCTCGGCCACCTGCTCGGAAAACACCTTCTCGGCCGGGTAGACGTGGGTGTCCATGAACGACAGCAGCCGCTCCCGGAGCTCTTCGGTGCGCTCGTCGTACGCGAAATCCATTCGCCGCCTCCAGGTTCCAGGCGCCCTCCGGCCAGCCTGGCGTCCGGATAAGGCTATCTACCGGCCGGTATGGGACCACGCTACGGTCTTGGCATGGCACAGGTCGAGACGGTCCGCGGCCCGGTTGACGCGGATCGCCTGGGAATCACGCTGATGCACGAGCACGTGTTCGTGCTCAACGAGGAGATCCGGCTGAACTACCCGGCCGACTGGGACGAGGAGGCCAGGGTCGCCGACGCGGCCGCCAAGCTGAACGCGCTGCAGCAGCGCGGCTGCGACACGATCGTCGACCCCACCGTGATCGGCCTGGGCAGGGACATCCGCAGGATCCAGCGGGTGGCGGCCGGCACCGGCATCAACATCATCGTGGCCACCGGCCTGTACACCTATGACGACGTGCCGTTCTACTTCCGGTACCGCGGGGCGCAGCGCCAGTCGGCGGGCTCAGACCCGATGACCGCGTTGTTCATCGCCGACATCACCGAGGGCATCTCGGGCACCGGCGTGAAGGCGGCGTTCCTGAAGTGCGCGATCGAGGAGCAGGGCCTGACACCCGGGGTGGAGCGGGTGCTCCGCGCGGTCGGCAGCGCGCACACCGCGACGGGCGCGCCGATCACCGTGCACACCCACCCGGGGTCGGAGTCCGGCCTGGCCGCGACGCGGGTCCTGGCCGCGGAGGGGGCCGACCTGACCAGGGTGGTGATGGGACACAGCGGCGACACGGCCGACCTGGACTACCTGGCCAGGCTGGCCGACGCGGGCTGCCTGCTGGGCATGGACCGGTTCGGGCTCGACGTGATCCTGCCGTTTGAGCAGCGGGTGGACACCGTGGCCGAGCTGGCCAGGCGTGGCTACGCCGACCGCATGGTGCTCTCGCACGACGCGGCGTGCTACATCGACTGGTTCCGGCAGGACCAGATCCCGGGATTCGCACCCTCGTGGCACTTCGGCCACCTGTTCGACGACGTGCTGCCCGCGCTGCGCGAGCGCGGGGTGGGCGAGTCGCAGATCCAGGCGATGCTGGTGGCCAACCCGGCGCGCTACTTCTCCGGCCCGGCCGGCACATGACCGCCCTGAGCGGACCTCGCTTGCGGCAGGTGGCCGTGGTGGCGCGCGACTGCGGCTGGGTAGCCGGCCAGCTGCGTGACGCGTTTGGCTGGGCGCAGCCGTTTCACGATCCGGGAGTGGGACAGTTCGGCCTAACCAACGCGGTATTCGCGGTTGGCGACACATTCCTGGAAGTGGTGGCGCCTGCCGGGCCAGATACCAGCGCCGGCCGGTACCTCGAGCGGCGTGGCGGTGACGGCGGCTACATGGCGATCTTCCAGGTTCCGGACCTGGCCGCGGCTCGCCGCAGGCTCGCCGGTCTGGGGGTGCGAGTGGTCTGGACGGCCGACCTGCCCGACATGGCCGCCACCCACCTGCACCCAAGGGACGTCCCCGGCGCCATCGTGTCCCTGGACTGGGCCGCACCGGAGGAATCGTGGAGGTGGGCGGGCCCGTCGTGGACGGGGCGCGCGCCCGAGCATGCCCCCGGCGGCGTGACCGGATTGACGATCGAGGTCAGCGACCCGTCCGCGGCGGCCCACCGCTGGGCGGCGGTGCTCGGGATTCCCGCCAGTGGCGGCCATACCCCGGAGACGGTGCTACTGGAGTCGGGTCAGCGGCTGCGGTTCGTGCCAGCCCGAGCCGGTCACGGTGAGGGAATCACCGCAGTGACAATCGCCCGGCTGCCCGGCGGGCCACGGGTGATCGGCGGTGTCCGCTTCGCCAGCGAGGAAGGATGACATGACTACGCTCGATACCGGAACCGAGGACCTGCGCGCCGAGATCGATCACGGCGTGGCGGTGATCACCATGAACCGCCCCGACAGGCGAAATGCCTTTTCGCAGGCCATGGTGTCCGCCCTGGGGGCTGTCCTCGCCCAGGTGGAGACCGATGAAGCGGTCGGCTCTGTCGTGCTCACCGGGGCGGGCAGCGCCTTCTGCGCTGGCGGCGATGTCAAGGGCATGGCCGCACCGCCCGCGGACGGGAGCGGCGGCGGTGCCGGCCGACCCGTCGACGAGGTCATCCATCGCCAGCGACTCAATCAGCGAGCCACCAGCGGCCGGCTCTGGAGCATGCCCAAGCCGACGATCGCCGCAATCGGAGGTCCGGCAGCTGGGGCCGGGCTGTCGCTGGCCTTGGCCTGCGATCTGCGTTACGCGGTGCCGGGCGCGGTGCTGACCACTGCCTTCGCCCGGGTCGGGTTCGCCGGAGACTATGGCGGGACCTGGTTTCTCACCCGGCTGGTGGGCAGCGGCAAAGCCAAAGAGCTCTATTACTTCTCGGAGCGGCTGAGCGCTGAGGACGCCCAGCGGCTCGGGATCGTCAACGCCATCTTCCCGCCAGCCGACTTCGAACGGGAGGTCATGGCGCGGGCCCGGCGACTGGCCGAAGGGCCGTCGATCGCTTACCGCTACATGAAGGAGAACCTGAACCGGGCCGTGACCGGCGAACTCGGTGAGTGCATGGACCTCGAAGTGACGCACCATGTACACACCGGACTAACCGAGGACCACCGCGAGGCGGCAAGGGCCTTCGTGGAGAAGCGCGAACCGCGCTTCCAAGGCCGGTAGCTCTACGGCGCCAGGCAGCTCAGGGTCACACCCGGGCCACTCGTCGCGGCAGCAGGGCGCCGATGATCCAGAAGAGCGGAATAAACAGGCCCACGATGAACATGACCCAGTGGCCCTTGCGCAGGGACAGCACGCCCAGCGAGACCAGAAGTACGAAGTAGATGATCCCAATGATCCATCCCATGTGCGCTCCTCCATTCAGCCTTGCCCGCGGGCGCATCGTGTCCCGCACATGAGGATGCGCTTGGCCCGCTCAGAGACGAGGTGAGGTTGCGCACACCGCACACCGTCACAATGCGCTCTTTCCCGGCCGCTGGCATCACCCACGGCGGGTGATGCGAGGCTGGCCAGCCCGCCAGCCCGCCAGCCCGCCAGCCCGCCAGCCCGAAGCCCGAAGCCGGCCGGGCTGCCCTATCTGAGCAGCAGGCGGCCGATGCGGCGGCCCGCGACGTAAAGGCCGGCCACTCCCATGACCGCCAGGTACAGCGCGTGCCAGAGCAGGGCGGGCCCGACCACGCCGAGAGTCAGGCCGCGCATCAGCGCCACGCCCTGGTACAGCGGCGTGCACTCGACCACGATCTGGATCGGCCGCGGGTAGACGCTCAGCGGGTAGAACGTGGCCGAGAACAGGAACATCGGCAGCGTCGCCAGCATGATGTACTCGAAGTCCTGCCAGCTCCGCATGAACGTGGTGGCGGTCATGCCGGCCGCCGCAGACGCGAAGCCGACGAGCAGCGCTACCGGCACGGCGGCCACCGCCCAGGCCGAGTGCACCAGGCCCAGCGCGAGCATGACCACCATGAACGCGATGGCGTACAGCCCGCCACGGATCAGCGACCAGCCGATCTCGCCGAGCGCGATGTCACCGGGACGCATCGGCGTGGCCAGCGCGGCGTCGTAGAACTTCGCGTACTTCAGCCGGAAGAACACGTTGAAGGTGGAATCGAGGATGGCGCCGTTCATGGCCGATGTGGCCAGCAGCGCCGGGGCCACGAAGCTGGCGTACCCCACCGGGTGGCCACCCGGGCCGGCCACGGTCCCGACCAGCTTGCCCAGCCCGACCCCGATGGACAGCAGGTAGAACAGCGGCTCGAAGACCCCGGATACCAGGACCAGCCAGACGTGCCGGTAGACCCGGGCATGCCGCTCGATCAGGTGCACGCTGCCCCGGCCGCCCAGGGCGGACCGGCGGGTGCGCAGCAGCGGCAGCGGCAGCACCCGCAGCGGAAGCTCCCGCAGCGATGGCGCGCTCACCGGACGTGGCTCCCTACACGCATAGCCGCCGCCGGTATGTCCGGTTTCCCACCACGATGCTCACCGCGGCGAGGGCGGCCAGGTATCCCACGTGTACCAGCGTGCCGCCCACGGTAGCCGTGCCCAGGCTGAGCGACCGGCACAGGGCCACGCCGTGCCACAGCGGCGTGGCGTACGCGAGCGGCCTGATCCAGGCCGGAAGCTGGGTGACCGGGAAAAACGTCCCGGAGAACAGGAACAACGGGATCATCCCGAACCGGAACACCAGGGCGAACGACGTGTCCTTGGACACGGTGATCGCCCACGCCTCGATCGGCGCCGCGAAGGCAAGCCCGGTCAGCACCGCGACCGGCACAGCGGCCAGCACCCAGGGCGACGTGATCGCCCCGAACGCGGCCATGACCACCAGAAAGATGGCCGAGTTCATGACCAGTCGCATGATCGTGAACAGCAGGTGCCCGTGAAAGATGTCGGCCGGGCGCAGCGGTGAGGCGGCCGCCGCGTAATAGGTGCGCCGCCACTTCACCGAGCCGAGCACCGGGTACGTGGACTCCTCGATGCCGGACTGCATCGCGGCGGCGGCCAGCAGGCCCGGCGCGAGGAACGCGAGGTAGCTGACCCCGCCAAGGCGCGCGGTGCCGTGCGCGTCGACAAGCTTGCCCAGGCCGAGACCCATGGCGCCCAGGTACAGCACCGGGGACAGGAAGCTCGTGTAGATCGACCCGCGCCACGTCCGGCGGTAGTTGGTCAGCCAGTACCGGAACTCGCGCACGGCAAAGGACCAGGTCATCTCAGTCCTCCAGCTGCCGCCCGGTGAGCCGCAGGAAGACGTCCTCCAGTGTGCTGCGGCGGACCAGCGACGTCAGCGGCTCCAGACCGAGCTCGCGGACGGCCGCAAGCGCCGTGTCACCGTTCTGCGTGTACAGCAGGACCCGGTCGGCCAGCACCTCCAGCCGGTCGGCGGGCGCCCCAGCGAGCTTCTCCGAGGCCTGTTCATGTTCCGCCGGGTTGAACCGGAGCTCGAGCACTTCCGGGGTCGAATACCGCTCGATCAGCTCACGCGGCGAGCCCTCCGCCGCGATCTTGCCACGGTCCATCACCACCAGGCGGTCGCACAGCTGTTCGGCCTCGTCCATGTAGTGCGTGGTCAGCACCAGCGTGACGCCCTGCTGCTTGAGCCGGTACAGCCGGTCCCACACCGCGTGCCTGGCCTGCGGGTCCAGGCCGGTGGTCGGCTCGTCGAGCAGCAGGATCTCCGGCTCGTTGATCAGCGA
>Ga0209169_10000459_pt1 | contig 24879 bp, 24 predicted proteins | sample HubBroMetageWRM4_FD_188346 | JGI IMG/M metagenome (GOLD analysis project Ga0209169, IMG submission 188346) | Warmed soil microbial communities from the Hubbard Brook experimental Forest, New Hampshire - Hubbard Brook CCASE Soil Metagenome WRM 4... | ecosystem: Environmental > Terrestrial > Soil...
CGGGCGCCTGGCTGGCGCCCCTGCTCGGCGGCGAGGTCCTGCTGCCTCCGCTGGCCGTGAACCAGCAGCAGGCCTTCCACTTCGCCCCGTCGGGCGAGGCGACGCAGCCCTGGCCGGTCTTCATCCGCCACGACCAGGCCGCCATATACGGTCTGCCCGCCGGCCGCGACGGCGAGGTGCAGGGCGCGATCAAGATCGGCGAACACGGCCGCGGCACGGCTACCACCGCCGATGACCGGGACGGCATCGTCAGCCCGCAGGCCAGGGAACGCGTCCGCGCGCTCGTGCGTGACCGGTTCCCGGGCCTGCGCCCCGACCCAGTCGGCGAGGTGTCCTGCCTGTACACCTCGACCGCCAACGAGGACTTCATCCTCGACCGCCGCGGTCCGTTCGTCGTCTGTTCCCCTTGCTCCGGCCACGGCGCCAAGTTCGCCCCCCTGATCGGCGAGATCGCCGCCGACCTGGCCTCAGGCGCACCTTCCCCAGACCCGCGCTTCACCCTGGCCGCCCACCTACGCTGACCGCGTTTGCCGGCGACCACCCTCCCGATAAAAGCCGATCAGATGCAATGAAGTGATTCCGGCACGCCGACTATTCTGGGAAGAGTTGCGGTAAAAATTTCACTGGAATTCACGCTTTGGCGGCCTTTGGCAACGCTCGCCGCTTGACGAGCTTCGTCGCGAATGCGCATGGCGCCTAGAGCGCAACACGCCAGACTACAGGCACAACTGCTCCACGCCGTGCCGCAATTAACAGCAAGCTCCCTTTGTCACGATCTGTGAGCAGCATCTCGGCAAGCTCCTGGAATTCGCCTACAGTAATGTCAGGATCTTTGGTATGGCGGTGAAGGGAATGGGTGCCGGGAATGTGGAAGACCCTCGAAACGAAGAGGTGGGCGAAATACGAGCGGCGGAGGGCCGCCTCGCAAGAGGCTGCGGCAGCAAAGGCGGAGCGCGAGGAAACGCTTAGGCGGAAGATGGAAGAGACGCGGGCAAGATCACCGGTAAGACTAACGCGAGCGGAAATGCGTCTCATCGACATGAAACACAAGAAAAAGAGAAGAAACCTGCTGTCGGATGTGCGAAGCATCGGCAATGCCGTCCGCCGTTGAGCAGCCGGCGGCGGCGGTTGCCCGCCCGGGTTCGGGCGCTGGCTCAGGCGGGCGGGTAGCCGGCTAGCAGGACGCCGCGGCCCGGCCTGCCTGCCCCGGCCGCGGCGGCAGCTGACCGCGGGACGCGCGCGAGCGGTCCCCACGCTGCCTGGCAAGCGTGATGGGAATGATGATGATCGCGACGATCAACTCGATGAACAGCAGCGGGAAGGCCGGGAAAACGAGCCACCACACGCCGTAAGCCGCGGTGACGAACATCGCGGGCGGGATCATCGCGCCCGCGGCGACCAGGCCCCACTTGACTGCGTCCTTGTTCGCCCGCGGCCGGGCGGGCCGGCGCGGTGACGGCGCCTCGGCCTGGACGGCGGGGATATCGGCGGTGACCGTGGCCAGGTCGGCGTAGGTCCGCGCGGCGAGCGCCTGACCCACCCGCGCGTCCAGTTCGTCCTTGTCGAGCCGGCCGTCCGCGAAGGAGGTCTTGAGCGCGTCGATCACCTGCTCGCGGTCGGCGTGCGATGCCCGCAGGCGGCCATGGCCTGCTGGTGCTCCCTCTTTCTGTCCTTTGATCACCGGTACCTCCCCGACTGCGCGATGCAGCCACAGCGTAGCGCGGCTGCTCTGTGCGGGCCATCCACGATCGCGGACCCTGCCGTCTTTCTGCATGAGGCACAGGTCGCGGGCGATCACACACGTGGATCGCGGCTTCGATGATCGGGCGGCGGGTGGGGTTGTTATTCGGTCTGGTATACATCCGGGTTGCTGCAGATGTGAACCGGTGCCGATGTTAGTGGGTCACGCACGGGGGTCAAAGCTGGGTCAGAGCGGTTAATCGGCTTCCGATGACATTACAGGGTTCATCGTGGCCTAATGGGTCCGCTGCCGGGGATTTGCGCGGAAGTCTCGGGTTTTACGGAAGATCTGGTGGACCGGGATCCACCGGAATTACCGCGGAACCCGGATCTTCCGCGATCTTTTGAAAATCCGGCTTCGAATCCCGTCCCGCTAGCACCGCCCGCCACCACCGCACCGGGCCCCGCGGCCGGCCGGGCCGCGCGGCCCGGCCAGGAACGGGCTGTCAGGCCCGGACCGTCGCCTCGATGGTCAACCGGCGCGCTGTGTGGGTGTCTGCGCAGCTGGCGTGGCCCTTCTTGGGCTACTTGCGGCCCGCGGCTGTTCCCTGTTACCCGATCTGGTATATATCCGGGGTTGCTGCAGATATGAACCGGTGCTGATGTCAGTGCGGCACGCATGGGGGTCAAAAGCGAGGCAGAGAGGCAGTTGATGATGCGGAGTCCGCGCCGTCTTGTCGTTGCCCTGGCGGTGTTCGCCCTGGTGGCAGCCGGTGGCGTAACGGCGAGCCTGGCGGCAAGCGCCGTCACGGCGCAAACCTGCAGCGCCTCGGCCGACGTTTCGGTCGCGACCTGCACCATCCCCACACAGACGCTCCTCTACCCGGCCGCGATCCAGATCGACATCGAGCTGACGACCGGCGGCGCTGCTCAGGATGTCGTCGTGACCTGGCACGGCTATTGCGCGCAGGGTGCCCGCAAAGCAGTGATAACTTCGCCCATCAACGGGACGACGGTAGCGGTCCCTCCGACGACCGCCGTCAAGGTCCCGCTGCCCTACACGGTCCCGGACTACTGCGATATCAGCACCACCGCGACCCTCAACGGCACCGGGACACTCGAGATGACGCTGGAGTGGACGCAAGGCACCCCGGCGTCCCCGTCCGCGCCGGCGGGCGTGCCGCTGATCAAGGGGTACGGCGGCAAGTGCCTGGATGACAAGGGCAACAGCCGGGCGGACCGGACCGAGGTCATCATCTGGACGTGCAACGGCGCCGATTCGGCCCAGGGGTGGAAGTTCACCAACGGCGAGCTGGTGCATGACGGCAGGTGCGCGAACGACCGGGCCAACGGAGGCAGCGGCACAAAGGTGATCTTGTGGACCTGCGACCGGGCCCCGGATGAGACATGGACCCACACGGGCAGCGACGGCGAGTTCGTGCTGAGCAGCAGAACCCACGGGCTGCTCTGCCTGGACGACCCGGGCTACTCGACCACCAACCGGACCCAGCTCATCGTCTTCGCCTGCCGCAACACCAGCAACCAGCACTGGACATAGTTTCTTGCCATGAGGTCAACGCAGCAGCGCAAGGCCGACGCCCTCGAGAAGCTGGAAAAGGACGCCGACGTCTGGGTCGCCACCGGCGATGAGCACGGGATCGCCCATCTCGTGCCGCTGTCGTTGTGCTGGCACGGGGGGAAGGTCGTCGTCGCCGTGGAGAGCCGGAGCCGGACGGCCCGCAACGCGTCGGCCTCAGGCCAGGCCCGGCTGGCGCTCGGCTTGAGCCGGGACGTGGTCATGATCGACGCGGCCGCCACGGTCGTCCCCCGGGCAGGCGTCGATCCGGCGATCGTCACCGCCTACCGCGAGCGCACCGGCTGGGAGCCCGGCGCGGGCGGCGGCGACTGGGTCTACGTCCTGCTCCAGCCGACCACGATCCAGGTATGGCGGGACGTTGCCGAGATCACCGGCCGCACCATCATGCGCGCCGGCGCCTGGCTGACCTGACCGCGGCCCGACCCGCGCCGACGCTGGCGTGCCGGTAGAACTCGAGCGCTTCTGGCGCCAGCGGCGTGTTTTCCATGATCAGGTCGGCCGCCTTCTCCGCCATCATCATGACCGGCGCGTAGATGTTGCCGTTGGTGATGTACGGCATCGCGGAGGCGTCCACGACCCGCAGGCCCTCGACGCCGTGTACCCGCATGCTGGCCGGGTCGACCACCGACTCGGCGGTGGTGCCCATCTTGCAGGTGCACGACGGGTGCAGCGCGGTCTCCGCGTCCCTGGCCACCCAGTCCAGGATCTCCTCGTCGCTCTTCACGCCGAGCCCCGGCGACAGCTCGCCGTCGTTGTAGGGGTCGAAGGCAGGCTGGTTCAGGATGTTCCTGGCCACGTGGATGGCCTCCACCCATTCCCTGCGGTCCTGGTCGGTGGACAGGTAGTTGAACCGCAGCGCCGGGTGGACCCTGGGATCGGCGGAGGTGACCTTCACCGAGCCCCGCGCGTCGGAGTACATCGGGCCGATGTGCACCTGGTAGCCGTGCCCGCCCGCGGGCACCGAACCGTCGTAGCGGATCGCGATCGGCAGGAAGTGGAACATCAGGTTGGGATAGGCCACGTCGTCGTTGCTGCGCGCGAAGCCGCCGCCCTCGAAGTGGTTGGTGGCGCCAGGCCCGCTGCGGAAGAACAGCCAGTTGGCGCCGATCCCCGGCCGGCGCCACCACTGAAGCGCCGGCTGCACGGAGACCGGCAGCTTGCACCCGTACTGGATGTACACCTCGAGGTGGTCCTGCAGGTTCTCGCCGACGCCCGGCAGGTCCGCCACGCACTTGATGCCGAGCCGCCCGAGGTCGTCCGCGCGGCCGATCCCGGACAGCTGGAGCAGTTGCGGCGAGTTGATCGCGCCGCCGCACAGGATCACCTCGCCGCCGAGCGCGGTCCTGGCCCGGTCCACGCCCCTGGCGTACTCCACGCCGATCGCCCGCGAACCCCGGAACAGGATCCTGGTCACGAACGCCCTTGTTTCCACGGTCAGGTTCGGCCGGTCCATCACGGGGTGCAGGTACGCGCGGGCGGCCGACAGCCGCCTGCCGCGGTGCACGTTGCGGTCGAACGGCGCGAAGCCCTCCTGCCGGTAGCCGTTGACGTCGTCGGTCAGCGGGTACCCGGCCTGCTGGACCGCCTCGAAGAAGGCCTGGAACAGCGGGCTGGTGGCGGGCCCGCGCTCGAGCACGAGCGGGCCCTCGTGGCCGCGCCAGCTCCCGCCCCAGGCCAGGCAGGTCTCCATCTTCTTGAAGTACGGCAGGCAGTGCGCGTAGTCCCAGCCCGCCATGCCGGGGTCGGCCGCCCAGCGCTCGTAATCCAGCGGGTTGCCGCGCTGGAAGATCATGCCGTTGATGCTGCTCGAGCCGCCGAGCACCTTCCCGCGCGCGTGGTAGACGCGGCGGTCGTTCATGAACGGCTCGGGCTCCGAGGAGTACTTCCAGTCATAGAGCCGGTTCCCGATGGGATAGGTCAGCGCGGCTGGCATGTGGATGAAGACATCCCAGGGGACATCAGAACGCCCCGCCTCGAGCACCAGCACCCGGTGACTCGGATCGGCGCTGAGCCGGTTCGCGAGCGCGCTTCCTGCCGAGCCGCCGCCCACTATGACGAAATCGTATTGCGCTGCACCCATCGGTCGCCTTCTTCCAACGCCCGGTCCCAGCCCCGCCTGGAAACCTAGGCTCCCACTGGATGTCCAGTATCAACCTAGATGCACAGTGCCGTCCGGGATACTTAGAAAACGTCCGGTTGGTTTAGCCCCACCGAACACCGGCCACACGAGGCCCAAGGAGACTCATACTCGTTCTCCTGACACGAATTACCAGGTCGATATCGGGCACAAGCGGCGTGCCTGCTTGCCGGCGCCCTGCGGAGGCCCTAGAGTCCAATCCTGGTTCCGTGGGCATCGTCGCGGCCATAGCCCAGGAGGTTCAGCACTGGTGGCAGCATCCAGAACTACACAGCCCCAGGCGGGAGTGCTGGGTCCGACCGGTCGGCCGTTCTCGGGCTTCCCTGACCCCGAGCCCCTGGTCGAGCACGGCCCCGCCCGCACGGTCGCGGTCTGCAACCAGAAGGGCGGCGTCGGCAAGACCACCACGACGATCAACCTCGGCGCGGCACTGGCCGAGCAGGGCCGCCGTGTGCTGCTTGTCGACTTCGACCCGCAGGGAGCGCTCTCGGTAGGGCTCGGCATCCAGCCGCACGACATCGACAGCACCGTCTACAACCTGCTGATGGAGCGCGATATCACGCCGCACGACGTGCTGCACAAGACCGGCGTCGACGGCATGGACCTGCTGCCGAGCAACATCGACCTGTCCGGCGCCGAGGTCCAGCTCGTGCACGAGGTGGGCCGGGAGTACGTGCTCGGCGGGGTACTGCAGCCACTGCTGCCCGAGTACGACATGATCATGATCGACTGCCAGCCGTCCCTCGGCCTGCTCACCATCAACGCGCTCGCCTGCGCGGACAGCGTGATCATCCCGCTGGAGTGCGAGTACTTCGCTATGCGCGGCGTGGCCCTGCTGATGGAGACCATCGACAAGGTCTCGCGCCGGCTCAACACCAAGCTGACCATCGACGGATTGCTAGCCACCATGTACGACTCGCGCACGCTGCACACCCGCGAGGTCCTGGCCAGCATGGTCAATGGATTCGGCGACAAAGTTTTTCATACTGTAATCAACCGCACAGTGCGGTTCCCGGACGCTACGGTGGCCGGAGAGCCTATTACCAGCTTCGATTCGGGGTCGATGGGAGCTAACTCCTACCGCGAGCTGGCCAAGGAGGTACTGGAGCGGTGGCGTCTGGGAGGGGTCGATCACGGCGAGTAAGCCTGCCGGGGGTCGCCGAACTCCTGCGCCCCGCCGCTCCCGGCCCCGATGGGGGAGACCTTCGCCTCGCTAGCGGGCGGGAGAAACACTCCCAGAAGATCACCGTCTACCTGTCCGCCGAGGAACTACTTGACCTGGAACGCGCCAGGCTCGCGCTGCTGCGCTATGGCGCCGCGGCCGACCGGGGCCGGATCGTCCGCGAGGCGATCGCCGTGCTGCTCGCCGACCTCGACGCCCGCGGCAAGGACAGCCTGCTGGCCCGCCGCATCGCCAGCGCCAACGAAGCCGCCGCCAACGAAGCTGCCGCCATCGCTGCCATCGCCGCCAGCGAAGCCGCCGTCAACGACGGCGCCGGCCTGGACGTGGAGCAGTCCGCGCCCTAGCCCGCCCGCCGCCGCGGCCCGCGCCGGCCCTGACAACCGCGACGACCACGACAGCCGCGGCACCCGCGCCGCTCAGCTACCGTCGTGACCGTGAGCGTGGACGACACCGAAGACGCGCGGCCCGCCCAGGCCGGCGGCTTCGAGGTACACCTGGACGTCTTCGAGGGCCCGTTCGACCTGCTCCTCGCGCTGATCTCCAAGCACAAGCTGGACATCACCGAAGTCGCGCTCTCCCAGGTCACGGACGAGTTCATCAGCTACATCTCGAAACGCTCCGACGGCTGGGACCTGGACCAGGTCAGCTATTTCCTCGTCGTCGCGGCGACGCTGCTCGACCTGAAGGCAGCCCGCCTGCTGCCCTCGGGCGAGGTCGAGGACGAGGAGGACCTGGCCCTGCTCGAGGCCAGGGACCTGCTCTTCGCCCGGCTGCTGCAGTATCGCGCGTATAAGGAGGTGGCGGCCACCTTCGCCGCCAGGATGACCGCGGCGGCCCGCCGTTTCCCCCGCCGGGTCCCGCTGGAGCCGCGCTTCGCGCAGCTGCTGCCCGAGGTTCTGCTTGGCCTGGGGCCGGCCGAGTTCGCCAGGCTCGCGTCGGTGACGCTCGCGCCCAAGCCGCCGCCCACGGTATCGACCGAGCACATCCACGCCCCCATGATCAGCGTCAGGGACCAGGCCCTGATCATCGCGGCCAGGCTGCGGGAGCTCGGCCGGGCCAGCTTCCGCCAGCTGACCGCGGGCGCGGCGGGAAACTACGAGGTGGTGGCCTCGTTCCTTGCCCTGCTTGACCTGTACAAGGAGGACGTCATCTCCTTCGAGCAGGTCGCCGCGCTGGGCGAGCTCTACGTGACATGGACCGGCCCGGACGATGAGAACACTGATAGCTACGATGAGCTGACCGAAAGCGACGACTGAACGACGATGACCAGCGAACCCAACCCGCAGCCCCAAGACGCCCAAGACGCCCAACAGGCCCAGGAGGCCCAAGAGGGCCAAGAGGGCGAAGCGGCCCGGCCGGGCCCCGGGCTGCGGGCGAGCCTGGAGGCCATCCTGCTGGTGGCCGACGAACCCGTGCCGACCGTGGTCCTTGCGCAGGTGCTCGAGCACCCGAGGAACGAGGTAACGGCCGCGCTGGCCGAACTCGCCGAGGAATACACCGCCGCGGGCCGAGGCTTTGACCTGCGCGAGATAGCCGGCGGCTGGCGCTTCTACACCCGTGAGGATTGCGCCGCGCTCGTCGAGCGTTTCGTTACTGACGGCCAGGAGGTTCGCCTCACCCAGGCGGCGCTTGAGACGCTCGCGGTCGTCGCTTACCGCCAGCCGGTGAGCCGGGCCAGGGTCTCGGCGGTCCGCGGGGTCAACTGCGACGGCGTCATGCGTACGCTGACGCTGCGCGGCCTGGTCGAGGAGGCCGGCACGGACCCGGAGACCACTGCCATCCTGTACCGCACCACGAGCTACTTCCTGGAACGGCTGGGCCTGGCGAGCCTGGAGGATCTCCCCGATCTCGCGCCGTTCCTGCCAGAGAACATTGAGGATCTTGAGGATGAGAACGCCAGACAGTGACCGTGACGTCGATGAGTACGAAGACGAGGACAGGGACTCGCTGACCGACGTCCCAGGCGGGGTGCGGCTGCAGAAGGTCCTCGCCGAGGCGGGGGTCGGCAGCCGCAGGCACTGCGAGGAGCTGATCGGCGCCGGGCGGGTTCAGGTCGACGGCGAGACGGTGCGCAGGTTCGGCGCCCGCGTCGACCCGGAAACCCAGGTGATCAAGGTCGACGGCAAGCGCATCCCGTCCCGGCCCGGCCTGGTCTACCTGGCCTTCAACAAGCCGCCCAAGGTGCTGACCGCGATGTCGGACCCGCGCGGCAGGCGGACCATAGCGGACTTCCTCGGCGACAGGTCGCAGCGGCTCTTCCACGTCGGCCGGCTGGATTACGACACCGAGGGCCTGATGCTGCTCACCAACGACGGCGAGCTGGCGCACCGGCTCGCGCACCCCAGCTTCGAGGTCGCCAAGACCTACCTGGCGGACGTGAGCGGCCCGGTGCCGAAGGACCTCGGCCGCCGCCTCGCTACCGGCATCGAGCTCGACGACGGCGTGGCCACGGCCGACAGGTTCCGCGTGGTCGACAGGTCCGGTACCCGCGCGCTGGTGGAGATCACGCTGCACGAGGGCAGGAAGCACGTGGTGCGCCGGATGCTGGCCGCGGCCGGGCACCCGGTCAGCCGGCTCGTCCGCACCAACGTCGGCCCGATCAGGCTCGGCACGCTCAAGCCGGGCACCTCCCGCGAGCTGACCACCGCGGAAATAGGCGAGCTGTACGCCGCCGTAGGCCTGTAACCTGTGGCGATGGAAATGGAAGGAGCAGCGGCGCAGATGACGGTCAGGGCGGTTCGCGGCGCGGTGCAGATCGAGACCGACCACCGCGAAGCGATACTCGAAGGCACGGCGGAGCTGGTCACCGAGGTGATGGCGCGCAACGACCTCACCACCGACGACGTGATCAGCGTGCTGTTCACGGCCACGCCGGACCTGACCGCCGAGTTCCCCGCGCTGGCCGCGCGCAAGATCGGCTTTCACGACGTGCCGCTGATCTGCGCTTCCGAGATCGCGGTGCCCGGTGCCATGCCCCGCGTCGTGCGGCTGCTTGCCCACGTGGAGACCGACCGACCGCGGTCGGCGATCCAGCACGTGTACCTGCGCGGCGCCGCCGCCCTCAGGCTGGACATCGCTCAGTGAGGGTCGCCGTCGTCGGCACCGGGCTGATCGGCACGTCGGTCGCGCTCGCGCTGCGCGAGCGCTCCTGGCAGGTCTGGCTCAGCGACGCCGACCCGGCCGCCGCCAAGCTGGCCGCCGATCTCGGCGCGGGGGAGTTGCTGCCCGATTCCCTGGCCGGCGCCGACGTGGCGGTGATCGCGGTTCCCCCGGACGCCGTGGCGGCCACCCTGGCCGCCGCCCAGGCCCGCGACCTCGCCCGCTGCTACACCGACGTGGCCAGCGTGAAGCAGCTCCCGGTCGCGCAGGCCCGCGAGCGCGGCTGCGACCTGACCAGCTACGTGCCAGGGCACCCGCTGGCCGGCCGGGAGAAGCACGGCCCCGCGGCCGCCCGCGCTGACCTGTTCCTCGGCCGGACCTGGGCGCTGTGCCCGGTGGCCGAGACCTCGGCTGAGGCCGCGGACATGGTTACGTCGCTGGTCCGGGCGTGCGGCGCGGTCCCCGTCCGCACAGACGCGGCCGCGCACGACCGCTGGGTCGCGCTGATCTCGCACGCCCCGCACCTGGTCGCCTCGGCCATGGCGGCGGCGCTGGCCGATGCGCCGCCCGAGGCCCTCGACCTGGCCGGGCAGGGGCTGCGCGACGTGACAAGGATCGCGGCAGGCGACACCGGCCTGTGGACGCAGATCCTGTCCGCCAACGCCGCGCCGGTCGCCGAGGTTCTCGCCGCGGTGGCCGGTGACCTGGCCGAGGCCGCGCGGATGCTGGCGGACGGCGAGGACCCGCAGAAGTCGGTCGAGGCGCTGCTTAACCGCGGCCGGGCGGGCGTGGCCAGGATTCCCGGCAAGCACGGCGGTGAGCCCCGTGAGTTCGCCGTCGTCCAGGTCGTCATCCCCGACGAGCCCGGCGCGCTGGCCCGGCTGTTCCACGCGAGCGGCGCGGCCGGGGTCAACATCGAGGACGTCAGGATCGAGCACTCGCCCGGCCTCCCCGTCGGCGTCGCCGAGCTTTCCGTCCGCCCCGCCGAGGCCGCCCTCCTGGTGGACGCGCTGGAAGCGGGCGGCTGGCCGGTCCGCCGCTAAGCATCCGGTACCAGCCCCCGCCCAGGGATCCCCGCTGTATCCGGAACGCCCCGCCTCGATTCTTCTTTTTATTTATCCAGAACGGGCAGTGGTGCCCGGTCCGCACCGTGCGTCCCGCCGCGGCGAATTTCCTCTGGCGTGGATGCCTGTCGCACGTGGCAGCGAATCTGTATGATCTGGCCGCAAGAGGGCGGCGAGAGGCGCGATCGTGCCACGTTGCCAGGGCCGATGACCGGGGGAAGGGATGCCTCGCATGTCCATGCCGAATGTCCTGCGGGCGGCCCGAAAGCCGGCCGCGATCGCTGCCATCGTCGGCCTGGCTGGCTCCGGCTTGTCCGGTGCGCTGCCGTCGGCGCAGGCCGCCGCGCACGCGCTGCGCACCACCGGGACCGTCTACCTCAGCGAAGGCAGCAACTCGATCAGCTACGACTTCGCCGAGGCGCCGAACGGAGCGGTGTTCTACTCCCGCGGAGCCGACGTCTATGTGGTGAAGGGAACCTCGGCGCCCGCGCTGGTGGTGCAGGCCGGCGGGAAGGTGCTGGCGCTGGCGGCGAACTCGGCCGAGCTGTTCGTCGACGTCGGCAAGACCGTGACCGCTTATCACCTGCCGGGCGCCATCAAGGTGCAGCAATGGACGCTGAGCAGCCCGCTTCCCGTCACCTCGGCTGGCCTGTACGCGGTCGGCAGCACCGTTTGGGCCTGGACCGACTGGTCCACTGACGAGAGCGGCCTTGAGTACGCGAACGTCAGCAGGTTTACCGCCTCGTCGGCCGGCGTCCACCTGATCAGTGCCAACATCGCCTACCCGGACTTCCTCGCCGCCGATGCGTCGGGCCTGTACTACCAGGCCATCCGCAGTGACGGGACCAACGGTTACCTCGTGCACGTCGCGCCGTCCGGCTCGTCGGCCCGGATAACCGATGCCGACATCGATGGCCCGCTCGCGCTGGCGGGCGGGCGGGTGGAACTGCTCGTCCCGCATTACGGCAGCAGCGGCTCGGTCAATAACTACCTTGACAGCTACAACGGCAGCTCCCTGGCGCACGCCTATTCCAGGCATGTCTCAGGCGCCGACCTGGGCATCGCGGGCACCGGCGTCGGCCTGCTCGTCCTCGCAGCGTCGTGCAAGAGCCTGATCTGCTCCTCCGCCACGGTCAGCGAGCTCAGCACCGGCACCGGTGCCACGCTCTCGACGCTTACCGTGCCGTATGCCCTGGACCTGGTGGCAGGACCGTCAGCAGTGGTAATCACCTACCGGAGCGGTAAGTACTACCTGGTCAGGCTGGCAGGTTAACCCGCAGCCAGGACAGCGGCGGATCGCGCCCCCGTCCGCCGGTACCATCGCACGGGTGAGTACTCCAGCGGACACCGATAGCGAGACGGACGAGGCAATCGAAACTAGCCCCCAGCTCGTGCTCGCGGTGGACGGGCCGTCGGGTGCGGGTAAGTCGAGCGCGTCGCGCGGCGCGGCGCGTGCCCTCGGCCTGCGGTACCTGGATACCGGGGCGATGTACCGGGCACTGACCTGGTGGCTGCTGCACCGAGGCGTCGACGTGCGCGACGTCGCCGCCGTCGCCGCGCTGGCGGCAGAGCCCCGCATCGAAGTCGGCACCGATCCGGGCGCCCCGTGGGTCCAGGTGAACGGCACCGACGTGACGGCGGCGATAAGGAGCCGCGAGGTCACCGACGCGGTCAGCGCGGTCGCGGCGGTCCCGCAGGTGCGTGCGCACCTGATCGCGCAGCAGCGCGATATCATCGCGAACGCAGGCGGTATCGTCGCCGAGGGCCGCGACATCGGCACGGTGGTCGCTCCCGACGCGCCGGTGAAGGTGTTCCTGACCGCGGACAGCGCCGAGCGGGCCAGCCGCCGGGCGGCGGAAACCAGCCGGTCGACGGCTTCAACCCAGACCGACCAGGATCGCAGGGACCGGCTCGACGCGGCGCAGAGCGCCAAGGCCTACGACGCTGTCGAGATCGATTCCACCGGGCTCGGCCTGGACGAGGTGGTGGACGCCATCGTCCGCCTGGTCCGCGAAACCCGCAAGCAGAGCACCTAGAGCAGAGCAGAAATTAATGTCGAACGAGCCCGTCTCCGATTCCGTCTCCGCCCCCGTCCCCGTGGTCGCCGTCGTCGGCCGGCCCAACGTGGGCAAGTCCACGCTGGTGAACCGGATCCTCGGCAGCAGGCAGGCGCTGGTAGAGGACACCCCGGGGGTGACCAGGGACCGGGTGGCCTACGACGCGATGTGGCGCGGCCGGTCGTTCACGCTGGTGGACACCGGCGGCTGGGAGCCGTCGATAGAAGGCGGTCAGAGCCTGGCCGCCCGGGTCGCAGCCCAGGCCAGGATCGCGGTGGAGGCCGCAGACGCCGTGCTGTTCGTGGTGGACGCCACCGTCGGGGTGACCGACGCGGACGCGGCGGTGGCCAGGGTGCTGCGCCGGTCGGGCAAGCCGGTCGTGGTCGCGGCCAACAAGGTCGATGACACCAAGGCCGAACCCGAGGTCGCCGCGCTGTGGTCGCTCGGCCTCGGCGAGCCCGCCCCGGTCAGCGCGCTGCACGGGCGGGGCAGCGGCGACCTGCTTGACCTGATACTCGACGCGCTGCCCGACGCGCCCAGGGAAACCGACGAGGCCGAGGGCGGCCCCCGCCGCGTAGCGCTCATCGGCCGCCCGAACGTGGGCAAGTCCAGCCTGCTGAACAAGCTGGCCGGCCATCAGCGCGCGCTCGTCGACGAAGTGGCGGGCACGACCAGGGACCCGGTGGACGAGCTCGTCGAACTCGGCGGCACTACCTGGCGGTTCGTGGATACGGCCGGCATCAGGCGGCGGTTCCGCGAGAACCAGGGCGCGGACTACTACGCGGCGCTGCGCACCGCGGGGGCGCTGGACCGGGCCGAGGTCGCGGTGGTCCTCGTCGACGCTAGCCAGCCGCTGACCGAGCAGGACCTGAGGATCGTCTCAATGGTGATCGAGGCGGGCCGGGCGCTGGTCATCGCCTACAACAAGTGGGACATGGTCGACGAGGAACGGCAGCAGTACCTCGAGCGCGAGATCGACCGTCAGCTGTACACGGCGCGCTGGGCGCCGCGGGTGAACATCTCCGCGGCCACCGGACGGCACGTGGAGCGGCTCGTGCCGGCGCTGGAGAAGGCGCTGGCCGGCTGGGAGACGCGGATATCGACCGGCAGGCTCAACGCGTGGCTTACCGGCCTGGTGGCGGCGACACCGCCGCCGGTGCGGGGCGGCCGCCAGCCGAAGATCCTGTTCGCCACCCAGGCCGGGGTCCGGCCGCCGCACTTCGTGCTGTTCGCGTCCGGGTTTCTCGAGGCGGCCTACCGCCGTTTCGTAGAGCGTCGCCTGCGCGAGGAGTTCGGCTTCGAGGGCACCCCGGTGCAGGTATCGGTCCGGGTCAGGGCCAAGCGGGAGGCGCGACCCGGAAAGCGCTCCGGCAAGCCCGCCCGCGCCGACCGCCGCCGCTAGCCCGCCAGCCCATCCCTCAGCTCACGAACGCACTGGCGTCACGCCTTAACCACCCTCAGCCCACGAACGCGCCGGGCGGCGCGGCGGGGGAGGGCTGCGCATCCGCGTCGGTCACCGGCCTCGCGCCCGCGGCGAAGCGCTCAAGCTCGGCGCCGTGCAGCACCCGTCCCGGCATCGGGTCCGCCGCGGCCAGCCGGGTCAGCGCGGCGACCGGCAGCTCGCGGCCGCTGGCCACGAGCACCGTGTTGCCGAACCGTCGGCCGCGCAAGATCGCGGCCTCCGCGATCAGGCAGGCGTGCGGGAACACCTCGCGGACCGTGGCGACCTGTCCGCGGGCATGAGCGAGCGGCGGGCCGTCGGCGACGTTGGCGCCGAGGACCCCGTTATCGCGCAGCGCACGGCGCGCCGCCGTCGCGAACTCCACCGACGTCAGGCTGGCAGGCGTGCGCCCGGCCGCGAACACGTCCGCGATCACCACGTCGAACGAGCCGGCGGGCAGCCGACCGAGTTCCGCCCTGGCGTCGCCGATGCGGACCCGGATCCGCCCGCCCCGTTTGTCCGTGCGCCGGAACGGCAGCCTGGCCCGGACCAGCTCGATGAGTGCGGCGTCGGCGTCGATGGCCAGCTGCGGCGACCCGGGCCTGGTGGCCGCGACGTAACGGGCCAGCGTGAGCGCCCCCGCCCCCAGGTGCAGCACCCGCAGCGGCTGCCCCTCAGGCGCGGCCGTATCGATGACGTGCCCCAGCCGCCGGACGTACTCGAAGTCCAGGTAGCCCGGATCCTCGAGGTCCACGTGGGATTGCGGGATGCCGTCGACGAGCAGCATCCACGACGCCCACCGGTCGGCGTCCTGCAAGACCTCGGCATGCCCGAGCCCGTCGGCCGCTCCAGTCGCCGCACCTCTGGACGCTCGGGTCATACCTGCAAGTATCGTTGGCTGGGCGGCCGGATCGGCACGCGTCAACCGGTTAACAGTTCGTAGAACCGGCCCGCGTGTGCGAGGCTGTGTTCGTGCCCCTTGAGCCGCTGGAGGTCCCCATGGCTGTCGAGCAATCAGGAGCAGAGCCTTCGCCGGTCGCCGCCGACGAAGCTCCATCGGCGGCTGCCGCCAGCCCGGACGCGCAGGACCAGGTGCCCGAGGCCACCACGGCACCCGACATCGACGAGGTGAAGCGGCAGTTCCGCGAGGCGCTGGACCGCAAGCGCAACGCCCACGCCAGCGCCAACGCGGACGGCACCCAGGACACCGGCAAGGTGCACGGTGCCCACGGCCCCGCCACCAGCCGCCGCTCCTTCCGCCGCAAGAGCGGCGGCTAGCCGGCCCTCCGCCATCTCCCCTTCGAGCCTGGGCCCACGTCCGGTGTAAGGTCGGCGCTACGCTGCGCGGAGCACGATGGAAGGCCGGGCGGCCAAGGGGAGCCAGGGGAGGAAGATCGGTGGAGCCATTCGACCCGACCAGGCCGAACATCGCCAGGGTCTGGGACTACTGGCTGGGCGGGAAGGAAAATTTCGCCGCCGACCGCGAACTTGCCGAGAAGATGCTGGCGGTCCACCCGGTCTCCGCGCAGATGGCCAGGGAGAACAGGGACTTCCTCGGGCGTGCCGTGAGCTACGCGGCGGCCCGCGGCGTCCGGCAGTTCATTGACGTCGGCGCCGGCCTGCCCACCGCGCTGAACACCCACGACATCGCCAAGCACGTGGACCCGGAAGCGCGGGTGGCGTATGTGGACAACGACCCGGTCGTGATCTCGCACGCCCGCAGCCTGCTCGCCAAGAGTCCCGGGGTGATCGCGGTGCCCGGCGATATGCGTGACCCCGCGCGCATCCTCGCCGATCCCGGGCTAGCGGAACTCATCGACATGGCCGAACCTGCCTGCGTGATCTTCTCCGGCGTCCTGCACTTCGCGGATGCCGGGACCGCGCGTGCCGTGGCCGCCGTCTTCGCCCGGGCGATCGCTCCGGGCAGCTACATGATCATCTCTGTGGGTTCGGGCAACCGGTCAGAAGGAGACAACTTCACCACTGCGTACACGGCCGCGCAGATATACATCCATTCTCCCGAGGAGATCCTGAGTTTCTTCGGCGGCCTCGAACTCGTGCCTCCGGGCGTGGTGCCTGTGCTGTCCTGGTCCGGCGACAGCCCGGCGCGAAACCCGGAGCCGCGCACGGCAACCTTCCTGGCCGGGGTGGCACGGAAGCCGGAATAACGAGTTCCGCTCCGGGACGGCCCGGAGCCAGGTCCGGTCCTCGGTGAGGTAGCGGTCAAGGCGCAGCCCCGCGCCGGCGAGCACGGCCGCCAGCGCGGCGTCATCGAGCGACATCGCGGTGAACGTCTGCGTCCAGCACTGATCGCCGATCACGTACTCGACCGTCGCCGAGACCAGGTTCGGCCCGGGACGCGACACGTCCCGCATCCGGAAGACGATCCCGTCCCGCGTATTCTCGGTCTCCCTTGCCGCGGAAAACCAGTCGGGCCCGTGGCGCTGGATGATCACGCACCCGCCGTCGGCAACGTGCCGTCGGCAGGCCGCGAGGAACGCGGTCCTCGTCGGTATGTCCGCCGCGTTGATCAAGTGCGACGCCAGCAGCACGGCGTCGAAACGCCTGCCGAGCGAGACGTCCTCGATCCGCGCGCATACGGTCTGCGCTCCCCGGACGTGCGCCAGCATTTCCGGGGATTCGTCGACCGCGACGACCCGATGGCCGAGCGCGACCAGCGGGTTGGTGATCCTCCCGGTCCCGGAGCCGAGTTCGAGGACAGACGCTCCCACTCCGGCCGCGTCATGCACGATGGCGGGCTCGCCGAAATCGGATAGCCGCGCGTAGAACTCGACCGCGCAACCGTCCGGAGTGATCACGCCCGGTCCGGTCCCGTATGCATCTGATATCCCAGCCATGCGACGCCCCAGCCACAATCGTGCTTTCCTGCCTGCCGAACGATCAACGGTCCGGGATTTGCCCGCCATTCCCGTTCGTGCAGGCGTCAGGACCGTCTCGTTCGTGCAGGCGTCAGCAGCCCCGGGCGGAAAAGCCCAGGGACGCCGATCAGGCTGAGAGCATCCCGGAGCATACCGGTCCTGTGGAGAGCTTGTCCGCCCGGGCCTGCCGTGGTTTCGGCGGCTCCTGCTGGTGCCCTCCATGGGGACCGGTCTGCTCGGCCGCCTGGCGTTGCTCGCCTGTCGCCGGCAGATGGAACCAGACCGTGGTGCTGGCCGGATCCCTCAGATATCCCCACTGCGCGGCGAGATGCTGGACCAGGTACAGTCCGTGCCCTTCGGCCGCGTACAGGTCGCCCTTCACGATGGGGGTGTCCGCCGACCCGTCGTCGATGACCTCGATCAGGACGCCGTGCGGCACCCGGATGACCACGATGGTGACCGTTCCGCCATCGATGCCCGATCTGCTGTGCAGTATCGCGTTGGTGACGACTTCGGACGTGAGTAAGGTCGCGGCGTCGGTATCGGCGTCCGCGTTGAGCCGATGGGAGCTGAGCGTCCGCGCGACGAAGGCCCTGGCCTCGCGGACCAGTCCCGGGCGTCCGGGGATGGTCAGCGAACCGAGAACCGCAGCGCGCGGGTTCGGGTCGGACCTGCACTGAGCGCCGGTCCCTGGTTGTCGGGAATTGCCGGCGGGCGTTTCCATTTTGATTGTCTCCCTCCCAGATTGCAGATCGTGATCTGCCTTGTCCACGGTCTCTCAGACCCTTGGAGTTACGTCCCGCTCCCAGTATCACAACAGCGACATAAGCCACTGTGGCCAGTTCAGGTGGCCGCCACCACCCAAAACGTATATCGAACCTCTGCGTTGTCCTGCAGCCATTACCCTCCGCATATCAGCAGGCCGGACGAATCCCGCTTAATGCGCTTATACCCTATTTTCATAATTTGTCCGGATTTGCACACCTCTTGGTCGGATGACTGCGGACTGGCATCTAACCGATGATGGGGCCACAGGGCGCCTGCACGCAAGTGCGTGGCACAAATTCTTCAAATGAAATCCCGCATGGGATTTCATCTTAGCCATCAGTGCTGTATCGTACTGGGTGTCTGGAACGAAGCGGAGCGATCTGGTTACGTTCCGGCGTGACATGGGTGGGTAGGGTCGAGTGGGTCGCACTGAGCGCAGGCCCCTGAGCCGTTTTGGGGAGGTGAGCTTCTCGTGCCCCTAGGTCCGACCGTTCGTCGCCGCAGGCTCGGCGCCGAACTCCGGCGTCTGCGCGAGGCGCACTCGCTCAAGCTTGAAGAGGTGGCCGAGCGGCTGGGCCTGGCCCCTTCGACGCTCTCGCGCATCGAGACGGGTAAGGCGCCCACCAAGTCGGCCTACCTGACCGCGATGCTCGGGCTGTACGAGGTCGAGGATCCGGGCGCGCGGAAGGTGCTTGTCGACATGGCCCGCGAGGGTCACCGCAAGGGGTGGTGGTCGATCTACGACGACGTGCTCCCGAGCGGGTTCGACATCTACGTGGGCCTGGAGGCGGAGGCGTCGGGGCTGCGCAGTTACGAGACGGACGTGGTACACGGCCTGCTGCAGACCACCGACTACGCGCTGGCGGTACTGCGCGAGCTGCGGCCAAGAGACACTGAGGAACAGCTCCAGCGGGTGGTCGACCTGAGGATGCAGCGGCAGCGACTGCTGGACCAGGATCCGCCGCTCGACTTGTGGCTCATCCTCGACGAGGGCGCGATCCGGCGCAATGTCGGCGGCAGCGCGGTCATGCGCCGGCAGCTGGAGCACCTGGTCCAGGCAAGCCGCTGGTCAAACGTGACCCTGCAGATCCTGTCCTTCGAATCGGGCGCTCACGCGGGCCTGACAGGCCCGTTCGCCATCCTTGAGTTTCCCGAGCGGACCGATTCCGAGGTCGCCTACACCGAATCCGTGGGCGGCATGATCTACCTGGAAAAAGACCGGGAGGTACGGGCCTGCGCCGAGGCTTTCGACCGGATGCGCGCGACCGCGCTGTCCCCGGCTGCCTCGGTCGAGCTCATCCAGGAAGTGTCGCGCGAGCTCGGCTGATCATGACGTGAATTCCGGCCAAGTGGAAAACAAGGAAAAGGAAAGGGAAATCTAGATGGACACCGAACCCACCGGATTGCGCTGGTTCAAGAGCAGCGCAAGCAGCGCCGCAGGCTGCGTAGAGATAGCGCGCCTGCCTGAAGGAGGTGTCGCGCTCCGCGATTCAAAGGACCGCGGCAAGACGCCTCACGTCTTCAACCGGCACGAATGGGAATGCTTCCTGATCGGTGCCAAGAACGGCGAGTTCGACCTTCCGCAGACTTAAGCGTCGGCCGATCCTGAGCGCCGACGGATCGGGGAGACGGGCAGGGCGCACCTACCCCACACGAGCCCTGCCCGTCACCCCACGGTCTCAGGATTTCCCCGGGACTTGACCGGGGGGCCGATGGCTGGGGGGAGGGGCAGAGGGCGGTGGGCCGGACAGGTCCACCGCCCTCGCCATGCCCGGCCAGCGACCGGGACGTCGGGCGGCAGCCGGCCTTACCCTGTGGTCGTCCACTCCAGCTCGTCCTCAAGCTGCTTGATGATCGCGGCGAGGAGGCCCGGTGTCTCGCTGGGTTTGGCGCTGACGATGCTGAGCCGCTCCATGGCCAGCAGGTACCGGTCGACGTCGGACTTCTTGTCGAAGTACAGGGCGCTGGTCAGGTGCTCCAGGTACGCCACATCCTGCAGGTCCGAGTCGCCGAAACGCAGGATGGTGAACCCGCTCGGCACCGCATGCCCGCCCCGGCCGAACGGGATGATCTGCAGGGTGAGGTTCGACCTGTCGGTGAGGCTGAGCAGGTACTGGAGCTGATCGAGCAGGATCTCCCTGCTTCCTATCGGCCGCCGCAGCGCGGTTTCCTCGATGATCACCCAGAGCTTCACCCGGCCCTCGGTGAACCGGCGCTGCCGTTCCTTGCGGAGGATGACGTGCCGTTCGGCTTCGCCGATGGGAATGTCGCACATGGTCAGCACGGCGGCGGTGTATCTCGGCGTCTGCAGCAGGCCCGGTATGAACTGCGGCTCGTAGATCCGGATCGAGGTAGCGGCTTCCTCCATCCCGACGTAGGCCTGGAACCAGTCGGGCAGGATGTCGTTGAACCTGTGCCACCAGCCAGGCCGGTTGGCCTGCTCGGCGAGGTTCAGCAGCTGTTCTCTTTCGGTCGCGTCGACGCCGTAGAAGGTGAGCAGGTCGAGCACGTCGATCTCCCTGATCGCGTTCCTGCCCAGCTCGATCCGGCTGATCTTGGACTCCGACCCGCGGATCGCCTTCGCCGCGGCCTGCGCGGTGATCCCCCTGGCCTCCCTGAGTCGTCGCAGCTGGGCGCCCAGCAGGATACGCAGGACGGTCGGGCCCTCTGTCGGCTCCGGCATGACCCCTCCTCGGTCCCCGCCCCCAGCCACGTAATTGTCTCTCGCAATTGCGTAGAATGCGCCACAAGCATACTGCTCCGGTAAACGTGATGATATCCGATGGGGTGATTTTGTGCCCAGCCCCAATATTGGCGCCAGACCCCGGCTGAACTGGACACTTCTGTCCAACATGATCATCAACGGCCGTTTATCTTGTGACGCGTCGGCGGGCGCCTGCGAGGCTGCTCGCCATTTGCCGGACGCCGGCACGCTGCCCCGAATTAACTCCGGCTCTCCCCGGCTGAGCTGCCCGTCTGCTGACGGCGGGCAGCGGCCAGGACCGTCGGCACCCTTAGGATGGGCTCATGCGCTACCTGCCGCTTGGCCGATCGGGACTGCTGGTGTCGGTTGTCGGGCTCGGCTGCAACAACTTCGGCAGCCGCCTCGACGTGGCAGGGACGCGTGCCGTGGTGGACTCGGCCATTGACGCCGGCATCACCCTGTTCGACACCTCGGACACTTATGGCAACGGCGGGGGCTCTGAGACCGCGCTTGGCGAGGTCCTCGGCCGGCGCCGCGATCAGGTCGTGCTGGCCACCAAGTTCGGCCACCAGGGCGTGGACATGGGGTACGGGCCTGCGGCAGGCGCGAAGGGCGGCCGGTCCTACATCAGGCGGGCCGTCACCGAGTCGCTGCGCCGGCTGCGCACCGACTACATCGACCTGTACCAGCTGCACACGCCGGACCCGGTCACCCCGATCGAGGAGACCATCGCGGCGCTGGATGAGCTGGTGTCCGAGGGCAAGGTCAGGTACCTGGGCCATTCGAACCTGTCCGGCTGGCAGCTCGCCGACGCCGCGCACCTGGCGGCGAGGGACGGTCACACCCCGTTCATATCCGCGCAGAATCACTGGTCGCTGCTCGAGCGCGGCGCCGAATCGGAGGTCGTCCCCGCGGCCAGGCATTTCGGCCTAGGCGTGCTGCCCTTCTTCCCGCTCGCCAACGGGCTGCTCACCGGCAAGGTCCGGCGGGGCCAGCCGGTGCCGTCCGGCACCAGGCTCGCCAGCCGCGAGGGCTATGTCACCCAGGACAAGCTGGCCAGGGTCGAGGCGCTGATCGCATGGGGTCAGGAGCACGGCGTCACGCTGCTTGAGATCGCGATCGGCGGCCTGGCCGCGCAGCCGGGCTGCTCCTCGGTGATCGCCGGGGCAATGAACCCCGAGCAGGTAAAGGCCAACGCGAACGCGGCCGAGTGGATCCCCTCGGCCGGCGAGCTAGCCGAGATCGACGCCCTCGCCCCCCGCCCCGCCTAGCCCCGGCACCGCCCACCGACCGGCACCGCCCACCGACCGGGCAGCACCCCCACCGACCGACCGGCAGCGCCCGCCGAGCCGACGTCAGCCTCCCGCCACCGCCGTGCGGTAGAGCGCCGCCACGTTCGGCCCGAACATGGCCGAATAGGAGACTGCGGGAGTGTAGCCGCCCTGCTCGTACCCGCCGATGACCCCGATCAGCGTGCCCTGCCCCGTCGCCGGGTTGACCGCGGCGAGGAACGGCCCGCCGCTCGTCCCGTCGGTGTAGGCGCCGCAGTCGAATTCGAGCTGGTCCTCCATCGGCTCCTTGGTCCAGTTCTGGCAGGTGATGGCCTGGTCAGAACCGTCCGGGTAGCCGATGACCTGCACGAGCTGACGGGCCGGCGTCCCGGTAGCGAGCTGTTCGGCTCCAGTCACGTCCTCGATCGGGACGATCGAGCCGGGCTGGCTGACCCGCAGGAAGGCGACGTCGTCGTCCGGGTTGGCCGAGGTGCTCCATGTCTTGTCGACGTAGACGGCGTTGACCGTCCACACGCCGTAAGGGGTCGCCCCTTTGTCATAGCCGGGCACGAACACGACAATGCCCGCCGATAGGGCGGATACGCAGTGCGCGGCGGTGATCGCGAGATCCCCGTTCGGGCTGTTCACCACGCTCGCGGTGCAGAAATGATGACCGAGCTTGCCCCCGGTGGTGCTGAAAAGCGCCCCCACCGCCGGCGTGCCGGAGAAAGCCTGCCCGTTCTGCGACGGCGTCATCAGGTGCCGCACCGCCCGCGCGAAACCCGACGCGATGTCGCTGGCCGCGCCGTTGCCGGGGGTCACCGTGACGACCACGCCGACCGCGAGCACGGCGACACACGCCACCTTGGTGGAAGCCCGGGAGAACCAACGCGGGCGGCTACCGTCTGCGGGCGCGTTCTCCTCGTCGCAGGGCACGGCCGGGTGCGGCTTGCTGCGCCGTCCCGCTCGCACCTAGTCACCCGCTCCGCGTGTCTGGATTCTGTTGCTTTCGGACGAACTTCGATACCTAATTGTGATGGACAGGGTGCGACTGTACCAGAGCCGCGCGCTTGAAACTTAATCAGAAGTGGCCGTGTTGAGCTGGGGATTTGCTGTGAGTCGCATTCTGGCAGCGGTGTGTGCCGATCCCCGGATGGGCGTGACCAGGCACTGGTTACGCTGTAACAACGAAAATCACTCTAGGTAACTCGGGCAACTGCCTGATCATCGCGGGTCCGGACCGTCGACGTTCCAGTGCCGGCTCATCGACGCGAACCACCCCGTCTCCTCGGCCGGAGGATCCGCCGCGGGGTTGTCGCGCGTCAGCATGGTGAATCTTGTGATGGCCCGCTGCCCGCCCTCGTGATCGCCGTACAGCAGCTCCACCGTCCATGGCTCGCGGGCCTCGATGACCTTCCGCGCCGGCTCGTATCTGGGATCGTTCACGTCGCGGAACGCGCCCTGCCAGAACCCGATGTCGCCGCCCGGTATATACAGATCGCGAGTCTGCGGCACGAACTCCTCGACCGGAGCGTGCTCGTTGTCCCGGCGCCAGCCCGGGTAAAAGCACCAGCCGTGCAGCACCGCCATCCCGGTGCCCGCGTTGCGCAGCGCTATGGCGAGGTAGACCACCCCGTCCGGCGGCCCCATCGTCCCGTCCCCGCCGCCGACCTCGCCCGCCGCGCCGCCGCCGTGGATCAGCACCCATTTGCGGTCGCCGAAGTTGACCTTGAGCGCCGGATCGTCCCGCCGGGACGACATCAGCACCGGCCGCAGCCCGATGAGGAGCGACTGCTGGGCCACCCTGGCCATCAGGTTGCTCGACCGCACCGCCGAGAACGTGGCCACCGCGAGGATCAGCGTGCCCAGCGCCGTCGCCAGGTCGGCGACCGTGGCCCAGTTCGACGCGGTCACCGCATCATCCGCGATGCCGAGTCAGCGTGCATCGCCTCGACCGGCATGCCGTCCGCACGCCAGTACCGCGCCCAGTCCGGAACCGCGCTCATCACCTCATTATCTCCGGCCACCGCCCGCTCCAGCGTTCAATACCCGGACACGGGACAAGGCCACGATGGTCAGGCATGGAAGGGCTCGCGCTGCACGGCCCCCGCAACGCCGTCGACAAGGTACTCAAGGGCGTTACGCTGCATCCATGAAAGCAGCCCTGTACAGAAGCACCGGGCCCGCCCAGGTCCTGCAGGTCGAGGAGGTCGGCAGGCCCGAGCCCGGGCCGGGCGAGGTCCTGGTCCGGGTGCACGCCTCCGGCATCAACCCCACCGACTACAAGGCCAGGGCCGGGGCCACCCCGCGCCCCATCGACGGCTTTCAGATCCCGCACCATGACGGCGCCGGCGTCATCGAGGCGGTCGGCGAGGGGGTGGACCCAGGCCGCGTCGGCCAGCGGGTCTGGCTGTGGTTCTCGGCGGCCGGGCGGCGGTGGGGGACCGCGGCCGAGTGGACCGTGGTGCCGGAGCGGCACGCCGTGCCGCTCCCCGAGGGAGCCTCATTCGAGCTCGGCGCCTCGCTCGGCGTGCCCGCGATGACCGCTCACTACTGCCTGTTCTGCGACGGCCCGGTGACCGGCCAGACCGTGCTCGTGGCCGGGGGCGCGGGAGCCGTCGGGCACTTCGCCATCGAGCTGGCCAAACGCGCCGGTGCTCGAGTAATCGCGACCGTGAGCAACGCCGAGAAGGCGGCGCTCGCGCAGAAGGCGGGCGCGGACCTGGTGGTGAACTACCGCGCGGCCGACGCCGCAGCGCAGGTGAAGGCGTTCGCGCCCGCCGTCGACCGGGTGGTCGAGCTCGCGCTGGGCGCCAACCTCGCCTTCGACCTCGCGGTGGCCAGGCCGCTGGCCACGATCGTGACCTACGCGGCCGAGGCCGCCGACCCGGTGCTGCCGGTCCGTGCCTGCATGACCGCCAACGTCGTGCTCAGGTTCGTCCTGGTCTACGGCGTCCCGGTCGCCGCCCTTGACCAGGCGGCCGCCGACATAACCGCCG
>Ga0209169_10000460_pt1 | contig 24877 bp, 23 predicted proteins | sample HubBroMetageWRM4_FD_188346 | JGI IMG/M metagenome (GOLD analysis project Ga0209169, IMG submission 188346) | Warmed soil microbial communities from the Hubbard Brook experimental Forest, New Hampshire - Hubbard Brook CCASE Soil Metagenome WRM 4... | ecosystem: Environmental > Terrestrial > Soil...
GACACGCTGAACCCTCATTACTCCTACGAAGACGAAAAAAATCTGGTCCATAACGTCTGGATGCTCGATGGCGTCACCGCTTACAACGAACTCCGTGCCGCCGAGCGCGCCGGTGTGCGCGGCACCGCGCTGTGGCGCTTAGGTATGGAAGATCCTTCCATGTGGTCGATCTGGGATGCCACTCACCCCGACGACGCGATTCGGGCCAAGCTCGACGAAGTCCCGCCCGGATACGATTTAATCCTTGAAGGCGACGGCGATATTTGGCGCATCACTGCCACGCCGCAAAGCGGCCGCCGCACCATCGATTACGATTCCAGCAGCGACGTCATCGACGACGAGTCCTACCAGACGTATCCGCTTTCCTGGCGCATCGAACAGATGGGTGCCTCGCCCACCAAGCTGGCCCTGACCTTCGACGATGGCCCGGACGAAACCTGGACCCCGCAAATCCTCAAGATCCTGAAAGACAAGGATGTTCCCGCCGCATTTTTTGTGATTGGTGAATCCGCCAGCCAATATCCACAGATCGTGCGAAACGAATACCAATCGGGAAACGACGTCGGCAACCACACTTTCACGCATCCCGATTTCGAAACGATTTCGAAATCGCAGTTGCAGATTGAATTGAATCTCACCGAGCTGCTCCTCGAAAGCAACCTCGGCGTAAAAACTCTGCTCTTCCGACCACCCTACGGCATCGATCATCAGCCGGAAACCGCCAGCGAAATTCAGATGCTCCCCATACCCCAGGCCATGGGTTACATCATCGTCGGCGCGCGCGTCGATCCGCACGATTGGGGTGAGCCCAATGGCGGAGCGCCTCCGCCCACCGCCATCATCGTCGAGCGCGTTTTGCACGACGCGCAACTCGGCAAGGGCAATATCATCCTGATGCACGACGGCGGCGGCGAACGCGCCAACACCGTCGCCGCGCTGCCGCAAATCATCGATGGCTTGCGCGCTAAAGGCTACGAATTCGTTTCAGTCGCGGACTTGCTGGGCCAGACCCGCGCCCAAGTGATGCAGCCCCTGACCCAGAACGAATGGATCCTGGTTCGCGCGGACGCCTTCATTTTCGAAGTTTTCCATTGGCTCCGCTCCGGCATCGCCTTCATCTTCTTGGCCGGAATTTTGCTGGTCAGCGGACGAGCCCTGATCGTCGGTCTGCTCGCCCTGATCGAAAAACTTCGTCCGGCTCCCGCCGATCACCCTGAATACAAACCGCAGGTGACGGTGCTGATTCCCGCCTACAACGAAGAAGCTGCGATCGTTCAAACCGTCAAGGCCGCGCTGGCCTGCGATTATCCAAAGCTCGAAATTCTGGTCATGGATGACGGCTCGACCGACCAAACCCCCAACCTCGTGCGCGCCAATTTTGGCAACGATCCTCGTGTCCGCATGATTTCGCAACCGAATCGCGGCAAGCCCGCGGCTTTGAACCATGGCCTCGAAGAAGCCACCGGAGAAGTCATCATCTCTATCGACGGCGATACCATCGTCGATCCTGAAGCGATTCCGCGGCTAGTTCGGCACTTCGCCGATCCTAAAGTCGGCGCCGTCGCCGGCAATGTAAAAGTCATAAATCGCAACCGCTGGCTGACCCGCTGGCAAGCGCTCGAATACATCACCAGTCAAAATCTCGAAAAGCGCGCCTTCGATCTGCTCAATTGCATTCCGGTCGTTCCTGGTGCCGTCGGCGCTTGGCGCACCAGCGTGCTGCGCGACCATCACGGATTTTCCGGCGACACCGTCGCTGAAGATACCGACCTCACCCTCACCATTCGCCGCGAGGGCTGGAAAATTCTCTACGACGAAGACGCTATCGGCCGCACCGAAGTTCCGGAAACCGTCGAAGCCCTCATCCGCCAGCGCTTCCGCTGGACCTTCGGCACGCTGCAGGCCGTCTGGAAGCATCGCGACGCCGTCGGCAAGCCAAAGTACGGCACCCTCGGCTGGATCGCGATTCCCAACATCTTTTTGTTCCAGATTATTTTGCCGCTCGTCTCGCCGGTCATCGATCTGCTGTTTTTGCTGTCGATCGCGCTCTGGGGCCTCGGCCAGCTCCGCATCGCCCGCTTGCCGCAACTCTGGACCGCCCAAGATGTGGAACGTTCGCTCATTTTCTTCGCCATCTTCATGCTGATCGACTTGCTCACCTGCGTCGTCGCCTTCCTCCTCGAACGTCACGAAGACTGGACCCTCCTCGCACCGCTCATTCTCCAGCGTTTTTATTATCGCCAAATGATGTACGTAGTGCTCTTCCGCGCCCTGAAAGAAGCCGTCCGCGGCAGGCCCGTCGGTTGGCGTGGCGTCGAACCGCAGACACCCGCGCCCGTACCAGGGGATTGATGTGGATAGGGTAGCAATCCGTATTTTTTAAGGTATTTACCTGATCCGTACCAAATCCACGAACACCTACACTTCCCGTGTACTAAGGAGGATTTCAATTCATGAAAATTTCCACTCTGACCATCGGGAAGATTGCGGCAGGCGTCGTTCTCACCGCTGGCTTAGTTGCCTTCACTCCCACGCAAGCCGCGGCGGATTGCCAGCACGACACCGACAAAGCCGACCATAACCTCCACGACGCCATCGCCCATCACGGCGCCGACAGCAAAGAAGCCCAGAAATATCGCGCCGAACTCGCCGCAGTACGCCAACGCTGCTGGGACAAAGAGAAACGTTGGTGGGATTCGGATACTCATCAATGGCGCACCGAACACTGGGACGATCACGACCACGATCACTAGTCGTCCAGCCTGAAGCAAATTTGGATAACAAACGGCTGCGTCTGAGGCACGAGGCGCAGCCGTTTTTCATTTCTCCTTGAGCCTTTTTCCGAAGGCCACTAGACTTACCCACGGAAAACGCAAGTGACCCAAACCATAATTCAGCCATTTCTGCTCTTTTTTGGCCAAGCCGAAGAAGCGATGAACTTCTACGTCTCGCTATTTCCCGGCGCGAAGGTGCTCGATCTGATCCGCTACGGCCCGAACGAACCCGGGAAAGAAGCCTCGGTCAAAAAAGCTCGCTTCTCCATCGGCAGCCAGATCGTTCTCTGTACCGACAGCACCGTCAAACATGAATTTTCTCTCACTCCAGCTTTCTCCTTCCTGGTCGAGTGTCAGTCCGACCGCGAAATCATCCAACTTTACGATGCGCTCGCCTCGGGGGCAGCACCCCCATGCCGCTGGGGGCCCATGGCTTCAGCCAAAAATTCGCCTGGGTCAACGATCGCTTCGGCGTCTCCTGGCAGCTAAACCTCGCTTAGATCCTGTGGCGTCCGTCCGGCTGCCCAAACCTTAGTTCCATTGGCCAATACCCATTCATTCTGCTACTATCCAAAATTGTGATGGGCTGCATCCTGATTTTTAGGAGCGGCACCGGAGGTCACATGAGCGTAGCGCCCCGCGTAGGCGACGGAAAAGTCACCGTCCCCGGCATTCTGGCCCGTAAGTCCGCATCATCTTTACAGCCGAAATCGAAAATCACCTGCTTGACCGCGTACGATTTTCCCACCGCGCGCCTGCTCGATCAGGCTGGCGTGGATATTTTGCTCGTGGGCGATTCTGTCGGCATGGTGGTTCTCGGCTACGACAGCACTCTTCCGGTCACCTTCGAAGAAATCCTCCATCACACCCGCGCCGCCCGCCGGGGCGCCCAGCGAGCCTTGCTGGTCGCCGACATGCCCTATGGAAGTTTTCACGTTACGATCGAAGAATCGGTGCGCAACGCTGTCCGCCTGATCAAAGAAGGCGGCGCCGAAGCCGTGAAAATTGAAGGCGGGGAACGCCGCCTCGAATTGATCGCCCGCCTGGTCGAAGCCGAAATTCCAGTGATGGGCCACGTTGGTTTAACCCCGCAGTCGATTCACGCGTTGGGTGGCTTTCACGTACAAGGCAAAACCGCCGACGCGGCGCGCCAACTGGAACGCGATGCCCGCGCCGTGGAAAGCGCCGGAGCATTCGCCGTAGTGCTGGAGTCGGTGCCTAGCGAACTCGCGGCGCGAATCACCGATAAGCTGCGCATTCCCACCATCGGCATCGGCGCCGGGTCCCACTGCGACGGTCAGGTTCTCGTGCTGCATGACCTGCTCGGTCTGACCCAGGGCCACAAGCCCAAATTCGCCCGCCAATACGCCGATCTCTCTGGTGAAATTTCGCGAGCCGTCACCAGTTACTGCGAAGACGTTCGCAGCGGAAATTTTCCGTCCGATGCGGAATCGTTCCGTTCGACCAACGAACTACGCGACTATCTGCGCGCACCTGCGCTGGTAAAACAGCGCACCTGAGCGAAATATCCGCAGAGCGCAGCAGCAAAATAAATCAACCCAACGGAGCAGAACCACGTGAACCTGGAAGATTTCACTCTCCTCTACGATTTCAATACTTGGGCCAATCGCCGTACTCTGGACGCCTGCGACGCTCTCTCCGACGCCCAGTTCGTCCAGGACTTGGGTAGTAGCTTTGCGTCGGTCCGCGACACGCTGGCGCACCTCATGCTCGTCGAATGGCTCTGGCTCGAACGTTGGAAAGGCCATGGTCCCGACCGCTATCCGCCCAGCACTGAATTTCCGAATCTTGCCGCTATCCGCGCGCGTTGGGCCCAAATTGAAAGCGATCTGCTCTCCTACATCGCATCTCTGAAGCCCGAGGATTTGCACCGGGTGATTCATCACAAAACGATGGCCGGCGCGCCGCAGGCGCAGCCGCTCTGGCAAATGCTGCAGCACCTCGTAAATCACGGCACATATCATCGGGGCCAGGTCGCCACCATGCTCCGCCAGTTAGGCGCCAAGACCCTCGGAACCGACCTGATCCTTTATTATCGCGAACAGGCCCTCCGCGCTCAGCCCTGATCCCTTCATGGAAACCGTTCACACCATCCAGTGGATGAAAGAGCTGGCCCACGACGCGCTCGTCAACGAGCGTTCGCTCGGCCTGGTTCCCACCATGGGCGCGCTGCATGAGGGCCATTTTTCCCTGGTCCGCGCGGCGAAACGCAAATGCTTGCCGGTCGTCGTCTCGATTTTCGTCAACCCCAAACAATTTGGACCTTCGGAGGATCTGAAAAAATATCCCCGCACTTTCGAAGCGGACCGCGAGGCGCTCGCAGGTCTCGGCGTCGACATTCTCTTCGCCCCTACATCCGAAGAAATGTATCCCGCGGGATTTAACACGTCCGTCAGCGTCAAAGGTTTGAGCGATCGCTGGGAAGGCCGCGTCCGGCCCGGTCATTTCGATGGAGTCGCGACGGTTGTTTTGAAATTATTCGAAATCGTCCAGCCCCGCATAGCATTCTTCGGGCGCAAAGACGCGCAGCAGGCGCGCATTATCCGGCAAATGGCCACTGATCTGAATCTCAACACGGAAATCGACCTTTGCCCGATTGTCCGTGAGCCCGACGGCCTCGCTCTTTCGTCCCGTAATGTATACCTCAGCCCGGATGACCGCCGGGCGGCGGTCGCAATATCGCAAGCACTGGCGGCGTGCCAGGGAAGTATTTCAGGTGGGGAACGGGATCTAGCGATCCTGCTCGCTACGATGCGCGCCAAGCTCGAGTCGGAACCGCGCCTGACCGTGGATTACGCGGAAATTGTTGATGCCGATTCGTTTGAGCCGGTTCGGGTGATTCGAGGAAATTGCTACGCGCTAATTGCTGCTAAGGTCGGTGGAACCCGCCTGATCGACAACGCCTACATCGAATCAGAATCCGACGCCGTCCGCGTTCTGCTCTAAGACTTCGCTTCAGGCCTGAAAGAGACTACGATTCCTGCACTGCGGCCAGAACTTCCGCGCCGTGGCCCTTAGGCGTCACGTTATTCCAGATTTTCCGGATGATTCCATCGGGCCCAATCCAGAACGTCGTGCGCACGATTCCCAAAAAAGTCTTCCCCAGAAAACTCTTCATTCGCCGCGCGCCATACGCTTCCACCACCTGAAAATCGGTATCGGCCAAAAGCGGAAAATTTAGGTTCAGCTTCTCCTGAAATCTCTTCTGCGCTTCCACTGTGTCGCCGCTACATCCTACGATTTCCGTGTTCGCCGCTTTGAATTTATCCATGTCGTTGCGGAACGCGTTCGCTTCATGCGTGCAACCTGGCGTATTGGCCTTGGGGTAAAAGTACAAAATCAGATTCTTGCCTTTGTAATCGCTCAACGAAACCGTCGAACCGTCATGCGCGGTCACACTGAACTTCGGAGCCTTGTCGCCTTCCTTCAACATGTTTTCTCCCATCTGCGCCATGAAAAATGATTACGCTTCGGCCAGCACGCGCTTCAGAATCTCATTTACGATTTGCGGATTCGCCTGGCCTTTCGTCTCCCGCATCACTTGGCCCACAAAAAACTTAAAGACGCCTTCATTCCCGGTCTTATATTTGGCCACGTTATCCGGACTTTTCGCCACGATCGCCCGTGCTATCGTTTCGATCGCGCTGCTATCCGAAATCTGCGCCAGGCCCCCGGCCGTGATGATTTCCGCCGGCTTCTTGCCGGTGTCAAACATTTCTGAAAACACTTTCTTACCGCTGGCCGCCGTAATTTCGCCCCGCTCGACTGCCCTCAGCAATTCGGCCAGCGCTTCGGGCGCAACCGGACACTCCGCGATCGTCTTGCCCGCATCATTCAACCGCCGCAACAATTCCACCGAAATCCAGCTGGCCGCGCTCTTGGCATTCGCTCCGGCCCGCACTACCGCTTCGAAGTACGAAGCCAACTCCCTCGTCGAGGTAAGCACGCCCGCGTCATAGGCGCTGATTCCGTAATCCGCGATGAACCTCGCCCGCTTTGCGCCGGGCAGCTCGGGCATTTCGCTGCGAACCTGCTCCACCAGCGCAGGCGCAGCACTCACCGGCAGCAGATCCGGGTCCGGGAAGTATCGGTAATCGTGCGCAAATTCCTTCGAGCGCATCGATTCAGTCCGTCCCGCCGCGACGTTCCACAGTCGCGTCTCCTGCGTGATCGTCCCACCCGATTCCAGCACGCCGATTTGCCTCTCGATCTCGTATTCCAGCGCGTGAGCCAGATACCGAAACGAATTCAGATTCTTCGCTTCGACCTTCGTTCCGAATTTGGGAGCCCCGCGCAACCGTACGCTCACGTTGGCATCGCACCGCAGCGAGCCCTCTTCCATGTTGCAGTCGCTCACGTCCGTGTACTCCAGAATCTGTTTCAGCGTCGTCAAATATGAATACGCTTCGGCCGGCGTCCGTATATCAGGCTCCGATACGATTTCTATCAGCGGCATTCCGCAGCGGTTGTAGTCGATATAGCTCCAGCGGTCGGAATCGGGGAAGCCTTCGTGCAGATTTTTCGCCGCGTCCTCTTCCATATGTACGCGGGTGATGCCAATCTTCTTCTTCGCCCCGTCAACTTCAATCTCCAGCGAGCCTTCCAGCGCCAGGGGCAGTTCGTACTGCGATATTTGGTAGCCTTTCGGCAGGTCCGGATAAAAATAATTCTTGCGCGCAAAAACCGAGCGTTCCTGGATTTTGCATCCCAGCGCCAGCGCCGCTCGCACTGCCAGGTCCCGCGCCACCCGGTTTAACACCGGCAAGGCTCCCGGCAGACCCAGGCAAACTGGGCAAGTATTTGAATTTGGAGGATTTCCAAACTGCGTGGAACACGCGCAAAACGCTTTCGTCTTCGTTTTCAGTTGGACGTGTACTTCTAGCCCGATGACCGGCTCATATTTCGCCATCATTTCGGGAGTCACGGCATGCGTCACTGAAGTCGTCCCGCTCATTGGAATCCGAGATTATAGCATTTGCCCCGCGCATTGTTCATCGCGCCAGGCGTGCGCCCACACAGGCGTTTGGCACCGCCGAGGGACAATCCGGCACGCCGCGAATCGCACAGCGTGCCAGACCGCATCTGCCGCGCCGCCCGCTACTCGCTGTGTCTTCCCGATGGCGGCAAGTCGACCTTGAAACCCGCCATGAAATTCAGCTTCAACGACGGGAAACCAAATGCCTCCTCATATCGCTGGTTCAAGAAATTGTTCAGCCGCCCGTAAATTTCAATTCCTTTGGGCAACCGGTACGAAAAACCCGCGTTCATCAGCTCGTAGCCGTGATTTCGAAACAGGCACTGCGGCTCGAAGGTGCAGGCAAATGTTCCGTCGTTAGGCTCGATATCCAGCACCGCCCCACGAATCGCCCCATTCAGGTTGAGCATCAATCGATTTCGAGTCCACGTCGCGTTGAATCCGGCGGAATTATGCGGGCGCCGGATCAGCGGTTCCCCCACGGTGAAGGGATCCACGGGTCCCGCAAAGCCGTCGAGCGCCAGGATAGACGTATTCAGCCAGGTGTAGGACCCCGAAAATTCAAACGAACGCACTGGACGTAACCGTATGGTTGTTTCCAATCCATCCGCCCGCGATCGTCCGATGTTCTCGGAATCGAAATTGGTCGGCAGGTCGCCAGTCGACACAATCTGGTCTTTAAATCTGTTGTAGAAGTACGTCACGTCCAGAATCGCCCGGTCCTGAGCCATCCGCTGTTCGATTCCCGCGTCGAAGCTGATGCTTTCCTCCGGCTTCAGGTTCGTATTGTTGGTGAAGGCCAGTTCGAATCCATTCGGCGCCCGAAAGCCAGTTCCAAAGCTCGCATGAAGCCGCGTCCCACCAAAAAATCCATCCCCGTCCGTCGCGCGGGCCAGGTAGGCCGCCGAAAACCTTGGCGTCACTTTGGCGATCGTATTCGGTGGAATTCCGGGCTGTCCCGTATCCATGTTGGCCGGAACCATATCGGTCTGGATGTCGTCCACTCGCACGCCGATGTTGATGAACCAGCGGTCCGCGGGCGTCCATCGGTTCTCGGCGAAGAACGCGTAGCTGTTGCGCCCCAGCACGAAGGGCGCGTCACCCGCGTCTTCCACAAAGGCATTCTTGAATTGATCGCGGTCGTACTCAAAGCCCGCTACCAAAGTGTCCTTGGAAGAAACCGCGATCTCGCTTCGCGTATTGGCCACCACGCGCAGGTTGTTCGTGAACGAATTGCCTTCGGATGGTGAATCGAACGTAATGCGGTCCGTCGAAACGCTCACCGTAGTCACTTGCTGAAACCGCGAAGAAAACTGCTCGGTATACTGCGCCTGATAACCGAATAGATTCTGGTTTTGATGTGTTGCGTTGTCTCGGCCTGGAAATAAGCCGTCGGGATCCGAACCCCACGGCCCCGGCAACCCCACCGCACTCGCGTTGCCGAAAAAATTCACGTTGAATTTACGTCGTGGCGACCGCGAATATCCCAGACTCACCGTCGACGGCTGATCGCGATACCCGTCATTCTGGATCTGTCCTCGCGTTTGCAGCCGCGACAAGCTGTAGGCCCAGCTGAAACCTCCTTCCGTCCGCCCCGCGCCCGTCGTGCCGATCCGCCAGGTATATAAACTGCCCGCTTCGCCTATAAATGAAAAATGCGGTGGCCCGTCCCCTCGAATCGTCTCGATGTTAATCACGCCCGCCACCGCGTTCGAACCATACAGCGCGCTCTCCGGCCCCCGTATCACCTCCACCTGCTCCACGCCCTCGGCCGGCAGTGGCGACAAATCGAATCCGCCACCAAAATCGTTGAGCTGAATTCCATTTATCAGAATCAGGTTGTAGTCTGAATCCCCGCCTCGTATAAACGCGCTGGTAACTTTTCCGCGTCCGCCAGACTGATCGATTTCCACTCCGGGCAATCCGCGTAGCACGTCCAGCGCGGCCTGCGCTCCGCGATCGTCAATCTCCTGCGCCGAAACGACGCTCACCGAAGAACCGATCACCGAAGTCAGCGCTCCTCCGGGCGCGGCGGAAACCACCACTCTTTCCTGCACTGCGCTCAGACTTAGCTTCAGATCTTTCACCAGCTTTTGGTCAGGCATCAATTCGATATCCCCGGTCACCTCATTGAAGCCTGACGAGGTGCCGACGACCTGATACGTGCCCGACCGCAGATCGTCAAATTTGTACTGACCTTGCCCATTCGTCTGCGTCACTTCTAACCCCGACATCGCGTACAGCAGCGTGATTCGCGCGCCAGCCACAGCCTTTCCGTCGGGATCGGAAACGGTTCCGGAGATTGAAGCGGTGTACTGGTCGTGCGAGGAACTTGGCGTTTTTGTCGAATCGCTGGAACCTTGCGCGTGAACGGAAGGATTCAAAGTTACAAAAATCGAAGCTAATAGCCAAACGATCGAGCGTAGTTTCATTTTTCCTCCTCTCCCTCTCGCGCGGGAGTTGAAGGTTGTCCGCGCAAGCATCCGCCTCACGGCCGATGTTTGCTCAGATTGAAACTCCGCCGGTCTCCTGGCTTGGCGGCTCGCTCACTGTTCGCTGAAAAAAACTCAACGAATCTTGAGCATCAACGCGGCCTTCCCATCCTGGACCGTATCACTCGGACTTCGAATGATTCGCGTCCAAAAACAGTGGCGTGCGCCGAAAAAATCCGCCTTACAGTCGCGCGTCGGCGACGGCTTTGCACCGTCTTCCCATGCGCGGAGTTTCGGGTGATTGTGAACGATGCCGCGAAGCTCTCGCCTGCATCGCTTTTAGAAACTCAACAACAATGAGCCTCTAACGAATTGCGTCCAGAATTTCGATTTGCACCCGGACCATCAAAAATTCTAGCGGTTGCCGCCGAGCATCACCCTCGGCCGCCCGCTATTCCGAATTTCCACCTCGAGCGGCGCCTCAAACACCTGTTGCAGCACGTCCCGCTCGTAAACCTCTGCCGGTGTGCCCATGCGCAAGCACTTGCCCTTATGCATCAACGCTATGCGATCCGAAAATTCCGCCGCCAGGTTCAGTTCGTGGGTTACCACCACCACGGTGTAGCGATGCTCATCGGCGAGTTTCCGCAATCGCCGCAGCAACTCCACCTTCCCGCCGATATCCAGATGCTGCGTCGGCTCATCGAGCAAAAGCAGCGACGGCTGTTGCGCCAACGCACGCGCCAGAATCACCCGCTGTTTTTCTCCGCCCGAAAGCTGATCCATCCAACGATCGCGCAATTCGTCGGCGCCCACCTGTGCTAGCGCATTTCCGGCCAGCAGGCAATCCGCCTCGGATTCAAAACGCAGCCGCTTCCCATAGGGATAGCGCCCCTGCAGCACGTATTCCCACACGCGCAACGGAAACAACAATTCACTTTCCTGCGCCACCAGCGCGATGCGTTGTGCGCGCGTCCGCAATTCCAGCTCGCTCACTTCCTCGCCATCCACTTCCACGCGTCCCGACAACGGTTTCAGCAGGCCCGCCAATAATTTCAACAGCGTCGATTTACCGCTGGCATTCGGCCCAAGTATCGCCACCAGCTCCCGCTCGCGTGCTTCGAGGCTCACCGGCCCCAGTGTAAATTTTGGCGCCGAACGCTCCGTAGCCGCATACGCATAGCTCGCCTGTTCGACTCGCAGGCGCAGCCCGTCCGGCGCGCCCGGCGGCGTGGCTCGCGCTGACAACGGATTGTTTCCCGCGACCGTGCTCACCGCATTCTCCTGCGCATTAGATAGATAAACACCGGTGCGCCCGCCAGCGCGGTCATCGCACCCACCGGCAATTCCGAAGGCGCTACCACCGTTCGCGCCAGCGTGTCCGCCAGTACAATCGCAATCGCGCCGCCAATCGCCGAAGTCGGAATCAGCAATCGATAGTCAGTCCCGAACAGCATGCGCATCACGTGCGGCACCAGCAGCCCCACGTAACCGATCGCCCCGCTCACCGAAACCGCCAATCCCGTCAGCAGCGACGCGCAAATATAAACCACTAGCTTCACTCGATTCACATTCACGCCCAGGTGCCGCGCTTCCTGCTCGCCGGTCAACATCAAATTCAGATCCGACGAAGTCGTGAAAATGCAGCCAATCGCCACAATTAGCAAAAAGTACAGCCACCGCAAATCGATCCTCGGATCCGATTGCAGATCGCCCATCAGCCAGAACGCCATCCCGCGCAAATCCCGCCCGCTGATCGTCGTCATCAAAAACATGATTACCGCGGACAAAAATGACGCCGCGACAATTCCCGCCAGCAGCAAAGTCGCGCTGTCGAGTTGTCCGCCCCGTCGTCCCAAAAAATAAACCACAGCGACCGTCGCGAACGCGCCGACGAATGCCGCTCCTTGCATCGCGCCGGGGGCATGCGGCGTCACAATCAAACTGATGATCGTGCCCAGCGCCGCGCCGCTGGAAACTCCCAGCACGTAAGGATCAGCCAGCGGATTCCGCAGTAACGCCTGAAATCCCGCGCCCGCTGTTGATAGCGCCGCTCCGACCAGAATTCCCAGCGCGATCCGCGGCAGCCGCAAGCCGAAAATCACGCTCTTGAATTCCCCGGGCATTGCATCCCAATGTCCCAGCGCGCCTTGATACAGCGTCACCACGATGTCCCGCGCGCCCATGTGGTACGCGCCGATCTGTAGCGAAACCACTACCTCCACAAAAAGCACGGCCGCGAGCGCGGCGCAAATCGACAGTATTTTCGCGGGCGTTAACGGACGCATGCCACCAGCCGCCCCGCATCGGATTCCCATCCCCCGTTTTCAAGCCGTGCATGCTTTTGCTCAGTCCCGAATATTTCAGGATGCAAACCGCGGGCCAACTGCACGATCACCTCAACCAGTCCCGGCGCCGGCCGCGTCACCTCTTCGCCCACGATTACGATTCGGCCCAGTTTCACCGCCTCGATTTGATTCCACACGCCACGCGCCCGCAAATCTCGAACTTGATCGGTGTCGTCCGTCCCCGAATGGTTGCTCGTCAATACGATGTAGTCCGGCTCCAATCGCAGCACTTCTTCCATGCTGATTTGCGGCCAGTCCTGCTTCGAAATAATCACGGATTCCGCGCCAGACCAGCGCAAAGCGTCCGCGATAAAAGTGTTTTGCCCAATCGTAATCAACGGATCTTCCCACACCACAAATAGCACGTGCACCAGCGGCTTGTCGCGCAAGCCGGTCTGCAGGTTGTCCAGTGTTCCTTGCAGCTTCGCTACCAGCGCCACGCCCTGCTCGTGCGCGCCCATCACGTCCGCCAGCGACGAAATCGATTGCAGCATGTCGCGCACCGTGTGTGGCTCCACGGTGTACACCGGTATCCCCAGCTTGGTGATAGCTTCCACCGTTTCCCAGCGATTGATCGCCGTCGCCAGCACCAGGTCAGGGTGCAGCGCCACAATCGCTTCCAAACTCGGCGTCAACGGTGCGCCGATGTGCGGCTTTTCTTTGGCCGCCGCCGGCGTGTCGCAGTAAGTCGTATCGCCCACCAACTTATCTTCCAATCCCAGCGCGTAAACGGTCTCGGTTAGATTCGGCGCCAAAGACACAACACGCTGAACATGTATCGGGATCGCCACGCTTCGTCCGGTTCCATCCGTAACGATTTTCGTATCCGCTTGACTGCTCGTTCTCCTGGATGCTTGCGGCGCCGCTGCAGATTGACGCGAATTGAAAATATCGCCCACCCGCGCAAAAGTCGGCATCACGCAAGTCATCAGGGCGACCATCGCCGCGCTCAGCAGTTTTAGTTGAACTCTGCTCGCCAAAATCATCCCCAAAATAAAAAAGCCTCGCGAACAAAACGAGGCGCTTCGCCACGCTCTTTCTCGCGAAGAGCGTCAGCTTCAACCGTCGGGTAGGTTTCCTGACTTTCGGCTGTGCAGAACCAACCGATTACAGTGGCGGGACCGTGGCCGATTTTCGCGGCCTTCCCTAAAAACCAAAATCGCAGGATTTCAGTTTTTACCCTCTCAGCTGCGAAATACGCGCCGCGAGGGCTACCTCGAACCAGCTAAGTTGTCATCGCGAGTGTAAGCGCCACCCCGCGAACGTGTCAAATCGCGCCGGCTCCTTCCGCTTTCGAAGCCTCCGCCGTCGGCTCGCCCACAAATATCAAATAACCATTTGGATCTTCGATGTGAAATTCGGTCATGCCGTAGTCCCGCTCGAACAAATCTCGGATCCGGTAGCGGATCTTGAACGATTTCACGTGGTCCCACATGCCGCGAATTCCGCGCACCTCGATATAGATCTCAACGTGCCCCCGCAGCCTCTTCATAATTTCTTCCGACGCCGCCTTCATGAAATGGATAATCTGCCCGTCGCGCGCCACAATCGCATATTCCGCCGACTTCATGGTCGGCACAAAGCCAAGCATGTCCTGATAAAAAGCGAGCGTCTTCTCCATATCCGCGACGGCCAGCATCGGGCTGATTCGCTTGATTTCAGAAAGGGTCATTTTCCGGATGTCTCTTATTAGCTTAAGGTCGAATAAGTCGCAGTGGCAAACGAATTTGTGAGGAGCAGCCCGGCGGATTTTATGCTTCAGAAAACATTCGCGCGTCTAACGGTTCTTCCACTTCGGCGCCCGCTTTTCCACCAGGGCGCGCAGACCTTCCTGTGAATCCTCAAGATCGGCCAGCTCATTCAGGAAGACTTTCATGGAATTGCGCACGCCGTCGCGCAGCGGCATGCCCAGGCTGCCCAAGATCGCTTTCTTCGCCATGGTCAATACTGGTCCCGACTGCGCCGTCACCTTGCCCACCACCTCATCCACCTTGGCGATCAGCTCTTCTTCCGGGACCAGCCAGTTCACCAGCCCAAGTTCCTTCGCCCGCTCCGCGGTCATCGCTTCACCGGTCAGCACGGTTTCCAGCGCCACTTTGGGCCCAAGAATATAGGGCAGCACGGCCGCCGAAAGCGGAGGAAACGCGCCCAGCTTAATTTCCGGCTGCGCAAAACGCGCATTTGGGGTCGCAATCACCAGGTCACCCAGGGCCGCAAGTTCCGCGCCGCCGCCGTAGGCTGGGCCATTGACCACCACCAGCACCGGTTTCGAGGTGTCCATCATGGCCGAGAAAGCCGTATGAAACGCGTCAAGCAACTGAAATACCCGGCGTTGCGTGTACTCGCCCAGTTCGATGCCGCCCGAAAATGTTTTGCCTTCGGAATCCAGCAAAATCATTTTCACGTCCCGCTTCTCGCTCACCGACGAGATGCCGGACGCGATTTCCATCAGCATCCGTTCGTTCAACAAATTCTGCGAGGGGCGGTCGAGCCGCAGGTGCGCGACCTGGCCTTCGATGCGGAATTTTACAAACTGAAAATCGTCAATCTTGGGCGCGTTCAGGGAAAGCGTCCCGAGTTCCTGGATCTGCACATCCACCCGGTTCGGTCGCCGCTCTTTCGTCAGTTGCATTGCCTAGGCCCCCGGCCCTGCCGCAAATTTCAAAATCTTGTTGCCCGAATCCTGCTGCTACCCGTTCAGAGCTGCGCCCGCGGCGCGCACCAGTGACCGCGCCTGCTCCATGACCACGATGGCCAATCCGCCCCGCAGCACAAATCTCACTAAGTTTGCGTAGAATAGAAAACCCATTGCTCGTTCCTGATGTGCCGTCTTCGGCAGCCTGACCCAGATTCCTGAAACCTTAGGAGTCGAAGTTGCGCGCTCGTTATCCCTAAGCCTAGACCATGTCGCCAAACCTGGCCACGACGGATGCCGGACCATGCATACAATCCGCCACCGCCCATACCCTGTACGTTCGTACAGGAAGATGTGATAGCGTTTCTGTGCCAAATATGACGACACTACACAACCTGACCGCCGCGTTTCCTGCGGACCATCAAACCACCCTTACTCCAACAGGGAGGCACGCGTGAAACTTATCCTCGCCTCCTCCTCGCCCCGTCGCGCCCAGATCCTGCGCGACGCCGGTTTCGACTTCACCATTCAACCCGCGAATGTCGACGAGTCTCTCGCCCCCGGCGAAGCTGTCGAAGCTTATGTCGCCCGCATCGCCCAAGCCAAAGCTCACGCCGTAGCGGGACGCGCCCTGGCTGACGGGACTCCGGCCATCGTCATCGCCGCGGATACCGTGGTCTTGGCCGGCAAACAAATTCTCCCCAAACCGAAAGACGCGGACGACGCCCGCCGCATGCTGCGCCTGCTGAACGCCACCACGCATGAGGTTCTGACCGGCCTGTTCGTCATACGCGCCTACGACGGCATCTCGTTCGCCCATCTGGAGAGAACGCGAGTCGAATTCACCCGCATCTCCGACCTTGACATCGATGCCTACATTCAAACGAAGGAACCGTTCGATAAAGCGGGCGCTTACGGAATTCAAGGAATAGGCGGGAGGTTCGTGCGCAAAGTCGACGGCTGTTACTTCAATGTGATGGGCTTGCCGCTCTCGCGACTCTGGGAAATCCTGCGCCAGATGCGCTGGGAAGACCTAAACCTGATGATCGCGGCCCAAAAATAAAAACGGCGGCCAGCGGCCGCCGTCGCATCACTCGCTTTCAGCGATCAATATTCGAACGGTTTTACTTTTTCTCTTCCGTGGCCGGAGCTTGCGGTACCACCGGCGGTGCCACCGGAGGAGCCGTGTTGACGTTCTGGGTCGACTGCGTGTTTCCACTCATGCCATCTTTGAAATGGCGAATCCCTTCTCCCAGACCTTTCATCACCTCGGGGATTTTCTTTCCGCCGAATAGCAGCACCACAATCGCGAGAACGATAAGCCAATGGATCGGGCTAAACTCGCCCATAAGTCACCTCGCTAAAGCTACTCTCAACCCCAAGTCTCGCCCTAAATCGCTTGCACCGCCACTGTTTCAGAACGAAGTACTCCTTACATTATAACACGCAGGTCGCCCACCCGCCGCGTCACCCGTTCCCGGTCCAAATGCTCCAGCAGCGGTATCGCGTATTTCCGCGAAACCCCGGTAAGTTCCTTGAACGTATTGATTGGCAGTTGGTCGCCTCGCTGCTTCTTGTAGCTTGCCAGCATTTCTTTCAGTCGGCTCAGCGCCGATCCATGGAATATCAAGTCGGACGCCACTTTGACCAGCACCTTTTCCCGCAACAGGATTTGCAGCAACTTTTCCGCCCGCTTCGAATCCACCGGAAGTTTTTCCAGTATCGTCGCGAAGCCTGGCACCGCCAGCCCTGCATTCTCGAATTCCCGCTCGATCAGCGTTTTAGCTTTTGCCTCGTCGCTGGTCAGCGTCAGCTCACGCCCCGCGCTTTGGACCACATCTCCCGTGACCGTCACTTTCCGCGCCTTCACCAGGTCGTCCAGCGCCGTTTCAAAAACCGCAACTCCTGAGTCCTGCGTCTTCCCCAGTAAATCCTGCTTTGTAGTGCCGGCCAGCAGCGGATTCGCCCGGTGGAAATCTCCGACGGTCCGGATCAGCATCGCCGCGCATTCGTTCACCGATTGCGCGTTCGCGAAAGTCGGCGGTTGGTTCGCGACCTGCCTCGCATGTTTGGCCGTCACCAGCTTCGCTGCCACCTCCTGTACCTGGTTCGGCGGCCAGCCCGTCCGCTTCACTATCTCGTCCGTCGTCAGACCTTGCGCGCTTCGCTCCAGCAGCGCCCCCAGGATTGCCTCGGAGTTGCCGTTTTCAAGGGTCTCCAGAAACGGAACCACCGTCTGATCCTTGCCCTTTCGCCGCCCAGGCCGGATGTCCAGCACGACCCCGCCGCCAATCGTTTCCACCGGCGAAAATTGCCGCACAATGAATCGATCGCCCGGAAGCAGCAGGATGCTCGCCTTGAATCGAAGTTGAGCAAGACCTGAGCCGCCCGCAGGTATCGTGGTTTTCTCTCCAATCAAAATAACTTCCGCAATCAACTCCGCCGCGCCTTGATGAAAATGCACTCGTGCCCGGTGTTTCAGCGGCTTCGCCGAAGCCAGCAGCGTAATTCGGACGTCAACTCGTTTCGTCGGCTCAAATGCGCCGGCGGGCCCCAAAACCATGCCCCGCGTGATTTCTCCGTGATCGATCCCCGCCAAGTTCACCGCCGTGCGCTGCCCGGCGATGGCCCTTTCGATTTTCTTCCCGCCCGAATGTAGTCCGCGGACGCGCAGCCGCTTTCCGGTTGGATACAGCTCCAGCTCATCCTCTACCTGGATCGCGCCGGAAATCAGCGTGCCGGTTACCACGCTGCCAAATCCTTTCATAGCGAAGGATCGATCCACTGGAAGTCGATGCAACCGCTTGGCATCCTTGGCCGGCACTGATTGCGCCAACCGCGCCAGGTTTTCCTTCAGCGTTTCCAATCCAGCGTTCGTACGCGCACTCACCGGAATTATGGGCGCATCCTGCAAGAACGACCCGCGTACAAAATCTTCCACTTCCAGCCTCACCAACCCTAATACGTCCGCGTCCACCAGGTCGGATTTGGTAATCACCACAATTCCGCGCGAAGTCCCGAGCAGCCGGCAAATGTCGAAATGTTCTCTGGTCTGCGGTTTGATCGATTCGTCCGCGGCAATTACCAGCACCACCAGGTCGATGCCGCCCACCCCCGCCAGCATGTTGCGCACGAATCGCTCGTGCCCCGGCACATCCACAAACCCAATTCGAATCTCGCCAAGCTCCAGGAACGCAAAGCCCAGATCAATCGTGATTCCTCGTCGCTTTTCCTCCGCCAGCCGATCCGGATCAGTCCCGGTCAACGCCTTCACCAGCGACGATTTGCCGTGATCGATATGCCCCGCAGTCCCGACAATAATGTTTTTCAAGGTTGGCATGGAACGTGACAGGAAAGTCGCGTGCACCTGTTGTGTTTCTGAAGTGGCGAAAATTCCGCGCAGCCGGCAATCCAGCTACGCTGCCGCGATTTCTGCGGCTATGTGCATCGCCGCCGCACGCGGGTCGGGAGCCGCGGTGATCGGGCGCCCGACCACCAGATAGTCTGCGCCAGCCCGAATCGCATCTGCCGGGGTTGCCACGCGCGACTGATCGTCACCCGCGGCGTTCGCTGGCCGGATCCCAGGCACCACAATCAGAAATTCAGGCCCGCACGCCCCTCGTATGGCCCGAATCTCGTGCGCCGACGCGACAACCCCATCCATGCCCGATTCCTGGGCCAGCCGCGCCAGTGCCACCACTCTTGCGGACGGCGGACCGGCCAGCCCGATACGTTCTAACGCCTCGCCATTCAAACTGGTCAGGATCGTTACCCCCAGCAATTTGGGCCGGGTCTTCTTGCTGCCTGCCGCCTCACGCGCTGCCCGCATCATCTCCACCCCGCCCGACGCATGAATCGTCACCAGCCGAACCGACTTCAGTCGGCTCGCCGCGGCGACCGCGTGCGAAACCGTATTGGGGATGTCGTGAAATTTCAGATCCAGGAAGATATCGAAACCAAGGCCCGAAAGCTTTTCAACGGCTTTCGGGCCCTCGGAGGTAAAAAGCTGGCTGCCCACCTTGAACATCCCGGCAACGCCGGAAAGCTTGCGGGCTAAAACCAAAGCAGCTTGCAGGTGGTTTACATCGAGCGCGACGATCAGTTCTCGCGATGCGCGTATTCGGGGCGTGAAGGCACCTTTAAGAGTTCCAGCCGGACCTTCGCCAGTCCGTGCTGATCGAATCCTAACTTACGGGCCACTTCGTAGGAAACATCTAATTCGCGGCCCTCAATGTAAGGCCCGCGGTCGTTGATTCGCACCACTTGGCTCCGGTGATTCCGGATGTTCACCACCCGGACAATCGAACCGAGCGGCAGTGTCGGGTGCGCTGCGGTGTCGGCGTACATGTCATAAGTCTCGCCATTGGCGGTCGGCTGGCCGTCGAAATCGTCGCCGTACCAGCTCGTCGTGCACTCCCAGACTGCCAGCGGCTTCATCTGCCCTGCGGGCGTCGTGGTCATAGTTGTAGAGAGGGGGTCGTTCTCGACGTTACTTGGGAGAGGGCTGCCCGGCTTTCCCGTCGCGGTAGGATTCGCGGTGGGGATAAACACAAGCATACCCAATCCTAAAAACACGGTTTGCAATGCCACAAATAGCTTTGCTTTCATGGTCTCCTAGCCTTTATCGAACCAGCTCAATTTTAACCGTCTTGGCACCATCGCCGCAATCGGTTTATCTCTGTAGCTGCCCTCGTAAAGTGCTGATTTTAAGAGCCTTTTCTTCTTCGCACCAGCTTTCTAGACCCTCGATTAATCGCTCGGACGCCCTGGGGTCTATAAAGTGGGCTGTTCCGACTTCTACCGCTGCAGCTCCAGCAAGAATGTACTCGACTACATCTGTCGGTTTTTCGACCCCTCCTAAGCCAACCACCGGGACGCTGACTGCCTTGCAGGCCTCGTAAACCAACCTCATGGTTATAGGTTTTATGGCCGCGCCCGACAACCCTCCCGTCGTACTACCGATACGGGACTTCCGGCTGTGGGCGTCTATACACAGTGCGGGGTAGGTGTTGGCCACCACCAGTGCGTCGGCCCCCTCGCTCTCCGCGATCTTTGCCGTAACTCCAATCATGTTAACGTTGGGCGAAAGCTTCACCCACAGAGGACGCTTAGCCGCTCGCCGCGCGGCCCGTACGACCGAAGCGGTAAGATCGGGGTCGGTACTATATTCCAAGCCACCCTGCTCTACATTTGGGCAGGAGATGTTCAGTTCATAGCCGGTTAGTCCCTCTGCGTCCTCCAGGACCCGTATCACCTCGACGTAGTCGGATATCGAATACCCAAAGACGTTCGCGAATATCGCGCAAGTATGCCGACGTAGCTCCGGCAGCTTCTGGGCTACGAACGCCCTTACCCCCACATTCTGCAACCCGATCGAATTGACCATCCCGGAGGCCGTCTCGCAAATCCGCGGGCTCGGGTTGCCGTCGATCGGCCTCGCCGAAAGGCCCTTGACCACGATCCCGCCTAGTGAGTCGAGGTTCACCAGATGCGCGAACTCCACCCCGTAGCCAAATGTTCCGCTGGCCGCGATTACCGGATTTTTGAGGGAGATACTGCCAACGCTGACTTGAAGGTCAACTGTAGCGGGCCGTGGTGGGCTGCTTGCCGGCGCCGGCGAACTCACGGCCAAGAGTCTACCACGTCCACCCTGGGTCACGCAGCGATTCCGCGGTCCGGCACCGCCGTGCTATGGTCCTGCCACGAATGAAGCATCTCGTCGAATCACTGTCAATTGGCACGGGAGCGATTCTGGCAGCTCTCGTTTCGGTTGGTGTCGTCTATCTCTTGTGCGCAATGTTCCCTAGGCATCTTCACTGGCTGTGGGTCATCATCATCCCTTTTGTTTTACGGAATTGAGCCACCACGCACCGGCAGTCCAGCTTCGGAGTCGCGCTGGTCTGTGTTAGGATACGCGCCGATGCGCGTAGTCGAAAAACGACAATTGCTCTCTGCCGATGAGATTGGCCGCACGCTGCAGCGGCTCGCCCACGAAATCGTGGAAAAAAGTGGCGGCACAGACGACTTGGCCCTGATCGGCGTTCGTCGCCGTGGTGTTCCACTGTCCGAACGCCTGGCCAAGACCATCCAGAATTTTTCCGGCGTCCAGATTCCCGTTGGCACCATCGATATCACGCTCTACCGCGACGATCTTTCCACTGTGGGACCACAGCCCGTTGTGCACTCCAACGAAATATCCTTCTCCGTCGATAACCGCGACCTCGTCATCGTCGACGACGTGCTCTACACCGGCCGCACCATTCGTGCCGCGATGAACGGCCTTTTCGACCTCGGCCGCCCCAAGAGAATTCGTCTCTGCGTGCTGATTGATCGCGGGCATCGCGAATTGCCCGTCGAAGCATCTTTTATCGGCAGCAAAGTACAGACCAGCGACACCGAAATTGTGGAAGTTCATCTTAAAGAAATCGATGGAGACGAACGTGTCGTGCTGGTCGATCGCGTTGCGGAATGATCAGCCAATCTAACTGGCGCCGGGTTATACTGACCTAAAGGGAAACAGTGCTGCAGCGTTTGGAACACCTGCTCGGAATCGAAGACCTCACCCGCGAACAAATTTCATTTATTTTGGACCAAGCCGCGCCGTTCCAGGAATTCCAGAAACATCCCCTCAAGAAATTGGCCACCCTGCGCGGAAAAACCGTCGCACTCGCGTTTTTCGAGAACTCCACCCGCACCCGGATCAGTTTCGCGACTGCCGCGGCCCGTCTGGGCGCGGACACCATGAACCTGCAGGCCGAATCTTCAAGTTTGAAAAAAGGCGAGTCACTCCTCGATACCATCCGTACTCTCGAAGCCATGCGCCCCGACGGCATTGTGATCCGACACAGTTCTTCGGGTGCACCGCAGCTCATCGCAGATCGCTTGGGGATGCCGGTCGTGAATGCCGGCGACGGCACCCACGAGCATCCCACCCAGGCGCTGCTGGATGCGCTGACCATTCGCGACCGCAAAGGAAAACTGGATGGGTTGAATCTCACCATCCTCGGCGACATTCTGCATAGCCGGGTTGCGCGCTCTAACATTTTCTTGCTCAGCAAGTTCGGCGTGAATATCACCTTGTGCGGCCCTACCATGTGGGTGCCGCGCGAACTCGAATCCCTCGCGCCCAATGTCCGCCGCGTTTCGCGCATCGAAGATGCGCTGAAGACCGCCGACGCCATCATTGTCTTGCGGGTGCAAACCGAACGGCTGCACGAACCGGCCATCGCCACCGAAGAATACATTCTGGGATACCAGCTCACCCCCGCGAGGCTGAAACTGGCTCGGCCCGACGCGCTGGTCCTGCATCCCGGGCCCATGATTCGCGGCCTCGAAATCGATGCCGCCGTCGCCGACGGTCCGCAATCCTGCGTCCTCGATCAGGTGACCAACGGTCTCGCCATTCGCATGGCGCTGCTCTATCACCTGGTCGGCGGCGCCGCGGTGGAAGCGCCCCCGGCAAAAGAAAAACCAAAAGATTCGACCAAGGATTAACGAATGTTATTGATCAAAAACGGCCGCGTACTCGATCCCGCCTCCAAAACCGATTCGGTTCAGGATGTTCTGCTATCCGGCGATCGCATCGAGAAAATCGGCGCCGATATTTCCGCTCCCGACGCCGAAGTTTTCGACGCCCAGGGAAACATCGTCGCCCCGGGATTCATCGACCTGCATTGCCACCTGCGCGAGCCCGGCCAGGAAATGTCCGAAACCATCGAAACCGGCACGCATTCTGCCGCGCGCGGCGGATTCACCGCCGTCTGCTGCATGCCGAACACGCAACCGGTCAACGACAACGCCTCCATCACTCGCGGAATTGTGGAACGCGCGGCTGCGGCAAACAGCGTCCGCGTATGGCCCATCGGCGCAGCATCGGTAGGAAGCAAAGGCGAAGCGCTTGCGGAAATCGCCGCCATGAAAGACGCCGGAATCGTTGCCGTCAGCGACGACGGCAAGCCGGTAGCCACGGCGCGCCTGATGCGCCAGGTCATGGACTATTGTTCAACTCTGAATCTGCCAGTTATCGATCACTGCGAAGATCCCTCGCTTTTTGCCGGCGGCGTCATGCGCGAAGGTTCTCGTTCGATCCGTCTGGGCCTGAAGGGAATTCCCGCTCAGTCCGAATCCATTTGCGCCGGCCGCGACGTCGAAATTGCCGGCCTCACCGGCGCGCGCCTGCACATCGCGCACATGTCCACCACCGGCGCCCTCGAATATGTTCGCGCCGCCAAGAAAAACGGGCTGAAAGTAACCTGTGAGGCCACGCCGCATCACTTCACGCTGACCGACGAAGACGTTCGCTACGATACAAACTACAAAATGAATCCGCCGCTGGCATCGCGGCAGGATCGTGATGCGCTGATCGCCGGCTTGATCGATGGAACCGTCGACGCTATCGCCACCGACCACGCGCCGCATCATCCGGCAAGCAAAGACGTCGAATTCGATCGCGCCCCCTTCGGCATCACCGGATTTGAAACGGCCCTCTCTCTAGGTCTTAGCGAACTGGTGCACACCGGCAAAATGAAACTGATGCGCCTGTTAGAACTGTTTACGACCGGTCCCGCTCGCGTGCTCGGTATGGAACGAAAAATCGCGTCCGGCCAGGTCGCCGACCTTACCATTTTCTCGCCGGACCAAGCGTGGACCTACCGCGTCGCCGATTCTCCCAGCAAATCCCGCAATTCTCCATTCGATGGTCGCACCTTCAAAGGCGCACCAGTCGCCACGATCGTCGCTGGCCGCGTTCTCTGGCGGCGATAGTTTAGAAATAGGTTCGCGTTGCAGACTTCGGTAAGCCGCGGTTGCAGAATTTGCCAAAAAACTAAACCGATGTCATCCCGACCGGAGCGAGGGATCTGCTTTTTGCGCCCAGAATGCGACAACGATCCTTAGCGAGGTAAAGGCGGTCGGGTCTTAGTGCGCGGCAGGTTCCGAAGCAGGATGCATCCCATGCTGCGGCACTTCATGCACTCCCCGCAGCGGCTGTTCCTGATAAAACCGGTAAAATTGGTTCAGCGGTCCCGCGCCTTTTCCAATCGAATACGATTTTTCAATCGCCTTCGTCACGTAGGCCTTGGCCAAAATCACCGCCTGCCGCAACTGCAGCCCAGACGCCAGATGCGCCACGATCGCGGAAGAAAAAGTGCAGCCCGAGCCGTGCGTGTTTGGGCTCTTCACGTGATCCCCGCCGAACGTCTCCACCTCGGTCCCAATGCACAGCACATCCGTTGGTTTTTCCAAGTGCCCGCCGGTCACCACTACTGCGCGCGCGCCCATGTCAATCAGCTTCAACCCCGCGGCCTTCATCGAAGCGACATCCTTCACCTCGATGCCCGTCAAAAATTCCGCCTCCGGAATATTCGGCGTGATCACACTGACCCGCTTCAATAACTCATCTTTCACGAATTTCAACCCGGAAGTATCCAACAATTCGGCATTCCCCGCCGTCGGCCGAAAAACGGGGTCCAGCACCACATGCGCGAACTTATTTTTATCCAGAAATTCCGTAACCACCGACGCGTTCCCGCGGTTCGCCAGCATTCCGATTTTCACACCCGCCAGCGCCACGTCATCGGTGAGCGTTTCGATCTGCGCGCGCAGTGTTGCCGCGGGAGTCGCATGAACCGAAACCACGCCCTGCGTGGATTGCACGGTCAGCGCCGTAATCGCTGCCACTCCATAACAATTGT
>Ga0209169_10000461_pt1 | contig 24838 bp, 19 predicted proteins | sample HubBroMetageWRM4_FD_188346 | JGI IMG/M metagenome (GOLD analysis project Ga0209169, IMG submission 188346) | Warmed soil microbial communities from the Hubbard Brook experimental Forest, New Hampshire - Hubbard Brook CCASE Soil Metagenome WRM 4... | ecosystem: Environmental > Terrestrial > Soil...
CTCCTATCTGAAGACGCTGAACACCCCGCCTCGCACCTTCCCCACCACCGGCCAGGACGCGACCCCGGCCGGGCTGGCCAACATCCTGGCCGGCTACCAGTGCGGCACCGTCTACAAGCCGATCTACCTGGAGGCCCAGGCCGCCGCGGCGCTCAGCCTGTACCTGCGGGCCGGGCAGGTCCCGCCGCCCAGCCTGGTCAACGGCACCACCTTCGACCCGACCAGCCGGGTCCAGGTGCCCTCGGTACTGCTGCGGCCGGTCTGGGTGACCGCGGCCAGCATGGCGGCCACGGTGATCAGGGACCGGTTCGTGACCGGCGCCCAGCTGTGCGCCGCCCCGCTGCGGACCGCCTGCCGGCGGGCCGGGATCGCGAGCTGACCGCGGATGGCCCGGGCGGACGTCACCATCCCGCGCCGCGGCGCGGCTCGTGTTCCTGCTGGCTGGCGTCTCGTACTACAAGACCGCGGCCCCCCCGGTCATCGACCTCGGCAGAACCGCGCTGACCGACGCCGAACTGGCCTTCCTGCGCGAGTTCTACCTCCAGGGCCTCGGCGAGTTCGCCTACCGCAACGAGCTGGACCTGTCCGCCCTGCGCATCGAGGCGCCCCGCGCCGAGCACACCACCCCGGCCGAGCAGGCCAGGGGAGGCCGGGCACTGGTGCCGTTCGGCGGGGGAATCGACTCGATCGTCGTGGTGGAGCGGGTGCGCCGGCTGGCGGACGTGGCGCTGTTCGTGGTGAGCAGGCCGGCCGACCGCTACGAGGCGATCGAGGCGCCCGCCGCGGTGGCCGGGCTGCCGGTCGTGCGCGCGGAGCGGGAGATCGATCCTCAGCTGCTGCGATCGGAGGAGCTCGGCTTCCGCAACGGGCACGTGCCGGTGACCGGGATCCTGTCCGCGATCGCGGTGCTGGCGGCCGTGCTCGACAACAGGGACGCGGTGGTCATGTCCAACGAGTGGTCGGCGTCCATCCCGACGCTGGAGTACCAGGGGCACCCGGTAAACCACCAGTACTCGAAGAGCGCCGCGTTCGAGGCCGCGTTCCGCGACGTGCTCGCGGCAGGCCCGGCGCGGCTGCCGGACTACTTCTCCTGGCTGAGGGACCGGACCGAGCTCTGGGTGGGGCAGGAGTTCGCCGCGCTCGAGGAGTACCACGGCTCGTTCCGCAGCTGCAACAAGGCCTTTTACAGCGATCCGGCGCGCCGGCTCGATCACTGGTGCGGGCAGTGCGACAAGTGCTGCTTCATCGACCTGATCCTCGCCCCGTTCCTGCCGGCCGCGGCGCTCCAGCGGATCTTCGCGGCGACCGGCGAGCCGCTTGAGGATCCGGCGCTCGCCGGGAAGTTCCGCGCGCTGCTCGGCGCGGGCACCAAGCCGTTCGAGTGCGTCGGCGAGGTCAACGAGTGCCGCGCCGCGGTGCTGCTCGCCGCGCGCCGCGCCGACCGGGCAGGCGACAGCCTGCTGCGCGAACTGGCCGGCGAGGTGGCAGGCAGGCCGGATGCGCCATCGGACGCGGACGTAGCGGCCATGCTCGCGCCGGTCGGCGAGGCCTTCATCCCCGCCGGGTACCGATGACCGCGCATCCCGGCCCGGTGCCGGTGCCGGTGCCGGTGCCGGTGACCGCCGCCCGGCCGAAGCTCTCCTGGTCCGACCTGGCGGGTGCAAGGGTCGGCGTGTGGGGCCTGGGCCGTGAGGGCCACGCCAACCTGCGCAAGCTGCTGGCGCTCGGCGTCGAGCCCGTGCTCGTCGACGACCATCCGCCCGCGAAGGCGGACACCGGCGGCCGCCTCGTGCTCGCCACCGATGACGGCGGGCTGGCCGCCCTGGAAGGCTGCGACGTGGTGGTGAAGACGCCGGGCCTGAGCAGGTACCGCCCCGAGGTGGCGCAGCTGTCCGCGCGCGGCATCCCCGTGGTGGGCGGCCTCGGCCTCTGGCTGGCCGAAGCCGACCTGCGCCGCGTCGTCTGCGTGACAGGCACCAAGGGCAAGAGCACCACGGTCTCCGTCATCGGGCACCTGCTGACCGGGCTGGGCCACCGGTGCCTGGTCGGCGGCAACATCGGGGTCTCGCCCTATGACCCGGCGGGGCCCGCCGCGGCGGGCGATTTCGACTACTGGGCCATCGAGGTGTCCAGCTACCAGGCCACCGACCTGCCCGTTTCGCCGCCCGTGGTCGCGGTCACCTCGCTGCACCCGGACCACCTGGACTGGCACGGGGGAGTAGAGCAGTACTACCGGGACAAGCTGTCCGCGTGCTCCCAGCCGGGCGCCGAACTCACCGTGGCCAACGGCGACAGCGACCTGCTCGCGGAGCGCGCGGCACTGCTCGGCCCGCGGGTGGAGTGGGTCCGCGAGGACGACGAGCCGGGCGCGGGCTGGATGGCGCCGCTCGGGCTGCCCGGCAGGCACAACCGGCGCAACGCGCTCATCGCCCGCCGCTGCCTGGTCGCGCTCGGCGTGCCGGGCGCCGGTGACGACGCCGCGCTGCGCGCCGCGGCGGCCGGCTACCGGCCGCTGCCCAGCAGGCTGACGCCGATCGGCACCGCCCGCGGCGTCACCTTTGTCGACGACAGCCTGTCCACGAACGTGCTGCCCACGCTGGCCGCACTGGACGCCTTCCCGGGCCGGCGGATCGCGCTGATCGTCGGCGGGCACGACCGCGGCATCGACTACGCCCCGCTCGCCGCCGGCGTCCTTGCCCGGCAGGCGCCCACCCGCGTGCTGACCCTGCCCGACAGCGGCCCAAGGATCCGCGCCGCGATCGAGGCGGCCGCGGCACAAAAGCAAGAAAAGCAAGAAAAGCAAGAGGCAACAACCACCGACTGCCCCGACCTGGAGACGGCGGTGGCGGCCGGGTTCGACTGGGCCCAGCCGGACGGGGTCGTGCTGCTGTCGCCGGCGGCACCGAGCTTCGGGCGGTTCCGTGACTACTCCGACCGCAGCGAGGCCTTCGCCCGCGCCGTGCGCGCGATTTCCTGACCGGCGGCCCAACCCGGCACGCCGCTGCGTCGTCTCATTGCATAGCAGCAAGGAGATGGTGGGAATGCGCGCGTCTGGTTGGGCTGGCCTGCTCGCCGCGGCGGCGGTGGTGGCGGTGGCGGGTATCGCGGGCTGTGGGTCGGCTGGAGGGCAGGCCCCCGCCACTGGATCCTCGAGCGGTGCCGGGGGAAGCACACCGGCCCGTTCGGCATCAATCTCCCCTTCCCCCTCACCCACGGCGCCCGGCACTACGGCCGGAACCCAGCCCCAGGGCGGCCCGGTGCCGGCCGGCTTCGCGGCGACCTCGGTCACGTTCGTCTCGCCGGACGAGGCGTTCGTGCTCGGCACCGCCCCGTGCGCACAGGCGCCGTGCACCTCGATCGTCCGCACGCTGGACCGGGGCGGGAGCTGGATCGGCCTGCCCGCCCCCGTCGTGCCGGTCGGCGAGCCCGCGATAAGCAGCGCGCCCGTGGTGTGGGGGATCCGCTTCGCCACACCCGAGATCGGCTTCGTGTTCGGCGACGGCCTGTGGCAGACCACCGACGGCGGCGAGCAGTGGACCCGGGACCCGACCGTGCCGGATGGCTCGATCCTGTCGCTGGCGATCGTGCAGGGACAGGTGCTCATCCTCAGCGCGCGGTGCACGGCGGGCGGCTGCGAGGACGTCGGCCTGCTGAGCCGCCGGCCGCTGGGCGGCGGCCGGTGGACCGCCGTCGCCGCGCCTACCGTCACCAACCTCATCGACCCTGATGACCTGATCGACACCCAGGCCGGGGTCGCCGCCGTGGTAGTCGGGAACGACGTGCTCGTCACCCACGATGGCGGGCTCACCTTCACCCTGCACCGGCTCCCCTGCGCGCCGCTGTCGGGCCAGCCCTCGGTCGCGGTGACCTCCGCGACCGGAGGACTCGCCGCGCTGTGCACCGACCAGGGCTACACCGGCCACACGGTCAAGCAGATCTTCGTCAGCGACAACGACGGCGCCAGCTGGACCAAGGCAGGCGTGCCGAGCCCAGACGGCGACGGCGGCACGCTGGCCGCCAGCCCGGCGGGCAACGTGGCCATCGCCACCGAGAGCGCCGCAAGCTGGCTGTTCTACTCGCCCGACGGCGGCACGACCTGGCGCATCGTCAACGAGCAGCTTGACGGCGGCGCCGGCTGGGCGGACCTGGGCTTCACCACCGACACCGACGGCGTGGTGGTACGCGGGCCTGCCGTCAACGACGGCAACACCCAGCAGCGCCCCGGCCAGCTGTTCCTCACCTCCGACGGCGGCGCCACCTGGCACCAAGTCGCGTTCTGACACGTCAAGCTGAGCGTCTCGACGCAAGGGCGGCCTTTCAGTCGGCGACGGTGATGCCCAGGTGGTGGGCGAGCAGCGGGGCCAGCGGGATCAGCTGGACGCTGTCGATGGTCGCGCCGCGCAGCGACTCATACCCCGCGGTGATGCCGAGCTCCGCGCCGCGCAGGTCCACGTCCGTGCAGGTCACCTTCGTGAAGTCGGCGCCGGCCAGGGTGCAGCCGGGGAAGCTGACCCGCCGCAACCGGGCGGAACCGAAGTCCACGTCGCGTAGCAGCAGGTTCTCGAAGGCCACGTCGGTGAGCGTGCCGTTGCGGAAGTTCACCGAGTCCAGCTTGCCGTCGCGGAACGTGACCCGGGACAGCGACGCGGAATAGGCCTGTACCCCGGCCAGCGCGCAGCCGGTCAGCGTCACGTCCTGCCAGGCGGTTTCGGCCAGGTCGGCGGCCACGAACCTGGTGTCGGTGATGGTCACGTCGACAAGCCGGCACTTCCGCAGCCTGACCTCGCCGAAGGACACGTTGCTGAACGAGCAGTCGAGGAAACGGCAGTTGTCCGCGATGATGTCGTCGAACGAGGCGTCGGCGAACAGCACGCCGTCGTACTCCCCGTCCGGCCCCAGGTCGCCGGCGAACGGTGTCAGTGGCACCTGCCCGACCCTACCGGCGCAGGTAGGTCAGCACCGCCAGCACCCGCCTGTGGTCCTCCGCCGCGGGCAGCAGGCCGAGCTTGCTGAACATGTTCCCGACATGGGTCTCCACGGTCTTGGGCGACATGTACAGCGCGGCCGCGATGGCGTGGTTGGACCTGCCCTCGGCCATCAGGGCCAGCACGGCAAGCTCGCGTTCGCTGAGCCCCCCCAGCGGGCTGTCCCGCCGCGGCCGGGCCACCAGCCGGGACACGATCTGCGGGTCGATCACCGACTCGCCCGCCGCCACCCGCCGGATCGCGTCGGTGAACTGGGCGATCTCGGCGACCCGCTCCTTGAGCACGTAGCCGATGCCCCGCGGCTCGTCGGCCAGCAGCTCGAACAGGTGCTCGGTCTCGACGTGCTGGGACAGCACGATCACCGCGGTGCCGGGCCACCGGCGGCGGATCTCCAGCGCGGCCTGCAGGCCTTCGGTGGTCTGGGTGGGCGGCATCCGGATATCCGCGAGCACCACGTCGGGCCGGAGGGCGGCGACCAGCGAGATCAGTTCCGCCGCGTCCCCGGCCGTGCCCGCCACGTCCAGGCCTGCGTCGGTCAGCACCCGGCGCAGCCCCTCGCGCAGCAGGACCGTGTCCTCGGCGATGACCACCCGCAGCGGCGCCCCGGCCGGGGCCGCCGACCCAGGGCTCACGGACACGGGAGGTCCGCCTCCAGCCGGGTCCCGCCGCCCGGCGGGCTGTCCACCCGCAGCACGCCGCCGACCGACGCCACCCGGTCGGCCAGGCCCCGAAGCCCCGACCCGCCGTCGGGCCGTGCGCCGCCCGTCCCGTCGTCGCTGACCTCCACCACCAGCCGCCCGGGCAGACGACGGATGCTGAGCTGCGCGCCGCCTGCCCGTGCGTGCTTGGCCACGTTGGCCAGCGCCTCGCAGACCACGAAGTACGCGGTGGCCTCGATCGCGGCCGGGAACCGCTCGTCCGGCACCGCGGTGATCGTGGTGGCCACCGGCGAGCGCTCGACCAGCGCCTGGATCGCCCCGGTCAGCCCGGTCTCGGTCAGCACGGCGGGATGGATCCCGCGGGCCAGCTCGCGCAGCTCGGTCAGCGCCTCCCGCGCCTCCTTGCCTGCCGACTCGATCAGCGCCTCCAGCTCCGGGTCCGCCCCCGAGGCACGGTCGCGGGCCATGCCCAGCGCCAGGCTCAGCGTGACCAGCCGCTGCTGCGCGCCATCGTGCAGATCGCGCTCCAGGCGGCGCCGCTCGGCATCGCCGGCCTCGACGATCCGGGCCCGGGAGGCACGGACCTGCTCGAGCTGGGCCTGTACCTCGGCCTGCAGCCGGGAATGCTCAAGCGCCAGGCCGGCCGCGGCCGCCGTCATCCTGACCAGCTGCGGCTCGTGCTCCAGCCCCGCGTCGTGTACAAGCACGGCGACGCCCGCGTCGGCTACCGGCGTCACGGCCCGGCCAGGACCCGGCCGGGCCACCTCGACCGCCTGGCCGGAGGTGTCCAGGTACCCGGATCCGTCCGGGAGCCGGAACGCCAGCTGCAGCGTCGAGTCACCCAGCGCCCGGGCCAGCGCGTCCCTGAGCCGGCCCGGCGAGGCTCCGGGCTCCAGGTCGACGACCGCGGTGCCCAGCGCGCCGCGCGCCGACCGCACCCGCACCGTGTCGGCTATGACCAGCGCCGGGCCGGCGAGCACGACCAGCGGGGCGATGCCGTTGAAGAAGAAGGAATTAGAGATGCCCAGGTTCAGGTTGCTCAGGATGTCCTTGGCCGAAGACTCGGCGATGACCGCGACGCTGATCCACAGCAGCGGTGTCATGACCCGCCGCGACCACCCGCGGGCCGACCTCCAGTGCCGGACGATCAGGGCCAGCACGATGCCGGTGAGCGCCAGCGACCCCGGGATGCTCGCCGCGTTGATGCCGTCCCACACCGACCGCGAACTGCGGATGAGCAGCAGGTTGGCCGGGCAACTTGCGTTGCAGCCGCTGAACGAAGGATTCCAGGCCAGCATGGAGACACCGGTGATGCCCAGGTTCCAGGCGTACTCGGCGATGACCACCCGCCGCTCGAACCGGGAGCGAAGCCGCCCGCTGGGCCAGGCCAGCGCCAGGTGGGCCAGCGCCGCGCCACTGACGTTCTCGGTCAGGTTCGCGATCGTGAACGCGAACGAGCCCGGCAGGTTGATGATGGTGTAGGGCACCAGGTAGGCGTAGCCGACGACCGAGAACAGCAGGCCCAGCCGGCTGGCTGGCCACCGCTGCCAGGCCGCGATACCGGCCGCGAGGAACGCCAGCCCGATGACCGCGGTGCTGACGAAGAACGGCAGGTACGGCGCCGACCACGGCCGGCCGCTCCACACGAAGCAGCCCACAGCCGTGGCCGCGACTGCGATCAAGGCCGCCCGCAGCCGTCGGCTCATGACCGGTCCTCGGCCAGGAACCGGCGCAGCGCCGCGCCGGAGAGCTGGTCTTTCGGCAGGAACCCGGCGGCTGGGCTGGCCGCGATCCGCCCACCGTAATCACGCGCCTCGCGGGTCGAGGTCAGCACGACGACCGGAGCCGGGGTGCCCGCCGAGGCGGCCGCGGCCAGCCGTCTGGCCACCTCGAACCCGTCGAAGTCCGGCAGCGCGATGTCGAGCAGCACCAGGCCGGGCCGGAGGGCCCGCGCCGCCTCGGTCGCCTCCGCGCCGGTAGCCGCCTCGGCGACCGTGAAGCCGGCGGCCTCGAGCATGCCCCGGGCAAATGTCCGGAAGCCGTCGTGGTCGTCGACGATCAGGATCGCCGCAGATAGCTGCACGGATCCAGTCTGGCACCGCGCCAGGCCGCCGACATCGGGGCAGACCCTGAGCATTTTCCCGGGCTGGCCCGGACGCACATTCGGGGCGCGGCCCGATCCGGCGCACCGCAGGAATTCCTAGTGTCTTGCCTGCCGGGCATCAGGCATCCCCGGGTTACGTAGGAAGGACGCAGAAAATGAATCGCACCGGAAGATGCTGGCGGATCCTGCCGCTGACCACGGTACTGGCCGGGATCGGCCTGGCCATGACGGGTTGCGGGAGCGCGGGCCCCGCGCCTGTCAAGCCGCCGCCGGCCTCGGCGCACACCGCGGCGGAGCGGGCCGCCGTCATGAACTGGCTGGTCAGGACCGACCGGATGTACGCCAACAGCGATTTCGCCGAGCTGGATCAGGTCACCACCGGCCAGATGCGCACCATATACCTGTCCGAGCGGCGGCACGCGTCATTGCCCTCCAACGCGGACAGGCAGTATTTCCAGCTGACCGACCTGTCGATCACGATCCCCTGCCATGCCGGCCCGGCCGCCGTCTTCGTGGCCTACGCCGACACCAACGTCGTTACTCTCGGCCAGACCGTGCAGCCCGCTGCCCTGGTGTTCGAGCGGACCGGCGGTGCGTGGAAGCTGGCCACGGCCGTCGACCGTCCCAGCAGCGGCTGGCCGACGCTGTGCACGCAGGGCACGCCCCCGACGACGCCGGCCGTGCTCACGCCGGGCAGCTACGTACCCGACCTGGCCCGGGTGCTGACCGGCGCCGCGACCGGAGCCGCGCAGACGGCGCAGACGGCATCACCGTTCGCGGTCAACGACTTCCTGGCCGGCTCGGGTTCGATCCCCGCGGTGTACGCCACGTCCAGCCGGCAGGACCGGCGAGGCGGCGTCAGCTTCACCACACGCTTCGCCACGACCCCCGACCCCACGTTCGCGCTGCCGCTGGCCGGTGGCCGCGGCTTCTGGGTGATCGGCGCTCTGACCCAGAGCAACATCTACAGCGCGCCCTCCGGGGTGACCGCGAAGGACTGGCCGGACGGCAACCAGGTGGCCACGCCCAGGCCCGCCATCGTGCACCACGAGACCGACACGTTCGCTACCACCTACACCGCGATCGACCCGCTGGGCCCGGCCGACGCCACGGTGGCGCTCGATGGTTTCTTCGGCTGGCCGCTCACCGCCATCGCCAGCTAACACCCGCCGATCCGGGCCGCCCCTGAGGGCGGGCCCGGATCTGCATTTCCGGCGTGCCCCGTCTTCGCGGGACATCCGGTGGCGTAACCTCGCTCCAGGTGGCTGAACGGGTCCGAACCCGGATATATCTGGGTTTGTACCGACCCGGCCGACGCCGACCAGCAAGGGGTGCGCATGGACATGACAGAACCCGTCGTCCGCACGGCCGCCGGCCTGGTCCGCGGCCGCGTGGACCAGGCAGGCAGCGGCGTTGCCTCCTTCCTCGGCATCCCGTTCGCCAGCCCGCCCGTCGGCGACCTTCGCTTCCTCGCGCCGCACCCGCCAGTGCCGTGGGACGGCGTGCGGGATGCGGTCGCGTTCGGCCCGCCGCCGCCCCAGTCAGCCCTCGGGTTCCCCGCGCCCTCCGCCGCCGAGCACGGCCGCGACCCATACGACTGGCTGACGGTCAACGTCTTCACCAAAGACCTCGGCGCCGCGCGCAACCCGGTCATGGTCTGGATTTACGGCGGCGCCTACCGATCCGGTGCCGCCAGCCTGCCCGGCTACGACGGGACCCTGCTGGCCGGGCAGAACGTCGTCGTGGTCACCTTCAACCACAGGGTCGGCGTCGAGGGTTATGCCTACCTGCCCGGCGCCCCGGCCAACCGGGCCCTGCTGGACCAGGTCGCCGCGCTGCGCTGGGTCCGTGAGAACATCGCGGCATTCGGCGGCGACCCCGGCCGGGTCACCATCTTCGGCGAGTCGGCGGGCGCGGGCGCGGTCGCCGCCCTGCTGGTCGTGCCGAGCGCGGCGGGCCTGTTCCGCCGGGCGATCGCGCAGAGCGTGCCCGCCACGTTCTTCTCGCCCGCCCTGGCCGCCGAGGTGACCGCGGCGATCGCCGCGCAGGCCGGTCTGCCCGCCACCGCGGCGGCCTTCGCGGCCGTCGACCCGGCCGTCCTCGCCGCCGCCTCGGACGCCGTCCGGCCCGGCGACCACGGCGAACGCTGGGGACCCGTCGCCCACACCTCCGTGCCGTTCTCGCCTGTGGTGGACGGCGAGGTGCTGCCCGCCGCGCCATGGCGGGCGGTTGCCACCGGGACCGCCAGGGACATCGACCTGATCGCCGGGCACAACAGGGACGAGTTCCGGCTGTTCACCGCGGTCTCCGGGCTGCGCGGCCGGGTGACCGCAGAGATGGCCGCGGCGGCGCTGGCCGCGCTGGTCCCCGGCGGGGACGGCGAGAAGGCCTACCGCACGGCCTACCCGGACGCGGATCCGGAGACGCTGTTCGAGCTGGTCAACTCCGACTGGCTGTTCCGGATGCCGAGCCTGCACCTGGCGCAGGCGCACGCGGCGGCGGGGGGCAAGACCTTCCTCTACGAGGTCGGCTACCCGGCCGCGGTTGACGGGCTCGGCGCCTGCCACGCCATCGACGTGCCGCTGGTGTTCGGCGACTACCGCGGCCTCGGGCAGATGCTGTTCGGAACGCCGCCGCCGCCCAGCGCACTCGCGGTCGGCAACGTGATGCGCGAGCAGTGGGCGGCGTTCGCCGCCGACGGCGACCCCGGCTGGCTGCCGTATTCCGTCGGCCGCCGGATGACCCGCATCTTCGACGACCCGCCGGAGGTGGCCCCGTACCCGGAGCAGGCGTCCATGCACATCTGGGACCAGCACCGCTTCGGCGTGCTCGACGTCGAGCACGTAGCCTGACCGGTACCAGCCACGCCAAGCCACCCAGCCACGCCAAGCCACCAAGCCACAGGAAGGGCCCGCCACGTGCCGATTTACGCCCTGGGAGACTACGAGCCGGAGATCGACCCGACCGCGTTCGTCCATCCCGACGCCGTCGTCATCGGCCGGGTGCGGATCGGCGCGGAGGCGTCCGTCTGGCCCTGCGCCGTGCTGCGCGGCGATCACGGCACGATCGAGGTCGGCGCGCGGACCTCGGTGCAGGACGGAACCGTGGTGCACACCACCAGCGAATGGCCCACGATCATCGGGGCCGAATGCGTGGTCGGGCACAACGCGCACCTGGAGGGCTGCGTCGTGGCGGACCGGTGCCTGATCGGCTCGGGCTCGGTAGTCCTGAACCGGGCCCGGGTGGGCACCGGCGCGGTGGTGGCGGCCGCCGCCCTGGTGCCGGAGGGCTTCGAGGTGCCGCCCCGCGCCCTGGTGGCCGGGGTGCCCGCGACGATCAAGAGGACGGGCGTGCCCGCCGACTGGGTCGACCGCGCGGTCAAGACGTACATCGAGACCGCCCGCGCGCACCGGGCCGGCCTGCGCCGCCTCGACGTATGAGCCCGGACGCATGATCGGCGCCCCGGACGGCCTGGCCCTCGTCGACGCGCACATGCACGTGCCGAGGCTCAGCACGGTGACAAGGGCGTGGCTGGACTGGGCCACCACCTTCGGCAAGGACTCCGGCTGGCGGGAGGTGTTCGGCGCCGAAGGCGATCCGATCCCGGCCCGGCTTGAGGCCATGCTCGACGCCGAGGGCGTCGACGTCGCGCTGCTGTTCTCTGAGTACAGCCCGCGCGCCACCGGGATCCAGCCGGTCGAGGACCTGCTGCCGATCATCGCGTCCAACCCGGCGAGGTTCCGCCTGGTCGCGAACGTGAACCCGGAACTGCACCGCCCCCCGGCCGCCGAGGCCGAACGCCAGCTGGACCTCGGCGCGGTGGCGGTCAAGGTACACGCGGTGCACGGCGGCTTCCGTGCCGACACTCCCGACATGTACGCGGTCTACGACCTGTGCGCGCGGCGCGGGGTTCCGGTGATCACCCACACCGGCCCCAGCATCTTCCCCGGCTCGCAGCCGGAGGCGGGCGACCCGAAGCTGATGGGCCAGATCGTCAAGGACTTCCCCGGGGTCACGTTCGTGCTGGCCCACGGCGGCCGCGGCGGCTGGTACGCAGACGCGGCCCGGCTCGCGCTGAGCCACCGCAACGTCTGGCTCGACCTGGCCGGGCTGCCGCCGAAACGCCTGCGGGACTACTACGCGGGCTTCGACCTGGACCTGCTGGCGCGCAAGTGGATCTTCGGCACCGACTGGCCGGGGGTGCCCGGCGTGGCCCGCAACGCCCGCGCGGTGGCGGCCCTAGGCCTGCCCGCCGACGTGCTTGCCGGGGTCCTGGCCGGCAACGCGACCCAGGTGTATGCCCTGTCCCGGACGTGCTAGACGGACACGTCCTGGCTGCCGTCCGCGCCCTCGGGGGAGGGGGAGAGCAGCCGCTGCAGCAGCACTACCTCGTCGCTGTCCAGGTCGGGGGTGACGGGCAGCCTGCGGACCTGTTCCCTGGCCAGGGCCAGCGAGCGCTGCGCCTGCACGAGCTGCTCGCGCAGCCTGACGTTCTCCTCGGCCAGCTTGCCGTGCTTGGTCCAGGCGCTGGCCAGCTCGTGCTCCAGCCCGGTGACGGTTTCCCGCAGCGCCGCCGGGTCCAGCGGCCCCGTTTCCGGCTCCGTCGCCGCGAGCCGCCGAACCACCTGGACGAGCAACCGCCGGGCCAGCTCATCGTAATCGAACTCAGCAGCATCCGCCCCGGCAACACCAGGAGCACCGCCAACACCGGGAGCACCGCCAACACCAGAAGCACCGCCAACACCAGGAATCCCAGGGATACCGGAAGACCCGGCAAACACCCCGCCCGACGCCGGCCGCCCCGCTCGCCCCGCCCCGCCCAGCCGTGCCAGGCCGGTGGCATGCGCCCGGCCCAGGCTGATCCGGTACGTCCGCTTGCCCCGCACCTCGCGGTCGATCAGCCCGGCTCGTTCCATGCCCGACAAGAGCTGCGCGAACGCCACGCTCGAACCCGGATAACCGACCGCGGCGGCCAGTTGCGTGCTGGCCATCCCGCTCTGGTCGAAAAGCTCCCCGACCTCCGCGAGGTGGGCCAGGATGTGCTCGCGTGTCCCCACGGCCCGTTTTCTGGCCGTCCTGTTACCGTCCCCCATGTCAGCACCCTTTCCCATGGCAATCACGCCTGCCGACTATTTCATGATAATACGGACAATCCGGCCGCCGCAGGCAGAGCGTGACAGCCTGCGGTGCTGGGCAGATAACAGTTGGGTGCCAATCATGTCGAGGGGGAGCTATGAGGTACGGCCGTCAGCCCGGGCCACAAATTCGGCGGGCGGGCTAGCATACGATGAATCGCCGCGGGCAGACAGGCGTGCGGCAGAAACTAGCCGTCGGCAGTGCACGTTGTTGTCATTGACATCCGCACACCAGGCGCCGAACGAGGGACAGCGCAGGCCAAAGACGCAGCACCGGTAGAGACAGAGCACCGTGGACCTGGACGTGAACTACGCGACCACGCTCGTGGCTGCCGTGCTGCTCGGCACCGGCTTCGTGCTCCAGCAGTACGCCGCCGAGCGCGAGCCGGAGTCGCTCTTCCTCAGCCCCCGCATCATTGCCCACCTGCTGCGCAAGCCGAGGTGGCTGCTCGGCATCGCCTGCATGATCTCCGGCTACCTGGTCGCGGCCTGGTCCATCGGCCACCTCGAGCTGACGCTCGTGGAACCCCTGCTGACCACCTACCTGGTGTGGGCACTGGTGCTCGCGGTGCCGATGTCCCGGCAGTCGGTCAAGCTGACCGAGGTGGCGGGCGCGGTCGTGTTGTGCGGCGGGGTGGCCCTGCTGTCGCTGTCCCGTTCCACCAAACCCATCGGCCTGTCCTTCGGCTCGTTCTCCCACTGGCCCGCGGCGGCGATCATCGCGGGGATCGCGTTCATCGCGGTGGAGATCGGCCGCCGCCGCGGGCCGTGGCGGGCCAGCCTGGTCGGCCTCGGGGCCGGCCTGGTCTTCGGCATCCAGGACGCGCTGACCCGGCAGACCCTGGAGATCCTGCAGGGGCACTCGGTCACGGTCCTGTTCACGACCTGGCCGCCGTACTGCCTGATCGGCGCGGGAGTGGTAGGCATCTGGCTGATGCAGAACGCGTTCAGCGCAGGCCCGCTGCACTCCTCGCTGCCCACCATCGCCGCGGGGGAGCCCGTCGCCGGGATCGCGCTCGGCATCGTCGTCTTCGGCGACCGGATCCAGATCTCGCCCGGCATGCTCGCGATCGAGGCGGGCGGGATCGCGGCCCTGATCGTCGGCACGGTCGCGGTGGCCCGCTCGTCGGCCTTCAGCAGCCTGCGCAAGATAACCGACGTCATCCTGCCCGGATCGGACTCCGCCGAACCCGCCGGCGGCTCCCCGGACCAGCCCGCGCACACCACCCCGGAGCCCAAGCCGGCGCCCGCCGTGCCGGAGCTCGCGCCCGCGCACACCACGCCCGCGCCGGCGCACACCACGCCGCAGCCCAAGCCCGCGCCGAACCCCGCGCAGCGGCTAGCCCGCGCCCTTATCAGCCGGCCGCAGGCGCCCGGTCAGGCCTCCGGCGGCGACGGCGGCTGAGCCGGCCCGGCGCCGAGCACGCCCGCATGCGGCCGCCCCCATGCGCCCCAGCCGCCCCGGACCCCCTGCGCCGCGCCCCGGCCGAGCACCTTGTCCAGCGCCGCGCTCACGCTTCCCTCGTTCGCCATCATCCGCCTGATCACCGCGATCATCGCCGGCATCGCCCAGAAGTCGCCGCACACCCACAGGATGGCCGCGCCGATCTGCTGGTCGGCGTACGGCGGCAGGGTGATACCGGGCAGGTGGTCATAGACCGAGTAGATCGAGTGCGAGGAGAAGATGCTCAGCGCCATCGCGATGAAGATCATCACGAAGTTGGTGCCGAGCAGCGCGACCGCCTGCGACAGCGGCGGCATCCGGCGGATGAACGGCGGCGACGGGATGAACTGCAGCCAGAACAGCACCCCGGCGGTGAAGAAACTGCTGTGCATCAGCCAGATGTGCACGGCCTGGTTGCGTTCGGCCAGGTCGTAAGGGCCAGGCAGGTGCCAGAAGATCATCACGGCGCTGAACAGCCCCACCGAGACCCAGGGCCGCAGGAAGAACCCGCCCACCGCGCGCAGCGGCGCGGACCAGCCGCCCGCCAGCACCCCCCTGGTCACGCGCCGCCCGCCGTGCCCGGGCAGCGCGTCAAGCAACGGCTGCCACGGCGCACCCGCCACGATCAGCGACGGGGCGGCGAACATCAGCAGCAGGTGCTGGATCATGTGCACGAAGAAGTAGTCGTCGGCCCAGTAGTCGATCGGCGACTCCACCGCGATCAGCAGCACCGCAAGCCCCGCGTAGAACCACAGCGACCGGAGCCTGCGCGCGCGGGTCCGCTCCGGCCGCGACCGCCGGGCCAGCCGCCACAGCCCCACCTCGTGCCACCCGGCGACGATGATCGCGAGGATCAGGAAGGGGTCGAACGACCAGTGGTCAAGAAGGTAGCTCATGGCGGTCCTAGCTCGACGAGCCGTACTCGATCGGCACGGTTATGGCCTGCGCTTTCGTCCAGGCCGTCGCGGCGGCCCCGAGCTGCCAGACGGTGAGCCTCGAGCCCGCCACCGCCAGCGCGTCAAATGATCCCCCCGGTCCCCCCGGACCCGGCGCCAGCGCGGCGGTCCCCGCCGGCACCGCGGGCAGCCCGCGCCAGGCACCCCCGGGCCCGCCGATCGCCTCGGCGCGCCCGCCGCCAAGCAGCACCCACGCGCTCCCGCCGGCCCCGAACCCGGCCGCGCGCACCCCGGCCGCGCCGCCAAGCACCGCCGACGTAGTCCAGCCGGACCCGGTGGACCACGCCGCGATCAGCTCGCTCCCCGCGAGCAGCAGCGCCACGTTCCCGCCGGCCGTGCTGCCAAGCCCCAGCACCTGCACCTGCCGCCGCGCCCAGCCCGCGGGCACCGCAGGCCCCGCGGCCAGCCACGTCCCGCCGCTATCAGTGAAAACCCCGGCCACACCCGGCCGCGCGCAGCTTCCCGCCGTAACCGGATTTTTTTTATTGGGGCCGAACGAAACGGCGTTCAACTCCAGCAGACCGCAGGTCCGCCCCGGCGCGGTCGCGGCGAGTGCGTGCACGGTCGTCAGCTGCGACCACTGCCCGGCGACCGCCGCCGCGGTGGTGCCCGCAGTCTGGATCGTGCCGTCGCTGAGCAGCGCGATGACCTGACCAGACGGCGCGACGCTGATCCCGTCCGGGACGTCGGCAAGGGCCGCGTCGAGCAGGCCGGGCGTCCAGTGGCGGCCCGCGTCCGTGCTCGCCGCCAGCGGCGAGAAGGCCAGCGCCTGGCTCGGCCTGAAGCCGACAAGGAGGGAGGCGGTCCCCCCGGTCCCCCCGGCCGCGACCAGGCCGCCGTTGTCGGCCACGCCGGGCGGGGTGACCAGCGACCAGCGGCTGGCCCCCGCGGGCCGCACGAACAGCTGCCAGAAGTCGTTCTGCGAGGCGGCCGATCCGCCCATGACCGCGATCGCCCAGGTGCCCTGCGCGGTCACCAGCGAGGTGTTCAGCGACACGGTCACGGCCGGGGGAGCGGCCACGGTGACCCGCGCGGGCTGCGTCCCGCAGCCCGCGGCCAGCCCCGACGCGAGGAGCGCGACCAGGGCGCAGCGCAGCGCGCCGGACCGGGTCACGGGCTCAGCGCCTGGCGGGCGTAACCGCTGAGCAGCACGGAGAACGAGGACTGCGTGCTCGTGGTGCCCGGCCCCGGGTCGGCGCCGACCTCCTCGCGGATGTTGCCGTTCTTGTCGATGACGATCGCCAGGTCATTGTGCGCCGACATCGCGCCCGCCGGCAGGTTCTGCACGCTGACCCCGTAGTCCTGCCAGACCTGGCTGAGCTGGCTGAGCGAGCCGGTCAGGTACAGCCAGTTCGGCACCGCGCCGAGCCCGTCCTCGCGGTCGAAGGCCCTGGTGAACGCCACCGACCTGTAGGTCGGGTTGGCCACGATGGCGACCAGGACGACGTTCTTGTCCTGCGACCCGAGCAGGACCCCGGTCTCCTTGAACTCCAGCCCGATGATCGGGCAGTCGGTCGTGCACACCGGGTCGAGGAAGGTCATCAGCACGACCTTGCCGCGCAGGCTGGCCAGCGTGACCGTCTGGCCGTTCTGGTCGGTGAGCCGGAACCCGGACGCCGGGGTGTCCATCTGCGTGCTGCCGCCCTCGATGGCCAGCGCCAGAATCGGATCCGCCGTCCTGTTCACCGCCGCCGACGCCATCGGCGCCACCCCGAGCACCACCACAGCCAGCGCCGTAACCGCCGCCACCGACTGCGCACTAGCCGCCGCGACCGTCCTCCCCACCGCTCGAGGCGTCAGCCCCCGCCGCCCACTCACCCCGCCAGCCCCAGAAGCCTCGCCAATCCCACTGACCTCAGCAGCCTTCTCCGTCGCCAGCGCCACTTGCGGCGCCGGGGTCAGCGCGAGGTAACCGGCCGCGATCAGCAGCAGGAACGGGATCATGCTGTTCGGGTCGGTGCCGAGCCCGCCGAGGAAGCCGAAGTCCTGGACAAGCACCCAGACCGCGAGGAAGAACACGACGCAGAACCACATCGCGTACCGCACCAGCCGCGGGTTGCCGGTCAGGAAGATCGCTCCCACGGCGGCGAGCGCGAGCACCACGAAGAGATTCACCGCCAGGCCGTTGCTCGCCGCAAACGAGCCGAAGGCCGACAGCAGGGCGGCCAGGAAGTGCGGCTGCGGGGTCGAGGCCATCGACTGGACCATCCCGGCCAGCGCGCCCGGCTGGCCGTGCAGGGTGCCCTGCCAGAACCCGCGGCCCGGCCAGGCCTGCAGCGCGGCCATCCCGATAAAGAAGACCCCAAGGCCGCCCAGCAGCAGCCGCCCCAATCTCGGGCTCCGCCAGGCATCCTCGGGCAGCGCGATAAGCGCCCCCGCCACGACGTAAATCAGCGCCGCCCCCGGCGCCCCGTTCAGCCAGCTCAGGCCGGGCGCGAAGATCCCGCCGAACGACTCGCCGAACACCCATACGGTCAGCCCCCAACCGACACTGGCCAGCCCGGCCAGCCTGGACCAGCGCCCGCGCGCCGCGACAAGCAGCCAGCCGCCGATCCCGACCTGGATCCACACCGACGCAGCGGCCGCCTGGATGGGGTGATAGGACCAGATCGTCCCGCCCCAGTTGACTACGTGCTGCACCCAGCCGGGAGAGGCCGAAGCGGCCGGCTCGATGACCTGCGAGGCCAGCCCGCCGGCCATCTTCGGCTGCGCCTGCAGGATCCCGTCCAGGACCCAGATCACCCCGAACCCGATCCGCAGCAGCCACCGCCCCCGAGGCTCCTGCGCTCCGAGCCGAAGGCCCCCCAGCCTCAGGGTGCCTATCCTCGCGGCCCCTGTCCTCGCGGCCCCTGTCCTCGCGGCCCCTGTCCTCGCGGCCCCTGTCCTCGCGGCAGCGGTCCCTCCAGCCTTCCCGCCCCCATCGGCCCCTGCGACCACAGCCGTCCCAGCAGCCTCACCCGTCCCGGCGACCTTCACGGTCGGCGCGGTGAGCCGCCAGGTGCGTGCCGTCGCCCAGACGAGCCAGCAGAACGCGACGATGAGGAGGGCGATCCCGCCCTGGTGCAGCAGCGCGGACCTGAACGCGGCGACCAGCGTCGGATCGGCCGGACTCAGGCCCGAATTCATGCCGGGCACGCAATCCGCTCCTCTCTCTGCCCGCGTCGGGCGCGACGGGTTAGCGTCCGGCCAGGCCCTCGGTGGCTTTAGGGTAGTGCGTCGACCCGCCGCGGCATATCGGCAGCCCTGAACATGAGGAATATGTAATGGCCCGGCAACTGAGCGCCTCAGGCGCCTGCCTGCGGGGGCCGGCTACTCGGCCGTCTGCGGCGAGCGGCGGCGGAACGGGGCGCCCGGCTTCAGGCCCCACGCCGCTACTGCGAACATCGTGAGCGCGAACAGCACGAACGTGATGACGTGCACGCTGGTGCAGTACAGGCAGATGTTCCCGATGATGAACAGCTCGGCGTAGAGCAGGTAGAGCACGAAGCCGATGCCGACCACCAGCGAGGCGATCCGGGCCAGGTGGATCTCGCGCCGCTTTGCCTGCCACGCCCACGGGCTCATGATCGCCACCGCGAACACGAAGAACGCCATCCCGAGCACCGCAACCGGGATACCGAACGCGTACGACTGGGCGCTCGTGGTCACCTTGGTGCAGTTCACGAGCCCGACCGTTTCCGCGCATCCCGCCAGCGTCGACTGGGTGAAGTGCGCGATCGTCAGGTAGATCGAGACGCCGAGGCCGACCAACGCCAGCACGAAGGTGAGCAGTTGCAGCCAGAGCGAGGGACCGGTCGCGGCCGTCTCGTCCTGGACGGCTTGCGCCTGAGCCCCGCCCCGCCCGGCGCGCCCCGCCGCGCTGCCCCGCGCCCGGTCGGCCCGCGCCCGGTCGCCCCGTGTCGAGTCGGCCCGCGCCCGGCTGACCGCCCGGTCGGCCGCACCGCCGTTCGCCGCCCCGCTGACGTCCCTGACCCCGGAGACCCCGGAGCCGTTCCTTACGGCCGTGCCGGTCCGGGCAGTGCCGGTCCGGGCAGTGCCGGTCCGGGCAGTGCCGGTCCGAGCAGTGCCGCTCCCGGCCGTGCCGGTCCCGGCGGCCGTGGCGGTCCCGGTGGCAGTGCCGTTCCTCGCGGCGCTACCGCCCCGGTTCGCGGTGCCGTTCCTTGCGGCCGCGCGTGCGTTCCTGGCGCGGGCTGACTTCGAAGCGGTCATCCGGGCTTCGCCTCCGGTCGTCTAACGGGTCTCACGGGGTCTAACGGCTGACGGGCGAGCGGCACTGCGAGGGGTCGCGGGCACGACCGGTGCAGCAGCCCAGATTGTACCCTCCGAGCCTCTGCGACCGTACTCCGCCTAACCTGCGGGCTAGCTCCAAGTCGGCTTAGAGGTTTTTGCCCTCAAGGGACTTGACGGTCGCGGTGCAGGCGGTGGCGGGCAGGTTGTTCGTCATCGTGCAGATCGCCGCGGTGATGTAGTTCGCCGTCCCGTCGGCAGCCTGGGCCACCGAGCTCGACGGGTTTTGCAGGTCCGCGGCGACCGTGCTCCAGCTCAGGCCCTGCAGGAGCTGCGCGTTGTAGCTGGCCCCGGAGATTATGTACTTGCCGCCGAAGTCGATGAACGGTATCGCCCCCGCATCCTCTGCCGCCATACCCGGGACATAGGTCGGGGTGTCGTACTTGGTAATCAGCGCCTGCTGCGCCGAGGTCGGCGTCTTCAGCGTGGTGTAGCCGTCGCAGCTCGTGCCGCCGTTCGGGATGTTGCTGCACTCCTCGACCGGCGTGAAGGTCAGGTACTGACTGGTGTAGCTGGAGTGGAGGAAGGTCCAGCTTGGCGTGTTCGGGAAGACGTCGGAGCTGGAGGAGTGCACGGTGGCCAGCCCGGAGAAGGTGCCGAACCGGCTCAGCGCCACGATCATCCCCCAGCGCTCGGCGCCGCAATACGGGCAGTACTCGGCGCCGATGTAGAGCATCTCCGGCTTGCCGTTGGCGGTCAGCGCCGACCCCGGGATCGCTAGCGGCTTCCCTGTTACCTGGCCGCTGCCGGATCCCACGGAGTTCAGGGTGCTCGCAGGCACCGTGGTGACCTTGTCCACTACGGCCGCAAGCGCCGAGCCCGTGGGGCCGTTCGACGCGCCGGTCACCGTCGTCGGCTTGTTGTTGTTGAGCTTGACGACCACGAAGACGACCGCGATCACCACGACGACGAGGATGGCGCCGGACGCGATCAGGATCCGCCTGCGCCGCTCGGCCCGGCGGGCGGCCGCACGCTGCGCGGCGATCTTTTCCCTGCGGGTGGTGTCGACCTTGGTTCTGCTTGCCTTGCCCATGCTTGCTTCGTCCAACCCTCAGCTATCCATTGCTGGCAGCGATTGCCAGCCGACGGCCAGGCCCGTGCGCCCGCTAGCTTGCGCACCTGCCATGCGCAAGAGTAGCCCGCCTCCCGGGTACCGCCCTCTATCGTAGGCGCTACGCCCCCGGTCGCGTACCCACTCCCCGCACCGCAGCCGCCCGGCCTCTGGCGTCAGTGGGCCGGAAGTGAAGTAATGGCCAAGATAGCCTGACGATTCCATAAAGCACTCTTTGTTGATCATCCTGGCCCGATACGGCTAGACCGTTACCGGCCGACTTGGGGTGGGCCGGTGACGAGGGTGCCGACCCTCACGGTAGGTAGTGAGGGGGGTACCGTGAGGGTCGGCGGCTCCGGGTCAGGATGGGGACAGGGACGCCAACGATATGCGCGATGCCATCTGCCAGCCCTCCCGCACGCTGGAGCGGCCGGCGCGCCGACCGGCGGCGACGGGAACCCGCTCTGTGCTGGACAAGCATTGAATACAGATCTCTACGTGATCTGGATATTTTCTGGATGAGTACGGCAAATCCCGGTAACCTCGGTTACAGATCCTCTGCCCGGTGGGGGGGCGGAAGCAGGTACGAGCGGAAGGTCGGCTAAGCCGTGGTGCTGCGCGTGGGCGTGCTTGGCCCAGTGACGGCCTGGTTCGGTGGCCAGGAGCTCTCCGTGGGCCAGCCCAGGCAGCAGGCGGTGCTCGGCATTCTCGCCATGCGGGCCAACCGGGTCATCTCCCGCGGCGAGCTCGTCGATGCCGTCTGGGGCCAGGATCCGCCCGCCAGCGCCGAGGGCGGGATCTACACCTACGTGGCGGGGCTCCGCCGGATCATCGAGCCGGGCAGGTCACTGCGCGGGCCCGGCCGCGTGCTCGTGTCGTCCGGAGCCGGCTACGTGCTGCACCTGGTGCCTGGCCAGCCGGACGCCGTCGCCTTCGAGCAGTACCTGGCCCGGGCCCGCCAGCTGCGCAAGACCGGCGACCCGGCGGGTGCGGTGGCCGCCATCAACGCCGCGCTCGGCCTGTGGCGTGGCAGCGCGTTCGCCGGGGTCCCGGGCCCGTTCGCGGAAACGGAGCGGGCGCGGCTAGCCGAGATGCGTTCGGCCGCCGCGGAAGAACGAGCCGATGTGCTGCTGTCGCTGGGCCGCCACGAGGAGGTCGTGCCCGACCTGACCGCCATGGTGGCCGACCACCCGCTGCGGGAGCGGATGCGGGGGCTGCTGATGACCGCGCTGTACCGCGGCGGGCGGCAGGCCGAGGCGCTGCGAGTGTACGCCGAGGGCAGGCGGGTGCTCGCCGACGAGCTCGGCATCGATCCCGGCAGCGACCTGGCCCGCCTGCACCAGCAGGTCCTCACCATGGATGCCGCGCTTAACCTGACCGTCCCCGCGGCCAGGATCGGCGCGGACCACCCGGACGTAACGGAGCCCGGCGCCGAGGGCGGCGCGGGGCCGCGGGCCGCCGCCGACGAGTTCGCGGTGCCCGCCGACGCCGGGTACGCGCCCGAACCCGAGGCCGGCCGCCGGTCCCGGCCGGGCGCCGAGCACGGCGCGGTGGTGCCCGTGCCCGCGCAGCTGCCGCTGGACGCCCCCGGCTTCTCCGGCCGCCACGAGGAACTGGGCATGCTGCACGCGATGCTGCCGTCGGCGAGGTCGGCTCCGTCGACTGAGTCGGTGCCGATCATCGTCATCTCCGGCACCGCCGGGGTCGGCAAGACCGCGCTCGCGGTCCGCTTCGGCCGTCAGGTGGCCAAGCGCTTCCCGGACGGTCAGCTGCACGTCAACCTGCGCGGCATGGATCCGGCCACTGCCCCGATGGAGCCGGGTGAGGCGCTGCGGTTCTTCCTCGACAGCTTCGGCGTCCCGCCGCACCGGATCGCGGTCGGCCCCGAGGCCCAGGCGGCCCTGTACCGCAGCCTGCTCGACGGGAAGCGGATGCTGATCGTGCTCGACAACGCGAGCAACGCCGCCCAGGTGCGGCCGCTGCTGCCCGGCTCACCTGGCTGCCTGGTCGTGGTGACCAGCCGCAACCAGATGGCCGGACTGGTCGCCGCGGAGGGGGCGGTGCCGCTCACGCTCGACGTGCTCAGCGAGGAAGAGGCGCACGAGATGCTGGCCCGCAGGCTCGGCCACGACCGCGTCTGCGCCGAGCCGGAAGCCGCCGACGAGATCACCGAGGAGTGCGCCAGGCTCCCGCTCGCGCTCAGCATCGCGGTCGGCCGGGCGGCAGGACGGCCAAGGCGCTCGCTCGCCGAGCTCGCGGCCGAGCTGCGCGACGCCAGGGGCAGGCTGGACGCGCTGGCCGCCGACGAGGCCGCCACCGACGTGCGGGCCGTGCTCTCCTGGTCCTATGACCAGCTCAGCGTGCTTGGGTCGGGGATGTTCCGGCTGCTCGGCCTGCACCCGGGTCCAGACATCTCGCTGTCCGCGGCGGCCAGCCTGGCCGGAGTGCCGCGTGCCGCGGCGGGCACCGCGATGCGCGAGCTGACCAGGACGCACATGGTCGCCGAGTACACGCCGGCCAGGTTCGCGTTCCACGATCTGCTCCGCGCCTACGCCGCCGACCAGTCCGAACGGCACGACACCGAGGAGGAGCGGCAGGCGGCCACCCGCCGGGTGCTCGACCACTACCTGCACACGGCGATGGCGGCCACGATGCGGTTCAGCCCGCACCGGTCGCCGCTGCGGCTGCCCGAACCGCTGCCGGGCGTGCTGCCGGCCGACTTCTCCGCCAAGGAGCAGGCGGCCGCCTGGTTCGACGCCGAGGCCCCGGTGCTGGTCGCGCTCGTCGACTACGCCGACGCCAACGGCTTCGAGGCCTACGCCTGGCAGATCCCGTGGACCCTGGGCCCGTTCTTCTCCCGCCGCGGGCGCTGGCAGGAGTACGCCGCCATCCAGCAGACCGCGCTCGGCGCCGCGCGGCGGCTCGGCCAGCCGCTGGGCCTGGCGCACGCGCATCACCTGCTCGGGCACGCCCAGGCGCACCTGGCCGACTACGACGCGGCCGAGGCCAACATGCGGCGGGCGCTTGACATCTTCCACGACCTCGAAGACCGGGGGAACGAGGCCGTGGTGATGAACGGCCTCGGGCTGATGTACGAGCGGCAGGGCCGCTACGAGGAGGCCCTCGCAGTGACCCTGGACGCGCTGCGGATGCTCAAGGCGGTCGGCCACTGGTGGACCCAGGCCACCCTGGAGAACTCCTCCGGCTGGCTGTACGCCCACCTCGGGCAGTACGACGAGGCGCTGAGCCACTGCATGCGCGCGCTGAGCCTGCACCGGGAGTCCGGTCACCGCGGCGGCGCGGGCGACACGCTGGACAGCCTGGGCTACATCTACCGGCAGATCGGCGACTACGCCAGCTCCAGGGACTACTACCAGCAGGCCGTCGCGCTCTATCACGAGATCGGCGACTCGTTCAGCGAGGGCCAGTCGCTGACCGGGCTCGGCGACACGCACGCCGGGGAAGGTAATCCCGCCCTGGCGAGGATCGTCTGGGTCAGGGCCGCGGCGCTGCTCGATACGCTGCCGCATCCGCTGGGTGACCAGGTCCGCGGCAAGCTGCGCGACCTCGATGCCCGGCTGGACCATGACCCCGTCACCGGGACGGGCACCACTGCTCGTTCGGTATAAAGGAAAGGTCACGGGGATCAGCGCTGGCGCGCGCATCGGCGAAAGGTACGGACGCTGGACACCACCAGAGTGCTGTTGGTTGAGAACATCCATCCGGATGCGTCGGCGCGGCTGACCAAGGAGGGGTACCAGGTCGAGACGCTGCCGCGCGCGCTCGGCGAGGACGAGCTCGCCGGCGCCGTCCGCGGCGTTCACCTGCTCGGCATCAGGTCCGGCACCCAGGTCACCGAGCGCGTCCTTGACGCCGCGCCGGACCTGGTCGCGGTCGGCGCGTTCTGCATCGGCGTCAACCAGATCGACCTGGCCGCGGCCGGCAGGCACGGGGTGGCGGTGTTCAACGCCCCGTTCTCCAACACCCGCAGCGTGGTCGAGCTCGCCATCGCCGAGATCATCTCCATGGCCAGGCGGCTGCCGGAGAAGAACTCGCAGATGCACGCCGGCCTATGGGACAAGTCGGCCGCCGGGAGCCACGAGGTGCGCGGCCGGCGGCTAGGCATCGTGGGCTACGGCAACATCGGCACCCAGCTGTCCGTGCTCGCGGAGGGCCTGGGCATGTCCGTTTGCTTCTACGACATCGCGGACAAGCTG